>Ga0209988_10002946_pt1 | contig 11260 bp, 10 predicted proteins | sample N075metaG_FD_183115 | JGI IMG/M metagenome (GOLD analysis project Ga0209988, IMG submission 183115) | Deep subsurface microbial communities from Kermadec Trench to uncover new lineages of life (NeLLi) - N075 metaG (SPAdes) (version 2) | ecosystem: Environmental > Aquatic > Marine > Ocean trench... | reverse complement strand
GATGGACTTGAAACTGGTTCCACTAAGTGTAGTATCAAAAAGTTCAACTGAATTTTGGCTTGTAGATGATCCTATTAACCAAAACAAAGTACCAACTACTGTAAACATTTCATGGGACGGAAGTTATGGTGCAGGTGATGAAGTGCCTTTCGAAATAACGTTCTTTGATGAAAATAGAGATCTCATAAGAGACATCAGATATGCAATTTCATTTATTGATGAAAATGATCAAGAATTAGAAAGATTCTCAGGTGATGATCCTGTAAATCCTGGTATTATTGCTACAGAAGGAATTGATGTTCAAAAAATTCGTGTTCCATCACAGGGACAATACAGAATTGACATTCTAGTTTATGGAACCGGATTAGATTATAACGCAAAGTATGCTGGAATTGGTTCAGGAATTATTGAGATTGGACCAAGTCTTTCAAAAACTACACCAAAAGCACAATCACCTACTCTAATTCCATCATGGATAAAGAACAATGCAGGTTGGTGGGCAGACGGTTCAATTGATGATAATTCCTTCATTCAAGGTATTCAATTTTTGATCAAAGACGATGTTCTAAAGATTCCTCCAACCACGCAAGGTATGGGTTCTGGTTCTAATGAAATTCCATCATGGATAAAGAACAATGCAGGTTGGTGGGCAGACGGTTCAATTGATGATAATTCCTTCATTCAAGGTATTCAATTTTTGATCAAAGAAGGAATTTTGAGAATTCAATCATCATAGGTTTTTAAATCAATTTTGTGAAGTGATAGTATGAAAGACATCAATGATATTATGCCAAAGATACCAAATATGAGATGGGGAGCTTTGATGAACAGAGCACCAACCAACAAGAAAGTTGAAGAAATGAATAAAATTTTTCCAAGTAATGGAAAATGGCATACAGTCTTTGAAGAAAAAGATCAAATTACAATTGATGGAAAACAAATTCGTAAAAAAAATCCTGACAAATGGACATAACTTGAATAATGTTATTATACGATTTTTTCCAAAACTAAATAACTAATGTTTCCATTACGTGATGAGAATCCACATCCTCCTGGTTTTAAACCAAAAGTAACTATTGCACTAATTATTATCAATACAGTTGTATTTTTTATTGAAGTAGCAATTACTGGACAGTTTTTTGATTTTACAAATCAAAATGCATTTGTATTGTTTTATGATTGGGGCGCAGTGCCAAATTGTGTAACTGGTGCAACTTTTTCTGCAATTGACTTTGGTGCAGGACCTGTTAGAATTTCATGTCCTAGTATTCCTTACATCACTTTGATTAGTTCAATTTTCATGCATGGTGGTTTGCTTCACTTTGCTGGAAACATGTGGTTTTTGTGGATCTTTGGTGATAACATTGAGCAAAAATTTGGAAAAGCAAAGTTTCTTGGAATTTATCTTATGTGGGGAATTGTTGCTGGGCTCTTCCATATCTATGGCGATACAAGTAGTGTTATTCCTGCAGTTGGTGCCTCTGGTGCAATTTCTGGAGTATTAGGTGCTTATCTTGTTATTTTTCCAAAAGCACGTATTCAAACTTTCATGATGTTAGGCTTTTTTTGGAGAATGATGCACATTCAGGCTAGATGGTTCTTGCCATTTTGGCTGGTCTTTCAGAACTTACTTCCTTTCTTCATAGGAGGATTTGGTATTGCAGGTGGAGGAGTTGCATATCTTGCTCATATTGGTGGATTTGTGATAGGTTTAGCAACTGGCTACATTTACAAAAGAACTCACCGTTCTGATTTCATGTATGGTACAAGATATGGCTACAGACCAGACTATTGAAAATATAAATCGCTGAATCTATTTGAAATTATCATGCCATTGATTACCGTATCAATGTATCCTGGTAGAACACAGGAACAAAAAGATAAATTTGCAAAAGCAATCACAAAATCTGCAGTAGAGATTCTTAAAACAAACGAAAATCATGTTATTGTTGTTTTTGAAGATAATCCTAAAGAAAATTGGTTTTTAGCAGGAAAACAACTTTAATAATTTTTAAACAAACAGACTACAGTTTATCCTTTTATTATCATTTAGTTACTTAATTGCATGAAAGTTGGAGTTGTTCAATTCAAAGCATCAACTAACAAAGAAAATAATCTACAAAAAATTATTTCATATATTTCAAAAGCTGCTTTAAAAAATGTAACATTATGTGCATTTCCAGAATTCATGATGTTTTATACAAGATCTTCCCAAACTCCAAAACAACTTGCAAACTTAGCTGAAATAATTAATGGAAATTTTGTCACAACAATTGCAAAAGCAGCGAAAGAAAATCATATTCAAGTAATAGGTTCATTTTACGAAAAGAGTAGAAAAAAAGATCGTGTATATGATACTTCTTTTGTAATAAACCAGTCAGGTAAAATAATCTCAACTTATAGAAAAATTCATCTCTATGATGCGTTGGGATTTAGAGAATCAGATAAAATGGTTTCAGGCTCTAAGATTGCAAAACCTGTGAATACGTCTCTTGGAAAAATTGGCATGATGATCTGTTATGATTTAAGATTTCCAGAGATGTCAAGATCACTTGCTATTGCTGGCGCTGAAGTTTTAGTTATACCGTCTGCTTGGGTAAAAGGTAACATGAAAGAAGATCATTGGATTACAATAAACAAAACACGAGCAATTGAAAATGGATGTTATGTAATTGCGCCTGATCACGTTGGAAATATTTACTGTGGAAGAAGTCTAGTAGTCGATCCATATGGAAAAATTTTGCTTGATATGAAAAAGAAGCAAGGTATAGGTTTTGTTAACATTGATCTAAACAAAGTAAAAGAAACACGAAAAAGTTTACCTTTACTTAAAAATAGAAGAACAGATGTATATTCTACTTTGAATGCTTAGGCTTTCTGCTTTCACAACTAAAGTTTGAACATTGTTTGATCCATTTTTGATTTCGTGAATAACGAAAAATTATCATTGGCCATTTACATATATCACAAGGCTTCTTTATTGCCCTAAGTTTTGCTTTTTGTAATAATGGTGATGATGCTTTGCATCCACCATAATAGTTTGAACAGCCCATGAATCGCTTTCTTGTTTTTCGTGATCTAATTATCATCAATTGCCCAAGTTTACACTGAGGACATTGCACCAGTCCATTTTTTGGAGAATTTGTACCAAGTATTATGTATTTTTTCTCTTTTGCAGACCAAGACAGAAATCCATTAGTATCAAAATATTGAATAATCTCTTTTTTGAACACACTAGTTTGCGACTTTGTAATTTTTATTACATGTCTTGTGGTCTTTTTAATTTGAAGATTTTTTTTTCTTGGTGTCATTTTGTATGATGAGTTTTCTAAAACAATTTTTATAGGGAATTGGGTCAGTGACATTAGTGGAAAAGGTTTGTGTTCTTGGTGCTGGTAGCACCAAATATGGTAAATTGCCAGATAGTATAGCCGATATCACTACTCAGGCATCAGTTTCAGCCATAGAAAGTGCAGGAATTGATCCAAAAGATATCAAAGCATCCTACCTTTCAAATGTTTTTGGAGTTGCAGACAAGCAAGTACATCTTGGTCCTGTCTTAATGAGCAGATTGGGTATTCCAGATAAACCATCATTGACAATAGAGTCTGCATGTGGAAGTGGTTCTGTATCTTTTAGGGAGGCTTATGCAAATGTTGCAGCAGGATTCTATGATTGTCTCATTGTAACTGGTGTTGAAAAAGTAACTCACACAGGAACTGAATGGACAACAACTTATTTTGCATATTGTTCAGACTTTTTCTATGAAGGTCAATCTGGTGCATCATTTCCAGGATTGTTTGCATCAATGGCAAGAGCTTACTTGACAGAATTTGATGCAACTGAAGAAGACTTTGCAAGAGTTGCAGTGAAAAATCATGATAATGGTGTACTTAATCCAAAAGCTCACATGCAGAAGAAAATTACAATTGATGATGTAATGAATTCTCCAGTAGTTGCAAGTCCTCTCAAACTTTATGATTGCTGTCCGTTCTCTGATGGTGCAAGCTCTGTAATTCTTTGTTCTGAAAAGTTTGCAAAAGCAAATGGTGGTGATTACATTGAAGTAATCGGTTCTGGAAGAGGTGGTTCACCTGCTGCATTACAAGGACGTGAACACCTAACAACTATTCCAAGTACAAAAATTGCAGTCGAAGCTGCATACAAGATGGCAGGTATTACTGCAAAAGATATAGACTTTGCAGAAGTACATGATTGCTTTACAATTGCAGAAATAATTGATACTGAAGACTTGGGATTCTTTGAAAAAGGAAAAGGTGTTATAGCTGTTCGTGAAGGTAGAACAAAATTAAATTCTGATATTTCAATTAATCCTTCAGGTGGTCTTAAATCAAAAGGACATCCAATTGGAGCTACAGGTGTTGGGCAAGTAGTAGAAGTATTTGATCAACTTACTGGAAATGCTGGTGCAAGAACTGTTAAAGATGCAAAAATTGGTTTAGCTCATAACTTTGGTGCAACTGGTGCAAGTTGTGCTGTTCATATATTCCAAAGTGTATAAAATGTCTGTTGAAAATCAGCTTATTGAAATTGCCAAACAAGGTAAACTCCTAACTCACAAATGTACTGATTGTGGTCACCTTCATTTGTCTACAGCCTATTATTGCTTAAAATGTGGCAGCAAGGGATTTGAGGATGTCATTTTAGATGGTACAGGCTCAATTGCTACTTTTACTATAATTACTGTAGCTCCTGCGGGCTTTGAAAAATATACACCATATGCCTTTGTTGTACTACAATTAGATAACACACATTTGAGAATTTCTGGATTTATGGGGGGAATTGCAACTCCTACAGATCTACCAGTTGGAACAAGAGCTAAAATTACCGGTTTTGATGATCGTGGAATCATCATTGAAAAACAGTAAATTAATTTGCTTCAATCATTAAAAAAAATCAAAATCGATTCTTAATAATTTTACATAGATTATTACTTTCATGTCAGTAGAAGTTACATGTGGTAAATGTGGAGAAAAGATCACTAACATGAAGATGCTAAAATCACTTAAAGATGTAATGAATCCATATAATGGTAAGTGTCCATCATGTGGACAGAAACTTTCTACATCCGAATTTTCACTTGATGTTCAAGAAAACTGATCCAAAAAATCTATAGAAAAGATCATTTGTATATTTTTTAATAAATTAGATCTATATACTTGAAAATATTCATCTGTCAACAAAAAATTTGATTAAAAACAGTCTGAAACTGTATAGTGCGAAGTCTTATTTACCCCTTAAATGAGAAAAATGCATGGAATTGAGTGAAGAGATACCAGAACTAAAGAGAAGTGGAATCTTACAATCTACATCAAAACGTGTTAGAATGATCTTTTCTGTTATGGCTAGTCCAAATAGAATTGATATTCTCAGAATCCTAAATTCTAAAGGTCCTTTAACTTATTCTGAATTAAAATCTCTGGCTGGATTTAAGTCAAAAAAAGAAAGTGGCAAATTTGCATACCACTTGAGAAAATTGCTAAGACAATCTCTTGTTGCACTTAATAAATCTGAAAGACGTTATACCATTACAAATCTTGGAAAACTAGTTTTAAGCTTGGCAAGACAAATTGAAGAAAGATCAATTATTGAAAGTGGAAAAATGTATGTTAGAACATCACATGCATCAATTGAGGAATTTAATTCTCATAAAATTATTCAATCACTAGTTCGTGAAGGAAGTCTACCATTAGAACTAGCACAAAAAATCACTGAAGAAGTTGAAAATAGAATTTACAAATATCAGATTACCTATCTAACAGGTTCATTAATCCGGGAACTGGTGAATTCTGTTCTCTTAGAACATGGTCATGAGGAATATCGAAACAAACTTGCACGCCTAGGCCTGCCTGTTTATGACGTTCAGGAGATGATTTCCAACTTAGATATTGTGAATAATGGTGCTGAAGGTCTTTTGTTTAATACTGGACAGACAGTATTTGCTGAACACTTACTTACAAACCTCTTACCAAAAGATGTTGCAGATTCTCATCTTTCTGGAGACTTGCACATTACCAACCCTGGAACTTGGTCAATGATTCCTGATACAATTTTTGTTAATATTAAAGAACTAATTGAAGATGGAATTGATCTTGGTGGAAAATATCTTGATGTATCACGAATTCCTGCATCAAAACAACTTGATGAGATTACAAGTTCATTGTCTATTATAATTTCTCTTCTTTCAAAAGAAGCTTCACAAGAAATTGTGCTTGATGGATTAGTTCAATTGTTTTCCAAACATTCAAAATCTCTTCCAGAACTTGAACAAAAAATAACTGCTGCATTTGCAACTGCGTCCACAACTTCCAAATACAACAAAACAAGTACTAATGTCTCAATTCGATTACAACTAGGGTCTGATACAAAAATAATTAATTCAATAATTAATGCATACAAAAATTATACAAAAATAACACCAATCCCAAAAATTGGTTTGATTATAGATTATGATAAAGGAAAGATAACTGATGTCTCAGAATCAGTATCTGAAATAATTTCACTTGGTGGAAAAGTAATGTTTGCTGAAGGTCAAACATCAAGTCACGGTATAACAAATGGATCTACAAAGAGTACCGGTTTACTTTCAATACTACTACAATCTGTTTCCATAAATCTTCCAAGACTTGCTTTTGAATCAAATAAAGATGAAACCTACTTTAGAGCAAGACTTGCATTATTAATGAAACCTGCATTATCTTCAATGACACTAAGAAAGAAAGACATCTCAGATCTTACTCGACGAGGATTGAATCCAATTCTTGCAAAGAACACCCAATACATGCAAAGAAGTTCTGTCACTCTTGTTGTAAACTTGGTAGGACTCAAAGAAGCTGTCTTTAACATACTTGGATTCAAAGACAATAAAGAAGGACGTGGAATTCTTCACAAAGTCATTGAAACTGCAGTTGACGTTGCAGCCAAAAAAGGTAAAGAATTAGATGTTCCTGTGGCTATTTGCATGACTGAAACTGAAGGTTCACATCGTTTTGCTACTCTCGATGGTGAAAAATATGGTAAGAATTCTGTCCTCAATTCAATGGAAGGTGATTCTTATTCTGAAGGGGTGGTGATTAACGCCTCTGAAATTCTTGATTATACAAATAAAAGCGAGTCTATCTCTGAATGTAATAAATTCTCAAAATTGCTTAATGGTGGGTTACTAGTTACATTACAAATTGATAAAGATGCAAATGTTGACGAAATTAAAAAATCAATTGAGAAGGCATCTACACTTACATCTTCTTTCAAACCTGTTAAGAAAATTGCAATATGTGGTGAGTGTGGTTTCAAAGATGAGCCATTTGAAACAAAGTGTCCTCGGTGCAAGTCTCCATATGTTGTCTGAAATTCGTAAATGAAAAACTAGTTACGATCATTTTTCAAAACTTTTTGATTAGTTTTAGGTGTAGCGATCATTGTATCTTATTATCTAAGTTATGCTAATATGAATTTCATACTAGCGGTGTCAATATTATTGAACCGAGCTTTAAGAAAAAGTTGCAGAATCATTTATACCCATACTAATCTTATCCTTTATGGGGAGATTATAATTGGATAATTCACAACTAGAAAATACCATCAACGAGATTCGTAAGCGTAGTGGTACAATAACTGTCTTTAATAAAGATAAAATTTCAAATGCTATATACAAAGCATTAGCAGCTACCTCTAAAGCTGATCGAGGTCTTGCCGAACAACTCACAGATAGTGTAGTTAACAAACTAGTCGAACAAGGATATACAAGTTCTAGATCACCCACAGTCGAAGATATTCAGGATATTGTAGAATCAACTTTGATTGATAGCGGTAATAGTGATATAGCAAAAGCATACATCGTTTACAGACACGAGAGAAGAAAATTAAGAGATGAAAAAAAGAAAATTTTGAATCTAAAGTCTCTTGATCCAGTTTCCAAAAAATTTGATTTAAATTGTTTGAGAGTTCTGGCATCAAGATATCTTTTTAGAAATGGAAAAAATGAGATTATTGAATCTCCAACTCAAATGTTTGAAAGAGTTGCGATTCTAGTAGGAATAGGTGATATTCTATATGATTCACAAGTATTTGACAAAGCAGGAAATAGAAACCAGAGTATAGATGAAGCAGAATCTTATCTTGAGAAACTAGATGCCTTTGACTACAAGTTCAAAGTAGGAGATTATTATCTAAATAAATGGCATTTTAGATCCTTAATCAATCACTATGTAACACTTGCAACCAAAGGTCAGATGAAGGTTAGCTTCAAAGAACTTTTGACATTACTAGCATCAAAGAAACTTGATAGTTATGCGGATAGAATGACCGAAAACTTGGAAATGATGACATCCCAAGACTTTCTACCAAATTCACCTACAATGATGAATGCAGGTGGAAGATTGGGACAACTTTCAGCATGCTTTGTGCTTGGAATGGGAGATAGTATGGAACAAATCATGAAATCAACCTCTGATGCGGCATTAATTTTCAAGTCAGGCGGTGGAGTTGGAATCAACTACTCTGAGCTTCGTGAGGAAGGTGATATTGTAGCATCAACATCGGGTGTTGCATCAGGTCCAGTATCCTTCATGAATATCATCAATACTGTAACTGAAGTTGTAAAACAAGGAGGAAAAAGACGTGGTGCAAACATGGGAATCATTGAAGCATGGCATCCTGATGTTGAAAAATTCATCACAAATAAAACAGAACCAGGTGTTTTAGAAAACTTTAACGTAAGTGTTGGCATCTGGGAAGACTTTTGGCACGCACTTGTTAACACTAAAGACGGTAACTATGTCTTACGTAGCCCACATGATAAAAAACCAGTTAAAGAAATCAATGCACATCAACTAATTGATCTGATTGCATTATCTGCATGGAAAAGTGGAGAACCTGGATTGATCTTCTTTGATCAAATTAACAAACATAATGTATTTGCCAAAGCCAGACAAGCACCACTAAGAGCAACAAATCCATGTGGTGAACAAAGTCTCTATCCATACGAATCATGTAATCTAGGTTCTATCAACTTGGTAAATCTTGTAAAGAGACAAGCAGATGGAACTTATGAATTTGATTGGCAAAGATATGAAGAAATAATCAGAAAGACAACAAGATTCCTAGATAATATTATTGATGTAAATAATTATCCAGTTGCAGAAATCACTGTAGCATCAAAAGAGTCTAGAAGAATTGGACTAGGGGTGATGGGAGTTGCTGATCTCTTGTACAAACTAAGAATTCCATATAACTCCAAAGAAGGATATGAACTACAGGCCAAACTATCTGAGGCTTTAACATACTATTCAATGGAAGAAAGTGTCGCTCTTGCTAAATCTCGTGGTGAGTTCCCACTTTGTTCAAAGTCAGAATATCCAGAAGGAAAAATTCCAGTAGCAGGATATTATGAAAAACCAAAAGAATCTCATTCCTATGAATGGGATGCACTAATTGAGAAAATTAAAAAGTATGGTATTAGAAATGTCTTGGCTACTACAGTTGCCCCAACTGGTACACTATCTATGATTGCAGATTGTTCAAACGGAATGGAACCTGCATTTGCTCTTGTGTTTGAAAAGAGAGTTACTGTTGGAAGATTCTTCTATACAAACAAGATTGTAGAAGAAGTCTTAAAAGAACATGGTCTTTACAGCGATGAACTTCTTGCGAAGATTGCAGATAACTATGGTTCACTGAAAGGACTAGATGAAATTCCACAATGGATGCAAGATACATTCGTTACAGCAATGGATATCCATTGGGCTGATCATCTTATGGCTCAGGCAGTATGGCAAGATTGGATTGGAAATGCAATTGCAAAAACAATTAACATGCCATATGATGTAACTGTAGACGATGTAAAATCTGCATACCTATTAGCACATGAATTAGGACTAAAAGGAATTACAGTTTATCGTGATGGTTCTAGGCACAAGCAGGTACTTCACATGACAAGTGAAAACGCACAAAAGACATTTGAGGTTACACCAACTAAACATGTTACCGATTTTGTAACAGCAAATATTACAAACCCATACATTAAATCTCAAGTCAATGCAGCACTTGCAATTAAAGTTCATGACGAAGAAATTAAAATTGAACCTCTAATACACGAAGAGATTTCAGAAGATCGTTTGTGTCCAACATGCAAAAACAACCTTGTCTTTGTCGAGGGTTGCAGTATCTGTATTGAATGTGGATACAGCGGATGTACTTCTGGATAAATAACAGAATCACAACTTTTTTACTTTCTTTTCTTTATCAATACATATGAACAAGAAAACTTTAGGCGTGGTTGTAGGCATCGCGGCAATTATTTCTGTAGCAATTACAGTTTTGACCATATCAAGCTCAGAAATTATTCCTATACAAGCTAATGAAAAAATTGGCCTTGTAATTAATTCCCCAAATCAATCTGTAACACTACAAGAATTAGATCAAATTTACTCTCAAGCCTCAAATACTGGAATTGGAAGAAGTAATGTCTATCTTTTTTGGAATTTGGTTGAACCTGTACGAGAAGAATATGATTGGCAACAGTCAGACACACTGATGAGTCTTAATAAAAAAAATAATCTCAAAGTTACACTTTACTTTTCTATAATTAATGGAGAAACACTTGGACCTTTTCCAAGTTGGATTGGAAAACCACCTCTTAATTCCTTAGGTGAAGATAGGGTTGTTAGAGTCCTTGATGCAATATTATCTAGGTATGATATTATAGATACTCTAATTATTTCAGGAGAAACAGAATCTCAATTTAGATATAATGAACAAAATATCCCTGTCTACAAAGAACTATTCAACGTAGTCTATGATAAAATAAAAGAGAAGCATCCAGATGTAAAAATAGGAAATGCATTTGCATTACATAATGTTTTAAATAAAAATTTGCAACATATCGTATCTGATTTAGCTATTGGTGATTTTGTTGCCTTTTCTTATTCCCCAGTAGATATTCTTAATGAAATTGTTAAAACCCCACAAGAAGCAAAAAAAGATCTGCAACAAGTATTTGATTTAGCAGGTGATAAAAAAGTTGGAATCTTTGAGATCAGTTGGAGTACATCCAATTTTGTTGAGGGAAGCGATTCTACACAAACAGAATTTTTAGAAAAATCCTTTGAATTTTACACTGAAAATGAATCTAAATTAGAATTTTTTACTTGGTATAGACAATATGACAGACCTGAAGGAACATGTGTTATTACTGAACAAGAAATTGGTAAAGATAATGGGCCACTAACTACAAGTGGTT
>Ga0209988_10002940_pt1 | contig 11270 bp, 10 predicted proteins | sample N075metaG_FD_183115 | JGI IMG/M metagenome (GOLD analysis project Ga0209988, IMG submission 183115) | Deep subsurface microbial communities from Kermadec Trench to uncover new lineages of life (NeLLi) - N075 metaG (SPAdes) (version 2) | ecosystem: Environmental > Aquatic > Marine > Ocean trench... | reverse complement strand
CGTCTCGTCCATCGTCCAGTCGCGCAGGCCCGTGGTGCCCAGCGCGCAGCCGTCGCACACCCCGCGAGTCAGGATCTTCCAGGCGTAGCCCAGGTTGTCCCGGTTCTCCCAGGTGATGCGCAGCATCTCGCGGAAGTGCTGCGGCTTGGTGTGTCCCAAGCCGAAGGGCGCGCGCGACCAGGCAAGTTCGCGCATGGACCGGACTCTCTTCGGCATGCGCATAGGATAGCCGGGTTTCCCGATCAGAGTCCGGGATGCGGCCCCCGAGGTAGGATGCACTCAAGGAGGTGCACTATGAAAGTCCGTTGCCTCGGCGTTGCCGGGTTCATTTTGAGTGTCCTGGCAGCGGTGCCCGCGGCCACGGCCGACAACGTTGAGCATCCGGAGTGCGCTCTGATCCTGCATCAGGAGCGCGTGGAACTGGAGCAGTGGAAGTTGGCCGTCAATCTCGCGCTGTCCCGCTCGGCCGCCGCGGAGTCCATTTTCGCCCTTGTCGATGAACTGTGGAAGGACGACTTGATCGAGGAGTTCACCCACCTGACCGCCGAGCACGAGAGAGACGTGGCGGTGATCGACGTGAAGCGGCGGAAGTTACTGGTGAAGCGACAGGATGCCCTGATCGAAGAGTACGCGATCATCTGTTCGCCGCCTGGCGACAAGCAGACCGAAGCGGATCGCGTCGCGCGTCGCGAGGAGGCGCATCGGCGCTACCTGCAAGCCGACTGTCACGGGATCGGAAAGGATCTGGCGATCGCCGAAGTTGATCTTGCCTACCACACCGAATTTCTTGCGAACGTCAACGACCTACGCGAAAACGGCGTCGCCACACGCCAGGACGTCATCCGCCCGAGGAGGACGTCGAACTGGCCCTCCAGCGAATCAGGCATCACGCCCCGCGCGTCCAGGCTTGTAATGACGTGCCGTAGAGCTAGTTGCTCTCGATCCTGATTCCGCCGCCGCTCGATCGCAGTTTGAGGACAGCGCCTCCGCCGTTGATCCGGCCGCGCAGCGCGGTCTTCGAGACCGACCCCCGGACCGTCACCGGGACGTCGCTGCGCACCGAACCCCCCGACGACGAAGCGTCGATATCAAGGCCCACCGACGGATCGATTCGCGCGGTCACGCGTCCACCCGAGGAGGACAGTGAGCCGCCGGCGTCGTTGCCCGGGGAGAACACCACGGTCACCGGCCCGCCCGACGTGTCGGCGCGGACCGAACCACCGGCTTGTTCGATGTTGATTCCGCCGCCGCTGGTGTTGGCCACGATGTCGCCGGAGACGTCGTTCATCGAGATGCCGCCGCCGCTCGTATCCGCCACGACGTTGCCGTCGATCATGCTGATCGAGATCGAACCGCCCGAGGTGTCCGCTCGCACGTCACCCCAGACCTCGCGAATGCGGATTCCGCCGCCGCTCGTATCCGCCACGACCTTGCCGTGCACGTCCTCGACCGTGATGCCGCCGCCCGACGTGTCCAGGTCGACATCGCCGTCGATGGCCTCCAACTCGATACGCCCGCCGGACGTATCGACGAGGACCCGGACCTCCTTCGGCACGCGAATCTCGAAGTGCAGCGACGGTCCGCTGCGAAACCAGTTGAACACCCGGCTACCGCGCCGCTCCGCGCGCACCCGGACTTCGTTGCTGGAATCTTCGAAGCTGAGCTTGAAATGCTCCTCGATGTCGTCGCGTTTCGAGGTAATCACGATTTCAGCGCCGTCCGAGGACCTTCCCACGATGCTGACGCTGCCGGCATCCGTGTCAAGACGGAACGTGCCGCCACTCGAAAGATCCAGCTTTTTCTCGATCCGGGTGCCCGCCGCGGCGGCAACCGGTAGGACCAACAGGATCAGGGCCAGGACCGCAATCCTCGAGAAACTTCGTTGCATGGGCGCACCTCCTCGTTGCTTCCTACCTTACAACGGAACCCGGCCGGAAAAGGTTTCGTGCAATCGGGCCTTCCGACACGAAGGGGACGACAAGTGACGGATTCTCTACGAACGCGTCTTGCGAACCCAACTGGCGCGGTGGCGCTTGCGTTCTTCGATGGCGTACTTGATCTCGAAGTGTGTCAACGGTTCGCCCTCGGCTAGCGGGAACTCCGCGCCGCCGAAGCGCTCCTGGCGCTCGAACTCGGGATGCTCGTCGAACACCGGTTGAAGCGCTTCCCAGTAATCGTCGTGGTCGGTGGCAACGTGCAGCTTGCCGGCGTCAACGAACACACGGGCCAATTCGGTGGCCATGTCCTCGCGTAGGAACCGGCGCTTGTGGTGGCGTTTCTTGGGCCACGGGTCCGGGTAGAAGACGTAGAACGTTTGCACCGAACGATCGGGGATCGAAGACATCATCTCTCTCGCGTCGATACGCACGAAGCGGATGTTCTCGAGTCCGCGCCGTTGCGCCCGGCTCTCCGCGAAGCGCAGGTACTTGTTGGCCCACTCCACACCGACGTGGTTGATCCCCGGTCGTTTCTCCGCAGCCTCCAGCAGGAACCGGCCCTTGCCGATGCCGATCTCGACTTCGACGGGCTGATCGACGGGGAAGAACTCGCTCCACGCAAAGGGCTCCGTGACCCGTTCGGGGTCCAGCCGCAACTCGGGAGCTTCGACTTTGAGGGGTTGCCGGCGCACGCACTCATCTTACAGGCCGCCGGCGTCGATCAGCGGCGCGGTGGCCGCGCGAACAACGGAACAAGATGTTTACGAAGCAGCTCGAGCGAGTAGAGCGTCCCGCGCCAGCGAATCCCGCCCTGTCTCCAGGTCATCCACGTCGAACGCAACAACGCCCACGGCAGCAACGGAAAAATCACGGGTGCCAGGAGTGCAGGCAGGACCCCCCAGCGCGAGCGCCGCGCGAACAACGCAGCGGGTAACACCATCGAGGCCAGCCCCGCCAACGCGGCGTAACCGGTCAAGCGCCCGCTGAACGGACCGGCGATCGCCGTGAACCACGCCGCGAACATGATCGCTACCGCGAACGCCGCGACGCCGAAGCGCAGATCGGCCAACGCGAAGAAGTTCTTCTCGAGCACACGCGTCAGTTCGCGCGGGTTCGGCGCCCAGTCGATCTCGGCCTCGTCGGTGGCCGTCCAGCAACGCAGGCGGCCTCCACCGCGCTGGACCAACATGCCGAGCTTCATGTCGTCGACCACTTCCATGCGCAAGACCTCGTAGCCGCCTAACCTGCGATACGCCTCGGCGCGGACGAGGTTGAACGCGCCGATCCCTACGGGGGACACCCGACAGTCGCGATTGGCGCGCGCCGCGGCAACCAGGAGCCCCATCGAGAACGTGAGTATCGCGGCGCGGCCCCACAGACTGATTCGCTTCTGGGCCGGAAACAGGCACACCAGTTCGGCGCGTTCCGAAACGGCCGCTCGGACGGTGTCCGCGATGAGGTCGGGGCTCATCCACGTGTCGGCATCGGTGAACAGGATCCAGTCCCCCCGGGCGTCTCGTGCACCGACGTGGCACGCGTGCGGTTTGCCCAGCCAGCCGTGGGGCAAGGTGTCGACGCGGATGACGCGCAACCGTGGATCGTCCGCACTCAACCGTTCGAGAATCTCTCGCGTGCCGTCGTCGGAACGATCGTCGACGACGACGAGTTCGAGATCCACGTAGCGCTGTGCGAGCAATCGTCGAACACTCTCCTCGATCCGGTCACCTTCGTTCCGCGCGGGAACCACGACGGTGATACTCGGTATCGCGTCCGAATCGGGTAATCGTTTCGAGATGAGCGCGAATGGGGGAACGTATCGCTGCAGCCAGGCGACCGAGAGGTTGAACGCCAACCAGATTACGCCCACACCCACACACCAGATCGAGAGCAGGTCGAAGCGCACTACATCGCAACCGGGCCGGGGACTTGGCGGTGTTCCAGGAGTCCGAGCACCTCGCCGACCAGGTACAGCGAACCGGTGACGAAAATCGTTCCGCCGTCGCCGGCGATCGCCGTGGCCAGCGAGAGCGCTTCAGCCGTGTCCGGTGCAGCCTCGACTCGCTCGAAAAACGGTTTCGCCGCCGCGGCGACTTCCTGCGGATCGAGGCCGCACTCGACCGGAGGACGCCCGACGACCACGGTGCGGCAATGCGCGGCCAATGGTTTCAAGAGTTCATCGAGCGGCTTCCCGCTGGTTGCGCCGAACAGCAATACGGCATCGTCGCCGAGCGGTTGGTCGTTTAGATGTTCGGCGATGCAACGGATCCCCGCGGGATTGTGCGCGCCGTCGAGCAACATCCGCGGCTGTCCCGCGCCGCGATCAATCCATTGCAAGCGCCCGGCCCAACGAACCCGGGCGAGGCCCTCGCGCACGGTGTCCTCGTGCGCGGCTTCCCCGAAACACTCCATCACCAACTCGAACGCCGCGACGGCGACCCGCGCGTTGTCGATCTGGTGCGGCCCCAACAATGCGACGCGCAGGTCGGAGTACGTCCCGTGTTTCCCGCGGAGCGTGAACTCCTTGGCGTCGCCCAGCTCGAGTGCGAATCGCTCGCGAGCGTCGATGCACTCGGCACCCGCCCGTTCGCAGGCGTCGCGCAACACACGCCGGGCCTCCGCTTGCACCACACCGCTGATCACCCGCATGCCCGGCTTGACGATCCCGGCTTTCTCGGCGGCGATCTTCTCGATCGTCGGACCGAGCGTCTTCACGTGGTCGAGTCCGATACTCACGACCACACCTACATCGGCCGCAACGGCGTTGGTTGCGTCGAGCCGGCCACCTAGCCCGACCTCCAGCACGGCGACGTCCATCTTGTGTTGCCGGAACGCTTCGAGCGCGGTTGCGGTGATCACCTCGAAAAAGGACGGGTGCGCCGCCAGCGTTCCATCGACGCGCGCGGCCTCGATGATGTCGCGCATCGCGGCCAGACGCCGGTTCAACTCCCGATCGTCGATATCGGTGCCGAGCAACCGGATTCTCTCGTTGGGGCGCACGAGATGTGGCGAGGTGAACAATCCGGATCGCTTGCCCGCCGCGGCGAGCATGGCGTCGAGCATCGCCGCAACGGAACCCTTGCCGTTGGTGCCGGCGATGTGCACGGTGCGATAGTTCCGTTCGGGGCGGTCCAGTACGTCGAGCAGCGCCTGGATGTTGTCGAGACCCAGCTTGATGCCGAAGTGTTGCAGCCCGTACAGCCAATCGACCATGTTCTCGGGCATGTCTATCCTCCCGCCGCCAGCGGTCGTATGATAGCGGAGAGTGTACGATCGCTCCGAACGGTTAGCCCGCCGGCTCGTACCTGCGGTTCTCGTGATGACGGCGCTGGCGTTGTCCATCGGCGCCGCCTCGCTCCCACTGTTCGACCCTGACGAGGCGCGGTTCGCGCGCACGTCGCTCGAGATGCAGCGTAGCGGCGATCTCGTCGTGCCGACGTTTGAGGGTCAACCGCGTCTGGTCAAGCCGCCCCTGCTGCACTGGCTTCAGGCGACGTTGTTTTCGATCCTCGGCACGGGCGAGTGGGTCGTGCGGTTGCCGTCGATCGCCGCGACGCTCGCAGCCCTGCTGATCACCGCTTGGGTGGCGCGCCGCCGGTTTGGGGAACAGGGTGCCCTGTGGGCCACGATCTGCCTTGCGACGATGCCGCTCGCGATCGTGATCGGCCGCCAGGGCACGCTCGATGCGCTGCTGATGCTGCACGTCTGGGCCGTGGTGGCGTACGACCTCGACCGCGGGTCGGAGGACGGCCCACGGCCTTCGTGGCCCTACGGGGTGTTGCTGGGGCTCGCATTCCTGATCAAGGGACCGGTCGGCGTGGTCCTGCCGTTGTTGATGATGCTGGCGGGACGCACGGCGGCGGGGCGCACGGTCGCACCCAGCGTGCGCGGTCTGACGATCGGCCTCCTGACCTGGGCGGTGGTGGTGTTGCCCTGGGGTCTCGCGTTCCTGACGCGAGTCGGCGCGAGCACCGCCGCTACCCTGAAAGAAGAAGTGTGGCTTCGGTTCTTCGAGGGCACGGCCCACGTGGAACCTTTCTGGTATTACCTGCCGGTCCTGCCGGTGGCGTGCCTGCCCTGGCTGGCCCCGCTCGGTTTCGCCTTCTTCCGGGTCCTCCAGCTCGCTCGCGAGCCGGCCTCCCGCACCGCCCGTTACCTGGCCGCCGCATGCGTCGCGGGTTTTGTCCTGTTCTCCCTGAGTCGCGGCAAGATCCCCAACTACATCCTTCCGTTGCTCCCGCCGATGGCGATGTTGCTGAGTTGGGAACTCGCCCGTGAACTCGAGCAACCCAGGAAGCGAATCCGTTCCGCCAGCCTGCTGGCCGCGACGATGGGCGCGGTCGCGATCGCGTTCGGCGTCTGGGCCGCGGCGCAGCCGGCGGGTGCCTTCCGTGTCGTGGCCTGGGTCGGGTCGGCCGCCTACGGCCTGGCGACGCTGGCCGCGTTACCGGCACTGTTGCGCCGCCGGCCGCGCCGGATCTGGAGTCTAGCGGCCGCGGCGCAGGCGATCTTCCTGTTCGCGGCGATCGGTTGGGTGTCCCCGGAAGTTTCCCGGAAGCGCACCACGGCCTGGTTGATCGAAGCCGTTCCCGACCTGGGTCAGGATCGTCCGGTGGTCAGGGTCGATATGAAACTCCCTAGTTTGACCTGGTATCTGGATCGTATTCCCGAAGAAGTCGACCTTGCCCACCTTGATGGCCTACTCCAACGCGACGCGGGCCATCTGTATGTGTTCGACACGCGGGACTGGGAACGGGCGTCGTCGGAAGTCCGGGCGAAACTCCGCCCCGTGGGCCGGCAGGGAAAGTACCGCGTGTTCGAATTGCGGCCCATCGCGCCCGGTCCGGCCCAGGTTGACGGAGTCGAACCGCCGGGTTAGCTTGACCGCACCTGATGGTCTGGTTCAAGAAAGAAAAGACCCCCAAACAGCGGGCAACCGAGCGCAAATTGAAGATGCCCGAAGGGCTCTGGGTCAAGTGCCTCGCCTGCAAGGAGATGGTCTACAAGAAGGAGGTCTCCCTCAACGCCAACGTGTGTCCGAAGTGCAACTACCACTTCCGCATCAGTTCCCTGGACCGGCTCGCGATGTTGCTCGACGACGGGGCCTACGAAGAGTTCGACGCCGACATCACGCCGAAGGACGCGTTGGGCTTCGTCGATTCGAAGAAATACTCCCATCGCATCAAGGACTACCAGAAGCGCACCGGCATGAAGGACGCCCTGGTGTCCTGCACGGGGATGATCGGGGGCAGGCCGGTCGTCGTGGCGGTGATGGAATACGGGTTCATGGGCGGATCGATGGGCAGCGTTGTCGGCGAAAAAGTGACACGCTGCGCGGAACGAGCACTGGCCGATCGCCTTCCGTTGATCATCGTGACCTGTTCGGGCGGCGCGCGGATGCAGGAAGGCGCGCTTTCCCTGATGCAGATGGCCAAGATATCGGGGGCGTTGGCCCGGCTCGACGACGCCGGTTTGCCCTACATCGCGATCCTGACCGATCCGACGACCGGCGGGGTGACGGCGTCGTTCGCGATGCTCGGCGATCTCATCATGGCCGAACCACGGGCGCTGGTAGGGTTCGCCGGGCCGCGTGTGATCGAGCAGACGATCAAGCAGCAACTACCCGAGGGATTCCAACGCAGCGAGTTTCTGTTGGAGCACGGCATGCTGGACATGGTCGTCGAGCGGGCGCACATGCGGGACGTGTTGATCCAATGCCTCGAATTCTTGACACCACCCGAGGTCGCCGAGTCCTGACACGATCGATGCCGACACCGACGTGCGGGGCCGACACCGCGGACCGATGCAACCATATTAAGGCTCGTGCGTAATCTAGAACGGGAGGAGCCGTTCCTTCCGAAGACGACCTCCGGTAGTAAGAATACTGCCCCTCTTCCTGCTTCCGGGGGCGTCTTCAGCTTCTCGAATCCCAGTACACGTCTTCGACGCTCTTGCGTTTGTTCTCGAAGCGCGCCATCACGAACAACGCATCCGACAGGCGGTTGAGGTAACGGATCGTCTCGGTACCGACCGCTTCCTTCTCGGCGAGCGCCACGACGAGCCGCTCAGCGCGCCGACAGACGGAGCGTGCGACGTGCAGGTGGGCCGAGCCGGTGGAACCGCCGGGAAGGATGAAATTCTCGAGTGGCCCGACCTCGGCGGTCAGGCGATCGAGGAGGGCCTCCAACGCTTCGACATGCCGCGGTTCGATCCCTGGGACGGGACGATCCGATTTGTCTTCCTCGAGGAAGCAGAGATCGGACCCGAGGTGAAACAACTCGTTTTGAATCGCGGATAACGGCCCGACCAACTCGGCATCGAGCCCCGATGCGAGCGCGACGCCAAGAAACGAGTTGAGTTCGTCGACCGTCCCGAAGGCTTCGATTCGCGGAGCGGTCTTGCTGATCTTCTGGCCACCCCCCAGCCGGGTGGATCCCGAATCACCCTGTTTCGTGTAGATTTTAGTGATGCGCGGCACGCGACTCGCTCCTATTTGTCGGAGCGCGTCGGTGAACTCTTGCTCGGGTCGTCGCTCAACAGCGAATCGAGTCGGTCCACGATGTCCAAGTCGGCCTCGTCCGACTCCTTAACGGAGGCCTGAAGGGTAGGCTGCGGGCCGCCATTGGAGCGTTGCTTCGTCGGAACTTCCGCGGCAAGGTGGGTCGTGTCGATTTCCATCGTCGCTGCCGGATCCACGGCCGCGGTGTCGCGCGCCGCGGCGTACTTCAGCAGACCCGATTCGATCGTCGACAGTAGATCCTCATCCGCGAGGGGTTTTTCGAGATAGGCGTCGCACAAGTACTGGTGCGTGGCCTGGTGCCGGTACCTGCGACCGCGGTAGACCGACGTCGCGATCATCACGGGACAACGACTGCCGTGCGGGGTCTGTTTGAGCTCGTGACAGACCTCGAAACCGTGCTGTTTGGGGAGCATCGCCTCGATGATCACCGCCGCGGGCTCGATCTTGTGGAACAATTGGATCCCGGCCTTGCCGTCCGTGGCGACTTCCACCCGGTAACCGGCGCGTTCCAACGGTGCGCGCAACCGCTGAATACTGCGCGGTTCGTAGTCGATGATCAGTATCGTATAATCCGCCATGCTCGCCCTGGCGTGGCCCTCCAAGCGCTTGAAAGGCAACCGGTGATGCGCGTGCGCTCTCGCACCGAACAATAGATTCCATCGATGATTCGCGCAAGTCAAGTCGCCTCGAGGATTCGCGTCCAAGTGCTTGATAAGCAGTGGGATGGAGCGATTCGTCACGTTGCGGCCGGTGCTTCCCAGACGACGGTGTTCGTCGAGCGACGGGAGGATCTTTCGGCCGTGGCAGCCAGCGCAGAGCACCCTTCGGTCAAACACACGGTCTGGGCGGGTACCTGCGTGGAAAGGCCCGACCGATCGTTGATTTTTCACTCCGGTTTGCTCCCCGACCAACTCGCGGGACTGCTTTCCGGCAAGCCGCCTCGGGATGCCGGTCCAGCAGGGCAAATTCCGCTCGAGATCGAAACCGGTCCAGCCGTTGCCGCCGTGACAGGGGCGATCGTGGAGGCGCAAAGACGGCTACCCGAAGCCCGATTTCGCGCGCGTTGGGTCGAATTCGATCAACAGGTCAAGATTGGTTACGGGGGTGCGGTATTCGATGACCGCAGATCGACCCGCCGGATCCGGATCGATGCCGCGCTCGAGCGAAGCGATCGAGCCGCGACGGCGTCGGCCGAACGCGTGATTAAAAACGACAACAATTATATTTCTGATGTAATTTCTGAGATTATCGAGCGATTAGAAGCCCGCATGAATGCCGCGGATCCCGTCGCCGGCCCGACCACGGTGGTGTTCGCACCAGCAATCGCAGGAATCTGGATCCACGAACTGGTCGGCCATGCGGCCGAGGCCGATACTGCAATGCGGGGGAGGTCGTGGCTGACTCCGGATATCGACTCGTTGCCTGCCGGTTTGACCGTGATCGACGATCCCAGACGCGCCCGTGCGTCGTGGAAGTTCGACGACGAGGGAACGCCGGTCCGCCCCGTCGCGCTGATCCACGAAGGTCGACCCAAAGAACTCCTCCATTCCCGTCGAACCGCGGCGGAATGGGGTGCGAAAACGACGGGTCACGGACGCCGTGGTTCGTATCGCGAACCGATCTTGCCGCGGATGGGATGCACGTTCATCGCGAACGGAACGGACGACCCGAACGAGATCTTACAAAACGTTCAGGAAGGGATCTACGTTCGCAGGATGGAGTCGGCGCACACGGATCCGACAACCGGGCGCGCCGTGTTTCGCGTCACGGATGCCGACAGAATCCGCTGTGGAAAACTCGTCTCACCGTTGAAACCACATTTGCTTGAAACCGTTGCTGGGAAAGCACTTGAGGCAATTGAAGGAATCGGATGCGACCTTGCGTTCGATCGGTGCATCGGCACTTGTCATCGCAAGGGTCAACCCCTACCCACGAGCGTCGGCGCGCCGACAATTTGCACAAGGCTGATGACGGTACGGTTCTAAAAAAACTTGATGCGGCAACACTCGATGACAAGGGTTTAAAGGTTGAAGACAAGCGTACTCATGTCACGGTTCGACGAGTGGGCAGGTCGATCCGACGTATCGATCGACACGATTGCGAATCTCCTTGAAAAGACCTCGAGCGATCACGGCCGCGGACCGGTAGAAGGCTTTCACCGCAGCTCCAGTACCCGGCGCCTTGAGTGCGGCGGTTCGAGCGGGGAAGTGGTTTCCCGAATCGGTCGCGAGCAAGGTGGGGCGCTGCGCTGGATCGATCCGCGCCACGAAGCCCTCGGATTCGCCGCCGCCTCGGGGGGGGCCGCGGTCGCGCTGGCCACCTGCCGTGCGATTGCCTCAAAAACCCCTGGAAAACCGGTGGACGCCTGCCCCTGGAACATCGAAGCGTTGCCGGTCGAGGACGTCGATGCCTCGACCGGGATGCCCACACTCGAGGAAATGGAGGACTGGCTTCGGAAATACAGCCCCGAACCGGTCGATTCGGCGTGGGTCGAGGCCGGCCTCAGCACCGAAACTTGGCTGACCTGCCCCCAAAATCGCCAGACACGTGTTCGGGCGCGCGCCTGGGCCATGTGGACCCCCCGCGAAAAGGCCGGAACGAGTGCGAAACCCTTGTTCCTGGCCGCGCGGGGCTGGAGCGAACTGCTCCGGCTCGACCCGACCGAGGCCTGGCGTGACCGGGCGTTGAGTCGGGATCGTGAACGCCCCTGGCCGGCCGACGCAAAGCTCGTTTTTTCCCCGGAAACCAGTGCAATCTTGGCTCGGATGCTGGCAACCACCACGCACCGCCCGGGGGCGAGCCTAGGGACACCCGTC
>Ga0209988_10002939_pt1 | contig 11271 bp, 11 predicted proteins | sample N075metaG_FD_183115 | JGI IMG/M metagenome (GOLD analysis project Ga0209988, IMG submission 183115) | Deep subsurface microbial communities from Kermadec Trench to uncover new lineages of life (NeLLi) - N075 metaG (SPAdes) (version 2) | ecosystem: Environmental > Aquatic > Marine > Ocean trench... | reverse complement strand
GTGTCCGCACTATCACGGGGCGAGGAATCTCAATTCGCCGAGCTACAGTCCGATTACCGGGCTGTATTACATGGGCCTCAACAACAGCTGCATGGACGTCAGTTTCGTCTCGGAGGAGCCGGGTGGGAGATACGCCGGTATGAGGGCGTCTCGCCTCAAGATGGTGCCCGGGTACGACTACGTGGGCGAGTTCGTGGCCATCGATCCAGTCACGGGGATCCGGAAATGGGAGTACCGCCAGCCGAGCGGGGCCGCGATGACGGCCGCGGCCCTCGCGACGGCCGGTGGTATCGTGTTCGGGGGATCGGCGGACCGTCGGTTTTTTGCGCTCGACACGGACACCGGAGCGGTTCTCTGGCAGATGCGTTTGAACGGTGACATTTCCGGCGCTCCGGTCACCTTCGAGGTCGGGGGGAAGCAGTATGTAGCCATCGGCGCGGGTGGCCGTATTGCTCAGACGACTTCGTACGCTCGGCTGACGGGTGAGGACATTCCGCAAGGAAGCGGAGTCATGTGGGTGTTCGCGCTGCCATAGACCAAACACATGACAGACAGACGTGACGCAAAGTCCGGGGGCCTCGGGTGCTCGGTGGTTGACGGAGACCTGCGTTTCCCCCCATCTGTATCCGTTGCAGGAGTCGGCCGGCTGGGCTCCTTCAACAGCCCTTTGGACCGGGGAGCATTGCCCGGTTTGACTCCTGACTTTGGGAGGAAGCGAAATGGCGATCGCGCTACGGCTTCGTAAGGTGGTGTTGTCCGCGCTCTGGATTTTCGTGTTCACCGCGGTGGTCGTGATCGTGGCCGGCAACAAAGAGTACGGCTACGCTCAGCCGGCCGCGAATGCACCGCTGGCGGGGGCCCTGGCTGCTCAGGAGGCCCCCGGATGTCCGGGCGAGAGGTCCGGAGTCCTGGCCACCGGCGAATACCGCAGCGCTCCCGTGGAAGAAGTGGTCATCAACGGAGAGCCGTGGGGAGGCGCCGACTGGGCGCCCGGTCACCGCTCCTACTGGCACTGCCACCGCGGCGGACAGATCCTGCTGATGTGGGAGGGCGAGGGCCGTATCCAGAACCGAGGAGAACGGGTTCGCATCCTGCAGCGGGGCGAAATGTCCCACGCCCCGCCTTGGACGGAGCACTGGCACGGGGCGTCTCCCGACAATCATGGCCATTGGTTGCAGGTGTCCGTACAACCCACCGGCACCTACTGGATGGAGGAGGTGGGGGACGAGGACTACCTGGGGAACGACATCGGGATCAACTCCCGGGACGAGTTCCTGGCCACGGGCGTCCGTGAGAAGTATCCGGATCGCTGAAAATTCAGTGCGCCTTTGCAACGATGTTGAAAAAATCGAACAGCATACCGACCACTTCTTCGCTTTGGTTGATGAACCGCGAGTGATCGCCACCCGCGATTTCGACGTAGAGGTGCTCCATCCCCAGCTCTCTCATCCGCGCCACCGATTGGCGGGAGCGCTCCACGGGGACGGTCCCATCCTCTGAGCCGTGAAGCACGAGGAACGGGATGTGCCGGATGGCATCCTCGTCCACATAGTCGGCGCTCATGCTGCCACCGGCTGCGGCGGCGAGCCCGGCCCAGACGTCCGGGTACCGGCTCGCGATGTAGTAGGTACCGGAGCCGCCCATCGAGTGACCCCAGAGATAGGTGCGGTTCTCGTCGATGTTGAATTCGTCCTTGACCATGCCGACCACGGTCATCACGTCCTTCTCGGCCAGCTTGTCCTGTGGCCCGTCGCCACGATAGCCATATCCGCCCCCTCGGGTGTAGCCCAACGGGGTCACGATGATGTAACCGTCGCGTTCGGCGCGGTCGAGGAACCCTGCGTACCCCATGAGCCAGTCGTATTGGCGCCCGGCGCCGTGTAGCGACACCATCAGCCGATAGGGCTCGCTCCCGTCATAGGAGGTCGGCACGAAGAGCGCGTAGGGGATCGTTTCGCCCGTTTCCTGCATCGTGTATGTGCGATGCTGGACACGCGGGTCGGTGATGGCGCTTTCATCGTCGCGTGCCTCCCGTTGCGCCACCACCGCGTTCGCCGATCCGAGGATGAAGGCGAAGGCGAAGGCGAGGGAGGGGGAGGGGACGAGTGTTCCGATTCGTCTTTTGGTCGTCGCGGTCATGTTTGGTCCTCCGAAGTGGCGTGCCGGAGCCTACACACACCCGGTTTCTGAAAGGGTATGGCGGAAGCTTAAGCCTGCCGACGGGCGAGCGCGATTTTTCGATCGCCTGGAGCCGTGGCTTTTTCCCTTGGCGGTAGCGGTAAAGTTCCGCATCTTGATCGGCCTCAAACCACGTCTAGCCGAGCTGATCAATGAAGACAGATTTCTTCCAAGAGACAGATTTCTTCCAAGAGACAGGCTTCCCCCAGAGGACCTCTCGCCTCGAGCAGGTCGTGCTGGCTGCGGGGTTGAGCGCCGTGCTGGCCATCCTGCTCGCGATTCCAGGCCCGGCGATGGGTGCCCAGACCGAAACCATGCGGCAGTACCAGTTCGACATGGTCGACGGCGAGGTCGCGCTGGTGATGAAGGAAGTCGACCGGCCCGTTCCGGGTGCCAACGAAGTCCTGGTCCGGGTGAGAGCCACGTCTCTGAACCGGCGAGACCTCTCGATCCTCCAATCGCAGTACGGCGGCGGGAATCCGCGGACCGGCCTCGTGCCGCTCTCCGACGGTGCCGGGGAGGTGATCGGCGTGGGACCCGGCGTGACCCGCTTTGAGGTAGGAGATCGCGTGGCTGGGATCTTCTTCGCCCGCTGGATGGACGGGAGACCGAGCGCCATGACGAACGCATCGGCCAGAGGCGGTGCGATCGACGGCATGCTCTCGGAGATGATCGTCAGCCACGAGGACGGACTCGTCGAGATTCCGGAGCACCTCACCTTCGAGGAGGCCGCCACGCTCCCCTGTGCAGCGGTGACCGCGTGGAACGCCCTCTTCAAACATGGAGGCCTGACCGAAGACGAGTTCGTGCTGCTCGAGGGCACCGGCGGCGTCTCCATCTTCGGACTTCAGTTCTCGGTGGCCGCTGGCGCCAGGCCGATCATCACCAGCTCGAGCGACGCAAAGCTTGTGCGTGCCCGCGAGCTGGGGGCCTACGGCACCGTCAACTACCGTACCAACACCGAATGGCAGGACGAGGTGCGGGCCATCACCGGCAACGAGGGTGTCACCCAGGTTCTCGAAGTGGGTGGCCGGGAAACGCTACCCCGGGCGATGCGGGCCCTCGGATACGGCGCGCATATCGCCATCATCGGAGGGCTTTCGGGCTCCGCCAACGCCATGCCGCTCGGCTCGTTCATCGGCCGTGCGATTTCGGTGACGGGGATCTACGTGGGATCCAGGGAGGACTTCGAAGCGATGAACGCTTTCATCACCGAACATCGGCTGCGTCCGATCATCGACCGGGTGTTCAGCCTGGAGGATGCACTCGCGGCTTATGACCACATGGCCAGCGGGAGCCACCTCGGCAAGATCGTGATCGCGCTGTAGGAAGCAGGAGAGTACCCCAGGTCCCGGTGAACGAAGTTCGGCGCCGTCCCGTATTCAGGGCACACGTACCATTTTCAGGTCTGAGGGGGCACCATGAAAAGGCTGGAATCCGTGGGCGGTCTCGCGGTGAGTCAACAAAAGGAGTGGGGAGAAATCCTCACCGGGTTCGAAGGCATCAACAAATATGTCGTCTCCGACGAGCGCGGAACCGAATTGTTCTATGCCCTCGAGGAACGAGGATCGCTCCTCGCTCGCCTCTTTCTCAAAGCGTATCGGCCCTTTGCCATCAACGTCCTGAGTCGGGATGGCCAGACCTTGCTCCGAATCGAGCGTCCCTTCCGGTTCTACTTCCACACGGCCCAGATCTTCGACGGCGCCGGAACGCTGATAGGAACCCTGGAAAGGCATTTTTCCGTTCTTCGGCGCGTCTATTCCGTGCTCTCCATCGACGGCACCAAACTCTTCGAACTGTTCGGCCCGCTCCTTCACCCGTGGACCTTCGAGATCCGCGAAGGCGGCAGGCAGCGAGGAATGATACAGAAGAAATGGACTGGATTGGCCAAGGAAGCCTTCACCGACGCAGATAACTTCGGCGTGACGTTTCCGTCCGATTGGCCGGTCGAACGGAAAACACTCGCGCTCGGCGCAGTCTTCCTGATCGACTTCGTTCATTTCGAGAACAAAGGCAATCGATAGCCCGACGCCCGCCTTCTAGAACACGGCGATAGGATTGAGCGCCGCTCCGGCCCCATGCGGAACCCCGTGTGGTGAAGCCATGAACATGAACTCCCACCGGTTCAGCTCGTTGGCCGTCCGGGCGAGCTCTTCGAGACCGAGGTTGTCCAGGAGGTGCACGCCGAGCGCCACCAGCGTGAAGACGTGAATCGGTACGAGCACCCCCTCCACCTGGCCGCCCTCCTGAGGCACGTCAGCGCCTAGCAGCGCGATATCCCGCTCCCTGAAGAACGGAATCAGGGAAGGATGATATCCCCCCGTCTGCCCGATCTCCCGGCCCGTACGCAGGAACAGAGCATCACCGGACCCTATCGTGATGCCGGTCTCGGCTTCCCACGCCTCGATGTCCCGCCGCCGCACGGCCTTCCCGGGCAGATCCACCAGAATCCCACGAGTGACAAGTCCGTCTTTCAGGTTGACGACGCCCAGCTGCGTGCAGCCGTCTTCTTTGGAGGCGACGTCCGCGAAGTTCAGGCCGTTGTAGACTTTCCCGTTGTACGCCACGTGGCACAGCGCGTCCAAGTGTGTCACGAGGCTACCGTGGTATTCGATCTCGTAACGCTCCCAGAAAAACCCGCCCTCGGGATTGATGTCGAAAACGCTGCGGACCGAGCCGACGAGCACCGGCGGTCTATTCGCACTGGCCTCGTCGGGATTCTCGAGTCTCTGGATCGTCATGTCCCGCGCCATCGAGACCGTGCGGCCGGCCTGGACCAGTCGAGCCGCGGCCACACGTTTGGCCGGCGTGATCAGGTTGAGGGCCCCGAGCTGATCGTCGTCCCCCCAGCGGCCCCAGTTCGAGAGCTCGGTCATCCAGGTGTCGAATTGTGCCTTGGTGACCTCGTCGGTTGGCTCGAGCTGCGCCCCGGCGCCCCCCCCGAACGAAATCATCGTCGCAGCCACCAGGCCGCCCGTCACGGCGCTCATTCTTTTGTTGCTCATAGCGGACAAGATGCGACCAGGGCGTATGGGCCTGCAAGCGCCCCCGTGCCGGGGCGGTGACGCCTCATTCCGTTCTCGCAGGCCTTCCCTAACGTATCAGACACCGGGCAACGTTATGGACACCGGGCAGCGTACTAGACCCCGTGCAGTCGCGCGACCCTCGTGGCGACCTGCTCGTTGGGTGCAAGGCCGACCAGTCTCACGCCGAGAGCCCTCCATGACTCGTCGAGCTGCATGAGCACCACGCTGTCCATGGCCTCCCGACCGCGGAGTGTACTGATCCAGCGAACCGCCGCCTCCGCCGCGCCGTGGATTTGCGAGCGGGCCTCTTCGCGAACCTTCTCAGGAAAGAGGATTTCGACGACGTCGAGCTGGTACCGGAGGCCGGTCTCTGTTCCAAGGCCCACGAAGCGGGCGGCGAACTCGGACGGCTCGTCAGGAACTGCCAGTCCCGCGCGGAGGAAGGGAAGTGCCCAGTTGTGTTGATCGAACGCTCCCGCCGGATTCGGCGTAATCCAAACATGAAACAGGACGACCCGGGCGCCTGTTTTCCTCGCTTCCTCCTGGCCACTCCCGGCATGACCGCCTGGGCGGGTCATCTCCTCCTCTACCGTCCCATAGTGCTCGTGCCAGGGATCCGGTGGCAGCCCGGCGACGGTCGGGGGGTGCTGGCCCCCTAGAAGTGCCATTCCATGGGCGACGTTGACGAGCACGGGACTTCCATCGATCTCGATGTAGCACAAGAGGGTCGGGCGGTCGGGATCCAGCTTTCCACCGATGAGGGAGGACATGTTGAGCCAGTGAACGCCCATCCCAGGGAAATCCGGTCCCACCGACCGGTATCCGTCGAGCGTGGCCTGGGCGGGGGTGCGGTAGCGCTCAACTGCCCGAAGAGCCCCCAAGCGAAACGCCTCGGCATCCACAGACGACACGGCCAACTCCCCAGCCTCCACCGCTTGACCCTCGATGGGCATCGCGCACATCAAGATCACCAGGCCGTTCATCATCCCGGCGGCGAGGTGGTTACGCCCGATCACGGCCACACCTCCAGCTGAGCCTGATCGAGCGCCGCCAGCAAACGGGTCAGCGTACCGTCGGTGAGTCCCAGCGGATACCGACTTTGGATGCGCAGCCTCTCCAGGTCGGCGGCGCGCGGCTGTCCGGTGATTCTGACCGTCGGCCCACCGGGTACGTTTCTCACGTCGACCCCCGTCGAAAAGCGGGCGAAGACCAAACCGGCACGAGGGTCGAGGAAGACGACCCCTGCGTCGCGTGTGGCCAAGAGCTCTCCCCTGCGGACCTGCCCGGAGGGCGCCGTCGCCAGAATCCTCATGCCGGCCGCAGAGGGCGTCCCCTTTTGGCCGAAGGTGCACGCGGCCGCGAGTATCAACGTGCTGGCCATCGTGATCATTTTCGCTGTTGTTCTCATGATTCACCTCACGGGGATGGCGGAGGAGAAGAACCGTTCCTCCAGGTCGGCTCGTTCATCGAGCCAGCGAGTGTGGAGTTCCCGGATGACATCGCGGTTCGGCTCGAAGTGGCGCGGTGAGTGAGCCTCCCGAATCCATTGCGGACGCACCCACTCGGTGTAGTAGCCTTGCGAAGCGAGCAGGTAGGAGCCCGCCTCCGTCCCCACCGGAAAGCGAAGCGTCATGCGGTGGGTCGGGCGAGTCTCCAGGTACTCCTCGTCGGGGGAACTGAGCGCTCTGACCGCGTCGGGCTCGAGCTCCCCATCCGGCCCCAGGACCTCAGCCACGGGAATCCTTCGGAAATCCGGCTCCCTCCAGCTCTCCGCGAGCGCCAACTGATCGATCCGCCACGCGTCGGCGAGGAACGAGAGCCGGATACGCGTGGTGCGTTCCGGATGCGCGGGCACCGTGATTGCTACCTCCTCCCAGGCGATGGGGCCCGTGTCCGAGACCTTGGACACCGGTTCGAAGCCGTTGTCTCCCTCCACCTCGACGCGAAGTCCCAAGTACTCACGAGCCCAGAAAGCCATCTCGACCGCCTTATCGATGCGCTGCATGTCCTCCGTCATCCAGTCGAGGGTCTCGATGCCGCCGGGAGCCAACATGAGATCGTAGAAGAGGAGTGTGGTGAGCAGACTGTTCCGGAGACGGAGCACCATGACCGCTTCGCCGTCCGGTTGGGGCGGGACCTCGATGATGATGTGGTCGAAGGGGTCGCCATCTCGTGCCGCTCGGATCCGGTCCACCGGAGTCTCGTACGCGACGCCGTCTGCGGTCGAAAGCACGCTGCGTAGATCACGCCCCGCTGCGTCCACCATGCTCACTGGGGATCGTAAGCCACCGACGGCGAGCATCCCTCCATCGACATCCGGAAAGATCCGCTCTCCTGGCTCGGTCTCCGCTGCGAGGATCTCCAGATGGTTGATGAAGTGGGTTTCCAGCGCTTCGTTTCGAAGCTCGAGCTCGATCCAACCGTCTTTGGCCTGAACGCTGCGGAGCACATCCACGTCGCGGGCCTCGAGAAGCGGTGAGATGCTGTAGGAGAAGCCTTCTGCCTCCAGCGCGAATCCATCCGCCGTGGTCGCATAGAAGGTTGGACAGGACCCGAAGATGGCGACCGCCAGCGCAACGGTGGCCAACACCGCGGCTCCAGCAGCGAGGGTGCTCGCCACCAAAGTGTTGCCCCACTGGAGATTGCCGCCGGTAAGCGCCTCCAAGCCGGCGAGGCTGTCGATCGGAATTTCGTTCCTCGTCCCGAGGGGCTCCATCCTTACGCCATAGGCCCGTCCCCGTCCTCGTATCACATCCCCCGTAAGCAGCACTCCGTCCTGGAAGAACACGCTGGAAAGATTCAGGAGATGTGCTCTTACGGGGCTCTCGACCAAACGGGACACCGTGGGATCGATCTCTTGCACCGTCGCCTGACCATAGAAAAGGCACCCGGCCAACAGGAGTGCTGAAAGCGGCAGGAAACCTTGCCCGGCTCGTCGTAGTCGAAAGCGCATCAGGGCACCCTCCATTTCGCGGTTTCGGCGGCCGTGGTGAGTCCTTGACCGACGTTGAACCCAATGATAGAAGAGCAGAGCCGACGCCCCCATACGTAGGATTACGTAGCGGCGGTCCCGGATTACGTAGTCGCGTGCGTCTGGGGAGCCGCTACTGAAGGCCTGATCGTTCCTGCCGCCGGCCCCTACGGATTCAGAATCAGCTTCTGCACCCGTGAGTTCGAGGTCTCCGCAGCAAACAAGAGGTCCTCCGTGGGGCAGGCGAGTCCATGCACTCCGGAAAATTCGCCCAGCATCCGCCCGGCGTTGCCGATGACTCCGAGCACCTCACCCTGGAGCGTGGCTTTGATGATCCGCCCGGGGAACGTGCTCTCACCCACGAAGATGACGTCGCTCCCCGGCGGGATGCAGAGCGAGTTCGGCGCGCCGTTCCCGGCCACGTTCGTGAGGTCCGTCGGGGTTGTACCGTTCACCGCCTTGGAGCCTGGCCTGATCGGCGTGGCGACGCTGAACATTCGCTGGAAGTTGCCGTCCGCATCGAAGACCTGAATCCGGGCGTTCGAGCGATCGCCGACGTAGACGTTGTCGTCCCTGTCGATGGCGATGCTGTGCGGGGTGCGGAGCTGGCCGGGGCCCGTGCCGGGCTCACCCCAGGACATCACCCAATCCCCGTTCATGTCGTACTTGGCGACTCGGGAGTTTATGTATCCGTCGCTGATGTAGATGTTGCCCTGCGAGTCGAAGGCTACGTCCGTGGGCTCGCGGAAGCGCCCGTCTTGAGGGGCGGCGGGAGGATTACGGCGCTCGATCGGACGAGCTCCCTCCGAGCTCGACTCCGCTTTGCGGCCGAACACCCAGACCACCCGGCCCTCGGGGTCCATGCGGATGACCATGTTCGAGCCCTTGTCCACCGTCCATATGTCGTCGTTCGCATCGATCCTGAGCCCGTGGGCGAACGCCCACGCATAGAGCCCTCTGCCGTGCTCACGGATGAAGTCGCCCATGGGGCTGAACTCGAACAGCTGGGCCGCATGAATCCCGTACGCCGGACCACCACCGGTCGGATTCGAGCGGCTGTACACGAAGACGTGGCCCTGAGAGTTGACGGCCACGGCCGGTACCTCGCCGAAGTTCACCCCAGTGGGAAGCCGGAAGAAACCCGGGACCGATTCCACGGGGATCTGAGGTGCGTACTGTGCGCTTACGGACGGTACTGCCACGATGAGCACTGCCGTGGTCAGCGAGACCAGCGCGACCAGTGCGGTAACGAGCTTCTTCATTGCTTTTCTCCCGGTGATCACAGAAGTGGCCTTCTGAGGAAACCAGTCGGTACCCGAGTTGATCTCGCCACCTCTAAGGCGGACTCCCATCGGACACCGCTTCCACCAGAGTCAGACCCACGTGCTTTGAGATTACCCCGAAGTCCCGATCTACCGCCAGGAGCGGCCGTTGCTCTCGCAGCGTGATCGCGGCAATCAGGCAGTCGATCATCGATCGTACTGTTTCGCCCTGGCGGCGGCAGATACGCTGGATGAGCGCGGCGTCCTCGAAGTCGGCGAGACCTTCCACCTCGAGGATCTCGAACCGGGCCAGCAACTGTTGAATGTCGAGCGCCGCTCGTTCCGTGGAACAGCCCGCGAGCAGTTCCATGAAGACAGGGGCCGGCGTGGCGATCGGCGCGTCCGACACTACGGCGGAACGGAGGGTGTGGTGGGTCGGGCTCTGGGTGGCTCGTAGATACTCGACCCACGCTGAGGTGTCGACGATCACCAGGGCGCACCCGGATCGCCCGAACGCATCGCCTCGAGATCTCCGTCCCAACCGACGCCTTCCATGCGGAGTGCCTCTTCCTTCGACATTGGCGTCACCGCGGCCCTCCTGAGTGCGAACTCGACGGTGGCCCGCCGGCTGGTCAGGTGGTACCGCTCCCGGACTGCCTCGAGTAGCTCCTCCCTCACGTCCACTTCGACGCGGATGCGACGAGTCGGCCCGGCCGGGGGTTCACCGTAAGGTCCGCCGCGTTCCCGCACCGCCGCCGGCCATCCACGGGCGGCGCGTTCACGCTCCTCGCGGAGGACGAGCCGGACCCAAGCCGACACCGTCATGAGACGTCGCTCGGCGGCGGTGCGGATCTCGTCCAGTTCCGCTTCACTCATGACGACCTGAAGGCGAATACTCATAGGATAAGTATGATATACTCAAAATCCACCGTCAACATCGGCAGCAAGGCGGGCTGCGAAGGCCTGTAGGACCAAAACGGAGGTAGTTCCCAGGGCCGTCGATCGTTCGCCCGAGTGGTTCGCCCGCCCTAGTGGCTTGCCCTACTCGCTCGCCCCCAACCGGCGCAGCAGCTCCGCGATCTCGGGGCGGGTGCCCCGAAGCCCGTTGGTGCCGGGGATGGTCTGCTCCGTCTCGGCCAGCACCAGCGGCGTCTGGTCGCGTTGGTTCGCAGCGTTGACGTCGGCACCACGGGTCGCCAGGAACTCGACGACCGATACGAAGTCTTTACGCACCGCGTCGTGGAGTGCGGTGTTGCCCCTCTCGTCGGCCGCGTTGACGTCGATACCTAGGTCGATGAGGATGCGCGCCAGCTCGAGGGTCCTTCGTTCCTCTTCGGCCGGATCCCGGGGCGCATTCCCGATGCGGTCGCGTCGATCCTCTATGGACGAGCCCGCATTGCCCATCGCTACATGGAGCGCCGACATACCCCTTTGGTGAACGACGAAGGGGTCGGCCCCACGGTCGGCGAGCGTGCGGAGGATCTCGACTTCACCGTATTTGGCGGCCAGCCACAACGCGTGCATGCCGATCAGCTGAGAGCGGATGCTGTAGTCCGCGCTGAACCGGCGGCCGGGCGTCCCGTGCTCGACGACCGCGTTCGGATCGGCGCCGTGGTCGAGGAGAGCCTCGACCAACTCGGCCTGGCTTCGAAGGACGGCCGCGTGAAGCGCCGTGTACCCGGATCCGGAAGCGCTCGGATCGGCTCCCTGATCGAGCAGGTAGATTCCGAGCGGCCCCTGCCCGCTATGCGCAGCGATGACGAGCGCGCTGGTGCCGGAGGCGTCGGTGTCGTGTACGTCGGCTCCCGCCTCAATGAGCACTCTTGCGGTCTCG
>Ga0209988_10002938_pt1 | contig 11271 bp, 12 predicted proteins | sample N075metaG_FD_183115 | JGI IMG/M metagenome (GOLD analysis project Ga0209988, IMG submission 183115) | Deep subsurface microbial communities from Kermadec Trench to uncover new lineages of life (NeLLi) - N075 metaG (SPAdes) (version 2) | ecosystem: Environmental > Aquatic > Marine > Ocean trench... | reverse complement strand
AATTCGGCCGTGCCTGATTTGGCAATAGTGCCAAGATTATCAATCAGCTCATCCCGCGACATGCCGGTTCCGTTGTCGGAGACAGACAACAAGCCCTTGTCCTTGTCAATCTCGATGCGGATACCCAGCTCAGTATCGTCGCTCAGGAGTTCCGGGGCGGCCAAAGCCTCGAAGCGCAATTTGTCCGCCGCATCGGATGCATTGGATATCAGCTCACGCAGGAAAATTTCCTTGTTGCTGTACATTGAGTGGATCATCAGCTGTAACAGCTGACGTACTTCGGTTTGGAATCCTAGGGTTTCGCGCTTGTCGCTCACGCTGTCATCTCCTGACAATCATTATCGACACACGATGAGGTCTACAACGCCAATTTCAAGTCCGCGCAGGGGGGTTCAGGGGGGTTGTCGGATGGGTGGAGCTAGTCAGGCAGGGCGCGACAAGGTCTGCATCGGAGCGGTGACGGTCCGGTACAGAAGAGTCACAAACAGAATTGTTGAGGTTGCCAGGGCGAGCGGTGGGTTAACCAGCGCCAGCCAGACCCCGGGCACCGCAACGGCGACTAATGACAGGCATGAGAGTAGTGCAAGAAAAAGGCTGCGTATGCGCTCTGCGACCAGACCGATCATACCAATCAGGTCATCCAGTTCATCGAGATACTGAATCAGCCTTTCCATGCAATGTTCCTAGCGAACAACGGATAGCAGCGGCGCAGCTGCCTCGGCTTCAGCTCTATGGCTATCAGCTTCGGCCAGCGAGGCATTGTTCGACTCTTTTGCATGCGCGATTGCGCGATGAAAGAGCTCCCAGCGCTGTCTCGCAGATTCGCTTTTTAGCGCGCCCAAGGGTGAATCAGTTTTGCGATGTTTCTTTGTCATACTCTCGATTTACTTGTTCGTACGGGTAGTTAAGTCGACTATAGGCAGGTCAGTTTTTGCACTCCGTGAGGCATGTCACAGCTTGCTTCAGAAAACACGAATCACGGCGTTTTTTCTTGTGAAACCAGACGCAGTTCCGGCCATTTGAGACCGATCAGGTCATTACGTAAAACGCCGGCAAGGTGCCGGCATTTTTTTGTGTACTTGCATTTTAGAGCAAATATTTAGATCGAAACCTAGTCGTCGTTGTTCTGCTCTTTCGACCAGTTTCGTTTGACCTGATCAGTCCAGTCGCGATAACCCTTCCAACTATAAAGGGAAGGATCGATGCCGGAGCGACGACTACGTGGCGTCGGTGCCTTTGATATCCAGCGCCGATACTGCTGCCACCCGTCTGCGTCGTTCGCAGCAGGTGCATCACTGCCCGACGTTGAACCATCCGCCTTTGGCTTAGTCTCGGCTTCCTTGCCGTAATTATCGACCCACCTTATGGGCTTGCTATCTGGCATCGCATTGCTCAATCAATCCTATGCTCAAATGCTAGTTCCGATTCACCATAAATCACAGGAACTGCATCACAATGCGTTATTGACTTTTTTCTTTATTTTTCAAACGTTTACCTTCCGTTTTTACTTAATCACATAACATGGAGCGTATTCCCTACCCGATAATTTCATGCGGCCCTGCTCAACAAAAACAGCGAGCAACTTGTCGAGCAACCCCATAATTCGTTCTGACCCGTTTATTTGGAAAGGCCCGTACTCGTCGATTCGTTCGGCCGTATCCTCTCTGACATTTCCGGAAACGATACCTGAGAATACGCGGCGAAGATTAGCCGCGAGGATATGCGTCGGCAGTTCCTCACTGATCTCGATCTCTTGCATCGAATCATGTGTCGCTACGAATGGATATTGAAATTCCTTATCAATCTTTAGACGCCAGTTGAAATAAAATGCATCGCCGTTTGCCTTGCGAAAGTCCAGCACGTCTTCAAGATTGCGTTTCATTTCTCTGGCAACAGATTTCGGATCGTCGATGATGATCTTATATCGGTCTTGAGCAGCCTGGCCGAGAGTCGCTTTGACGAACTCATCGATCTGCCGGAAAAAGGATTCTGCCGCAGGTGGCCCTGTCATTATGAGAGGCAGTGGGTGGCCATGATTTTCAGGATGCAAAAGCACTCCCAGCAAATACAGTATTTCCTCCGCCGTACCGACTCCACCGGGGAAAACAATAATGCCATGGCCGATCCTGACAAATGCTTCCAGGCGTTTTTCCATATCCGGCATGATGACCAGCGAATTCACTATTGGATTCGGTGACTCGGCCGCGATGATGCCGGGTTCGGTGATGCCAATGTATCGCCCGTCACCGATGCGTTGTTTCGCGTGACCGATCGTGGCGCCTTTCATGGGTCCCTTCATTGCGCCAGGCCCGCATCCTGTGCACACATTCAAGTCACGCAATCCCATTTCGTACCCGACCAACTTCGAGTAGTCATACTCCACACGACTGATTGCGTGTCCGCCCCAACAAACCACCAGGTTGACCTGGGCCGGGAGGGACAGAATCCGGGCATTGCGCAGTATATGAAACACCGCATTAGTGACACCTTGCGCTGACTCCAGATCGAAGCGACCGCTGGCGAAAATGTCATTGTGTGTAAATACGATATCGCGCAGCACAGCAAACAGTAACTCGCGCGTACCCCGGATCATTTTGCCGTCCACAAAAGCGGCCGAGGGCGCATTTTTCAGCGAAATCTTGAGCCCCCTGTCCTGCTGGATGAACCCGATTTCAAAATCGGAATACGCCTCAAGAACCTCTCGCGTGTCGTCTGTGCTGCTGCCCGAGTTCAGTACAGCAAGCATGCAGCGCCGCAACAATGGATACAGACCACCGGTACCACTGCTCTTTAGCAAATCGACTTCGAAGTGGGAAAGGACCTCAAGGCTGCCCTCGGGCCAGACCTCGGCATCAACACATTGCACAGAATTTGTCATGGATCAGGGACGGATTTCGATCGGGGTGTTCTCGCCGGTCATTAGCCAGATATCGATCATGTCAGAGTTGGACACAGCAATGCAGCCATTGGTCCAGTCTTGAGTGCGATAGTAAGTCTCCGAGTGTACGGGCTGATTCGGCTGCCCATGGATCATGATGGATCCTCCTGGATCCACTCCCAGATTTTTTGCCTCGCGTCGATCTTTCGAGCTCGGATACGATACATGTATTGACAGAAAAAAATCACTATTCGCATTGCGCATATCGAGATTGTACTTACCCTCGGGCGTTTTGAAATCTCCTTCCTGTTTCTTGTCACCAACCGGACGAATTCCCAAGGCAATCGCGAACGTGCGAAATATTTCACCATTCCGCATCAGATGGAGCTTGCGCTCAGCCTTCTCAATAACAACCATATCCGCGACCGGAAAATCGCCAGCCTTTAGCGCGGTCGGAATCGGCAACACAAGAATCGTCAGGAGACCTGCTGCAAGTAAATGTCGAATTGTCATTGCACTCATCGTCAAATATTTTCAGGGTCAGCGTAGCACTTGGCTGCTCAACTGAAAAATACCCTTCTTCATACTACACACTGCGTCCTACAACCCAGCCAATCGCAAAACCGATGCTGCCAGCAACCATCGTGTAGATCGGAAGATAACGAAATACACGGCCCGGATACAGGGAGTCACCAAACATGTCGTTTAGATTGACCGAATACGCGTAGTGAAGATACAAAGATAATCCCAGTGCCGGAATTGCGTAGCCAATAGTGCCTAAGGGCATCCGCAGTCCGGAACCGGCCCATCTGCCACCGCCGCGATGCAATGTCACCCAGGAGATGATAACGAGCAACATTGGCGGAACCAGGTTACGCAGCACATATGGCCCGCCCTCCTGCACAACGTCAATCCAGAATCCCGCCGCAACCGTAATGACGACCACCGGCATCAGTCGCCAAAAAACCGCTCCGGCAAACCCGTGCATCACCCTAAATCCACGTTGGACAACAGCGGCATCTGCACTTTTGTGCCGGGCTGGACGTTGTGCAGATTAATTTCCGGGTTGTACTGGCGGAATAACCAGACCGGCACCTTGTACCGGCGCAGCGCCAAAATCCAGATCGATTCGCCCGACTGGATCGTATGCTCGGTCACGCCGCTAATAATGTGTCGCCGGAAAAAGCTGTCTTGTTGTTCACGATGATAGGCAATACGCCGCTCTTCGAATTTATTCGCATCGACAGTATCAAGATCGAGTTTGAGACGCTGGCCAACCACAAGTGGAGCCCGGAATGCGAGACCATTGATATCCCGGAGCCTTTGCGTCTTAATCTCCAACCAGTCTCCGAAATGTCCAAGCGTCTCCAGCTCCTGCACCTCGATCGATTTGTCTGAGGCGACGCTGTAGTCGCTTGGGTCGGCCAGCAATGCGGTTTGAATCCTGCCTAACAACATCGCTGCAATATTATTCGCCAAGGCTTCAGGGGTCAGCTCCTCGGCGGGAGTATCCTCAACCACCGCCGTATTGCTCGCGACGATCACAGGCTCTGGCCCGGCCGGTATTGTCGATGTGGCAGCGGCCGGAGCGGGTCCTGCCGCCGGTAGGCGCAATCGCTGGCCGGCACGAATACGATTGCTGCTGGTCAGAGAGTTCAGAGCCATCAATGTCGATACGCGGGTGTCGTAGGTTTGGGCAATTTCCGACAGCGTGTCCCCACGTGCAACAGTATGAAACATATCAGGCATTTGCTTATTGAAGACAGCGTCTTTCGGCAGCGCCGCCAGTATTGCCGCTAGCGGCTGGCGCGTAGACTCTGTCGGAAAACGTAGTTCGTAACCCTTGGGCAAATATTTGCTGCCCTGCCATACCGTGGCCTGCAACGCGGGATTATGTTTTGCCAGTGTCGCCGGCGCAACGCCGAGCGACGTCGTCAATCCAGATACGGAAACATAATAGGGCAGATTCGCAACCGAGTAATTTGTTGGTTGCTCAGGCGTAAGACCCGGAAAGTATTTCTCCACATTCTGATCGATTTCCTTTGCGGCCAGAAATGCAACATAAAAATTTCGGGATGCAAAACCGAAAGTCCGACTCTTGTGTTTTCGCAGAATATCAACGTAAGCCGTATCGCCGTACTTACGCATTGCTCGACGGACTCCGGCAAGTCCATGGTTGTACGCCGTAATAGCCATCGGCCAGTTGCCAGTAATCGAATAATTGTGGGCCAACAGTCGCCCCGCTGCACGTGTTGCAGCGAAAGGATCGTTGCGCTCATCGACGACGTGATCAACACGCATGAATCGTCGACCAGTGCTGCGCGTGAATTGCCAGATCCCGGAAGCACCAACATGGGATCGCGCATTTGGATCATAAGACGATTCGACATGCGGCAACGCGGCCAACTCAACAGGCACACCAAGCGCGGTGAATTGCTCATTAATATAGTCGCGCCACCGACCGGAGCGCTGCAGACCGCTGCGAAATCGGTCGCTCAGACCCTGTTGGTAGCGAATGCGATTAACCGCTGCTCCCAAGCTTATGTTACTAACGTCTTTTGGCCAAAGCGCAAGCACCCGCTTTTCTTCGGTACTGAGGTTGCTGCGCTTTCCGGACGCCAACGATCGTAGCGTCGTTTGCAAACCTTTGCGGCGCTTCTCAACTCTTCGTTGTCGCTCGCGTCGCGAGAGCTGCGCTGGCATTGGCAGGTGATCGTAAATAATCGCCAAATTGCGATTGTCGTGCAACACACCGTCATCGCTCGCAAATTGCGTAAATATCGATATCCAGAAATCTACATCGGGCTGCAATTCGACCGGTTGTGGAAATGTCTCATCTGTCCCCGCAAAGGCTGGCAGACACGCGAAGAGAAGGAACAAGAGGGGTTGTCTTCTCGTCATCTGGACTGATTCTTGTTTCGATTCAATTTTCTGCAATTTCCTGATTGGGTCACAGTAAAAACCTGCTATTTCCGGTACTTTGGGCCGTGTATGAACGCCTTACACCGACAATCTCACACTTGCGACAGCATTTGCCAATACTTCGCCGCAATTGCCGCGCTGCTGACATGCTCAGTGACCCTCGCTGGCAATACTGCGATCGAGCCCACAGATAACAGCGAAGCCCCTGCGGCCGCCGAACAATTGATCGATTCTGTAACGCCGCTGGATGAGTCTGTACCCCTGGCCAAAGCTGTAACATCGGCGGACGGCCAGGCCAAATCGATGCGCCTCCTGGATACCGACATCGCACCGGGTACCGCCAGGCGCCTGTCATGGTCGGCAACCCAGTTGTTCGCAGGGGTCCCTGTCTCGACACCGGTCCTTGTCGTGAACGGAACGCACCCCGGGCCAACGCTGTGCCTCACAGCAGCAATACACGGTGATGAACTCAATGGCATTGAAATGGTGCAAAGGGTTCTGCACGACATCGATCCACAGAAATTATCAGGCGCGATAATTGGCGTACCCATAGTCAACGTACAAAGCTTTCGCCGCGGCTCTCGCTACCTCCCTGACCGACGCGACCTCAACCGATATTTTCCGGGCAATCCGAATGGCAGTGCGGCCGCAAGAATTGCGCATGCCTTTTTTACCGACATCATTACACACTGCGACGCACTGGTGGATTTGCACACAGGCTCGTTCGAACGCACCAACCTGCCGCAGATACGTGCGGATTTACGTAATCCGGATGTCGTGACACTTACCCTCGGTTTCGGATCCATGGTTGTGCTGCACAATAAGCCGGCCGCGGGCACGCTCCGCCACGCGGCAACGATGGCCGGAATTCCGACGGTCACAGTCGAAGCCGGCGGTCCATCACAGCTCGAAATTGCCGAAGTCAAACACGTTGTCAAAGGAATCAAGATCCTCCTGACGACGCTCGGCATGGTCAAGAAAAGGCGACTATGGGGAGATCCGGAGCCCGTCTATTACCGTTCCTCCTGGGTACGTGCGGACAACGGCGGCATACTCCTTGCGCACGTGAGTCTCGGCAGTACCGTCAGGAAAGGTGATCTGCTCGGCACCATCACAGACCCAATGAACAACGCGCGCACAGAGCTGCGATCTCCCTACGCAGGACGCATTATCGGCATGGCACGTAATCAGGTAGTCATGCCCGGCTTTGCCACTTTCCATGTGGGCATTCAAACCGACCGCGCTGTTGTCGACGACATGCAAATCGACGCCGCACGGATATCCAACGAAGGTGGTTACGTGGACGGTATGTCCGAGTAGACTGCGGTCGCTATGGCTGCGACGCGAAAACCGCTTTTCAGATACTGGACTCCACGATACTGGCCCATTTGGTTGGCCATGGGCTTGTTGCGCCTGATTTGCCTGCTACCACACGGCGCGGTGCTTGCCATCGGCCGCGCGTTCGGACGAATCGCATTTCGTTTCGGCGGGTCCCGAAGGGCCATCGTACGCCGCAATGTCGAGCTGTGTTTTCCAGACCGGACATCTGCTGAGCACGACGACTTAACCTACGAACATTTCAAGGCGCTCGGCATGAGCATTGTCGAAATGGGCCTGGGACGGTGGGCGAGTGACGCCCATTTGCAGTCCATCACCGAGATCGTAGGTATCGAGCACCTGCAGAACGCTGTCCGGAACGGCCACGGTGTCATCCTGCTTAGCGCCCACTTCACAACGCTCGAAATCAGCGGTCGTCTTATTGCGCAACACACCCCGGGTTTGGATGCCGTTTACCGTAAGAACCGTAGCGACTTCATAACCGAACTACAACGCAGTGGTCGCGAGCGATCGGTTGATTCGACAATCGAGAAACGCGATATCAAGAAAATAATTCGTAGTTTGCGCAATGGTCGTGTTGTCTGGTACGCACCTGACCAAAGCTACAATCGCAAGGGTTCTATCGTGGTCGACTTTTTCGGCGTGCCGACCATGCACACAACAGCGACATCGTCCCTCGCTCGGCTTGGCAAGGCAGTCACGATTCCATTTTTTCCGTGCCGCAAGGCCGATGGCAGTTATTTAATGACAGTGCTCCCCCCATTCGAGAACTATCCTAGCGATGATCCGCTCGACGACACCCGGCGCTATATCAAGGTGCTGGAAGATCACATACGCACCTGCCCGGAGCAGTACCTTTGGATTCACCGCAAATTCAAAAGCCTGCCGGAAGGGTACACCGATCTTTATTCCGATCTGGACGCCGCGAAATAACCTTCGAGTAATTGCTCCCAGTTTGCCGCCCGATAGTGCAGCATGGGCTCCAGCCCCAGTATTTTTTCAAGTGAGCGATGCAGTCGATTGAGCGTTTCCTGCTGCCAGCGACCTGGTTCCTTCAACGATCCCTTGTCAAAATCCAGCATCCACAAGTCGCCGTCGCCGTCAATCTGCAGGTTATACGCATTCATGTCCGCGTGATATACGCCCGCCTCGTGAAATTTTTGTATTGCCGCGCCAACGGATTGCCAGAACGCCTCGTCACAATTATTCTGCGCGATATACTGCGACAGTGGCATTACATTCGGAATCCGAACCGTAATGATATCGGCCGTATAAAAAGTGCCGCGGCGGCAATATCGTGCCGCGGCGGGTCGTGGCACGTTCATGTTGTTGGCAGCCAGTTTGGCCAGCAATCGCCATTCTCTGAAACAACGAGTACGGTTCTCACCGGAGAATATGTAATTGTCACGAACGAATTTTCCGACAAGTCCGCCACGCACATAATGACGCAGCACGAACTGGCGCGGTATGTTGCCGACGAACATCGTATTGCCCCGGCCGCTGGAACGCAGTGACCCGGTCACGGCCTCCGCATGCAACCAACCCTGCGCTGTGAACCTCTGCGCAGATATCTGGTTGATAATCGCCTTATCGTATAGGATGGCGCCGGTCTCAGTATTCTCGACGGTTTCGGTCAAAGGGTCCGTCCTTGTCTATTCACTCTTCGGTTTGTAGTGCCTGATCTGATTCTTCAATCACAGCCAGAAAGTATTTGCGTCATACGACTTTCAGCAATAGGCGATACCTGCCATGCATTGGCTGTTGTTCGGCGTATGCAGGACAACTGGCCCGATACGCGAATTACGTGGATTATAGGCAAGACCGAAGCGTCGCTCATGGCCGATATTCCGGAGATCGAGTTTATCATCTTCGACAAGTCCATAGGCCGCCGTGCATACACTGAAGTGCACGCCCAACTCAGCGGCCACAAATTCGATGTCGCACTTTGCATGCACGCATCAATGCGCGCGAATTTCCTGTGCCGCAGTGTCCGAACACGCGTTCGCCTCGGTTTCGACTACGTGCGCGCACGTGATTTTCAGTGGTTATTCACGAATCGACGCATTACGGCCACGACAGGTGAACACGCGCTGGAGGCAATGATGTCTTTTGCAACAGCGATCGGCGCGCAGACACGCAGCATTCGCTGGGATATACCACTCAGCGAACAGGCCCGGCAATTCGCCGCGCAGTATTGTGCTGGCGGCAAACCATTGGTACTGATCAGCCCATGCAGCAGTGAGCGCAGCCGCAATTATCGCAACTGGAGTGTCGACAACTATGCAGCGATTGTTCGTCATTTGCGCGCCAGGGGAATGCGCATTGTCCTGACCGGCGGTCGCAGCGAGCTCGAGGCCAGGTATGGCAAAACACTTGCGGCGGATGGGGCGGCGGTCAACCTGATCGGCAAAACGTCGCTCAAGGAACTTGTCGCCCTTATTGACGCGGCGGCTCTCGTTATTTGCCCTGATTCCGGTCCCGCGCACATGGCAACCAGCGTCGGCACTCCGGTGCTCGGTCTGTACGCGACTTCGAACCCGGACCGTACCGGTCCGTTCTTCTCTCGTGAATTAACCGTCAATCGCTACCCGGAAGCGACGCATCGCTATCTGGGCAAGTCCGTTGAGCAGCTCAAATGGGGCCGACGCGTGCGCCATCCTGAAGCGATGGATCTAATCACGATCGACGACGTTACCGACAAGATCGATACATTTTTCGACATTTAGCGGCTTATCAGCTAAATTCATTTGTGGCACAGGGGGCGCAGCCGTTATTGCGCCACTATCGGTGTGGCTGGCCCTGGTCAAAGTTATCGAGATAATGTTTGACGCCTTCTTCGACGGCGCGAAACTCAACATCACATCCTGTCTTGCGTAGCAACGTCAGGTTCGCCTGAGTGTAACTTTGATACGCGCCCAGCAGGTGTTCCGGCAACGGCACATACGCTATTTTGCCCCTGCCGTGCCACCTGATCACTGCATGTGCGACCTCGTTGAAGCTCTGCGCGCTGCCTGTTCCAACGTTGAAAATACCTGACACACCGGGATGATCAAGAAACCACAGAATGACGTCACAAACGTCGTCGACGTAAACGAAATCACGCAATTGCTCGCCATCTGCGTAGCTGTCTGTGCCTGCGAACAAGTGCGCCTCGCCTGCTTCAAGAATCTGTTGATTGAAATGAAATGCGACACTCGCCATTGAGCCTTTATGTTGCTCGCGCGGTCCGTAGACGTTGAAGTAACGCAGGCCGACTACCTGGTTATCTGCATCAGCCGCGACGCGCCGTACGTACCGATCGAACTGTATTTTCGAATAGCCGTAGACGTTCAGTGGATTCTCAAACAGCGGGTCTTCAACGAACTCTTGTGAGCTACCGTAGACTGCGGCAGAGGACGCAAAGAGAAACGGAATATTCTGATCAAGGCAATAATGCAACAACGTTTTCGAATAGCTGTAGTTATTGGCCATCATAAAACGGCCATCCCATTCGGTTGTGCTGCTGCAGGCACCTTGATGCAGAATCCGCGTCACCCCCTTCGCGAATGCCTGGTTCGCCGCAAGTAGCCGCACGAATTCGTCCTTGTCGAGATAGTCGGCGATCGGCAAATCGGCGATGTTCACGAATTTGTGCCCGTCGCTTAGATCATCGACAACGACAACATCGTCGCAGCCACGATCGATTAAGGCCCGGACCAAATTACTGCCTATGAACCCGGCACCGCCGGTTACGATCTGCATTCTAGTGTGGTGTAACGTATAAAAGGCTCATATCAGCGTGGCGAGAAGCCGCCAGCTGCAAGGCGCGTCTCGCAGGAAATGGCATGTCCTTTTCAAGAGATGCAACGCCGCAGATAGCGGCTTCTCGCCGCGCCCGAAGGGAGGCCCACAAATGATCCAATCCTGCGTTGCAGCCCTTGTTAAGGAACCAACCATTAACTGCGAGCTGCGCCTTGTCTTGAATCATTTGTGGGCCTCTGAAATGTGCCTTTCATACGTTACACCACACCGGGTTGTGGCACTGACGCCTGTGACTAACTATTGTCGCTGGTCATGCGGTACTGCGCCCCACAATACGGGCATTTGGCCTCGCCCGTCGATTCGATCGGCAGGAAAACCTTCGGATGCGAATT
>Ga0209988_10002937_pt1 | contig 11273 bp, 8 predicted proteins | sample N075metaG_FD_183115 | JGI IMG/M metagenome (GOLD analysis project Ga0209988, IMG submission 183115) | Deep subsurface microbial communities from Kermadec Trench to uncover new lineages of life (NeLLi) - N075 metaG (SPAdes) (version 2) | ecosystem: Environmental > Aquatic > Marine > Ocean trench... | reverse complement strand
AACTTTCCGGTTCCTCATTGAGGATGAAATTGATACCGCCCTGGCGGTACAAAGTCACCTGCTTGGAGCGGTGCTTCGCTATTGCCGTGAAGCCCATCATTTCGAATAAGGGCTCCAGAACACCCGGTGTGGGTGAGGCAAATTCAACGAATTCAAATCCATTCAGGCCCATTGGGTTGTCGAAAAGGTCAGCCATGGTTGAGCTCCAATTGTCCATCGAATTTAAACAACAGCTACTGATCCACCCGGAATCAGTAAGCACAGATTATCCAGACTATTATCTTCCATTTTTGCAAAATATGTGTTTCAGATTTGATATTTTCCGCATCAGATTGAAATAAATAACCCGCAAGTTCAATCCCTTCAAATTGATCCCGTATCATGGAGAAGGCTCCATGATCAAACCACGAGGAACACTGGAAATGACTTATCCATTTTATTGCATGGCAGCGGCCTTCGCGCTCACCTACCTGACCAAACTTCCGCTGACCATAGCCATGGCGAAAGAAGGCGAATCGGGCTATGACAACCACAACCCCCGGGAGCAGCAGGCCCGCTTGACCGGATGGGGCTACCGCTCACTGGCGGCGCATCAAAACAGTTTTGAGGTTACACCCATTTTTGCCGCTGCGGTAATCGCTGCTTACCTGTTCCAGGCAGATGCTTACTGGAGTGCGCTGTGGGCTTCCATTTTCCTGGCCAGCCGGATTTTGTACATTGTTCTCTACATCAAGGACTTCCCCTTGATGCGATCGACCGTATGGACGATTGGCATGGCTTCGTGCATCGCGCTATTCGTTCTCGCGGCTTAACACCACACTAGGTGTTATCCAGTTCACGCGCTTTTCGCGGCAGCAGTTCAAGCAGGTAGTCAATCGTTGCGCGGTGGGTGCGGAAATTAAGCACTGCAAGTCTCAAAGTGTACTTCCCGGCAATCATCGTTGACGTAATAAATATCCTGCCATCGGCAAGCACAGCTTCCAGCAGGCGCTTGTTAAATGCATTGGCATCACCACCTTTTGGCAGATAACGGTAGGTGACAATCGAAAGATCCGGGTCAGGTCCGGTCTCAAAGCCTTCTATTTTTGATAATTCTTGATGAAAGTAGCGTGCCAGCAAGATTTTTTCCGCTAAAGCGGCACGGAACGGTATTAATCCAAACAGCTTGAGTGGAAACCACATCCTGGGTCCCCTGAATGGCCGGGTGAGCTCCAGCGACAGGTCAGAAGGCGAGGAAACCGCGCCAGGGTCACTATCTGGATGCTTCGCATCCTGCATGTAATCCGCATAGTAGGTATTTGACTCAGCCAGCAAGCGAACGTCCTTGATCAAAACGGCCCCTGATCCGTAAGGCAGACTCAAACCCTTGTGTGGATCCAGGACGATCGAGTCCGCCTGATTCAGGCCATGCAAGCGCTCGCGACCTTCCTCGCAAAGCAGGAAAAACCCACCGTAGGCTGCATCCAGATGGAACCACAAATCGTGCTGTTTCGCGACCCGTGCAATTTCCGGAATGGGATCGACCGCCCCCGTATCGGTAGTACCAGCCGAGGCCACGACCAGCCAGGGTCTTAATCCCTGGTCCCGGTCGGAATCGATCATCTGCTGCAACTCGGTTACATCCATTCTGTAGCGCTCGTCCATGGGTACAAAGCGCTTCGGGATATCCTTCAAACCCGCTATCTGCAGGGCTTTTCCGATGCAGTGGTGAGCCTGCCCGGTGAGGTAGACACAAGCACCGGGAATCTCCCCCGGACCAATTTTGCAAGCATCACGGGCTGTTACCAAAGCCGAAAGCGTAGCCATACTGCCACCTGAAGTCAGGTCACCTCCGGCAGACTCCGGGTAGCCCACCAAACGACACATCCATCCGACCAGTGATAGCTCCATCTCAGCAGCACCAGGTCCTGCGAATGAAACCCCCGAATACCGATTGCTGATGTCAGCCAGGTAATCGCCCAGTGCTGAAGGAAACAGGCCGCCACCAGGGATATAGCCCAGTTGCCCACTGGAAGTGGTGTTGAGCCCTGTCGTATCAACCTCGCGTTTGTAAAACTCCAGAAGTGTGATTAACTGGCTGGGGACCTCATCAATCGGTGTAATTGAGAAGCCACTTCTGCCCTCGTCTTTAATAAAGGCGCGCGCTGTCGGCAGATCTGCCAGGAAAGACTCGGCATAGTCTCGAACCTCGTCCAGCATGCCCTCTCTTTCTCCCTGGTCAGGCTCAAGCTGACGCGCGACTCTTTCCAATTCTGCTAATTTCTCAAGCACGATTGCTCCCCTGGTCAAAACAGGACATAGTTCAAAGCGGAGGATAACGCTTATTCAGGGCCCATGCCCAGTCCGCATATCGCAGGCGGATAAGCTATCATTACGCGCCATGTGCCTGATCCTTTTCGCTTGGCAAACCCATCCACGCTACCCCCTTGTCGTGGCCGCCAACCGTGACGAGTTCCACAATCGCCCTACCGCCGCAGCCGATTACTGGAAAGAGTCCCCGCAACTGCTGGCCGGCCGCGATCTGCAAGCAGGTGGCACGTGGCTGGGTATTACGCGTCAGGGCCGGTTCGCGGCGATTACCAACTACCGGGAGCCGCAAACCGAAAATCCGCCGCTCGAGCAATCCCGCGGCCACCTGGTACGGGATTATCTCCTTGATAAAACGACGCCTGCCGACAGTGCAAGCGAGTTGCAGCAACAAGGAGACAAATACCGCGGGTTCAGTGTCCTGCTCGGAGATACGGGCGAATTGCTTTATGTTTCAAACCGCAGTGAGCAGACCGTCGTGGTGAACGCAGGCAGCCACGGCCTGAGCAACCACCTGCTCGATACGGACTGGCCCAAAATCCACGAGGGCCGTGCCCGCTTCGATGCGCTGCTTGAAGATGAGCAGCTTGACCCGGAGTCACTGCTCGAACTGCTGGCGAACCGGAATGTTGTACCCGGGGGTGAGCCACCGGGCTACGAATTGCAGCTGGCGCCTGAATTGATCACCAGGATGATGTTTATCGTATCGCCGCAATACGGCACACGCTCATCGACGGTGCTGCTGGTCGATCGAGACGGTGGTGTCACCTTCGTGGAGCGACAGTTCGATGCGGCCGGTATGACAAGCGGCACGCGAAGCCATGAATTCCGGATCAAGCACGCGGGCGAAAACGGCTACCGCTGAAAGTAGGCGGGATATCAACCCGACACGCAGCGAAAATCGCGCTTTGGATCAAGAATGATCGGGCTGCGACCCTTTATCCGGGTCGTCGGGGACAAGATGCGCGGGTTTGTATTCGCCCGAGTTCACCCACTGCAATAGCCCCTTGAGATGATCTTTGAACTGCCTCGCCTCTTCGGCAGAGGAATTACCCATCGCGTCCGATTCATGAGCTCGCGCGGCCGCAATCAGGGGAATGATTTTGTCCAGGCCATGCTTCACAATCCAGTACCGGGTCTCGCCGCTGAAATCTTCGCCGCTGGTGATCCAGTCCTTGTCCTGCATGCTGCGAATTAATCGGCTCAACTCGTTTCGTTCAGCCAGGATCATGTCGCGCAGTCGTTCGAACGTGAGGCCCTCATGATTCTCTGCCAGGCAGGCCAGCGTTCGCCACTCAAACTTGTGGATACCGGCCTGGTCGAGTACCACCTGGAACTGCAACCGGAAGCGCTCGGCCGTTTGCGTCAGAAGATAGTCGAGGTACTCCTCAACGAATTCCTGTCCCGCCCCCGGTCGCGCCTGCGTGGTGTCGATCACCGGATGCGGCTGGGAGACCGCATAGGATCCTTTGTGGAAAACCAGCCCGGCTCGCCCGCTGGCGTCAAACACCACGACTTCGCCAACCAGGATCAGATGGTCGCCGCCTTCGTAGACAAAGGATTTCCTGCACTGAAAATGGGCGGCGCAGCCGGCGAGGACGGGCGCGCCACCGACGCCTTCGGTGCAAGATACGCCCTTAAACTTGTCTTTCGGCCCACTCCTCGCGAAGCGTTTCGACAGACTGACCTGATCGGCAGCCAGAACATTGACCACGAAATATTCGGCGGTCTCGTAAGTCTTGAGGCTGTGAGCCCGTTTGTCCAGGCTCCACAGTACCAGGGGAGGATCCATGGAAACGGAATTGAAGCTATTTGCCGTGACGCCGATGTAGGCACCACTCTCGTCGAGAGTCGTGACGATTGTTACGCCCGTTGCGAAATGGCCCAGGGCCTGTCTGAAAGATTGTGTATCGAATTCGCCGCTGGTCATGAAGCCCTCTCGGGTTGCCTATTCCATGAGTTTTGAGACTTGGTCGACTTTCTGCTCCGGACCGATTGCTGTGTAACCCCCGTCTATCGCGATATCGGTGCCGGTTAGCCCCGACGCATCATCGCTGCAAAGGAAAGCGACCGTCACGCCAACTTCACCGGGCTCGACCAGCCGCCCAATCAAATGTAATGGCCCTGCAACAAGGTCCGCCTTGGCACGATCATCGCCACTGATGTCCCTGATCACATTGGACCAGGTCCAGCCCGGTGAGACAGAGTTTACGCGGATATTGTCTGGCGCAAGATTCAGCGCCTGATTTCGTGTCATGCCAATGATCGCAGCCTTCGAAACCGCATACAGCATGCGTCCGAGTTGTGCGCGTTTGCCACTAATACTGCCGAAGTTTACGATTGCTCCGCCGCCGCGTTCACGCATCGGCGCCACGACTTTCTGTACGAATATCGCACCCCCGACCAGGTTGACATTCAATGCGGTCAGCCACTCGTCGCGCGTGGAGTCGATCCCATTATCGAGATAGGTGCACGCTACATTGACCAGGCAGTCCACAGCACCGAAGCGCTCCACTGTTGCGGCAATGCAGGTGTCGATTTGCTCGTCATCGGTAATGTCGGTGCGCTGGAAAATGACATCCGGACCCAGCTTTTCCGCTGCCTGCTCGCCTGCCTCCTCGGCGATGTCCGCGAGCACGACCTTCGCGCCAGCGTCTCTTAGCGCCTCTGCCGTTTTCCAGCCTATCATCGTAGCGCCTCCGCTCACGATGGCAACCTTGTTGGTCAAATCCGCCATTGTTCTCTCCTGAAGTTTTCGGTTCTGCCGTTTCTGGATGATTTCGGTCCGCGTCCGTGTGGACACGGAATATTCAGTTGACCTTGCCGATCAATTGATCGGCCGCTTGCGGGTCATCCCACCACGGGTAAAAGTCGGTTGGATCGCTAAATGCATTGGCGATACGGCTGGCGAGCTCAGCTTTTGTTTGCGCTGCCCCCAACAGCTTTTGTATATTTTCCGTAGGCGGAAGCAACAGGCTGTTGGTCCAACGGGTAACCCATTGGGCGGAATCCCAGTAGGCGTTGAAAGTTTGCTGCATCCATTCTTCATCAAATGAATCCGATTTACGTGACACGATGGCGTCCAGGTAAACGGCCGCCGCTTTGCTGGCGTTGTTCGATCCCTGCCCGGTAAGTGGGTCGTTGAGACAGACCGTATCACCCATGCCCAGTATAGAGGTGCCGTGGGGTAAGCGGCCGATCGGCTCCCTGACGGTTGGCGGAAAGCGGCCGGCCAGAATTCCGTTATCATCGGTTAACTGAATGTCGCGGCAACGTTCAGCCTCCCACGGCAGAAACTGCCCCAGAATCTGTTTACTCATTTCCAAATGCTCATCCGGGCTCTTGGCGTCGGCCCAGCAATCCATCGGCCCGCCGGGAACGCCTTCAAAAACCATAATCTCGCAAGCGCCACTGGTGGTCAGGGCCGGGAAGACGAAATACTCACCCACGCCCGGAATGATGTTAAAACACACCGCCGAATATTCTTCGCGCGGCACCATGTCGGTCACATAGGTGAGCGCCAGCGCGCGCATGGGCTGGTCGAACTCAGACTTTTCAGCGTCGCGTTTGAAGATGCGAGCGACATCGCCCTTGCCCGAGGCCACCACCACCAGGTCGGCGTCGCCGGCGAATTCTTCGAGTTCATCGATACTTGCGTGCATGATGAGCAGCTTGCCGCCGAGACGCTCGAATTCGTCCATCCAGACGGGCATTTTCACGCGTTGATCCACTGACTGTGCCGGGGCATCAAGACGAGTAGCCCACTCGACAGCCTTGGATCCATCGGGGCCGGCAATGGTGAAACCAATACCATCGATTGACGGGCATTCCTCATCCCAGAGGTTGATATTTTGATCACGCTCGTGCTGCAGCGCCAGGTCGAACATGCATTGACTGGAAAGAACTCGGCCTTTGGCGACCTCCTGTTGACTCCGATTGGTCACCACAGTGACGTCGTACCCGTGTCGCAGGAGTCCGAGGCCCAGTTGCAGCCCGGATTGCCCGGCTCCGATGATGGTAATTGCACGCATATTTTTATCCCTGTCTTACGCTGGTCACAGTAAACTTTTTGGTCGCGTTTTCTGCTTGATTCGATGTCAACACGATCTGTAGAATAGCGTAGCACAGCACACATTCGAAAGCTGCCATTGCGCGGCGTGAACCAAGACGATCAAAACACTTTGGATGCGGAATATGCCACGCATTTTACCAATGGTAAGCAATGCATCTCAACATCATGCAAGGAGAACACAATGATAGAGCCGTATAACGCTATTGGGCTGGTCCCAACCATGTGGGGCATACGCAAACGCGAGGATATCTTCAAGAACATCGAACACCATCAACACATGCTCAAAGCAGCCTGCTGGTTGTCGGACATCGATTTACCCGTCCGCTTGGTCGCCATACCCGAAGGCGCCCTGCAGGGTTTTAACGACGAAGTCATGGATGCTGATCACGTGGAGTATGCCAATACCTGCGCGATTGATATCCCGGGTCCGGAAACCGATGCACTGGGAGCACTGGCGAAACAGTTTGGCGTGTATATCATCGCCCAGGCCAAGGCCCGTCACCCGAAGTTCAAGGATCGTTTTTTTAATATCGGGTTTATCCTCAACGATGAAGGCGAGATCATTTTGCAGCATTACAAAACGGTCACCCTGCTACCGGTTGAGCACTCGATGACACCGCATGACGTCTTCGACTGGTGGGTGGAAGAGTATGGATATAATCTGGATGCCTTCTGGCCGGTGGTGGATACACCGCTGGGTCGACTGGGGATCATGATGGCCAACGAAGGATCCTATCCGGAAAATGCACGGGCCCTGGCCATGAACGGTTGTGAGGTGGTATACCGCGCCGCGATCCCGCACCCTGCTGCAGCAAACGATTATTTTGAAATTCAAAACCGGGCACGGGCGCTGGACAACAATATGTTTGTGATCGCCCCCAATATGGGCACCTACTACCTTAACCAGGATTCAGAAACACCCATTGACACGTTTGGCGGCGCCTCCATGATCGTGAATTACCGCGGTCAGATTGTCGGTAAACAGGCCTACAGCGGTGTCTCCACCTGGGTCTCCGGGCCCATTGATATAGCGGCCCTGCGCCACCATCGCGCCAACTCGCAGTGGACCAACTGGATGAAAGACCTGAAGACTGAATTGTATCAGCAACTCTATGCCAAGGAGATCTACCCCAAGAACCTGTATCTGGATCGCGCACCGATGAAACATGCCGAGTTCAGGGAACAGGTGACCAATAAACAGATCAGCCTGATGCAGGAAAGGGGTATCTGGAAAAAGTAAATGAACTAGGAGCTTGTCCGTTCAGCCCGCGACCGGCAATTGCACCGTGATCCATTTCCACTCGGTCAGCGTATCGATGTCGATATCCGTGCCCTCACGCCCGAACCCACTGCTGCCCATGCCACCGAAGGGTACGTGGGGTTCGTCGGCCAGGGTCGGCGCATTGATGTGCACCATTCCGGCATTGATCGACTGGGCCAGTGTCAGGGCTTTGTCGATATCCTGAGTAAAGACGGCCGCACTCAAGCCGAATTCGGTATCGTTGGCCTTCTCCAGAGCTTCGTCCGCGCTGTCCACAGGGTAAATCGAGGTCACCGGGCCAAAGGTTTCCTCGCGGCACACTACCATCCCTTCGTGTACCCCGGTCAGTATGGTGGGTTGGCAACGGTTGCCAACCCAGTCACCACCGGTGATCACCGTTGCACCCTTGCTCTTTGCGTCCTCGATATGAGTGCGAACCCGGTTGCGCTGGCGATCGCTGATTATGGGGCCCAGCCAGGTATCCGAATCGCGCAGATCGCCCATGCCCAGGCCTTCGGCAGTGCTCTTGAACTTCGCCAGGAATTCATCCAGCACCTCTTGTTCGACGTAGATTCGGCTGGAGGCCATGCACGCCTGGCCCTGGAAAAAGAACGTGCCGAAGGCGGCCGCCTGCACGGCGGCATCGATATTTGCATCTTTGAGGATCACCAGGGGATTTTTGCCACCCATTTCCAGCACGACGCGCCTCATATTTTTGCCGCAGAGCGCAGCAATGTGCTTGCCGACACGGCAAGAACCGGTGAACATCACACAACGCACCAGTGGGTGCGTGGTCAGACTGTCGCCGATATCAGCGCCCAGACCCGTAACGACATTCAGCACGCCGTCGGGTAATCCGGCTTCCTGGTACAGTTCCGCCAGACGCAAGGCGGTGACCGAGGCCATTTCGGACGCCAACATGACCACCGTGTTGCCGGTCGCAAGCGGCGCTGCGCTCAATTTCGTTTGTTTCAATAAGGGCACGTTGAACGGCGTAATGCTGGCGATTACGCCCAGCGGCTGACGCAGGCTGAAACTCAGCCTGCCGGGAATATCCGACGGGATGGTATCGCCGCGCACCTGGCGCGCGACCCCGGCGGCGGCCCGCAGGCAGCCAATCGCGTATTGCAGCTCGAACTGCGCCTTACCCAAGGGAGAACCCACTTCATCGATCAGAATATCGACGAATTCCTGCCGGTTCTCCTCCAGCAACTCCGCGGTCTTGCACAGAATGGCTTCCCGTTCCGAAGCCAGCGTTGTCGAGTAGGAGGTGAAGGCCTGGTGGGCTGTTTGCACGGCTTTGTCGATGTCCTGCGCTGTGCCTGCCGCAAGTCGGGCGAATACGGAGTCGTCTTCTGGGTTTAGATCATCCAGGTACTGCCCGGAATCCGAGGGCTCAGGCCGGCCTGCGATCCAGTGATTCCACGTCTTGATGTTGCTCAGGTTTTCTACTGCTGTCGACATGCCGTTCTCCCGCATGAGTACATTGGTTTTCTAAGTATACTGCTCATCGTCCAACATATCACTGGCGCCGGCGGCCAATGCAAGCGTATCCATTGTTGTTGATCATGATTTCCCTTATGCTATTTTTGGGAGCTGCCTGCCGATTCGGCCCATCACTCGGCAAATAACAAAAAAGCTACATGGTTCGGTGGAATCGCCGCATTGGAAAAAGGCCAGCCTGGCTAATTACGGAGGGAAGAAAATATGTCAATTCTGCTTCGAGTTTCAGCGTATTTCACCATCGCTGTCAGTATTGCCGCCATCGGTCTAGCTGCAAACAACGCTCACGCCCAGGAAGGGACCGGCACCGAGGGCTCATCGTTATTGGAGGAAATCGTTGTGACGGCCCGGCGGCGCGAGGAAAGCCTGCAAGACACGCCGCTTTCTATCACCGCGTTCACCGGTGAGGCGCTGGAACAAATGCATATCGACCGCCTTAACGGCATCGCCAGTTCTACGCCCAATCTGATTTTCGACAGTGGTGCAACGTTCTCCGGCGCGAATTCGTCGGCATCGGTGTTCATCCGCGGCATCGGTCAGGTCGACTTTACGCTGACCACAGAGCCCGGCGTCGGCATTTACCTCGATGGCGTGTATATCTCCCAGACCATCGGCAGCGTGTTGGACCTGGTCGAAATCGAACGCGTCGAGGTGTTACGCGGACCCCAAGGCACCCTGTTTGGTAGAAACACGATTGGTGGTGCGATCAATGTAACGTCCAGAAAACCGGACGATGGAACGCACGGCGACTTCCAGGTCACCACCGGCAGGTTCAATCGATTCGACGTGCGTGGCAGTTTCAATGTTCCGATTACCGACACGCTGTTTATGCGGGCGTCGGCCGCCACCTCCAACCGCAACGGCTTCGTCGATGCACCCAACACGCCGAGTGGCGACGCTCTCGGTGACTTCGATCAAAACGTCGCCCGGTTAGCATTTCGCTTCGTACCGAATGACAAATTTTCCGCCGACCTGACTTTCGACTACTCCACTCAGGACGAAAGCGGCGTTCCCAATGTGCTGGTCGGGGTGTTCGACGGAGCCAGCCTGGCCTTTATCGGCAGCCTGGCTGATCCGACGAGCCCGTTCTACGTACCCCCGCCGGGGCCCTTACCACCGCCGAGTTTCCTCGACCTGCACAACATTCTGGCAACTGTGCCCCTGGGCGAACAGGGGTGTCTGCCACCAGGCCCGATGACGCCACCGTTCTGTCCTCCTGGCATCGTGCCAAACCCGGTGTTCGGCCAGCCCACTATCGGCCAGGCCGATGTGATCGATATCGAGAACGACGCCCTGATCAATTTCAGCACCCTTGGGTTGACCTCCCAAACCGATATCTGGGGAGCTGGATTGACCCTGACCTACGACCTGGACTGGGCCACCATCAAGTCCATCACCAGTTTTCGCCACATGGAAGCATTCACTGCATTTGATATAGACGCAACGCAGGTACTCATCGGTGATCTCGTCGACGACTTCGATGTCGATCAATTTTCACAGGAACTGCAATTTTCCGGGGTCGCCATGGACGGGCGGCTGAACTGGCTGGCGGGTTTTTATTACTTCAACGAAGACGGATTGAATCTGGATGACGTGGAATTCACCCCGGTACGAATTCTGTCCGGCGCCAAGATCGACAATGACAGTGTGGCTGGATTCGGCCAGCTCACTTTCGATGTGACCGATAAGTTGTCGCTTACTGCGGGAATACGCTATACGGATGAGACCAAGAGATTCATTGTCCCGGACACCTGTTACGCGCTGCCCAAGGGCCCGGAAACGCTGTTTGACGGCACCGTGGTCAACTGTGTGCCACTGCAGACGGTGATTGATCCAAAGTTCCTAAACGTGGGCTTCCTGGGCTTTGTCAATTTTCCTATCTTTCCGGATGACCTGCCAAACCCGGACTCGCGGCTGTGTTGCCTGCCAATCTCCGATGCCGACGGTAATGTCGTCGGGCTGCTCCGCGGCCTGGTGTCCGGCAGCGAGGCCCTGCCCAGAGGGACTGCGCAAAGATCATTCGATGATTGGACACCCCATCTGAATATCGCTTACAAGTGGACTGACGGGCTGCTCACTTACGCGTCTTTTTCCGAGGGCTTCAAGTCGGGCGGCTTCGTGCAGCGTGTT
>Ga0209988_10002936_pt1:10000-11273 | contig 11273 bp, 8 predicted proteins | sample N075metaG_FD_183115 | JGI IMG/M metagenome (GOLD analysis project Ga0209988, IMG submission 183115) | Deep subsurface microbial communities from Kermadec Trench to uncover new lineages of life (NeLLi) - N075 metaG (SPAdes) (version 2) | ecosystem: Environmental > Aquatic > Marine >... | reverse complement strand
AAACGCGCTCCGCCCCCCACCCCACCTCCCCGCGAGTCTTTGCCCGTGACAAAATCCGCGCACGCGGATTTTCGGCTCCGCCTGCCCACCCCACCTCCCCGCCCAACCACCGATGGTACCGGGGCATGATCGGTGGTTGGGCGGGGAGGTGGGGTGGGCAGGTGGAGCGCGCCCAAAAGACACGGAGTGGCTTTTGGAACAGGCGCACAAGACTCGCGGGGTGGGCGGTGGAGCCGTCAAGGCAAAATCCAGCGCCCTTGACACGCCGCCTCCCGGCGGGTGCTGTGTGACCCGGCCCCGGCATTTTCCGGGCCGTCCCGACCGCAGCCGGAGAGCCGATGTCCCGCGATATCCCCTTGATTACGCTGCTGGCGGCGGTCACCGCAATCGGACCGTTCGCGTTGCAGGCGCTGTCACCGGCGCTGCCGGCGCTGGCGGCGGAGTTCGCGGTTCCGGCCGCGGTGGCGCAGTTGATGCTGTCGCTGTCACTGGTGGCGATGGCGGCCTCGACGCTGGTCTGGGGGCCGGTGTCCGACCGGCTGGGGCGCCGCCCGGTGATGGTGGCGGGGCTGGTGCTGGCCGGCTTCGGCTCGGCGCTGGCGGCGCTGGCGCCCGAGTTGTGGATCGCGATCGTCGGCCGGCTGATGCAGGCGGGTGGGGCCGTGGCCGGGATGGTGCTGGCGCGGGCGGTCGCCCAGGATCTCTACGGCAAGGACCGCTCGGCGGCCGTGATCGGCCAGATCACCGCCGCCATGGTGGTGGCGCCGATGGTGGCCCCGGCGCTCTCGGGCCTGATCGTCGAGAGCGTCGGCTGGCGCGGCATCTTCGCCCTGGTAGCAGGGGCCGCGTTCGGGCTGGCCCTCTGGGTCCGCGCCAGGCTGCCGGAGACCGCACCGCGCGGGCGGCGCGAGAGCCCTCTGGCGACGCTGCGCGCGTTCGGCGAGATCAGCCGGCTCAGGGCGTTCTGGGCCCATGCCTGTTTCGGCGCCTTCTCGCTGGCCGGTTTCCTGTTCTTCGTCGGTGCGGCGCCTTACGTGATGGAGCAGGCCTATGGCGCCCGGCCCAGCGTCTATGGGCTGTTCTTCATACCGCTGGCCGCGACCTACATGCTCGCCAACATGGCCTGCGGCCGGATGACCAGCCGCTTCGGCAGCCGCCGGATGATCATCTTTGGTGGTGGGTGCACCATAGTTGCCATGGCAACCGGGCTGGTGGTGATGAGTTTCGGTGTGGTCGATCCGCTGGCGCTGATGGTGCCGGCGTTCTTCCACTC
>Ga0209988_10002936_pt1:0-5000 | contig 11273 bp, 8 predicted proteins | sample N075metaG_FD_183115 | JGI IMG/M metagenome (GOLD analysis project Ga0209988, IMG submission 183115) | Deep subsurface microbial communities from Kermadec Trench to uncover new lineages of life (NeLLi) - N075 metaG (SPAdes) (version 2) | ecosystem: Environmental > Aquatic > Marine > Ocean... | reverse complement strand
CGAGTGATCTAGGCATGGCCAGGCTGAAGGTGCGGTAACACGCACTGAAGGGCCGAACCCACATCCGTTGAAAAGGATCGGGATGAGCTGTGCCTAGGGGTGAAAGGCCAATCAAACTCGGAGATAGCTGGTTCTCCGCGAAATCTATTTAGGTAGAGCGTCGCACGAATACCCCGGGGGGTAGAGCACTGGATGGGTAATGGGGCCCCACAGGCTTACTGATCCTAACCAAACTCCGAATACCCGGGAGTACTATGCGGCAGACACACATCGGGTGCTAAGGTCCGGTGTGGAAAGGGAAACAGCCCTGACCTCCAGCTAAGGCCCCTAATTCGTGGCTAAGTGGGAAAGCATGTGGGACGGCCAAAACAACCAGGATGTTGGCTTAGAAGCAGCCATCATTTAAAGAAAGCGTAACAGCTCACTGGTCTAGTCAAGCTGTCCTGCGGCGAAGATGTAACGGGGCTCAAGCCACGAGCCGAAGCTGAGGATGCGTGCCCTTCGGGGCATGCGTGGTAGCGGAGCGTTCCATTTGCGGTGAAGCCTGGCTGTGAGGCCGGGTGGAGCGGATGGAAGTGAGAATGCTGACGTGAGTAGCGATAAAGAGGGTGAGAGACCCTCTCGCCGAAAGTCCAAGGGTTCCTGCTTAAAGCTAATCTGAGCAGGGTGAGCCGACCCCTAAGGCGAGGCCGAAAGGCGTAGTCGATGGGAACCTGGTTAATATTCCAGGGCCAGGAGGAAGTGACGGATCGCAGGTGTAGTTCAACCTTATCGGATTGGTTGGGCTGCTGAGTGGTTCCAGGAAATAGCCCTCCGCATGATCGTACCCTAAACCGACACAGGTGGACAGGTAGAGTATACCAAGGCGCTTGAGAGAACTGCGTTGAAGGAACTCGGCAAAATACCTCCGTAAGTTCGCGAGAAGGAGGCCCCGTTCATGGGCAACCATGGGCGGGGGGCACAGACCAGGGGGTGGCGACTGTTTACTAAAAACACAGGGCTCTGCGAAGCCGCAAGGCGACGTATAGGGTCTGACGCCTGCCCGGTGCTGGAAGGTTAAAGGGAGGGGTGCAAGCTCCGAACTGAAGCCCCAGTAAACGGCGGCCGTAACTATAACGGTCCTAAGGTAGCGAAATTCCTTGTCGGGTAAGTTCCGACCTGCACGAATGGCGTAACGACTTCCCCACTGTCTCCAACGCAGACTCAGCGAAATCGAATTCCCCGTGAAGATGCGGGGTACCCGCGGTCAGACGGAAAGACCCCGTGCACCTTTACTACAGCTTCACACTGGCATCAGGCATGTCATGTGCAGGATAGGTGGTAGGCAGTGAAACCCGGGCGCCAGCCTGGCGGAGCCTCCCTTGAGATACCACCCTTGATCTGCTTGATGTCTAACCGCGGTCCGTTATCCGGATCCGGGACCCTGTGTGGCGGGTAGTTTGACTGGGGCGGTCGCCTCCCAAAGAGTAACGGAGGCGCGCGATGGTGGGCTCAGAGCGGTCGGAAATCGCTCGTCGAGTGCAATGGCAGAAGCCCGCCTGACTGCGAGACTGACAGGTCGAGCAGAGTCGAAAGACGGCCATAGTGATCCGGTGGTCCCGAGTGGAAGGGCCATCGCTCAACGGATAAAAGGTACGCCGGGGATAACAGGCTGATGGTGCCCAAGAGTCCATATCGACGGCACCGTTTGGCACCTCGATGTCGGCTCATCACATCCTGGGGCTGGAGCAGGTCCCAAGGGTTCGGCTGTTCGCCGATTAAAGTGGTACGTGAGCTGGGTTTAGAACGTCGTGAGACAGTTCGGTCCCTATCTGCCGTGGGTGTTGGAGACTTGAGAGGAGCTGCCCCTAGTACGAGAGGACCGGGGTGGACGGACCACTGGTGGACCTGTTGTGGCGCCAGCCGCAGTGCAGGGTAGCTATGTCCGGACAGGATAACCGCTGAAGGCATCTAAGCGGGAAGCCCCCCTCGAAACAAGGTCTCCCTGAGAGCCGTGGCAGACCACCACGTCGATAGGCCGGAGATGTAAGCGCGGCAACGCGTTCAGTTGACCGGTACTAATCGCTCGATCGGCTTGATCCGATTCAGTAGACGCAAGACCGCCCATGGAAACCTCCATGACGGCCTTGCGCCTCGGTCAGGTCAGTGCCTGGCTTGGAAAGACATCGAAATCTCGTTTGATTCTTGTGCGCCTGTTTCGAAAGCTGACGCTTTCGACGCGCTCCACCTTCCCGCCCCTCCTCCCCACCCAACCACCGATCATGCCCCAATGATTCATGGGGTACCATCGGTGGTTGGGTGGGGAGGAGGGGCGGGAAGGTGGAGCCGAAAAACCGCAACTGCGGTTTTGACACGGGCAAAAACCAAACCTTCAAAGAGGATGCGTGCATCCCCTTTGAAGGTCTGGTGGTCACAGCACGAGGGAAACACCCGATCCCATCCCGAACTCGGCCGTTAAGCCCCGTCGCGCCAATGGTACTGCGTCTTAAGACGTGGGAGAGTAGGTCGCCGCCAGACCAATATATCACTCGCCAGTGATCGGATATCAGACAACCGCGGCGAAAGGCGTAGCCCTCCGCCCGCCCGTTTCTCTCTCTTCCCGACGCCACCCGATCCCCCGGAGGCCCCGGCCTCCGACACCTGATCCCTGATCCCATGCCGCGGGGTGGAGCAGTCCGGTAGCTCGTCAGGCTCATAACCTGAAGGTCGTAGGTTCAAATCCTACCCCCGCAACCACCGATAGCGAACTCCCAGCACGTTTAGTGTCTGGGAGTTTTTGCTTTCCATCGACCAGTGCCAGGATCGCACCCAGTTCTCCATGCAGATCGATGGTGAAGCCGCCCTCGACCGGGGTGACGATGATCTGTTCGATCATCGATTGGATGATCTCGATGGCTTCCTGGCGGATGGCTGAGTCGGTCAATCCATCGACCAGGCGCTCGATACGGACTTTGTAGACACAGGCGATGTTGGTGATAGGAACGACTGTGTCAGCCTGATCTGCGTCGCCCAAGAGTGACCGTAGCTCGTCCTGCTCGATCTCCAATGCTTTGATCCGCCATGTCATCGCGGCAGTTCCTGTGCCCTCTGCGATTGTATCGACCATCCGCTCAATTTGAGCCTCGATTTCGACAATGCGCCGCCGTTGATTACGAGTTGCAGAAATCTGGTCCTTTCGTAGCCTACGCACCTCACGCTCGAACTCCTGAAGGAACTCACCAACAAGCTCAGTATCGAAGAGCCGTTGCTTCAGCCCAGAGAGGACACGTTCTTCCACGTCAACTCGGGGGATGGTACGACTGTTCGTGCAGGCTCGGGAACTCCTATAGGATGAGCATCCATATCGACCCTTTGCGGTGATCGCCATTGGACCACCACATTGGCCGCATCGGATCAAGCCAGACAAAACATGCGTCTTGCGATGCACCCGATTCAGGGGATTGCCAGTTTCGTCACGAGGCATCTCTCGCGTAACCGCCGCCTGTCGAGCCTTTACAGCCTGCCAGAGACCGTCATCGATGATCCTCAGGTCCGGGACCAGCGTCACGATCCACTTGTCTTCCGGCTGTGGTCTCGCAACCCGTTTTCCAGTTCTGGGGTCCTTCTTGTACTCGGTTTTCCCATAGGTGAGATTGCCGATGTAGGCAGAATTGTTCAGAACGCCGGTGCCGCGATCCCTCTGGCCACGGATTGTTGTGTCCTTCCAGGTTTTGCCGCGTGGGCCAGGGACACCATCTGAGTTTAGACGCTTGGCAATTTCCCTAGGGCTGACGCCGCTGGCATATTCACGGAAGATACGTTGGACCACCTCTACCTGATCCGGATCAATAGATCGTTCTCCAGGCTCGCCAACGGTGTAGCCATAGCCTAGCCCACCAGCAGTCATGCCTTCATGAATGCGGCCACGTTGCCCGCGTTTAGTCTTTTCCCGGAGGTCGGTGACATACTGCTCCGCCACCAAACCCATTATGGCGGTGTGCATCTTCGTGATCTCGCCCTGGTCCTTGGCGAAAAGTCGAATGCCGAGGAAAGTCAACTCATCGTGGAGATTGGCAGTGTCAGCTAATCGACGTGAAAGGCGGTCCAGGGCTTCTGCCAAGACCACATCAAATTTCCCCAGCCGCGCATCGTTCAGTAGCTTCTGGTACCCAGGGCGACGGTCCGATCCACCGCTAATCGCAGCATCCGAGTAGACATCAACAACGTCCCAGCCCTGATGTTTGGCGTACTCGCGGCACTCCCTCTCCTGATCGGTAAGGGACGCCTCGCGCTGGTTATCGGATGAATATCGAGCGTAGATCACACATCGGGTCATTCTGATTCTCCGTTGATCAGAATGCCACCATCCCGTACGAAGTCCAGCGCTGCTTGCCGCGCCATCAGATGGGCGAGTTTGATAAGCGCTTCCGCTCTGTTTTGATCCGTAGTTCTGTGGCCATTCGAGCAATGCTCGTTCTGCTCCTCTGTATTAATCCCTTGCATATCGAACCCTGTTGTCAGGGTCCGGGTTTTTCACCCCCGGTACCGGCTGCCGACGCACACGAGAAGGATTGGCAGTAACGATACTGCCAAGGCGAATGATCGCTCTTCCTGAACGTGGGTCGGCCCTGGCCCGAGGGCTTAGGCAATGAAACGTCACGTATAATTATGAACTAGTTGGCAGGAATTGGCATTTCAAGTCCAGATTTATTAGTCGGCCTGCCGACCATTGCCAATGGCGCTATGCGTTTTCTGATCGCCGTCCCTCGTAGAACGCCCGCAAAGTTACCAAATCCGTCACCGATATAACTCCAGCATACTCTATCTCATCCAATTCTTCCGCAACCTGGTGAAAGGTGGTCCACCCAACGCTATCCTCGGCGTTCCAACGATCATGGATCGCCTGGGTAGCATCCACCATCACGACTCGCCTGCTTTGTTATCAGTGCGTCCTACATAGCGGGCCACGTTCGAGGTGGTGCATCCGAGCACCCTTCAGAGCGTCTTCGTCCAAGTCAGAC
>Ga0209988_10002935_pt1 | contig 11273 bp, 10 predicted proteins | sample N075metaG_FD_183115 | JGI IMG/M metagenome (GOLD analysis project Ga0209988, IMG submission 183115) | Deep subsurface microbial communities from Kermadec Trench to uncover new lineages of life (NeLLi) - N075 metaG (SPAdes) (version 2) | ecosystem: Environmental > Aquatic > Marine > Ocean trench... | reverse complement strand
CTCGCTGATTTGATCGTGCTGGATGAAAATCCGCTGGACAAGATTGAGAACTCAGAATCGATTCGCATGACGGTTATTAATGGTGTCGTTTATGACTCGGAGAGCATGGACCAGCTTTGGCCGCAGCAGGTTGAGCGTGGCAAGTTCCATTTTCAGTAGGAGCGATTGGGCGTGGGCGTTCGAATTGTCGTTACTTTCGAGTAAGTCGCGCACCGCGACGCAGCCCGACAACTACTGCGATTTGCACGCCGATCACCAACAACGGTATCCACACAATCTCCGTATACCCCGCCACAAGGAAGCCGCCAAAGGCAATCGCACCGTTGGTCAGTGCATAGGGCAGCTGCGTGCTGAAATGCTGCAGTGGCGTGACGCCGGCACCGGTTGAGGACAGGATGGTTGTTTCCGATACCGGCGATGAATGATCGCCAAACAGTCCGCCGGACAACACAGAACCAATCACTACCGATAACGAGGCATCCGTAGCGATCGCCGAGGGAATCGCGAGTGGCATCATGATAATAATCGTGCCCCAAGATGAACCTGTAGCAAACGAAATAATAGCGGCCAATACAAACATAACGGCTGGTAGCGCACCTCCGGCGATGCCCTCTCTAGCCAGTTCCGCAACATAGGGCCCCGTGCCCAGTTGTTCACTAACCGTACCGAGTGTCCAAGCCAGTACCAATGTAGCAGCAATTGGCAACATTCCTGTCATCCCGGCGATGTACGTATTGAAAGTATCAGACAGCTTCTTTACACCGGACCAGGTCACGAGAATAACCAGTGTTATGGCAGCAAAGAAATAAGCCGACGACAAGCCCGCACGAAAATCCGCGCCCGCAACCTGCTTAAAGGGAAATCCCAGCTGTCCCAGCGTTGCAAAAAGCGTCAACCCCAGTACAAGCAGCGGCAACCAGACAACAATTGCTTTCGCTCCATCATCTGCTGCGGTCTCGTTTGCATCAACCGCTGGCTCGATCATGTGTATGGCTTCTTCGGCCTTGCGCATTGGCCCGTAGTCGAACCGCAACAACGCCATTACCGGCACCATCGTAATCGCGAGCCACGCATACAGTTGATATGGAATGGCTGCAACAAAAGCGTCCCATTCACTGATCGCGATGTCATTTGCAGAAAACGCATCGGCAATGACACTCATGATGAATACGCCCCAGCCAATAAACGGTATCAGGATGGCCACGGGCGACGAGGTAGAGTCCAGAATAAACGCCAGTTTTTGCCTGGAAACTTTCAATCGGTCGGTCAACGGCTGGAACACAGGTCCCACGATGAGCGGCGTGCCCAGATCGGAAAAAAAGATCATGATGCCGGCCAACCATGCACCGATTTGGGCACGCGCTTTGCCCGCGACCCAGCGTGTTGCGGTACGGGCAAACGCGGCACCGCCACCCGACGATTCAATCAATTTCACGAAGCCGCCAATGAAAGCGAGCAGAACGAGAACACTTGCATTGTAGGAGTCCGCAACCTCGGGGACGAGGTAGTTCTTGACCAGTGACGGCAGAAAGCCCAACAGGGACACATCAGCGATCATCAGGACGCCGACGAAAACCCCCGAAAACAAGCCGACCAGCACGTTTCGTGAAGTGAGTGCCACAAACAAGGTGACGAGCACCGGAATGAGCGATGTTATTCCCGGATCTGCGATATCAGCGAATCCTGCTCATTCCGTGTAGTAGGGGATTTTGTCGCCCTCAAACGCTTCCAGTTCTATTCGCAGCTGGACGACTGCCCCTAACATCCACTCGGGCAAAGTGTTTACGCCAAAAGCCCTGCTATCGATTTCCCCGGTCGCCGTCAAGCCGACATTATTCAAATTGAAATACGGGTGCATGACTTTGCTGTTAAAGCTAACGTCGAATCTAACTGCTTTCGTTATGCCGCGAATCGTCAGGTCGCCATGCATCACCGCGTGACTCGCATCGACATTTTCGATAGAGGTGCTTATGAAATGAGCTTTTGGAAAATTCGCAGTATCGAAAAATTTCTCGCTGGGCATTTTTTCGTTCAGTTCCGGACTGAAAGTATCAATCCCTGCGATGGGCACGGTAACTTCGATTCGACTGTTGGAAAAATCTTCGTCGTCGAACCTGAAGTCAAATTCGTAGTCGATAAATCGACCCTGGTAATTCGACAAGCCCATATGGCTGATCGTGAAGTAAATCCGGGTATGCCAGCGATCAGGCGTGTAACGCACAGCATCACCAAAAGCATTGGCTGCCACGGCCAGTAAGACAATGATTGTTAACGATATTCCCGGTTTGATCATGTTATGACTCACGGCCGACGGCGAAGCCCGGACCCGCTGCTGGTCGCGGCAATCGCTGCAGGTGATGTAGAATGCCCGACCTTATCGAATTTACCCGTGTCCGGCAATGCCACTCGTCGCCACACCCAACGAAGGAAGAAACACGTGATAGAAAAGCGATTCAGAATACTCTTTATAACTGCGCTTGGCTCGCTGTTCATTTTCGGCTCCATCACGGCGTCCGCAACCGGCCGAATTGCCGTCCGCGGCAGCCACGGTGCGGTCGCATCTTCATCGGCAATCGCGTCCGAAGTCGGCCTGCAAGTGTTAAAGGACGGTGGCAACGCTGTTGATGCGGCGGTTGCTACGGCACTGGCTATGGCCGTTACCTATCCGAGCGCCGGTAATATCGGCGGTGGCGGTTTCATGATCTATCACGGCGCGGACGGCGAAGTAACTGCGTTCGATTTTCGGGAGAAGGCACCGCTGGCAGCAACGAAAAATATGTACCTCGACAAGGACGGCAATATTCGGGACAACTCGAATCACGAGGGTATTCTTGCAGTCGGAGTTCCAGGGACAGTTGCAGGACTTGAACTTGCCCACAAGCGACTCGGCTCACTGCCCTGGGCAGACCTCGTTGCCCCCGCTGTCAAGCTGGCGCGTGAGGGAATACCCATAAGCTGGAAACTTCGCGACGATTTCGAGCGACGCATGCCGCGATTCGAGAAGTATCCGAGTTCGAAAAAAGTTTTTTCGAAGTCTGACGGCTCATTGTACGAACCGCATGATCTGTGGATACAGTCGGACCTTGCGGACACGCTTGAGCGCATCCAGAAAGATGGCCGTGATGGTTTTTATGCTGGCGAGACAGCGCAATTAATCGCCGATTTCATGGCAGCAAATGGCGGCATCATTACGCTCGAAGACCTGGAAAAATACGAGGCAGTCGAGCGGGAGCCGATACGCGGCACTTACCGCGGGCACGAAATCGTCAGCATTCCGCCGCCCAGTTCCGGTGGTGTCATCCTGGTGGAAATGCTGAATATCCTCGAAGGCTTCGACCTCGCCGAGATCGGCCACAACTCGGCGATGTATATGCATCTCCTGACCGAATCGATGCGACGCGCGTATGCCGATCGAGCAAATTACCTGGGCGACCCCGATTTCAATGAAAACATGCCACTGGATCGACTGACTTCGAAAGAAAGAGCTGCCAACCTGCGTGGCAGCATCGACATGACGAAAAAGTCCGAGAGTGATCCGGCATTGTTCGGACAAAAATACGAAAGCGAGAACACCACGCACTTTTCGGTCGCTGATGCAGACGGCAATATGGTCTCGCTGACCTACACGCTCGAATGGAGCTACGGTTCGCTCATCGTCGTCGAGGGGGCGGGTTTTCTGCTAAATAATGAAATGGGTGACTTCAACGCGCGACCTGGTGTTACCGACCGCAATGGAAGCATTGGTAGCGAAGCAAACCAGATTCGCCCCCAGCAAAGAATGCTCTCCAGCATGACGCCGACGATTGTCGCGAAAGATGGTGTGCCATTGTTCGCCACCGGCAGTCCGGGTGGCAAGACCATCATCAATACGACAATGCAAACAATTTTGAATGTGATCGATCACGGCATGACCATTGCACAAGCGGTCGAGGCACCACGACTGCACCACCAGTGGCTGCCTGATCGAACATCTGTGGAGCGGCTCGGTTTTTCCCCCGATTCTCGCCGGCTTTATGAAGCGATGGGCCACACGATTCGTGACGTCAACGGAATCGGATCGGCCATGGCCATTTACCGGGATCCGGAGACCGGAATACTTTCGGGCGCTGCGGACTCGCGGGCGGAAGACGGTGGCGTTGCCGCTTACTGAGGCGGCAGTGATTTCAGGTATGCGACGATAGCGAGGCGATCCTCGCGGGTCAGGTGGCTGGTGTTGTCTTCGATGACCGCGCCCATTTCGCCGCCTGTGAAGTCGCCATCGGGCAGCATTCCTATATCCAGGAAATACTCGATATCGCTGACTGACCAGCGTCCAATGCCATTCTCGGTATGTGGCGTGATGTTGGGCACGCTGATCTCTTCGGTGAACTCCGGGTTTCCGGCCAGTTCGTGATCCGACTGTAGCGCCCCCAGGGTGCCCCGCGGCGTATGACATTCACCGCAATGGCCAAGATGGCGCACCAGGTACGCACCTCGATTCCACGCCTCATCTTTATCGGCGTCAGCCTCAAAACGACCTGCATCGAAATAGCGGCTTTTCCAGATGCCGGCGGCGAATCGTGAGGACATATATATGGGCAGGTCGTGATCCAGATTGGTTTTCCTGACTGGCTCCAGACTGAATAGATAGGCTTTGATTGCAACTGCATCGGCACGGGATATGCCTGTGTAGGCCGGATAAGGAAAGGCGGGAAAGTAGTGGTCTCCCTCCGGGCTTAAGCCCTCCCAAAGCGCGTTAACGAAATCATCGTCCGACCACGCACCGATCCCGGTTTCCCTGTCAGGCGTAATGTTGGGTGAATAGAAGGTGCCAAAAGGCGATACCAGCGCAAGTCCACCTGCCAACGGACTTGCGCCCTCCTCATCTGCTGTATGGCAGGTGACGCAACCACCCGCGTTCGACAAATATTCGCCGGTTTCGACCAGAGACTTCTCTGCGGCGAGCGCCGTGCCGACAAAAATTAAAGTGGCCGCACAGGCGGCCACTTTGATGCCTTGCATATTAGTCGTGCGCTACACGAAAATCGTCGTGACAGCCACGGCATGACATACCGACATCGCGAAATGCACCATCAATCGTTGCCTGGTCCCCGCCCTCAACAGCGACTACAAACGCAGCGGTCGTGTCCTGTATTTTTGCGATTGCGGCGGCGAATTTCTCCGGCTCGTCCCAAATTGCCGGCAGTGCTTCAGACTCATCAACTGCTGAACCTTCCTGGAAAATATGCGGCAGTTCCGCGGCGGTGCTCGCCAGACCGGCCGCATGACCCACGAGTTGCCCATGGTCGTCAACCAGTCCGCGCACCGTCATCGAAGACGCACCAATATGCCCTTTCAGGGCCGTCATTACCGAGGTCCGATATCCTTTGGCATCCTCGGGTGTCGTTTCTGCGGTGACCTGAACCGACACACCGAGCGTCACTACTGATGCGATGACCATACTTAATATTTTCCGTTGCATGCCCTACTCCACTGCTTGATTGTTGTTAATAATTGAGCGGAAAGAGTAACCAAGGGACTGACTCAACACAAACCCTTGTTACGCAGGACAGCACACGATTGTTAACAGGTGCCTGCCGGACTCGTAGAATGCGTCATACCGCCTTATTATCCGGATTCGTGCATGGACTTTGCGTCTTATCCAGAAAATCGAAGCTGACTGCAGATTCCAGAAAACTGAAAGGAGCCGCACAAAATGCCCTCGCAAGATGTCAACGCCAGCAGCCAGGAATTCAGCCGCTACGACCAGGTTGAAAAGAAGCACACTTATCAACTGGCTGAGAGCCCGTCTGACGAGTTCGACGACGATTATGAAATTCGGACTTTCGACATAAGCGCCTATTTGCACGGCGACGAAAAAGACAAAGCGAAATTCGCTGCGGACTTTGGAACGGCCGTGCAGGAAATCGGATTTTCGATTATTACCGGACACGGTGTCGATACCGCGCTTTACGACGAGATGCACGAACGTACCGAAGAGTTATTCACCACAACGTCTCTTGAGGATAAAATGCGCTTTCGTGCGGAACGTCATGGCTCTGTCAGCCAGGGCTACTTCCCGATCAAAGAAACCAGCGACATTCATCCGGACCTTGTCGAGGGCTGGGTCTGGTGCCGAAGAGCATTCGATATTCCGCAGTTCCGTTCCGAACCATTCGACGCGGCGAAATATTGGCCGGACACCCGCTATGAACCTGTTTTCCGCCAGCTTGTTATCGCCCATGAAAAATTGTTCAAGCCGATCATACAGGCGATGTTCCAGGGCCTCGGCTGTGATCCGCACCTGTATGACCAGAAGCTGGAGAAAGCCAATTTCGGCATGCGCCTCAACTACTATCCACCGCTTGGAAAACTCGAGGACGCCTCTGGAGCAGGACGATTACTCGGTCATGAGGATGTAGATCTATTCACGATCCTGCCGGCACCAAGCGAGAGCGGTCTGCAGGTCTGGAATCATATGAATAACAAGTGGGTTCGACTGAATGCGCCCAGGGGTTCGATCATTATCAATACGGGCGATTATATGCAGCGAATCAGTAATGATCGCCTGCCGTCAACGACCCACCGGGTTGGCAAACCACTGGACGGATCACAGACATCGTCGGCGCGCATTTCGTTTCCCATGGCCGTGTACGTTTGGGAGGACGAGGTTCTGGAAGTATTGCCCGGACTGGATTCGCCAAAGTACGAACCCGTCAAGGCCATTACTTTTCACACGCGCAGCACCAGCAAATTTTATGGCGACGACTATGCCGTCGAGCAGCCAGTAAAGGGCGCATGACATTCCGAGTCCGGACAATGCTCCGGCGCAATTTCCTGCTTCGCTCGCCCCCTTTCTTGGCAAGACGGTTATCATGACGGCTCCGTTGGACTAGCAAACTGTTGAAAAAACCATCCATGGCATTTTCTCAAGCCCGCTAGTCTGTAAATCTGATCCGTACATTTTGGGGAACGCAACAAGCATGACCAATTCTGTGCATGCCGGCGCGAGCAATCTCTTTTACCTCGCGAATGTTGACAGGCCGATGCTTGATCGCGCAAAAGGCGTTTACCTGTGGGACATCGACGGCAAACGCTACCTGGATGCATCGAGCGGGCCGATGGTCTCCAATATCGGGCATTCCAACGCGCGTGTAATCGCTGCGATGAAGTTGCAGATAGACAAAGCAACTTTTGGTTATCGTTTGCATTTCCTGAATGAACCGGCGGAAGACCTCGCGTCGCTAACCGCATCTTTGATGCCCGACGGCCTGGATCGAATCTTTTTTACTTCGGGTGGCTCGGAAGCTGTCGAAAGTTGCCTGAAGCTCGCACGACAGTACGCGTACTTGACCGGCGACAAAGATCGCTGGAAGGTGATCTCTTTGAACCCGTCCTACCACGGCAGTACGCTCGGTGCAGTTGCCGTCACGGGCATGCCGCTCTTTGTCGAACCGTTTGCCGCCATGATAAAGACCATGCCCAAGATTTCAGCGGCGACTTGCTACCTCGACCACGACGACCTGTCCCATGAGGAACGCGGACTGAAATACGCCGAGTTGCTTCGCGAGGAAATTATTCGCCAGGGACCGGAGAGCGTCCTCGCATTTATCATGGAACCGGTCGGCGGTGCCTCGACCGGCGCGCTGGTTGCACCAGACAGCTACTACCCCCGCGTTCGGGAAATTTGCGACGAGTTCGGCCTGCTCCTGATTGCCGACGAAGTTCTGTCCGGCGCCGGGCGAACGGGACGATTTCTGGCTTGCGAACACTGGAACCTCAAGCCCGACATAGTCGCAATGGCCAAAGGCTTTGCAGCCGGGTACGCGCCACTCGGTGTAATGGCAGCTCGGCAGGACATAGTGGCAACGTTAACGAATGCCGGCGGCTTTGCTCACGGCTACACCTATGCCGGCAATCCATTGGCCTGTGCTGCCGGCCTCGCCGTGATAAACGAAGTTCTTGAACAGGAATTGATTGCGAGAGCCGGCAAACAAGGCGAGAAACTCAAGGCTGCGCTGCTGGAACTCAAGGATCAATACGAGTTCATCGGTGACGTGCGCGGCAAAGGCTTGCTGCTCGCATTTGAGCTCGTGGCCGATCGCACGACGATGGATCCGCTGCCGCCCGAGCTCGACGCACATATTCATCTGGTCGAAGAGGCGTACCAGAGAGGCCTTATCATATACTCCCGCCGAACGCGTGGTGGCCTTGTTGGGGATCACTTCATGGTGTGCCCGCCGTTGATCATATCGGACACGCAAATAGATGAACTTATCGGCATGCTGGTGGAAAGTCTGGATGCACTGGCGATAAAATTAAACCTGCCCTCTCGAACCGGAATCTGAATCGTGCAAAATAAAGTTATTATCACGTGCGCAGCAACAGGCTCTGTTCATACACCGACGATGAGCCCCCACTTGCCAGTGACACCGGACGAGATCGCGGAGCAGTCCATCGAAGCTGCAAACGCAGGCGCCGCAATTTTGCATCTTCACGCCCGAAATCCGGAAACCGGCCAGCCGACCGCGGATCCTGATGTATTCATGCAATTTCTGCCAAAGATCAGGGGTGGCTGTGATGCGGTAATTAATATAACAACCGGCGGTAGTTCCCTGATGACGCTCGATGAACGACTGGCCGCACCCATCCAGGCCGAACCTGAAATGTGTTCATTGAATATGGGCTCAATGAATTTTGGCCTGTTTCCTCTTTTGAAGCGCTACAAGGATTGGCAACATGAGTGGGAACCGGCACTGCTGAACGCAACTCGCGATGTTATTTTCAAAAATACATTCGCTGATATCGAGCAAGTTTTTCATCAGCTCGGTGACCAGTTCGATACCCGCTTCGAATTCGAGTGTTACGACGTCGGGCATATTCAGACGCTGGCCTTTTATCTTCGTGAAGGGCTCATAAAGAAACCGGTCTTCGTACAATTTGTGCTCGGTGTGCTCGGTGGTATAGACGCAGCACCTGAGCAGCTTATGCACATGCGGTCGACGGCAGATCGCTTGCTGGGCGACAACTATCGCTTTTCCGTGCTGGCTGTCGGTCGCTCGCAAATCCCGCTGGCAACCATGGGTGCCATCATGGGCGGCAATGTACGCGTGGGCCTGGAAGACAGCTTGCTTATCGGCTACAACAAACTGGCCGCTAGCAACGCCGAACAGGTAAGCAAAATTCGCAGGATCCTTGAGGAGCTGGGTCACGAGATTGCAACTCCCGACGATGCTCGCGAAATGTTGGGCCTTAAAGGCGCGGACAAAGTTAATTTCTGACCATGAAAGATGATTCCTCGACCTCGATCCGTTTGGCTGAACCGCAAGACGCCGATGTTATTCATGAAATGATTATGGCGCTTGCCAGGGCTACAGACGATCAGGATATGGTGGTCAGCACGCCGATTGAATTTCTGAATTGCGGATTTGGTACCAGGCCGTTGTTCGATGCACTGATAGCAGAAAAGGATGGCGATCCAGTCGGGCTGTGCGTCTATTTTTTCAGCTTTTCGACCTGGCTCGGAGAGCCGGGTGTTTACGTGCAGGATCTCTACGTAAAAGAGTCAGAACGCGGAACCGGGCTCGGTTTGAGACTGTTGCAGGAAACCGCACGTCGTGCCCGTAAGCGCGATGCGACGCACCTTCGATTGACCGTCGATCGCGATAATATCGCAGCCCGGCAATTCTACGAGCGTGTCGGGATGCATCACCGGGAAGACGAATTTACCTTTCATATTGGTAAGAATGAATTTCTTGCCATGGCCGGGGATCGCGAGTGAAAGTCGTATTTTCCGACCAGCAGAAGCGCCACAACCCACAGGCGTTTTTCGTTGCAGGCCGTCTGCAACAGCACCCCGAAGTACCGGAACGCGCAGACCGGCTGCTGGCCGCAGCTCTGCAATCCGGCCTGTTTTTAGATGCGCCAGACGACTACGGACTCGAATACATCAAGACTGTCCACTCGACGCGCTACCTGCATTACCTGGAAAATGTATTCGCCCGCTGGACACGCAACAAGAATCGTTCTGAGGAAGTTATGCCTGGCATTCATCCGGATCGGCGCGACTGTGGTTATCCCGCTTCCGCCGAGGGGCAAGCCGGTTTTCACCAGTTGGATCTGTCGAGTCCCATCGGCCCGCGTACCTGGGAAAGCGCATTATGGAGTGCACACTCGGCCGCACATGCAGCGCTGCAGGTAATCGCAGGAGATGGGGCGTGTTATGCGCTGGCCCGACCGCCAGGCCATCACGCTGCCAGGGACTACGCGGCAGGTTTTTGTTATCTCGGCAACACCGCGATTGCAGCCGAAGCGCTAACGCCGAAATTCAAACGCGTCGCGATTCTTGATGTCGATGTCCATCACGGCAATGGTACGCAGGATATTTTTTACACTCGTGCCGATGTGCTTACCGTTTCGATCCACGCGGACCCGGTGCGTTTCTATCCTTTCTTCTGGGGTCATGCGGACGAATGCGGCGAAGCTGACGGTGAGGGATTTAACATCAACCTGCCGTTGATTCGCGGGACGGCCGACGACGACTATTTACGAACGCTCGAAGCCGCGATTGACGATATCAGTCGATTTTCCCCGGATGCCCTGGTGATCGCGCTCGGACTCGATGCCTTTGAGGGTGATCCGTTGCGCGGCCTCGCCATAACTACAGACGGCTTCGGCCGCATGGGCCGACGAATCGGGGAAATGCAATTGCCGTCGGTAATTGTGCAGGAGGGTGGTTATCTGTCAGACGCCCTCGGCACGAACCTGTCCTCATTCCTCGAAGGATTCATGCTTGGCCACGGCATTTGACGCACACCGAATTCGTCAAACAGCAAGATTACCGCTAAGGTGGTAATTGTCGTCACAACAAGAAGAAGAATTTATGAGCGATCCGAGTTGGTATTCCATCCTGCCCCCGGTCATTGCCATCATCCTCGCGATCTGGAGCAAGCAGGTCATCCTGTCATTGTTCGCAGGCATCTGGATGGGCTTTACGATACTCAACGGGTTCAATCCGTTATTGGGTGTTACCGCCGGGCTTGATGGCGTCATCAATGTATTCAGCGATCCCGGTGACACACGCGTCGTCGTTTTCACTTTGTTGATTGGGTCACTGATCGCGACGATCGAGCATTCGGGGGGCGTCAGGGGATTTGTACATTTCCTGGAAACCCGGCGCTGGGTTCATACAGGTTTTCGGGCGCAGATACTTGCGTGGGCAGTCGGCCTGGTGATTTTCGTCGAATCCAATATCACTTTGCTTGTCGCAGGTTCGGTCAGCAGGCCCTTGTTCG
>Ga0209988_10002933_pt1 | contig 11276 bp, 10 predicted proteins | sample N075metaG_FD_183115 | JGI IMG/M metagenome (GOLD analysis project Ga0209988, IMG submission 183115) | Deep subsurface microbial communities from Kermadec Trench to uncover new lineages of life (NeLLi) - N075 metaG (SPAdes) (version 2) | ecosystem: Environmental > Aquatic > Marine > Ocean trench... | reverse complement strand
GGGGGCGTTCTCGATATAGCGCACCGCCTCGTCCAGGCTGTCGCCGGTCAGGCCGCGCAGATAGCAGATTGCCCGGGGGACCGAGAAAATCTCGCCCAGATAGTCCTCGAAATTGGACGGCAGGTCGGTCCAGACAGCACCCGCCCAGCCCTCGGCCAGGCACCACCGGCGCACGCCCTCGACAACCTCCGGGCTGGTCCCGCTGGCATGCCCGCTGGCCAGGCAGACTGCGCCGATCCGCTCCTCCGGCGCCCGCTCGCGGCGGGCCAGGTCGGTCACCACCGCGCCGAACCCGTCCTTGGCCGAGGCGATGGCATTGGTGGCACAGCCGACTCCGTGCACCGCGTCGAGGCAGACGACCAGGGCTCTTTTCCGCTTCGGGCTGACCCGGGTGAACTCCATCGGCAGCGCCGGTCCCGCACCCATCGCCCAATCGCCCCGCACATGGGGGGTGAGGTTCTCCAGGTCCCAGATCAGCGAGCCCCAGCCGAGGATTGCGTAACCGTTCATTTTCCCGGCCTACGTTGTGTCCGCTAGATCCACCGCGTCGCCAAGGGCATCGGCAGGCGCTTCGGCCCGGTCCCGAGGGCCGTAATCGCGGATCACGCTGACCACCCGCAGGCGGTAATCGGCGAAAATTCCGCCCCGGCCCGCGGCTTGGGCGAGCCGGTGCTCGGCATGGTTGCGCCAGGCGGCAACCGCCGCCTCGTCGCGCCAGAAGCTGAGCGACAACAGCTTGCCGGACGTGGTCAGGCTCTCGAAGCGTTCGATCGAGAGGAAGCCGTCCATCTTCTCCAGCTCAGGCTTGAGCCGCGCGGCGTAGTCGAGGTAGGCGTCGCGCGAACCCTCGGCGATCTGGACCTCGAAGATGATGGCGATCATTCTTTAACCTCCCAGTCGATCGGGTCGAACTGCACGCCGCCGAAGGTCTGCTCCACCGGTTGCAGCTCGATGGTCGATACATTGACATGCGCTGGTGTCGAGACGGCATAAAGGATCGCCTCGGCGATGTCATCGGGGCTGAGTTCGCGAATGCCGGTGGTCTTGATCCGGTCGCGCGCCGCCGGGTCGGGCACGGCGGCGTCGTAGAATTCGCTCGCAACCCGACCCGGGCAGATCTCGGTCACCCGCACGCCGGTGCCGCGCAGTTCCAGCCGAAGGTTCTGGCTCAGCAGCCGCACCGCCCCCTTCGAGGCGCCGTAGACGGCCGAGACCAGCGGGTAGAGCCCGGCCACCGAGCCGAGATTGACCACATGGCCGCGCCGGCGCGCGATCATCCCCGGCAGGGTCAGGCGGGTGAGCTCCAGCACGGCGGTGACATTGGTGTCGATGGTCCGGGCAACCTCGTCGCGGCTGGCGGTGGCGAGCCCGGTGATCCCGGCGCCGAGGCCTGCGTTGTTGACCAGCAGGTCCGGGGCCAGCCCGGCCATCAGCCGCTCCAGTGCCGCGCCGTCGCGGATATCCAGCGCATGAGGCACACAGCCGGTCTCGCCCGCCAGCGCCTCGAGCCGCGCCGCCCGGCGGGCCAGCGCGTGGACCTGCCAGCCGTTGGCGGCGAGCTTGCGCACCACCGCCGCGCCGATGCCGGAGGAGGCGCCGGTGACGAGGGCGGTTCCCTTGGTGGTCATCGCTACTCCTCCCTATGGCTTTTTGCGGCCCGCCGGGGCCACGTCATGCCCGTGCTTGACACGGGCATCCAGTTTTCAACCGATTGAATGAAGGACTGGATTGCCGGGTCAAGCCCGGCAAAGACAGCAGGAAGAGCGTCTCTTTCCTGATGGAAACTGCTCGCACCGCATTCCCCACGCCTCACGGCCATTTCGCCACCGGCGGCAGGCTCATCAGCACCGCCTCGGGGTTGTGGCCGGTCTCCAGGCCGAATTTGGTGCCCCGGTCGTAGACCAGGTTGAACTCGGCGTAGCGGCCCCGCCGGATCAACTGCCACTCGCGGTCGGCCTCGGTCCAGTCCTCGGCCATGTGGCGCCGCGTGACCGGCAGGAAGGCGTCGAGGAAGGCCCGGCCGACGTCCTGGGTGAAGGCGAAATCCGCCTCCCAGTCGCCGGTGCAATGGTCGTCGTAGAAGATGCCTCCCGTCCCGCGGGGCTCATTCCAGTGGCGGATCATGAAATACTCGTCGGCCCATTCCTTGAAGCGGGGGTAATAATCCGGGTCGTGGCGGTCGCAGGCGGTCTTGAGCGCGCCGTGGAAGAACTCGGTGTCCTCGTCGACCGGCACCATCGGGGTGAGGTCGGCGCCGCCGCCGAACCACCAGGCGCCCGGGGTCCAGAACATCCGGGTGTTCATGTGGACGGCGGGGCATTTCGGCGAGCGCATGTGGGCGACCAGCGAGATGCCCGAGGCCCAGAAGCGCGGGTCGTCGGCGAGGCCGGGGATCTCCCTGCGCGCGGTCAGGCTGCGCTGCGCCCGTTCGCCGAGCGCCCCGTGGACGGTGGAGACATTGACCCCGACCTTCTCGAAGCAGCGCCCGCCGCGCATCACGCTCATCACGCCGCCGCCCTGGTCGCCCTCCCCTTCGCCTGCGCGGTGGGTCTCCTTGCGCTCGAAGCGTCCGGCGGGCAGGTGGGCATGGGGGCCGGTGGCCTGGGCGTCCTCCAGCCCCTCGAAGGCGGCGCAGATGGCGTCGCGCAACTCGGTGAACCAGGCGCTGGCACGGGCCTTCCGGGCGGTGAGATTATCGGTCATTGTTGTTTCTCCGGATTGCCGGACCAGTGTTATTCTGGCCCGCCTTGCCCCGGCAAGGCCGAAACCGCCGCGAGGGACCATGTTCCGCTTCTTCGAGAACCTGATCGACCCCTACCAACGCTATGACGAGGACGCCGAATTCCCCGACCGGCTGATCCCGTTCTACCTGCGGTTCCTGTGGCCGGCGCGCTGGGTGATCGCGGCATCGATGCTGCTGTCGCTGATCTTCGCGCTGACCGAGGCGGCGCTGGCGCGATTCGCCGGGCAGATCGTCGATCTGCTGACGGTGGCCGAGCCGGCGACGATCTGGGCCGATCACGGGCCGACGTTCCTGGCGATGGCGGCGGTGGTGTTCCTGTTGCGCCCGGCGGTGCGGGTGCTCGAGGCGCTGGTCTCGGACCAGGGCTTCTACGCCCAGATGGGCGCCCTGATCCGCTGGCGGACCCACCGCAAGATGCTGCGCCAGTCCTTGAGCTTCTTCACCGACGATTTTGCCGGCCGGATCGCCAACAAGCAGATCCAGCTCGCCCCGGCGCTGAACGATTCGGTGCATCAGGTGGTGTCGGAGGTCTGGTACGCCCTGATCTTCCTGTTCGGGGCGGCGGCGATCCTGGGCGAGACCGATGCGCGCCTGCTGATCCCGCTGGGGCTGTGGTTCGCCGGCTTTGTCGGGATCGCCTGGTTGTTCATCCCGGCGATAACCCGGCTGGGCCGGGACGTGGCCGAGGCGCGCTCGACCCTGGCCGGGCGCATCGTCGACAGCTACACCAACATCCAGACCGTGAAGCTGTTCGCCCATGCCGAGCGCGAGGAGGAGTATGCCCGCCACGCGCTGGAGGATTTCCGCTGGACCTTTGCCCGCCAGCTCCGGTTGTTCACCTGGCTGACAATGGCGTTGACGGTGCTGTCGACGTTCCTGATCGGCGGGGTCATCGGTTACGCGATCTGGCTCTGGACGCTGGGCGCGATCACCGTCGGCGCGATCGCCGCGGCGGCGGCGCTGATCCTGCGCCTCAACGGCATGGTCGACTGGATCATGTGGACGCTGACGACGCTGTTCCAGAATATCGGCACGGTGCAGGAGGGGATGGAGACGGTCAGCCAGCCGCTGCGGCTCAAGGACCGGCCCGGCGCCACGGCGCTGAAGCTGACCCGGGGCGAGGTGCGGTTCGAGCGCGTCACCCATCTCTACGGCCGGCGCGGCGGCGGCGGCGGGGTCTGCGGGATCGATCTGACCGTGCGCGGCGGCGAGCGGGTCGGGCTGGTCGGGCGCTCCGGGGCGGGCAAGTCGACGCTGGTCAACCTGGTGCTGCGCTTTTTCGACCCCGACCAGGGCCGGGTGCTGATCGACGGGCAGGACCTGGCGGCGTGCCGGCAGGAGAGCGTGCGGGCGCGGATTTCCATGGTCACCCAGGACACAGCACTGCTGCACCGCTCGATCCGCGACAACATCCGCTACGGCCGCCCCGACGCCACCGAGGAGGAGGTCTGGCAGGCGGCGCGCAAGGTCCGGGCCGACGAGTTCATCCCGAATCTCATCGACCAGCTCGGCCGCGAGGCCATGGACGCCCATGTCGGCGAGCGCGGGGTGCGGCTCTCCGGTGGCCAGCGCCAGCGGGTGGCGCTGGCGCGCGCGGTCTTGAAGGATGCGCCGATCCTGATCCTCGACGAGGCCACCTCGGCGCTCGATTCGGAGGTCGAGGCGGCGATCCAGGACTCGCTGGAGGGGTTGATGACGGGCAAGACCGTGATCGCCATCGCCCACCGCCTCTCGACCATCCAGCGCATGGACCGGATCGTGGTGCTGGACGACGGGCGCATCGTCGAGGAGGGCAGCCATGCCGCGCTGCTGGCGGCTGGCGGCCTCTACGCCCGGCTCTGGGCGCGCCAATCGGGCGGGTTCATCGCGGCGGATGCGGCGGAGTGAAGATCAGGGTTCCGTTGATCCTGGTTGCGCATTAGTCTGCGGGACGAAACATGAACGGAACCGCCGATGCAGCTTGTGTCAAATCTTGCTCGACCCGCTCGTCAAGCCAAGGATTTCATTGAATTTATCGCGAATTTCGATGAGTTCGGCACGAAAACAGAGATATTCGAGGAAGACGGCCTCACCTATTATGTGAACGAGTTCTGGACCTCGCGGCAAAGACAGGCCGGGCGCATCCATGAAATCAGTTACCGCGCCTGCTTCAAGGCGCAGCTTCCGGGGTTCTTCATCAATGGTCTGACCGAGGCCGGGGACACCGTCCATGACCCGTTCATGGGGCGTGGCACGACCCCGATCCAGGCCGCGGTAATGGGTCGCCGCGCGGTCGGCGTCGACATCAATCCGCTCAGCGTGCTGCTCACGCGCCCCCGATTGGCGCCGGTCACGCTTGGTGCCATCGAAGCCCGGCTCGGAGAGATTTCGGATGCCGGCGCTTGGCCCGCCCCGGACCCGCTCGACGACGATCTGATGGCGTTCTACCACCCGGAAACGCTGGCCCGGATCAAGGGGCTGCGGCGATGGTTCGCCGAACGCGAGGCGGATGGCCGGGCCGACGATGTCGACGACTGGATCCGGATGGTCGCGCTCAACCGGCTGACCGGCCATTCGCCCGGTTTCTTCTCGGTCTACACAATGCCGCCGAATCAGGCGGTCTCGGCGCACTCCCAGCGCCGGATCAACGCCCGGCGCAACCAGACGCCCCCGGTCCGGGACCTGTCTGCGATCATCGCCAAGAAGAGCCGGAGCCTGCTTGCCGGCGGCGTTCAGGGAACCTTGCCCCGCCCCGACCTTCGCTGCGCCCCGGCCGAACACACGCCGCACATTGCCGATGCGTCGGTCGATCTGGTCGTCACCTCACCGCCGTTCCTCGACATCGTGAACTACGCCGACGACAACTGGCTGCGCTGCTGGTTCGCCGGGATCGATCCGGCCGCGGTTCCGATTGCGATGCACCGCAACGTCGATGCGTGGACAAGTTTCGTGCGCGACGTGTTCTCTGAGCTTGCCCGCGTCGTGCGGCCGGGGGGATACGTGGCGTTCGAGGTCGGTGAAGTGCGCAACGGCAAGGTGCTGCTCGAGCGGGCGGTCCGGGATGCGCTCAAAGGGCTGCCCTTCGCTATCGAAGGGGTTGTGGTGAACCAACAGGATTTCACCAAGACGTCGAATTGCTGGGGGGTTTCGAACAACGAGCAGGGGGTCAACACCAACCGGATCGTCCTGGCCAGACGATATTGAAGCTCGAATTTCCGGCCAACGACGAAGCGAAGCACCGGATCGCCCCCGGTCCCGGCATGCCCCGATGTTGTGCGCTGGCGGCGCGAGATCCCGGGTCTGCGCCGCATCACCGCGTGCTGCGGCGCGCACGGGGTGGCGGGGGCGGGGTGTAGTCACCCCGCCCCCGCCACCTGCCGCCCCGCCTCCGCCACCGCGATCGCCGCCGCCATCGCAACGTTGAGCGAGCGCGCGCCCGGTTGCATCGGGATCAAGAGCCGTGCGTCGGCCGCCGCGTGCACCTCGTCGGGCAACCCGGCGCTCTCGCGGCCCATCAGGATCGTGTCGCCGGGCCGGAAGGCGAAATCCCAGAGATTCGACGCCGCCTTCGTGGTCATGGCGATCAGCCGCCCCGGCGGCCGCTCGATCTGGAACGATTGCCACGAATCATGCCGGTGCAGGTCCGCCAGATCGGCGTAATCCATCGCACTCCGGCGCCAGGAGCGGGGGCTGAAGGCGAAGCCGCAGGGCTCGATCACATGCACCGGCACACCCAGGCAGGCGCCGAGGCGCAGGGTCGCCCCGACATTGAGCGCGATGTCCGGCTGAAACAGCGCCAGACGAATTCTTGCATCATGGTGCTTGCTTATCGGCCCCGTGTTCTGCAAAAAGCCCTCCGACTACCGCCGACGTGCGGCGCGTTGTCCGCTGGACCATAGCGCGAACTATGGATAAGTAAGCACGCATCGTAGCGGGGCGAGGATTCCATGATAAGGCCCCGCGCGTCCGAGTTCCGCCCTTGAGAGGGCTCGTAGAGAAGGGAGAGACAGACGTGTCTCAGGCAGATAGCCGCAGTGACAGCACCCGGCGCGATTTTCTGTATATCGCCACCGGGGCCATGGGCGCGGTGACGGTGGGCGCCGCCGTCTGGCCGCTGATCGACCAGATGAACCCCTCGGCCGACGTGCTGGCGCTGGCCTCGATCGAGGTCGATATCGGTGATGTCGAGCCCGGCACCCAACTCACCATCAAGTGGCGCGGCAAGCCGGTGTTCGTCCGCCGGCGCACCGCCGACGAGATCGCGGCGGCGCGCGCGACCCCGCTGGAGGACCTCAAGGACCAGGGCGCCGAGAACAACAACCTGCCCGCCGACGCCGACGCCTCGGACCAGAACCGCACGCTCGACGAAGCGGGCGAGTGGCTGGTGATGATAGGCGTCTGCACCCATCTGGGCTGTGTGCCGCTGGGCGACGGCGCCGGCGAATTCGGCGGCTGGTTCTGCCCCTGCCACGGCTCGCACTACGACACCGCGGGCCGCATCCGGAAGGGTCCGGCACCGCTGAATCTGTTAGTGCCGAAAATGGCCTTCGTCTCCGACACCGTCATCAAGCTGGGCTGAGGGAGAAGACAATGAGCGGCATCCCACACGATCACTACACCCCCAGGACAGGCATCGAGCGCTGGCTGCACAGCCGTCTGCCGATCGTCAGCCTGGCCTACACGACGCTGATGATCCCGACGCCCAAGAATCTCAACTGGATGTGGATCTGGGGCATCATCCTGGCCTTCTGCCTGGTACTGCAAATCGCCACCGGCATCGTCCTGGCCATGCACTACGTCCCGCATGTGAGCCAGGCCTTCGCTTCGATCCAGCATATCGACCGCAACGTGAACGGCGGCGCGCTGCTGCGCGACCTCCACTCCAACGGCGCCTCGCTGTTCTTCGTGGCGGTCTACGCGCATCTCTTCCGGGGCCTCTACTACGGCTCCTACAAGGCGCCGCGCGAGATCACCTGGATCATCGGCATCCTGATCTACCTGGCGATGATGGCGACCGCCTTCATGGGCTATGTGCTGCCCTGGGGCCAGATGTCGTTCTGGGGCGCCACCGTGATCACCAGCCTGTTCTCGGCCATTCCGCTGGTCGGCGATCCGATCGTCGAGTGGCTGTGGGGCGGTTTTGCGGTCGGCAACCCGACCCTGCAGCGTTTCTTCTCGCTGCACTACCTGCTGCCGTTCGTGATCGCGGCGCTGGTGGTGGTCCATATCTGGGCCTTCCACACCACCGGCAACTCGAACCCGACCGGGGTCGAGGTGCGGCGCGATTCGATTGAGTCTGTCAAGAAGGACACCGTGCCCTTCTGGCCCTACTTCGTGATCAAGGACCTGTTCGCGCTCAGCCTGATCCTGACCATCTTCGCCGTCTTCGTCTGGTTCATGCCCGATTATCTGGGCCATCCCGACAACTACATAGAAGCCAACCCGCTGGTGACGCCCGCGCACATCGTGCCGGAGTGGTACTTCCTGCCGTTCTACGCGATCCTGCGCTCGATCACCGACGACCTGTGGATCATCCAGATCCTGCCGATCAACGGCAAGCTCGGCGGCGTGATCGCGATGTTCGGCGCCATCGTGGTGATGGCGCTGGTGCCCTGGCTGGATACCAGCCGGGTGCGCTCGGGCCGGTTCCGGCCGCGCTTCAAGTGGTGGTTCTGGATCCTGGTGTTCGACTTCCTGGTGCTGACCTGGGCCGGCGGCCAGCCGCCCGAGGGCTTGGTTCCGAACATCTCGCTGATCGCGACGGTCTACTGGTTCGCCTACTTCCTGGTGATCCTGCCGCTGCTCGGCCTGACCGAGAAACCATTGCCGCAACCCGAGACCATCGAGGCCGATTTCGACGCCCACTACCCGCCGAAATCCAGCCCGACCGCGGCCGAGTGAACCAGAGGCGAGGAGAGAAACGATGATCAAGACCCGCATCATCCCCGCCCTTCTGGCGGCCGTGATAACCCTGCCCGGTGCGGCGCTCGCCGCCGAGGAGCAAATTATCGAAGATGTGTCCTTCAGCTACGAGGGCCCCTTCGGAACCTATGACAGGCTTCAGTTGCAACGCGGCTTCCAGGTCTACCAAGAGGTCTGTTCCGCCTGCCACGGGTTGCAATACCTGTCGTTCCGCGAACTGCGCGGCGAGACCGGCCCGGCCTTCCCGGAAGAACAGGTCAAGGCGATCGCCGCGCTCTACGAGGTCTACGACCCGGATCTCGACGATACCCGGCCGGGCAAGATGTTCGACATGTTTCCCGCCAACACCGACGCCGACGCCCCCGACCTCAGCCTGATGGCGAAGGCGCGGGCGGGCTTCCACGGCCCCTATGGCTCCGGGCTTAGCCAGCTCATCAACGGCATCGGCGGGCCGGAGTACATCTACTCGATGCTGATCGGCTACACCGGCGAGGAGATCGAGGAGGCTGGCTCCACCCTCTACGAGAATCACGCCTTCCCGGGCGGCAAGATCTCGATGCCGCCGCCGCTTGAGGATGACCTGATCGAATACGTCATGCATGGCGGCGAGGACGGTGATGCGGGCGAGGCGCCCGAGGCCACCGTCGAGCAGATGGCGGAGGACGTCTCCGCCTTCCTGATGTGGGCCGCCGAGCCGCAGTTGGTCGAGCGCAAGCGGGCGGGTTTCCGCAACATCCTGATGCTCATCACGCTGACAGTGCTGCTTTACTTCACCAACAAGGCGCTCTGGGCCGGGATCAAGCGCAAGGAGTGACCCCGCGCCCCGCCCGTCACCCTGAAACGCAGACGCATTCACCCCCGCCCGGCACCGGGCGGGGGTTTTTCTTTTCCGGGAAATAGGCTATCCGCTAGCGTCCCCTACCGCCTTGCGGGGGAGGGTCAGGGACGGGGTCCGTCCCCGACCGGTACCGGGAGAACACCCATGTCGCTCAACAGCTTCGGCCATCTGTTCCGCGTCACCACCTGGGGCGAGAGCCACGGGCCGGCGCTGGGCGCCACCGTGGACGGCTGCCCGCCGGGGGTGGCGCTGGAGCCGGCGATGCTGCAGCACTGGCTCGACCGCAGGAGGCCGGGCACCAGCCGCTACACCACCCAGCGCCGCGAGGCGGACGCGGTGGAGATCCTCAGCGGCGTGTTCGAGGGCCGGACCACCGGCCACCCGATCCAGTTGATGATCCGCAACACCGACCAGCGCGCGGGTGACTACGGCGACATCGTCGACAAGTTCCGCCCCGGCCATGCCGATTACACCTACTGGCTGAAATACGGCATCCGCGACCATCGCGGCGGCGGCCGCGCCTCGGCGCGCGAGACCGCCTCTCGGGTGGCGGCAGGAGGGGTGGCGCGCGCGGTGCTGGCGGCCCTGGTGCCCGGGCTCACCATCACCGGCTGCATGGTGCAGATGGGGCCGCGCGCGATCGACCGGGAGCGATGGGACTGGGACGAGATCGAGCGCAACCCGTTCTGGACCCCCGACGCCGAGGCCGCCGCCGACTGGGCCGGCTATCTCGACGGCCTGCGCAAGTCCGGCAACTCGATCGGCGCGGTGATCGAGGTGGTGGCGCGCGGCGTGCCGGCGGGCCTCGGCGTGCCGGTCTACGGCAAGCTCGACACCGAACTGGCGGCGGCGATGATGAGCATCAACGCGGTCAAGGGGGTCGAGATCGGCGACGGGTTCGCCGCCGCGGCGCTGACCGGCGAGGAGAACGCCGACGAAATCCGCATGGGGCCCAAAGGCAATAACGAGGGCCCGCATTTCCTGTCGAACCACGCCGGCGGCATCCTCGGCGGCATCTCGTCGGGCCAGGACGTGGTGGTGCGCTTCGCGGTCAAGCCGACCTCGTCGATCCTCAAGCCCCGGCGCACCATCGACAAGGCCGGCAACGAGACCGAGATCGTCACCAAGGGCCGCCACGACCCCTGCGTCGGCATCCGCGCGGTGCCGGTGGGCGAGGCGATGATGGCTTGTGTGCTGCTGGACCACGTGCTGCTGCACCGGGGCCAGATCGGCGGCCAGGTCGGCGAGAACCGGGGCCGGATCGGGTAACGCCGGATCACATTCGGGGCGGCCGTTACTCTGCTCCCACTTGCCGGTACCGCTCCCACCCCTTCGCCCGCAGGTCGCAGGCCGGGCAGTCGCCGCAGCCGTAACCCCAGTCGTGGCGGGCCTCGCGCACCCCGAGATAGCAGGAATGGGTCTCCTCGCGGATCAGCTCGACCAGCGCCGCGCCGCCCAGTTCCTCGGCCATGGCCCAGGTGGCGGGCTTGTCGATCCACATCAGCGGCGTGTGCAGCACGAGCCGCGTTTCCATGCCGAGATTGAGCGCCACCTGAAGCGCCTTGATGGTGTCGTCGCGGCAGTCGGGATAGCCGGAATAGTCGGTCTCGCAGACCCCGGTGACGATGTGCCTGATGCCGCGACGATAGGCCAGCGCGGCGGCAAAGGTCAGGAAGATCAGGTTGCGCCCGGGCACGAAGGTCGAGGGCAGCCCGGCCCCGGTCATCCCGATCTCGGCGTCGCGGGTCAGCGCCGTCTCCGAGATCTGGCCCAGCGTGGCCAGGTCCAGCACCG
>Ga0209988_10002932_pt1 | contig 11276 bp, 25 predicted proteins | sample N075metaG_FD_183115 | JGI IMG/M metagenome (GOLD analysis project Ga0209988, IMG submission 183115) | Deep subsurface microbial communities from Kermadec Trench to uncover new lineages of life (NeLLi) - N075 metaG (SPAdes) (version 2) | ecosystem: Environmental > Aquatic > Marine > Ocean trench... | reverse complement strand
GACAGCATCAAGGCGAAGGCGATGTACGACGCCTGCGTGGAGACTGGGATCAGACTCCGCAGTGCGTTCGGAGAGACACTCCTGGGCGAACTGAACGACGCAGCCCAGGACCTTTAGGACCAACCGAAAGGAGAACACGATGGCAGACCACCCCGAGAAGACGGAGCCCCGACCGCTGGAGCACGTCGATCACTTCGAGGAGCTGATGCAGGTGGAGTACGACGCCTGGCTCGACTTCATGCACCACTTCTACCGGGCCACGGGCTCGACCGAGGCAGAGGTCAACGAGCCGGGCGGGCGATACGACGAGACCTTCATCTCCCTCCGCATCTGGGGCGAGCGCATCGCCCAGCTCCGCAGGCCGCAGGCCGAGATCCTGGAACTTGACGAGCGCGGGTTCCCCAGCAGCCGGAGGTCGATATGACGGAGCTGACCCGCTTCCAGTTCACGGCACTGGCCAGGCTCATCGCTCGTGACTTGAGCGGAGCACCGATGAAGATCGACGCTCGCTCCCTCGACGCACTGAAGAGTCGGGGCCTGGTCCGGTACAAGGAGGAGTACCGGGCCCTCTCGGAGAAGAACACCATCGTCACCGGGGACGGCATGGGGATGATGGGCGACGACGACAGATTGGCCGACGAGGTACAGACGCACCTTCGCCTGGAGCACGACCGAGCCCTGGAGCGGGCGGGGTCCTACGAGGCCACCGCCAGGATGTTGCGACGACGGGCAGAGAAGTGGGCCGTCGCACTCCACCGGGTGGACGAGTGGCCAGGGGGTTCTGATGACTGACGTCCCGAGCCTGATCGACCTGGAGGACCACATGGACTTCGGAGACGAGGGCCGTCGCATGATCAAGGAGGCCAAGCGGGTCGCGGACGGGGAGCTGCGCTGCCCGCCCTGTGACGGGACTGGCACCGTGGTGAAGGGGGCCATCTCGCACACCTGCCTGGACTGCCAGGGCGAGGGCTGGATGACGCGCCAGGAGCAGAACCTGTACTACGGTGAGGGCGGGGTGAACGACGCCGCAGAGGACCAGGCCTACCTGGACCGCCAGGCCGAGGAGAGGGAGCTATGAGCGAGAGGCCCTGGTACTGGAGAGACGCCGAGTGCGACCACTGGGCCGTGGGCCTGGTGGCCTGCTACGCTGGCGACGTGGTCCACTACGCCCTGATCGGGAAGCGCCAGACCGCCTGCGGCCGGGTCGAGGACCTGAAGCCCATGTTCGGGCCCCAGGTGGTGACGTGCCGAGAGTGCTGCGTCGTGGCCAGGGAGGACCGGGACCTGATCGACCAGCGGTGGGTGAAGCCGATCATCAAGAGCCACGACCGGGTGAACTTCATCAACCGCGACCGAGGGAGGGCAGGGTGAACTACGATCTGAAGAGACCCTGCAAGAGCTGCCCGTTCGTGATCGCCCACGAGTTCTGCCTCCGGCCCGAACGGATCGAAGAGATCCGCGACTGCCGGGCCGAGTTCTCGTGCCACAACACCGTGGACTACGACGCCATCGAAGAGGACGCAGAGTACGAGGACTTCGAGGACGAGGACGGGGCCTGGGGGCAGGCCAGCGCCCACCGCTCAACCCAGGGGGAGTCGCACTGCTACGGGCACCTGGTCCTGACCTGGAGTGAGTGGGGAGGCTTCGACCAGCTCCAGGCGATGTCAGCTCGCGCCGGGCTATTTAGCCCTAAAGAGCTACCGACCCCCGAGGATGCGGGGGTGTTCGAGACCTGGGACGACATGATCCAGGCCAACGAGGAGAGAGAAGGATGAAACGCGCATACGTGGACTGGAATCCGAAGCCCGCGACGATGGAGATGGTGGCCATCGCGGAGGGAGTGATCAATGATCTGCGGGCCCAGGGATTCACCCTGACGCTCCGGCAGCTCTACTACCAGCTCGTGTCGAAGGACCTGTTCCCGGCCGACCGGCGGTGGAGCTGGACGGGCTCGAAGTGGGTCCGAGATCCCAGCGGCACGATCAACGCCCAGCCCAACTACAAGTGGCTGGGCGAGCTGATGTCTCGTGGCCGCCTGGCGGGCTTCATCGACTGGTGGAGCATGGAGGACCGGGGGCGGCAGCTCACGGCCTGGGTGGGCCACAGCGGCCCGGAGGAGGCGATCCAGGAGGCACGGGACCGCTTCAACCTGGAGAAGTGGGATCGGCAGGACCACTACTGCGAGGTGTGGATCGAAAAGGACGCACTGAGCGGGGTCTTCAGCCGGATCTGCAGCGAGCTGGAGGTGCCCTTCTTCGCCTGCAAAGGCTACACGTCGCTGAGTGCGATGTGGCGGGCGTCCCAGCGCCTGAGACGGAAGACCCAGGAGGGCAAGAAGGTCACGATCTTCCACTTTGGGGACCATGACCCCAGCGGCATCGACATGACCCGCGACATCATCGACCGGCTCTTCGACTTCCACGCCGATCTGGAGGTGAAGCGGATCGCGCTGAACATGGACCAGGTGGAGGAGTTCGACCCGCCGCCCAACCCGGCGAAGATGTCCGACTCCAGGGCCGAGGGCTACGTCCAGGAGTACGGCTACGAGTCCTGGGAGCTGGACGCGCTGGACCCGGCGACCCTGTCGGACCTCGTCCGCACGGAGGTCGATCAGGTCCGCGACGACGTGGCCTGGGAGGAGGCGCTGGTCGAGGAGAAGGGGTACAAGCGGACGCTCCAGCTCATCACCGAGAACTACGAATCGGTGGCCGACTACGTCGAGGGATTTGAACTTGAGGAGGACGACGATGGTTGAGCACTTCGGATGCGGCGAACAGTGGAAGGAGTACCGGGCTATCGGGGCGGTGGCCTCGGCCGACGAGAACAGCGCCAGGGTCCTGCTTGAGGGCGAGGGCGACGCAAGGAGTGCCCAGGTCTACGCCACCCTGGCGGTGGCCGGGCGGCTCGAAGCCCTGGCCTACCTGATCTCAAAACAGAGGAGCTACTGATGCCAACGATAGAGAGGGTGCGCCCCAGCACGGACATGACCGGCGAGGAGCTGGCCACCTGGAGGACGCAGCAGGCCGGAGACTACGCCTACGCCAGGAACCAACGCAGGCCTGGCTGGAACCAGCGACGGGCCTCGCACTGGTATGGTGTGAGCGAGCGCCAGTGGCAGCGATACGAGAACAACGACAGCCCGATCCCACTGTCCCTGGTGAAGAGGATGGTGGCCTACGAGACGAGCTTCGATCAGACCGTGGACCGCCTCTTCGACATCACGCCTGGCAAGCTCAAAGAGCAGGACGGGATCTTCCCGGAGATGAAGGGCCGGAACTGACGCGACATTCCTGCCCCACGGTTGCCGGAAAAAGTTTTCGGACATATTGTGGTGACTCGAAAGGGAGCGAAAGGATGAAGTACCGTATCCACCTCGGCCACCACGTCGGCCGGGGCAAGACACTCATCGACGCCATCGGCACGCTGATGCTCGAAGTTCAGAAGCATGGCAGCCAGGCCGAGACGGAGTCGATGGGCCGGTCCATGATGGGCGTGATGGAGCTAGGCCTGCGCCTGAACAAGGACTGGGATACGAGTACGGGCCTACCAGAGGAGAGAAACTGATGACGAGGACATTCACAGAGCGACAGATCCTGGAGGTCCTGAAGGCCCCCGAGCCACAGACGATCCGGGACTTCGCAGCGGTTGGCCTGGTGCGAAGCCACACCCTGAAGCACGCGCTGATGGACCTGGAGCGGGACGGGTTCATCGTCTCCCGCCTGTGGGGAGCCACCAGCCCACTCCGCACCTACGAGCTTGCACCCGAGTGACAGACCGAGGGTGCCCAGGGGGGCCAGCGTGTGGGTTTTCTGCGATTCTCCAACGCTGGAACTTGGGAGGCGGCCACACCCAAAGCGATGGCCTCCGGGTTCGAGTCCCGGCCCCTCTATTAGGAGCAGCACGATGAGATGGATGACGATCAACGAGGCCGCCGAGTGTACCGGCTTCACCCGGCAGTGGGTGGAGAAGCGGATCGCGGACGGCACGTTCACGGTCGAGAAGAAGCACAGCCGCGTTCACGTTGACGGCAACAGCGTGCAGGCCTGGATGGAAGCCGAGATGGAGACCATCAAGCAGCGTTGGAGCTACTACGCCCACCACCTTCCCAACGGATACCATGGCAAACCGAAGACCGACTAAGAAGACCCCGGAGCAGATCCGCAAGGAGTTCCTGGCCCGCCGACGCAGTGGCCTCGGAGGCTCCGACGTCGGGGCCATCATGGGCGTCGATCAGTACAAGGACGGCCTCGACGTCTACCTCGACAAGGTGGACCCAGGCCCCGACTTCGACAGCCCCGCGATGGAGCGCGGCCGTTACCTGGAGCCCGTCGTCTCGAAGCTCTACGAGGTGACGTCTGGCCGCCGCCTGCAGCACGGCAAGTTCCGGCGCGACCAGAAGAACAAGCACCTGATCGGCAGCCCGGATCGGATCATCAAGCCGACCGGCCGGAAGCCCTACGCGGCCGACGTCAGCAGCCCTGGGATCCTGGAGATCAAGACGGCCAACCGCTTCGTCCTGAAGAAGATGAAGGAGCAGGGCCTGCCGAAGAACTACATCCTCCAGCTCCAGCATTACATGGGCCTCTCGGGCACGACCTGGGGGGCCTTCGCGGTCCTCTGCCCTGACCCCTGGGAGTTCCTGACCTTCACCGTCGAGTTCGATCAGGAGCTGTACGACCGGGTGTGCGACGTGCTCCAGAGATTCTGGGAGGACCACGTCCAGGCCGAGGTGCCACCGATCCCCAAGCCCATCGACTACGGGGACTCGAAGGAGATCACGGCCGACACCGCCGTCACGATCTTCGACCCCGGCAGCACCGGCCTGGTGCAGTGGGAGAAGAGCGTGGACCTCTTCCGGGAGGCCAACGCCATGATGAAGCTGGGAACCGAGGCGAAGGAGTTCGCCAGGGCCCAGATGATGGAGCAGATGGAGCTGGGCCACGGGATCTACGAGGGAGCTGGAGCGCGGGTCCACTACCAGAAGCAGAACGGCCGGAAGACCTTCATGCAGCGGGAGCTGCGGGCGATCCAGCCACTCGACCCCATCGCCATGGCCACGCTCCTGGAGAAGGCAGGCCTGGACCTCGACACGATAGAGACCCTGTTCGAGAACGCACGACTCAACCTGGACGACTTCCAGAAGATCGGAGCGCCGTTCGAGACCGTCAGAATGTACGACTCAAGGGAGGAGTGACATGATGGAAGCAACAGCAGAAGGAATGAGCGCGAAGGTGAGGCCACCCAACCCGGTGGACAGGCTCCAGGAGGAGGTCATCGAACTCGGGAACGTCGTGGACTCCATCCAGAACTGCCTGTGCCGCGTCCACGGCAAGCTGTACGGAGAGTACGGCTTTGGCCCGAGGAGCGAGAGCGACACACCCGACTCGCCCGGTCACATCGGGGAGATACACCAGAGCGTTCGCAACATCCGGGCCCAGGGCGAGCTGGCCATGGAGGTGGCCGAGGCGCTGGAGGCGAACGCCTGATGGCCCACGAGGAGGCGACCCCGAGACCGTGGGCCTGGGAGTGGGACTGCGAGAACAACATCACGATCTTCCAGCCCAGCGAGAGCCTGCAGCCCGTCGAAGTGGCCCAGGTCTACTGCGAGGACGACAAGAACGAGAAGGCCAGGGCGAACTGCGAGGCCGACGCGGCCCTGATCTGCGCGGCCGTCAACACCTTCGACCCGATGAGGCACCCTAATGTCTAGGTGCAAGACGTGCGGGCAGTCGATCCAGTGGGCCGTGACCGAGGCCGGGAAGAAGGTGCCGCTCGACCACCCGCCGGAGAACCGCTTCGTGAAGACGAACCGCCACCTCCCCGACGTCGAACTCCACGTCCGCATGACCGAGACCTACGTCTCACACTTCGCCACCTGCCCCCAGGCAGACCAACACCGCAAGAAGAGAGAGTCGCTTTTCGACTCCGAGAACCTAAGAGGACAGGAGCAAGACGATGGCTGAGAAACAATCGAAGAGCCTGGTCCAAGTGATCGACACCCAGGCCCACAAGATCCGGGACATCCTGCCCGAGGGCATGAACTCCGAGAAGGATGCACAGCGAGTCATCCGGCTGGCCCGGCTCGCCATCGTCCGCAACCCCGACCTCTTGAAGTGCAGTCCCATCTCGGTGGTCGAGGCCATTATGAGCGCCAGCCAGCTAGGCCTGGAGATCGCCAGCCCCATCGGTGGCGCTCACCTCGTGCCCTTCAAGGGGAAGTGTCAGATGATCCCCGACTACCGGGGCCTGATCCGCCTGGCCCTGAGGAAGGGAGACTGCCGGAAGCTCGTGGCCCGAGAGGTCTACGAGGGCGATATGTTCCACGTCATCCAGGGCACGACCGAGATGATCGAACACGTCCCGCTCCTGGGTGACGAGCCCCGGAGGGACGAGGACATCACCGGCTTCTACGCCGTCGCCACCCTGACCGATGGGATCACGGTCCACGAGTACGCCTCCCGAGGAGACGTGGACAAGATCCGGGGCCGATCCGCAGCGGGCAACAAGGGCCCCTGGAAGACGGACTACGCGGCCATGGGGAAAAAGACCTTGATCAAAAGAGTTTTGAAATGGCTGGACCTCTCTCCTGACCTCGCTATGGCCATTGAGTACGACACCAGAGGGGAGACAGGCTACTCCACCTCCTCAGGCGACAGGGACACCGAGGAGTCCGTTGAGGAGGACATGGCAGAGCAGGCCCGGCAGGCCCAGAAGGAGCTGTCCGAGAACCTGGAGCAGGCCCGCCGTGAGGAGCTGATCGGGGAGGACGCATGAAGCTCTGGCAGGGGCTGCTGCTGACCGCCATCATCCTCCTGGCCGTGGCCGTCCTCGTGTCCCTGTTCTTCATAGCCACGGGGCCCCGGATGTGACGGAACTGGCACGTCCCCAGTTCGAGGAGACCTGGACCAGCGGCCGGGAGTTCACCCCGGAGGAGGCCTGGTTGGATCTGATCCACCTGGCCGATTCGGCAGGGGTGCTCCCGGTCGTGTCGTTCACGGATCGGTGGCTCTGGAAGAACGCGGAGGTGGCCGACTTCTTCACGGCGCTGGGCAGGCACGGCCATCTCCGGCCCCACGATCCAACGCACTGGCGGCTGACCTACCAGGCCCAGGACCGTGGCCTGGTGGACGACTACGAGGACGTCTGGAAGATCTACCCGAAGAAGGTGGCCAAGCAGAAGGGATACCACGCCTACGCAGCCACCCGGAAGGGCCGGGACGGAGGCCCGCCGGTCCCGGCCAGGACCCTCTACGATGCCACCCTGCGGTACTCCATCGCCCGCAAGGATGAGGACATGGAGTTCATCCTGCACCCAGGCACGTTCTTCGGTCCCGACGAGAGGTGGAAGGAGAAGCACAAGCCGAAGACCAACAGCAAAACGAAGGGGGCGAAGCAGTGGAGCAAACCGACGAGCCGGGACCTGACGAAGACCAGCCGCCAGACTGGCACGGCAACGAGCCGTGGCCGGAAGAAGAGGACCCCGGATCAGGGCCTGAAGCCGAAGCCGACTCCGAGGAACCCCCGGAAGAAGACCCCGAAGAAGGACGATCCCCTGGGCAATCTCTAGTCGGGCTGTCCTCGGCCCAGGAGGCCGAGCTTGCCGTTTACCGGGAGGCCCGACACCTCGTAGAGCAGGACACCCCGCCCTACGTCGATGCCCTCGGCTACGAGCTGGAGCTGCTCAACCAGCAGAAGCTGGACTGGACGCCCGACATGGTGCTCACCACCCCCTACACGGCGTGGAACGAGGTGTGCGGGGACGAGGGAGGACTCACCGGGCTGGCCAGGGGCTGGCACGTCATGGTGGCCGGGAACACCGGCATGGGGAAGAGCCTGGTGGCCATCAACCTCGCAGCTCACGCGGTGAAGAACGGCGAGAAGGTGGGGATCATCAGCCTGGAGATGAGCAAGCCCCAGTTAATGACCCGCTACCTGGCCATCCACACCGGCAAGTCGATCAGGAGCCTGGAGTGGGGCCCACGCTACGACGAGCCCACCGCCCTCGAAGCCAACGAGCTGGTCGAGCAGAACCACGAGGAGAACGGTGGGATCCTGATCACGAACGACCGGCGGGTCTCGAACCTGGACGACATCCTGGCGTCCATGAGCTACCTCCACGAGTACCGTGGGGTGACCGCCTTCGTGACGGACTACCTGCAGCTCGCCTGGACCGGCAACGCCGAGAAGATGAGCGACCGGATCACCGAAGTCTCCCACGCCATCCAGGGCGCTGCCGCCGACCTGGGCGTGGTGTCCATCGGGGTGAGCCAGTTCAACCGGGCGACGTCAGCCTCCCCGGAGAAGCCCGTGGTCCAAGGCATGATGGGCGGCAGCGCCCTGGAGAACGACAGCGACCAGGTGCTGCTCCTGGACCACACGAGCTACAAGGAGACGGGCCGGGCCCAGGCGATGATCAAGCTCCTGGTCGCAAAGAACCGGCACGGGAGCTGCGGAGAGATCCCGCTGATGTGGGACTACACCACGCTCCGGGCCACGCAGTGTGACGCCAGGGAGTTCGAGGTCGATGCCTGACTGGGTGGGCAGCCCTCGGATCTGGTACGAATCGGGGGCCACGTTCGTGAGGGTGTGCATGAAGTGCGGCCGGTTCGTGACAGCCGACAAGACGATCCTGGTGGGTGACGCCGGGCTGAAGCCCGTGCCGAACGCCACCTGCCGTCACTGCGGGAGGGTGGAGATGGAGTTCGAGGGCTTCATGCCGTCGATCCACAACCCAACGGGAGGATGATGGTGACTGACCCACGACTGAAGCACGGAGATCAGATGCCGCTGATGAAGATCGCCCCTCCCCTGGAGAAGGAGGAGGAGAGGATGGTCATCAACCTATACGAACAGGTGGGGCTCATCGTCATCGTGACGAGCCAGCCCCAGAAGCCCGTGGGGATGACCAAGGGCATCGCGGATCTTCAGGTACTTGACCCGAAGCGAGAAGCCTTTTGGTGGCACGAAGTAAAGCGCCGTCAGGGGCCCGAGTACAAGAAGGTGAACAGCAAGCAGACGGCGGATCAACGGTGGTTCCAGTTAGCGGTCGAGAGCACGGGGCAACGCTACATCTTAGGGCCGCTGTCAACAGCGGAGAAGGAACTCATCGAAAGGGGAATCATCAGATGACTGACAACGGCCAGGGCGACTTCTTCGATGGCCCACCGCCCCCCGAGGACGACCCCCCCAAGGTCGGGCTCTCGTTCGAGCAGCTCCTGGCGATGGAGCGAGTGCCGGTAGCGAAGTGTCCCTACTGCACCAGGACACTCAAGGTCTACAAGTGGAAGCTGGGATCCTATGCCACCTTCCTGATCTGGCTCTACCGAACCCGCACAAGCCCAGAGCAGTGGCTCCACATCAGGAACTGCCCGAAGGAGATCAGGATCGACGGTGTGGACGTGATGATCTGGAATGGTGGTGGCGACTACGCCAAGCTGGAGTGGTGGGAGCTGATCGAAAACAAGCCCCTGGCTCCTAAGTCCAAGCAGTCATCCAGCGGTCAGTGGCGGATCACACCGAAGGGCGTGCAGTACGTCCGCAACGAACTTGCTCTCCCCAAGTATGCCTTCTACAAGCCACCGCTGGAGGTCCTCGGATGGCACACGGACCTGATTATGATGAGCGAGTCCATACCAGCCTATTTCAACTATCGGGCTCTGATGAGGGGTGAGTGGTGAAGGACGTCGTCACCTGGATGTCGGGCGGGGTGGGTGGAGTCGGGCACCGCATCTCCGCAGGCTTCATCAATCACTACGAAGACCGGGAGCTGTGCCTCGACCGGAAGGTCCATCGACAGCCCGCGCTGTGGCAGGTCTCCTATGGGGAAACCTCGGGGGACTACGACGCAAGGAACCACGGTCGCCGCGTGAGGCTGAAGCTACAACGCCGACGCCGTCAGGTCCTGGCCATCGTGAGGCCGAGCCCGTTCTGGGATCGGTTCTTCGCGAATCTCCCAGGCGGCAGGAGGAGAGCCGCCCCCCGGCCATCACCGACGAGAGCCGCGCCACCACCTCCCCCTCCCCCTCCCGCCCCCTCTCCCGCCACCCCTCCTCCACCACTACCCCGGCCGTGGCCGATGGAGTGTGTGCCTTCACCCTACATCTCATGCTCGAACTGCGAGGGCTACGGCTACCTGGACCGCCACTGGCTAGGAGGCTACTACTGTCCGGTCTGCCTGGGTGAAGGGATCCTGACACCGGCTGTCCTCAAAACGAGGCCCCCAGTCGCCGTCTAACGGGCCTGGGCACCTACCCAGGTGTACCAGTGACCCCACTTTTGAGCACTCAGCTCTCGCTCTCGCTGTCGTCGTGATCCTTCCGGCGGCCGTGGTCGTGGGGCTCCACGGTCACCGGCACGGTCACGTTCGTGTCGCCGTGGATGTCGTCCCCGTTCGGCTTGTCCGCGATCTTCTTTAGCTGCCACGCCATGAACGCTGCGATGAGAACGAGCGCACCCTGGCCTGCCCTGACCACGTTGGAACTCCCACAGGTGTTGCACCCCTGCGCTGCGATCTCAAGACGGAGGGCTTCGAGGTTCCTGTTGAGGTTCGCGATCATGGCGCTGTCCGTCATCACCGTGATCTCGTTGGTGATCTCCAGCGGTGGGAGGTTCACATTCACGTCGGGCACGAGGGTTCTCTGTTCAACCTGGGCCGACAGCGGGGCGGCGAGCAGCAGGAGCCCAACATATGCCAGCATATGGTTACGCATGGTCCTTCCGCCTTCTGACGCCGTTCAGGGCGTAAAGATCGGCCGGTGAGGCCACGGTACGTGGCATCGCGACGTGGCGCTCCTGCGTCGAGTAGACCACCACCTTCTCGCCCGTCTTCACATTCTCGTAACTATCGCTGCAGGGATGCAGGGTCTCGGGAGGTATGTGGCAACCTCCACCTATTTGTACGAACATGATCATCCTCCAGTGATTAGGTCTGCGAACGCTCTGAGCCCGTCCATGATGGAGCTGAAGACCGTCGCGTAGGCCTCAGGGAACAGCACCGCTGTCGCAACGATCAGAACAAACAAGAGGATCTTCTGCCAGCCGGAGACGTTGGCCCAGAACCCCGCCATTACAGTCTGATCTCGAAGTGAGGGAGGTCGTGGAAGCTCTGGTCTTCGAGGTCGCCCCGGTCGCTGTCCCAGTCGCCACCCCACCGGATGTCGATGCCCATCTCCTCGGCCGTGCCGGAGACGAAGCCGCCGAAGTAGTACCACCTCGCCACCTCCCTGACGTACCCCTCGACCAGGGCCATCACCTCGGTCTCCTGTTCGCCTGTGAGC
>Ga0209988_10002930_pt1 | contig 11277 bp, 12 predicted proteins | sample N075metaG_FD_183115 | JGI IMG/M metagenome (GOLD analysis project Ga0209988, IMG submission 183115) | Deep subsurface microbial communities from Kermadec Trench to uncover new lineages of life (NeLLi) - N075 metaG (SPAdes) (version 2) | ecosystem: Environmental > Aquatic > Marine > Ocean trench... | reverse complement strand
ATGCCCCGGTTGCTGCCGCCCTCAAGGATTTGCAACGGATCAGCAAGGTGTCCAAAGTATTGGGTTCGTATCCCCGAGCCGTATTGACACCCTCATGATCCTGCAAGTAGGGCCGGCAGGCTCACCCCTGGGTGGCGAGTTGACACCACCGGGGGATAAATCGATCTCTCACAGGGCTGTCATCCTGGCCAGTCTGGCCGTTGGGCAGTCCCGGATCGAAGGATTGCTTGAAAGCGAAGATGTCAGGACTACCGCCAGTGCTTGTCGCCAGCTTGGCATGAAAATCCAAGCAGATGGTGAAGCCTTGCTGGTAGATGGTATTGGGGCAGAGGGGCTGTGTGCACCCGTTGGTCCGCTGGACATGGGAAATTCGGGTACGGCCATGCGATTGCTGGCCGGCGTGTTGGCGGCACAGCCGTTTAGCTCGGAACTCATCGGTGATCGTTCGCTCAGCGCACGGCCGATGCGTCGGATCGTGCATCCACTTTGCCTCATGGGCGCCAGGATTCAAACCGCGGATTCGGGCACGCCACCTTTGTTGATCACGGGGAATCCGCATTTAAAAGGCATCAATTACGCATCCCCGGTTGCCAGTGCCCAGGTCAAATCCTGCGTACTCCTGGCCGGGCTTTATGCGCAGGGGGAGACAAGGGTTTGTGAGCCGCGAAAGAGCCGGGATCACACCGAGAAAATGCTTCCTTGTTTTGGTGTTCCCCTGGTAGATGGCTGTGCAGTGTCAGGTGGAAGCCGTTTGACTGCAGCACATATCAGGATCCCCGGAGACATCTCCTCCGCTGCTTTTTTCATGGTGGCAGCCACCGCGCTACCAGATTCCTCGCTGACTTTGAACAACGTGGGCCTGAATGATACTCGTGATGGCATTATCCGCGTACTGCAAGCCATGGGAGCCGACCTCCGGGTTAGCAATCGCAGAATATACGGAGAAGAAGCGGTAGGCGACATCCGGATTCGTTACAATGGGCAATTGAAGGGGATTGATATACCGCAGCAGTGGATTCCATCCCTGATTGACGAACTGCCAATTATCATGATCCTGGCGGCCGTTGCCGATGGTATCACCCGTATCCGGGGTGCGGAGGAATTAAGAGTCAAGGAAAGTGACCGGATTTCGGTCATGGCCCGGGGCCTGGAATCGCTGGGTGTGCGACTGACGCAATACCGGGACGGGATCGATATCGAGGGTGGTGCAATCAGGGGAGGGAGTGTCGATGGCGCAGGAGATCATCGTTGCGCAATGAGTTTCTGTGTCCTTGGTCAGTTGGCTGATTCAGACCTTGAAGTTAAGGGCTGTGGGAATATTGCTACTTCGTACCCCGGTTTTGCGCACGACTTGAAAACAGTCGGTGGACGAATAACCTAGACGGAGTACCTTGTACTCCTTCAGAGCTAAGCAGATGAGCGTTCCGGTTATAACGATTGACGGTCCCGGTGGCTCCGGCAAGGGCACCATTGCCATGCGTCTGGCGCAGAATCTTGGCTGGCATTACCTGGACAGTGGCGCCTTGTACCGAATCGTCGCAGTTGTTGCAATGGAGCGGGCTATCGAGGCTGACAATGAACAGGCGCTGGGAGAGTTGGCAGAGCATCTTGAGTTCAGTTTGAGCTTTACGGGTGACGACGTCGTGACCCTGCTGGATGGAATCAGGATCACCCCCAAGCTGCGTTCGGAAGAGGCCGGTGTATTTGCCTCGAATATTGCAGCAGTTCCTGCCGTCAGGGCCGCCCTGGTGCAACGTCAAAGGGAATTCCGTAAACTTCCCGGACTGGTGGCAGAGGGACGTGACATGGGAACCGTGATTTTTCCTGACGCAAAGTTGAAAATTTTCCTCACGGCAAGTGTGGAAGCAAGGGCTGACAGACGCTATAAGCAGTTGAAAGAAAAAGGAGAAAATGTTAATCTCTCGCGCCTTTTCCGGGACATTGAAAAGCGCGATATACGGGACATGTCGAGGTCAATTTCGCCCCTGACGCCCGCGCAGGATGCGCAGCTTATAGATTCAACGGAAATGAGCATCGAAATGGTGCTGGAGGAAATTCATAAATTACTTGAAGAAAATTAAGTAATTAATTGAATTATATTAGTTTTTTTGGGCTACCAAAGGTAGTTATTGCAACGGGTGCCTGCTGCACCCCTCAACCCCGGGTGGGTGGTTGCCATTACGTGCAATCCATCTGTGAGTAATTATCAACATGACTGAAAGTTTTGCACAGTTATTCGAAGAGAGCCTGGCGACTCATAGTCTCAAGCCAGGTACTATAATTACCGGTATTGTTATGGAAATACTCAACGACTCCGTCGTGGTCAATGCCGGACTCAAGTCAGAAGGATTCGTTCCCATCAGCCAGTTCAGGAACTTGCAAGGTGAATTGGAAGTAAAAGTGGGTGATGAAGTTCAGGTAGCGCTGGATACCGTAGAAGATGGTTTTGGCGAGACACGTCTGTCCCGGGACAAGGCCAAACGCGCCTTGGTTTGGGACAAGCTGGAAGGTGCGTTCGAAAACGAAGAAACGATCGAAGGCAAGATCAGCGGAAAGGTCAAAGGTGGCTTTACTGTTGACATCGAAGACATCCGGGCTTTCCTGCCTGGCTCCCTGGTAGACGTCCGCCCGGTACGCGATCCCGCTTACCTGGAAGGCAAGGATCTGGAATTCAAGATCATCAAGCTGGATCGCAAGCGCAACAACATCGTTGTTTCGCGTCGAGCGGTCGTCGAATCTGAATTCAGCGCAGAACGTGAAGCACTGCTCGATCGCCTGGAAGAGGGTGTCATCGTGAAGGGTGTGGTCAAGAACCTCACCGATTACGGCGCATTCATTGACCTAGGTGGAATCGACGGGCTACTCCACATCACCGATATGGCCTGGAAGCGTGTTCGCCACCCGAGTGAAATAGTCAACGTAGCGGATGAACTCGAGGTGCGCGTGCTGCGCTTTGACCGTGAAAGAAACCGGGTATCACTCGGCTTGAAGCAGCTGGGCGATGATCCTTGGAACGATCTGTCAAGACGCTATCCGGTGGGTACCCGTCTGTTTGGCACCGTTTCAAACATTACCGATTACGGTTGTTTTGTTGAAATCGAAGATGGTGTTGAAGGCCTGGTTCATGTTTCCGAAATGGATTGGACCAACCGGAATGTAAATCCTGCAAAAGTGGTTCACACCAGTGATGAAGTCGAGGTCCTGGTACTGGACATCGACGAGGACCGCCGTCGCATTTCCCTGGGTATGAAGCAGTGCAAGACCAACCCCTGGGAATCATTTGCGGCTACCCAAAACAAGGGTGATAAGGTCATCGGAACCATCAAGTCAATTACTGATTTTGGGATCTTCATTGGCCTCGAAGGCGGTATCGACGGACTGGTTCATCTTTCCGACATTACCTGGCAGGAAGCGGGTGAAGAGGCCGTACGTAATTTCCGCAAAGGTGAGGAAATTGAAGCCGTTGTATTGGCGGTTGATCCGGAGCGAGAAAGAATTTCATTGGGAATCAAGCAGTTGGACCAGGACCCGTTCGCCACTTTCATGGCAGAGCACCCGCGTGGATCACTGGTGAAAGGCACCGTGAAGGAAGTTGACGCTCGTGGTGCGGTAATTGAACTGATCGAAGGTGTGGAAGGTTATTTGCGTGCCGCCGATATCAAAGAGGAGCGAGTGGAAGACGCCACCAGGGAATTGTCTGTCGGTGACGAGATCGAGGCGAAATTTGTTAGCCTGGATCGCAAGAACCGCACTTTGAGCCTGTCCGTTCGGGCCAAGGATGATGAAGAACTGGCAGAAGCTCTTAAAGAGTACAAACACAGCAAAGCCTCAAGCGGTACGACTTCACTGGGAGATCTGCTCAAGGAGCAGTTGGACCAAGAGTCTTGAGCACCGGCGCTTGTGCAGTACACTAGAATTGGTACTACAATGATCAGCAGGGATATTGCGAGGATGTTATGACTAAATCTGAATTGATCGATCGCATGGCCGAAACACAAACACATCTCGCCCACCTGGACGTGGAGCTTGGTGTTAAATCCATCCTGGAACAGATGAGTGTTTCGTTGGCTGATGGTGACCGTATAGAAATTAGAGGGTTTGGAAGTTTTTCCCTTCATTACCGAGCACCCCGCATGGGAAGAAATCCGAAAACAGGTGAGGCAGTGGCGTTGCCAGGCAAGAACGTGCCTCACTTCAAACCCGGCAAATCACTGCGTGAACGGGTAGATTATTCCCGGGACTGATTTTATTTGGTTTTGGGTATAGGTCCAGCGGCCTAGTTCAGACGGCGGCGGCCCTGCGCAGGAGTTTGGCTTGTATCGAATTATTTTCATCGTTGTCATTACACTGGCAATCGCCATGGGTCTCCTGGTGGGCACTTTGAATTCAGATATAGTCAGTGTTGACCTGTTATGGGTTCAACTTGAGTGGCCACTCGGACTGCTGGTTCTTTGCGCCTTGTCTGCAGGCCTGTTTCTCGGTCTGGGTCTGGCATGGATGTTCACTATTCTGCCTTTACGTGTCCAGTTAAGGAAATTGCGCAATACAAGCGAACTGGCAAGTGTTAGCAGGCCCTAGGTCATCAGGCATGTTGAATAATATAAATGGCTGAATATCTGCCGTTTTTTTTGCTACCACCTGCCGTCTATTTCGGCTGGTGGTTAGCAAAAACACTTGCAAGAAGATCCGTCACAAAACGCAGTCGCCTATTCCGTAACCAGTACTTCCAGGGTTTGAACTACTTGTTGAGTGAACAGCCGGATAAAGCCATCCGGGTGTTCCTGGAGTTGGCTGAAGTCAACCAGGATACGGTTGAGACTCACATGGCGCTGGGAAGTCTGTTCCGACAGCGGGGTGAGATTGATCGCGCCATCCGTTTTCACCAGAACATCATCGCCAAGCCGGGCCTGGAATCCAGCCAACGGATCCAGGCGCTGCTGGAACTGGGTGAGGACTATATGCGAGCAGGTCTGCTGGACCGCGCCGAGCGTCTGTTTTCCGAATTGATTGAAAGTGATGCGCATACCCCTGCAGCATTGCGCAGTCTGCTTGAAATCTACCAGCAGGAGAAAGATTGGGAAAAGGCTCTGGAACAAGCCCGGCGCCTGGAGCAACTCACCGGTGAGCAAATGGCTGAAGTCAAAGCCCAGTTCTGCTGCGAGATGGCAGAGACAGCAGTAATGGAAGGAGACAAGGAACTGGCCAGGCGGCATTTACGGCAGGCGCGGCGCCATCATCTTCATTGCATCAGGGCTCGTTTTATCCTGGCCAGGCTGGCCACGCGCGATGGCGACCACCAGGGGGCAATGAACACCTACGAGGAAATAGCGGAACTTGAAGCGGACTATATCCCGGAGTTACTCGAACCGTACCTGAACGCTGCGGCCATGGTGGGCCAGTCCCAGCATGGGCGAAAAAAACTGGAAGACTGGGTGAAAGGCTATACGGGCATTTCCCTGATTCTCAAACTCACGGAGTTTATTGAAGATGAAAAGGGGGGCTATGAAGCAGGCAAATACCTGGTCGAGGCAATGGCCTCGAATCCATCCGTACGGGGCCTCGATCGGTTGATTGAACTTAGAGCTCAAGGCCACCTTGAGACGGGATCTAGCGATAGCATCCTCAAGGCAGTCACGGCCCGCCTTTTATCGCGTCAGCCAGATTATCGCTGCAATCACTGTGGCTTCAGTGGACAGACCCATTACTGGCAATGCCCGAGTTGCAAAAACTGGGGTACGTCCAAAACCATACATGGCGTTCTCGGAGAGTAGCCGGAGGTCTGCGTGAGAATGACGTCATGAGTCGAACAATCCTGATCATCGGAATCATAATCCTTGCCTGTATTCTTACCGGGCTTGCAGCTTGGTACGCCCGCCGGAGCGGAATGGTGGACCGCCCGGGTGACCGGCACAGTCATGTGGTTGTCACTCCCAGAGGTGGCGGTGTCGGAATCATTCTGGCACTGTTCATTGCTTCACCGTTGTTGATCGGTAACGGGGATGAAACCTGGGGCAAATGTGTTCTTCCGGGCTTGCTCGTGCTGGCTCTTTTGGGCTGGCGGGATGACCATGCTTCCTTGTCTGCACGATTCCGGTTTTTCATTCAGCTTGCAGTCAGCATTTATCTGGTAGCGTGCTCTATCAACAATGGCTGGATGCAGGGTGTGGGCAGTATGCTCTTAGCGGTGCTATTCCTGGTGTGGATGACGAACCTGTACAACTTCATGGACGGTTCCAACGGCATGGCGGGGTTGCAGGGCGTGTTTGGTGGTGCTGTTTTGTTCTGCTTGTTTGATTCTGCCGGCCAACACAATTTGGCACTTGCTTCAGCCTGTGTTGCAGCCAGTTGTGCAGGGTTTCTTCCCTGGAATCTCGGTAAAGCTCGGGTTTTCATGGGGGACGTCGGCAGCATCTCATTGGGTTTCGTGTTCGGTGCTTTGCTGGTCATCGGTGTCGGGAATCAGGCTTTTTCATTGCCGGTTGCGCTGATGGTGATGCTGGTTTTTATCACGGACAGTACCTTAACCCTGATCGGGAGGATATTAAAAAGGGAGCGGTGGTATAATGCACACAAACAACACTTGTACCAGCGGTTGATTGCAGGTGGGCGGACACATGGCCGTGTCGCACTGTTCTATCAGGCAATTAACCTCACGTTGGTCGTGCCGGGAATTCTAGTTGCAGTCAATTATCCGGCATTGGCCTGGGTTGTGGCATTGATCTTGATCCTGGCCTTCACTATAGGTTGGTACTTGCTTATAAAAAGGAATGGAGTGCTCGCTCAAGCGGGATAAACATATGAACGTTTTACGCATTTTGCGTCATCCGCGTGCAGCGGTCGTTGGGCATGACATCGTCATGGTCGCCGTTTCATGGTTTGCCGCTGGTTGGATCATTCACCGCAGCGGTTTTACCGGAGTCATCGAGAACCTACCCCTGTTAAGTGAATTGTTGCTTGTGATGATCGTTCAAAGCATGGTTTTGTGGTTCACCGGCCTGTACAAGGGATTGTGGCGATTTGCCAGTTTCCCGGATATGTGGAATATCGCGCGTGCATCGTTGTTCGGCACCATCCTGATTATTGCAGCACTGACTGTCCTCTATGGTTCTGAAATTCGGCAGGTATTGGGGGCAATACTCATATATCCAGGCATCCTTTTCCTGACCCTGGGTGTGCCCAGGATGTGTTACCGATTCTGGAAAGATACAAGACTGTCAGTAGATACTTCTGACGATGGGCAGCAGCGAGTGTTGGTACTTGGCGCGGGCAGATCAGGTGCCCTGCTGGAGCGCGAACTGCGCCACCGTGGTCGCCTGGATGTCGTTGGTTTCCTGGATGACGATCATAGGCTGCAAGGGGCGCAGGTGCACGGTGTACCCGTGCTGGGACCCATCAACAATCTGGCCAGGTTCTGTAAGGAAATGAATGCGGACCTGGCCATTATCGCTATGCCTTCTGCCACCAATCAACAGATGCAAACAATCGTTGAAATCTGCGAAAAAAGCGACATTAAGTTCAGGACACTGCCGACCCTGAACGAGTTGGGCAACAAGGCCACCCGGATTGATGAGCTCAAGCGCGTCGAGATCGATGACTTGCTGGGGAGAGAGCCGGTATCCCTGGTGTGGAAGCCCATCCGCGAGGATTTGTCGGGCAAGCGTGTGATGATCACCGGTGGTGGTGGCTCCATCGGGTCTGAGTTGTGCCGGCAGATTGCACGTCTGAACCCGGTTGAATTGATCGTGATCGACAATGGTGAATACGCCCTTTATCGCATCGATCATGAATTGCGCTGTGAGTTTCAGGACCTTATTTTCTGCAGCGTGCTGGGGGATATTTGCGATTCTGCGACCGTGGAAAAAGTGGTCGGAGAATACAAGCCCGATATGATTTTTCACGCCGCGGCGTACAAGCATCTGCCCATTCTCCAAACCCAGTTGCGTGAAGCATTCAGGAACAACGTACTGGGCACCATGCGACTTGCCGAAGCAGCAGAGCGGTACGGTGTAGGCACATTTGTGCTGATTTCGACCGACAAGGCCGTTAACCCTGCCAATATCATGGGCGCCACCAAACGTGTAGCCGAAATGTATTGCCAGAACATGAATGCGCGATCGCAAACACGATTCATCACGGTACGTTTCGGCAATGTGCTTAATTCCAATGGCAGTGTTGTGCCCTTGTTCAAGGAACAAATCGCCAAAGGTGGGCCGGTAACCGTGACCCATCCGGAAATTTCCCGGTACTTCATGACCATATCCGAAGCCAGTCAGCTCATTATGCAGGCGGCCGTGCTGGGTAGTGGTGGTGAAATTTACGTGCTGGATATGGGGGAGCCCGTCAAGATCACCTATCTGGCAGAGCAGTTGATCCGGCTGTCCGGCAAAGAACCGGGGAAAGATATCCAGATTGTATATATTGGCCTGCGGCCCGGTGAAAAGCTGTTTGAACAACTTTTCCATGAACTGGAACCCTACGAAAAAACCCAGCATGAGAAAATCTACCTGGCCCATCCTCGTGAGGCAGGCTGGGACGACCTGAGTTCTGATTTGCGCGAGGCGGAACTGGCAGTCAGGCGTTATGACACCGAAAAGTTGCAGCAAATTCTTTTTAAACTGGTGCCTGAAATGGCCAGGACATCGATCGGCGCCCAGCCGGAATCATCCAAAGTCGTGCCCATTAATCGTTCCAAATGAGCCAGCGCAGTAGGGTCAGGAAGGCAGTATTTCCCGTTGCAGGTCTAGGCACCCGGTTTTTACCTGCAACAAAGTCCATTCCCAAGGAAATGCTGCCGATCGTGGACAAACCGTTGATCCAGTACGCGGTTGAGGAAGCACTTGCAGCGGGAATCGATACGCTGATCTTCGTTACCAGCCGTAAAAAACATGCAATTTCCGACCATTTCGATACAGCTTTCGAACTGGAAACCAGGTTGGCAGACGCTGGCAAAGTGGAATTGTTGGCGCGGATAACTCAGATCGTTCCGGAAAACGTCAGCAGGGTACATGTCACGCAACCTGAAGCACTGGGCCTGGGGCACGCGATTCTGTGTGCTGAATCAATAGTGGACGACGAGCCCTTCGCAATCCTGCTGGCGGATGACATGATCCGCAGTCAGGGCAAGGGGGCGCTCGCCCAAATGCTGGATGTCCATGATCAGACGGGCGCCAGTGTCATTGGTGTGGAGGAAATTGCGGAAAAAATGACAAGAAGTTATGGCATTGTGGGTGTCAATCAAGCTGAAGATGGCTTCCAGGAAATCCACACCATCGTGGAAAAACCGGCTCCTGAAGACGCACCTTCCCGACTTGGGGTTGTCGGCCGTTATGTGTTATCGCCCCATGTTTTTTCCTGTTTGCGAGATGTTCAGGCGGGTGCTGGTGGTGAAATCCAGTTGACCGACGGCATTGCCGCTATGCTGAAATCGCATAGAGTTCTTGCCTGTCCCTTTGCCGGCGTACGTTACGACTGCGGTAGCCGGCAGGGATTCATCAAGGCCACGATCGACTATGCTCTGGACCATCACGATTTACGCGATAACATCCTCGAGCACATGGCCGGAATACTCCTGCAATATTCGGTTGAAAAAGAGTCAGGAAAGCCTGAAAAGCCGAAGCCTGGTGGATCGATGTGATCAGATCGATATTGTCACAACCTTGAAAAATGCCGTAAAGGGTGTAAGTTAATAGCAACTGAGAATTTAAATGCAGGGCTTGGCGACATGATTGAAATCAGCGACACTGCACAGCAGTATTTCAAACGGCTGATCGAGCAACAGGACGAGGCAGGACTTGGATTACGCATAGCTGTCAACCATCCGGGCACGCCGGGTGCGAGCTGTGATCTGCAGTTCAGCCCGGAGGGGCAGCGTATGCAGGATGACCACGTTGTTGCTTTCGATGGTTTCAAATTGTTCGTGGCCCACGCGAGTAAACCGTGGCTGGCCGAAGCCTCAATTGACTTCGAGGAAGATGAAACCGGCGGACAACTGACCATCAAGGCGCCCGGTATCAAGGGCAGTGAGCCTTCCTCCGATGACAGTATCGAGCAGCGGGTGGGGTGGTTGCTCGAGACCGAAATCAATCCAGCGCTGGCCTCACACGGTGGCCGCGTTGCACTGGTGGAAGTTACCGAAAAGAAGGAGGTCGTGCTGCAGTTTGGCGGAGGATGCCATGGCTGCGGCATGGTCGATGTCACGCTCAAGCAGGGTGTCGAGGAGACCCTGACCCGGAATATTCCAGAGATCACCGGTGTGCTGGATGCCACGGACCACCAGTCGGGCCAGAACCCGTATTATGCGAGTGGAGAGAGAGGCCGTTCCGCGGTTTGACAAACTCTAATTAATACTTCACTTGATCGAGAGATCCCGCAGGCCTTCCTGGCTGGCATACCAGGCAGCAAGGTCTACGATATCCTGGTTACTGAGATTGGAAGCCGGTCCAGCCATGACGCGATTGGTGCGGGCACCGGAACGGTAATCACCCAAAGCCTGCGCCAGGTAGCTCGCATGTTGTCCTGCCAGGTTGGGGTAAGTGGGGTCCTCGCTTTTGCCAGTGGCGCCGTGGCAGGCCTCACACACCTTGGACTTTTCCTGGCCGGCACTGGCATTGCCTTTGGCATGTAGCGACAGCGATACGGCAGCCAGTAATACAAACAACAGGGATCCCTTGAGCATTTTGTCCTTTGTTTTCATGCCGGTCCCCTCAGCCCTTACCCAGTGAAGCAAAATAGGCGGAAATATCTTCGATGTCAGCGTCATTCAGACTACTGGCCTGCAATTCCATCGTGGCGTGATCTCGTTCCCCGTTCTTGTAGGCCTTCAGGGCAGCCACCAGATAGGCATAGTTTTGGCCACCAATTTTGGGCACCTTGTAAGTGGGGTAGATATTGTTATAACCGGGAATGCCATGACAGCCAGTGCAGGTGTAAGCTTTGGTTTCTCCGGCCTGGATGTCGCCGGCAGAATCAGAGAACCCCAGCGGGATAGTGCTCATAAGCAATGCAATGAGTGCGATGCGGGCTAGTGGTTTGAAGCATGAGGATCTCAATTTCGTCAGCATTAATCTTCTAAAACAGTCGGGGATTATACCTGCAGTCACAGCGCAAACCAACGGTTCAGGCACAAAAACCAATAAGCTCCCAGGCCGGTGTTTTCCGAAGAATGGTCATTTCAGCCAATTATTAAACATCCTGACCAGCTCACAACAGCAATTAGTAACCTTGAACCGATCTATAACGTCTAAAACCATGATGGATGGTTAACTGAGCACAATGGCC
>Ga0209988_10002929_pt1 | contig 11278 bp, 7 predicted proteins | sample N075metaG_FD_183115 | JGI IMG/M metagenome (GOLD analysis project Ga0209988, IMG submission 183115) | Deep subsurface microbial communities from Kermadec Trench to uncover new lineages of life (NeLLi) - N075 metaG (SPAdes) (version 2) | ecosystem: Environmental > Aquatic > Marine > Ocean trench... | reverse complement strand
ATCCAGAGCTTTTGAAAAGGTGATGTCTAAGGGAAGATAATTAAGAATAAGTAAAAATGAAATAAGCATTCCCGCAAAAATCACTCCCATTTGCTGTTTCTGTGTAATGCTTACTGCCTTGGTACCTCCACTCAGAGTATATATAATTACTAATGCTCCAATGATAATATTGAGATAAAATAAGTTCCAGCCCAATACAGCCGAAAGGATAATTGCCGGAGCAAAAATGGTTATTCCTGCAGCTAATCCTCGTTGAATCAAAAATAATATTGCGGTTAATGTTCGTGTTTTTAGATCGAATCTGCTTTCGAGAAATTCGTAAGCCGTAAAGACTTTTAGTTTATGATATAGGGGGATAAATACCAGACAAATAATCACCATAGCAATAGGCAATCCAAAGTAAAACTGTACAAAACCCATCCCGTCATGAAATGCTTGTCCGGGGGTTGATAAAAAAGTAATTGCACTGGCTTGAGTTGCCATAACACTCAACCCAATAGTCCACCATTTAGCATCGCTACCTCCTTTTATATAATCGGTTACATTTTTATTGCCTCTTGTTTTATAGGTGCCATATAATACTATGAAAAGAAGTGTACCCACAAGAATTATCCAATCTATTAATTGCATATTATGAGTAACTTTTCGTTATAAAATAAAACAGAATGATGTAAATGGCATTTATCACCAACACAAGAGTGTACCATTTTTTCCAGATATATTTTTCTTTTTTTGGTGTTGTCATTTTCCAATAGATAATAAATTAGCAAACAATCGGTAAGCACCGGGTACTCCTGCTGGAAGTTCTCTAAAGAAACTTAAGCCTGTATATATATAATATCCCTTACCATAATTCGCTACTAATAAAGAGCCTTTAGTTTGTGGATAGTTGGTATCATGCATACCTAGGATTGGGGTAAACTCTTCTGCCCATTCATTTGGAAAATATAACCCACGTTCTTGCACCCATCCTTCAAAATCAACTTGTGTAATTATATTAGGCGTATTTAAAATGGGATGATCGGGATTAAGTATTTCAACTTCAGAAAATTCATCGGTCACTCTATCTCTGGATAAAGTTAACGAGAAAGGAGCTAATTCATTGGTAACTAATCGACGGTTAGTATTATATTGTAATATCAAAGTACCTCCATTTTCTACATAATTCATTAAAATGGGTTGTCTAAAAGATAACTCCGGCACTGTATTATAAGCTCTAATTCCTACAACAATAGCATCGTATTGTTTCAAATTATCTCGAGTGATCTCTGAAGCAGGTATCGTGGTCACATCATATCCTATTTGCTTTAAGCTTTCAGGAATTGCATCTCCGGCACCCTCTATATAACCAATATTTTGTCCTTTTTTCTGAAGGTTTATCCGTACTACTTTTGCTTTGGAAGGCAATAATACACTTTGATAGGGGATATGATCATAATCGATTATGACAAGTTCTTTATTATATAAATTATCGCCAATTTGGATCTGGGGTATTAAATACCCCTCACTTTGATTTTTTGGTGGTTTTACTGAAAATAATATTGTTTCTTCTTGATCTTTTGTTGAAATATTAAAGGTTTGTTGGGAGGGTGAGACTATCCATCCATTGGGGTGCTGCAATGAAACGGTACCAAAAATATTATCTTTTCCAGCTCTAATAATTACGGGAATTTTTTTTGTTTCCTCAGTTGAAAAAATGAGCACTTTTTCAGGGATGCTTGATGTAACTTCAGGAAGAATTTCCAGAGGTCTATATACTTCACCTTTTACAGGATCATTAAACTTAAAAACTACTTCTTTAGAAAAAGAAATAACTATATCTCCAAATGCTAATTCAAATATTACTTTCTCAGGTGCTGGAGATTCAGGTAGGCCAATTAAATCATCAGGAGCCTTATACATTCCTAGGGTACCCTTTTCGTTGAGCCAATAGGGAGTTGAATATTTTAAGCTGTGATTTTCCGAATTGACACTAATATTTATGTTTATTTTCTTATTGGGAAGGAGATTTTCATTTATCGTTTCTATTATTAGGTCTTTATTTGATTTAATACAATTAAACGTTATTGCAGTACTTCCACGATTAATGGCTTCGATTTTGATATTGTAATTTTCATTGGGATTAATCGAATTTTTTTCTGAAACGGCTTCAAGAAAAATTCCACCACAATCCAGTATAAGTTTTTTTAGCTGTTCAGTCTTAATTTCTCTCCAGTGTTTATCATTTAGCTGAATGACTAATTGGTATGCTTTCAATAAATCAGGTAGCATTTCTGAAGGGTTTATAAAATTAAAATTATCTTCTAAATAATTTAGGATAGTTCCAATAGCTTTTCCACCCTCCAAGCGTGACCAGCTTGTATTTATTCCATCAAATAGATTGGTTTTATCGGTTGGAAAATCACCTTTTAAAAATTCTAAATATTCTGTTTGGTTCCCTCTGGACCCGGTACTTCCAAACCCTTGAGATTTGTGCATGCTCCTGCTTAAGGAGGCGATCTCACCATTAGAAAGTCCTAAGGAAGGATAATAACTTCCGGTTTCGACTTCAACAAGATTGGTTTTGTCGGCTTTTTCAAATTTTTCTCTACTCCCATAAAACCACCAGGAAGTATTAAAAAATAGTCGTTTGGGTTGCCAGACACCATATTTTACAGCTGTTTTTGAATATTTTGAAGCATCACCAACCATTTCGAAAGCATCAATACTCAACATTGCCGAAGAGGTATGATGGCCATGGGTGCTACCTGGATTTCGATGATTAAAACGATTGATGATTATATCGGGTTTAAACCTTCGGATGGTAAGGACTACATCACTTAAAACTTCTTTTCGATTCCATATCTCAAGAGTCTCATCTGGATGTTTAGAATAACCAAAATCGTTAGCACGAGTAAAAAATTGCTGACTGCCATCGGTTCGCCTAGCAGCTAAAAGTTCCTGTGTTCTAATCACGCCTAACAATTCTCTGATTTCTGGACCGATAAGATTTTGTCCGCCATCTCCTCTTGTAATTGATAAATATGCAGTTCGTGCATGAATTTCGTTTGATAGATACGAAATTAATCGGGTGTTTTCGTCATCGGGATGTGCCGCGATATATAGGGCCGAGCCTAAAAAATTTAGCTTTTGAAGGGAGTGATATATCTCGGAAGTATTAGGTTTTTTTGGCTGTTGAGCAAAAGGAGTAGCTGTGCAAAGAATAAATGTAAATAGAACAGAAATAATTTTATGCATAGTTATTTAAGATTCGTTATTTGGTATCGTTCAAATATACCCAAATTGAAAAAGTATAAAATAGAATTAGCTAATCTTTAACATTAAATAATAATTTTAATGTCTTATAAATCGTTAGCAATCTCAATTAATGTTTTATATACAAGATGTGTGGGGAGCCCCATTACATTAAAATAGGAGCCTTCTATTTTTTCAATTCCAATGTATCCTATCCATTCTTGTATTCCGTAACTCCCTGCTTTATCAAAAGGTTTGAATTTGTTGAGGTAGAAGTCGATTTCTTCATCGGTAAGTCTCTTGAACCATACTTTGGTAGTATAGTTTATGGTTTTTTGAATGTTTCTTCCTGTAAAACACACCGATGTAATTACTTCGTGCATCCTTTCACTAAGCGATTGTAGCATACCTTTAGCTTCTTCAATATTCTTGGGTTTGCCAATGGCTTTGTCATCTTGCCATACAATCGTATCACAAGTTATTACGATATCCTTTTCAGATAGATCTGTAAATACCGAAGCTTTAAGCTGGGAAAGATAATCGGTAATCTCCGATGCTTGTAAATGCTCGGGATAGGATTCTACAACTTCTTTTATCTCTATAGTAAAATCAATTCCCATTTCTTTAAAAAAATGATGCCTTCTTGGAGAACCGGACCCAAGGATAATATGATAATTTTTTAATTTTTCAGAAAGCATTATTTCAGAATTACATATTGGTATATTAATATAGAGCAAATTCCAAAAAACATGATAAGTTTAAGAAGTTTTGATAAAAAAGAAAACTCTTTTTGATATTGGGCACTAAAGGCTTTTACACAAAAATAGATTAGAGGGGCTACAATTAGTAATAAAAAATAGAGTACTGCCAGCTGTTTGTGATATAAATAGGTATAGGTATAATATACTACAATAAAAAGAGCTAGTATTCCCAGACTAAAAACTATGTAATTTGCTCTTTTTCTTCCTAAAACGATGGGTATGGTGTTCATTCCACCGTTTTTATCACCATCCATATCTTGGATATCTTTCACTATTTCTCTAATTAAATTTATAAGAAAAGCAAACAAAGCATAATCTAGAACGATACTAAAAATGGTAGATTGTGTAGCTTGATTTTCTGGAGTTATTGCCGGAAGTAAATCGAACAATCCCACAATAATAAGACTTGAAGCTACTAAAGTAGAGATAACTATATTTCCTATTATAAACATAGATTTTAAGTAGGAAGCATATAGATATAACAATGCTGAAATAACAATAAAGATAGATGCAAACTCAGGTTTACCAATAGTACTAGACAGATAAAACCCAATACCTACACCAATTACATTTAATATTATGAAAAACGTAAAAGCCGATTTCTCAGAAATTTTCTTACTAATTAACACTTGTTCTGGTTTATTGATATTATCAATAGAAACATCATAAATGTCGTTGATAATGTTTCCAGCTGCCGCAATGCATAATGTAGCAAGAACTAATAATGCAAAATTAAAATTGCTTAAAGTAATATCAATACCAAAGGGATGAAACAACCCATACTTGATGAACACTTGCACAAGTGCAATTAGTATGAGATTTTGGTAACGAATAAGTTTAAAGTGAGACATTTATAGGGTTAAGAAATAAATATATGTGGTTAAAGTTGTCGTACTTTAATCATATTTTGCATCGTTATTAGTAAGCCATTTACCCTGAACTTTAAGAACTTGTTCTATTACATCACGAGCACAACCTTTTCCTCCTTTTTTATGCGATACATATTTAGAAATAGCCTTTATTTCTTGTACAGCATCCTGAGGGCAACAGGGTAAACCTATTTTTTGCATTACAATTAAATCGGGTATATCATCACCCATAAAAAGAACATTTTCATGTTTAATATTATTACTATCTAAATACACGTCCAGGGTCTCGGTTTTATGATGTGTTCCTAAATAAATATCGGTTAATCCCAGTCCTTGTAAACGTTGTCGAACCCCTTCATTAGCTCCCCCCGAAATTATGCAAACATTAAATCCTTGCTCATGAGCAGTTTTTAATGCATATCCGTCTTTGGTATTCATAGTGCGGTGCAATTCGCCCTTAGTGGTAACGGTAATTGTGCCATCGGTCAATACGCCATCTACATCAAAAATAAATGTGGTTATATGTTGCAGGTATTCTTTATAATTTTTTTCCATTTTTAGGCCAGCTAAGGTGGGTATCTTTATAGTTTATTTTTTTGCTTATATACAAAAGGATTATTTTAAGGATTATATTTTTTTTGGATAGCTTTGGTTAGTTGGAGGTATAGTTCTTTATGTGTACTATTTTTCAACAAATGTAGGTGTTTTTCAATTGTTTTTATATCATTTCGTTTTGCGGGTCCGGTTTGTGCTTCTTTGGGAGACAGAGACTCTATTTTATTGACCGTTTCGATGATAAGCGGCTTTAATAAATCGAATGGCAACGAATTTTCTTCCAAAATCTCACTACCTTTTTGATATAGATGGTTAACAAAATTATTGACAAATACAGCTGCCAAATGTAACTTTGCACGTTCGTCAGAATTTATTTTCACTACTTTTTCTGAAATTGATCTTCCAAGCTTCTTAAGTAACTTTAAATCTGGAATAGTTGAAGCTTCTATACAAATTGGGATATTTATAAAATCTACCTCACTTTCCTTAGTAAATGTTTGTAAAGGATAAAAAACACCTTTTCGGTTATTTTCTGAAAGTTCACTTATTGACATACTCCCTGAGGTATGTACTACTAGCTTATCGTTAAATGGTAGTGTTTCGGAAAATGATTTTATGGAATCGTCTGCAATGGCAATAATATAAACATCGGCAGCTTTTAATTCTGAAATCGATGAAGTTGTTTCTATTGTTTCAGAAAAAGATTTCAGTGAAGATTTATTACGGCTATATAACTGGATCAGTAATATTTCTTCTGAATCATTAAAAGCTTTACATAGATGTGTACTAACATTACCGGCTCCTAATATTACAATTCGAATCATAGAACGAAGATAGTTAGTTTTATGTGGATTGATATCATAATTAATAATGGTAATCATTCACTTAATTATACCTTAGCAATTAGGATAATAAACTGGTAGTAATTGATTAAATTTGCGTCAAATTTCCTCTAATGCTAAAAAAAATTTCTAGTATTATTTTCTCTACACGCTTAACTGCTGTTTTATTTTTAGTTTTTGCAGCCTCCATGGCTACGGGTACTTTTTTAGATGCATCTTTTGAAACTGCTCCTTCACCTTATACTCGTGAACTTATATATAATGCTTGGTGGTTTGAAGCTATTATGGGACTTTTTGTTATCAATTTTGCTGGTAACATGATCAAGTACCGACTATTTAGAAAAGAAAAATGGGCAACAGTACTGTTCCATTTATCATTTATCATAATCATCATTGGGGCATTTGTAACACGCTATATTAGTTTTGAAGGTATGATGCATATAAGAGAAGGTGCTACTGAAAATACATTCCTGTCCTCAGACACTTACCTTACTGTTTTTATAGATGGGAATTATGAGGTTGAAGGTGTTCCACAACGACGAAAATTAAAACCAAAAAAACTTCGTTTGTCTGAACGTTTGGACAATTATTTTATCATAAAAACCAATTATAACAAACAAAAGGTTAGCATCTCCTTTAAAGACTTTTTTAGTAACGCCAAGGAAGGGGTTATAGAAACAAAAGAGGGGAAGGAGTTTCTTAAGATTGTTGAAGCGGGAGACGGAAGACGTCATGATCATTGGATAGGAGTAGGGGATGTATTGAATATTCATAATGTATTATTTACTTTTAATAACCCAACAGAAGGAGCTATTAATCTAAGTTATATCGATGGCGATTATAGTATTTCTTCACCCTTTGAAGGTCAGTATATGCGTATGGCAGATCAGATGCAGGGTACATTGGTAATGGATAGTATTCAGCCATTGATGTTACGTTCTCTTTATCAAATTGCAGATATAGCTTTTGTTATTCCTGATGCGGTTATTAAAGGAAAAATCGGACTTATAAAATCTCCAAAAAATGAACCTACAAATCAAGATGCATTAATTTTAGAAGTTTCTTCAGGGGAAGAAACCAAGACCATTGAAATGTTAGGGGGTAAAGGAGTAGTTATAAGACCTTATGAGGTAGATATAAGCGGGTTAAAAGTTTATTTGAGTTATGGTTCTAAAGAATATTTGCTTCCATTTAGCATTACTTTAAATGATTTTATTGCAGATAAATATCCCGGCACACAAAAAAGTTACTCGGCTTTTAAAAGTAAGGTTACTGTAAATGAAAGTGACACAGAATTTTTTGATTACGACATATATATGAACAATATACTAGACCATCAGGGTTATCGTTTTTTTCAAGCGTCATTTGATACAGATGAGAAGGGAACAATACTCTCTGTAAATCATGATTTTTGGGGTACCTGGATTACTTATATTGGATATTTTCTTCTCTATTTGGGTTTATTATCCATCTTATTTGTAAAAAATAGCCGCTTTGGATCTTTAAAAAAGATGCTTAAAAAAGTAAAAAATAAAAAAATGAAATTAACAATGTTACTTTTATTGTCATTTTCTTTTTCTGGATTTGCTCAACATGACAATTTACCTGAAAGGCTTAAAAAAGAGAAGATAGATTCGGTGCTAATGGCAAACATTGTAAGTAAAGAGCATGCTGCAAAATTTGCAAAACTGGTAATACAAGACAATGGGCGTATGAAACCCGTTAATACTTTTGCAAGTGAATTACTTCGTAAAATAAGCAGCAAAGACGGTTATGAGGATATGGATGCTAATCAGGTTTTTATTTCTATGATAGAATTTCCACGGCTTTGGGTAGAAGTTCCACTTATCAAATTAAAACGTGGAAACGACAGTATTCGGGAAATTGTTGGAGTTTCTAAGGATGCCCAGCGGATCTCCCTTGTGGATTTGTTTGATGTAAAAGGTAATTATAAGTTGGAACCCTATTTAGAAGATGCCACAAAAACAACGAATCCAACTCAATTTCAAAAGGACTTTATTAAAGCTCACGAGAATTTTTATTTACTTAACCAAGCTTTGAGTGGTAGTATTTTTAAGATTTTCCCTTTGCCAAATAACGAAAACAATACTTGGGTTTCATATGCTGAACTTTTGGAAGCTAATTATAAGAAAGAGGATTCATTATTTACTAGAAATATTCTTCCCTACTATTTTGAAAATTTACGTGAAGCGAGAATTACTGGAGACTATTCAAAAGCAGATGAAATATTGATTGGGATTACCAAATTTCAAAAAGAATTTGGGAGTGAGGTAATGCTCTCTGATAATAGGGTAAAAACCGAAATAATCTATAATCAAGTAGACATTTTTAATCGTTTGTACAAATACTTTGCAATGTTTGGAATGCTCATGTTTGTGTTTATTATTATTCAAATATTTAATGAGGGTAGGTTTATTAATGTATTAGTTAGGATTTGTAAATATGTGATTTGGTTTTTCTTTATTTTAATGACTCTTGGTCTTGTTGCACGTTGGTATATTAGTGGTCATGCCCCGTGGAGTGATGCCTACGAATCGATTATTTATGTGAGTTGGGCGACAATTCTTTTTGGTTTAACACTTGGCAGAAAAAGCGATCTTACGATAGCTTCTACCGCATTCGTGGCATCCATAATTTTATGGGTAGCACATCTTAATTGGTTAGATCCTTCCATTGCCAATCTACAACCGGTATTGGATAGTTATTGGTTAATGATTCACGTTGCAGTGATTGTAGGAAGTTATGGTCCTTTTACATTGGGAATGATATTGGGAGCCACATCGTTATTACTTATGATTTTTACAACGAAAAAAAATCAGAAAAAAATGAATTTAAATATAAAAGAGCTTACTATTATTACCGAAATGGCTCTTACTGTTGGTTTAATAATGCTCGCTATAGGTAATTTTTTAGGAGGCCAATGGGCCAATGAAAGTTGGGGTCGTTATTGGGGTTGGGACCCTAAAGAAACTTGGGCACTAATTAGTATTATGATATATGCATTTGTTATCCATATGCGATTGGTTCCTGGTTTGCGGGGAAATTGGAGTTTTAATTTCGCTGCTGTAATAGCCTATGCAACTATTATGATGACTTATTTTGGAGTTAATTTTTATTTATCTGGATTGCACTCCTATGCAAGTGGAGATACACCGGTTACTCCCACTTTTGTTTGGTACTTGCTATCTTTTATAGCATTACTGAGTATTACAGCATATGTTAAATACAAAAAATATTATATAGAAAAAGGATAAACTTTTTTACAGTTAATCCTTTTTCTAATATTAAGAAGTTAAATATATTTTAATTATAAATGTAGTCTGGTTGGTTGTCTACCATTCTATGATCTTCTTGTATATGCTCACTAATTTCTAGTTTTTCATAAAGATCTTTAGTATGTTCTTCTAGTTCAATTTCAGTAAGCTTAAGTTTTCGAATGATTTTTTCGTTTGTTTTTCCTTCCGAGATATATTGAAGCAATTTTATTTCCAGACCGTCTAGATCATATTGCATTATTAAGTTTTCTAAATAAACATCTTTTACTAATTGTTCCACGTTTTGTCTGCTCATAGAATCTTGGCGTTTTAGAAAAATACGCATTTCGGTATTCCTTAATTCACCTTCCTCTTTTATAGCACGCATTCGGAACATAATTGCATAAGAAAGAAGTAGCATTTCGATTGATGCTGCTACTTTTAGATGTATGGTTTTAGTAAAAAGAAAGTCAACTCCAAATCCCTTAAGTACATAAAAATCGATTGCAAATATTAAAGGAATGCAGTAAGCAATTACATAGAACTTTGCATAATTTTTTTTGCTAAAAAGTAATATTCCAGCAAAGAAATAGGCACTTACTACTGCTAATAATAAAGTGTTAGCAAGGTTAGTAAATAAATCACTATTTGAAAACCAAGCATTTAACACCAAAATTCCAGAAATTACAAAAAGTGGCAAAGTAATTAATTTTAAATTTGGGTAAGTATCTTTAATACTAAGATATTTTGAGGCAAATAATGCACTAAATCCAATTGCAATAAATAAAAGAGTTGATTGCATAGCCAAATTTAATAAAGGGCCTTCCATTCCTATTAAACTGAAAAGACCATCACTATAAAAGAATGCACTTGTTATTGATGCTATTGCAATGGAGTAGTATAAAAATATTTTCTCATTAAATAGTAAAAAACATACTAAGTTTAATAATACTATTGTTATTGCGAAACCATAAAATAACCCCTCATTGAATAATTTTGTCTGTAAACTCGAAGCTGAACTAGTATTTATTGAAGAAATATCTGTTCCTGATGATAAATTAGCATCAGTTATATAGGATATTTCCTTCTTGTTAAAAATTCTATCGTTAATGGAGATTCCCGTATAAAATAAGTAAAGCCCTCTAATAGCTAAGGGATTTGTTAAATCTGTATTTGTTATTTCTAATGTATAATTAATGTTTTCAAAATCATAGTAAGAGTTTGTAAACACTTTAGTATCAGTAGCTTTATAACTAGGGTCAACTTTATTCTTAATAGATAAAGTAGAATTACTTTTTGCTGCAATAGTTACAAAAAGACACAAAATTAGGGGCAATATTTGTAGTCTCATAATAAGTAAGTTTTTTACTTGGGTACTACAAATATAACAAAAAATTACCTTTTATCTATTAAAAATGTATTTTATCGAATAAAAAATTAAAAAAGTATATAATTAAAAACATTAATTTAACGAAAAGACTATACTTATACTTATGAAAAGTTAAAATAATCGATAAATTTTTGATTACCTGTTACCTACCATATTCTTTGGTTGCACCCATTGGTCAAATTGTTCTTCGGTAAGATAGCCCAGTTTAACCGCCTCTTCTTTTAGTGTAGTTCCATTTTTATGAGCTGTATTAGCAATTTCAGCAGCTTTATAATAACCAATCTTTGTATTAAGTGCGGTTACTAACATCAAAGAATTAGTTAATTGTTTATTTATAACTTCAAGATTTGGT
>Ga0209988_10002925_pt1 | contig 11284 bp, 7 predicted proteins | sample N075metaG_FD_183115 | JGI IMG/M metagenome (GOLD analysis project Ga0209988, IMG submission 183115) | Deep subsurface microbial communities from Kermadec Trench to uncover new lineages of life (NeLLi) - N075 metaG (SPAdes) (version 2) | ecosystem: Environmental > Aquatic > Marine > Ocean trench... | reverse complement strand
GGAAATTACCGACGTGATGGGCGAACCGGGCGGAATCGATCTCGCCTATGCACCGGTGGTCTTCGCCTGCCTTTTCTATATGCACTAAAACAGCTGACAACTGACAGCTGACAACAGACCGCAAAAAAGGGGACAGGCTACGCTGTCCCCTTTTTATTTTTCTTGCCTTGTAGCGGCCGCTCTTTGAGCGGCTTCTTTTGTCGTGTTTGCTGATTCATCCAGGTAGGGGTGCAAGGAGGAGACTGGCTCAAAAGTCGGCTGACCCAGGTTTCTTGTATGTAGGCGCACAGCCGTGCGCCCCTACGCTATTGACACAACCAGATCCGTGTCTGGAGAAGATTCGATGTGAGAAATGCGGGTTAGGCACCAGCATGCTAGCATAAGTTGGAAGATGCGGATGTTTGGAAGGTGGGCTTGCCTCTATTTGCAGATGACGCTCTGGGTACTTGTTTCAAACGGGAATCTCTTTGCGCAGAACACGGTCCAACTGGACACAAGTGAATTGATTGAGGTGGAGGATCTCTCGGAATCGCTGGCCAATGCTTTGCTGGAGTTTTCCGGTGCAGTGCGGAGAGGGGATCTCAAAACGATCCGAGCGTTTCTAGCCGATCAAGTGGAGGCCTTGACCTTCCGGCATGTACCCACCAGCGGCGGTGGCTCCATCAAGTGGATTCAGCAGGGTTCCCTGGATTTGTCCCATCACCAGCCGGTTTTAACCCAGCGAGAATCGTTGATTGAGGAGTGGACGGCCTTTCTCAATGGCTTTTCAGAGGTCGAAGATGTTCGCTTTAAGGTAACCGATTCGACGTTTCTCAAGAAAGCGGCCGGCAACTTCGCCGACAGCAAGATCAAATTTTTCCTGGTGGGTCGTGATGAAGCGGGAAACCGTTCCTGGGTGAAAGGCAGCGGGCGTCTCCAGGCCCAGCAGGAAGAGGGGAGCTGGGAAATTTCCCTTTTGGTATTTGATCAGATTGATTTTCTGAAGGCAGAGGTCGACCTCTTCTCCGAAGTCAGTTTGGCCGCAGGTCTGTCGGTATCCCTGCCCTCCTATGGATCTCCCGGAAATGATGCTTTTGTTTATCATGGTGCGGCGGCTGGAGATATCAATGGAGACGGGTTTATTGATGTGGTGGCGACGGGCATCTCCAACAATTTCGTCTACCTCAATCAGGGCAATGGCACCTTTAAGGAGGTAGCCTGGGAGGTCGGATTCCCGGCAACACCTCACGATGTTACGGCTCCCTTGCTGGTGGACTACGACAACGATGGAGACCTGGACCTGTTCCTTTCCGCCGTGGGGACTCAAATGCTCTTTAAGAATGAACTCATGGAAAAGGGGGAGTTGTCTTTTGTCGACGTGTCTTTGGAAGCGGGGGTGGCGGTACCTGCTGTAGGATTTGGTGCTACGGCAGGCGACGTGAACCAGGATGGCTGGCCTGATCTCTACGTGACTTCCTACAATCGGTACGGGCGGTTGATGCCCAATTCCTGGCATCAGGCCACCAATGGCACGGCCAACCTGCTTTTCATTAATCAGAAAGATGGCACCTTCAGGGAGTCGGCTAAGAGCTGGGGTGTCGACGATGGGCGTTGGAGCTACGCTGCCCAATTCGTGGATCTCAATCATGACGGAAGACAGGATCTCTATGTGGTCAATGATTTTGGGGAGAATGCCCTCTATATGAATCTGGGCAACCGTTTTGAAGACCGGGCCGAATTTTTCGGCATCCTCGATCCAGGCAACGGTATGGGGGTATCCTTCGGCGACTACAACAACGATGGCCAGTTGGATTTGTATGTCACCAACATGTCTTCCACGGCGGGCAACCGAATTCTGGGTCGACTTTTCCCCCTCTCGGGTGTCGACGACTCGGTGCTTCGAAAACTGGCAGCGGGCAGTAGCCTGTTTCGAGGCGGATCGGACGGCACCTTTACCGACGTCACTCAACAGATGGGTCCTTTTCAGGCCGGTTGGGCTTGGGGCGGAGTCTTCATCGATTTTGACAACGACGGGTGGCAGGATCTTTACTCTCCCAACGGTTTCATCAGTGGAGAGTCGATGAAGGATACCTGAAGCTTTTTCTGGCGCCACGTGGTGGCGTCCACCGTAGGCGATGAGAAGGCAGGGCATCAGGACTACCAGGAGGACCACATGCGGTTGCTTTTCAATGAAGGGTTCTCCTTCAGTGGATACGAGCGCAATCGTCTGTTTCTCAATCTGGAAGGTAAGAAATTCAAGGACATTTCCGGTGTCTCAGGTCTCGATTCCCTCTTGGACGGACGTGCGGCTGTGACAGCCGACTTTGACAACGACGGGGACCAGGACATTTTTGTAACCACCCTTCAAGGCGAAGGGCATCTGCTGTTTCGCAACAACGTGGGCCAGAACAACAATTTCATTCGTATTACGTTAGAGGGTCAGGCCAGCGGTCGGGATGCCTTTGGTGCCGTCGTGCGCGTGAAGACCGCTGAAGGGATTCTTACCCGAGTCAAGTCGGGGGGAAGCGGATTCTTGGCCCAGCACGACCCGCGCCTGCTTTTCGGATTGGGTCAAGAGGTGCAAGCCGAGTGGATCGAGATCTCCTGGCCCTCCGGCAACACCCAACGCTTGGGAGCGGTCCAAGCCGGTACGTCGTTAAAAATTGTGGAGGGGATAGACACTCCCCAGGAGGTCCCGGAGAGGTTGACACGGCTGGTGGATCCCATCAGCTCCCAACAGGCCTTATGGCGTAAATTAAAGGTGTCCGAAAACACCCGGTTCCCGCAGTTGGAGATGCAATCCCTTGAAGGATCGGAAACCGCGCTCAGATCGGGAGTCTCTTACTTTATCAATCTATGGGCCACCTGGTGCATCCCCTGCCGCAAGGAAATGCCCGGGCTCCAGGACCTGCTTCCCCGGTTCAAGGCCAAGGGAATTCAAGTGGTGGGCCTGAGCCTGGATCAGGAGGTGGAAGCGGATGAGGTGGCAAGGTTTGCCCGGGAGCTGGGCGTCACCTACCCTCTTTATAGGATCGGCGAAGAAGCGGTTGCCAGGATCTTTGCAGAAGAAGTCTTCATTCCTCTGTCCATCTTGATTGATGAAAAGGGCCAGGTGGTGGATGTCTTTGAGGGCTGGAGTTCTCAATCGCAGCAGCGGATTCACCAGTTGCTGGAGTAGCCCGCTGGCTTATCGAAAAGCGGAAGACCTACTTAGAGGTCCCAGCAGCCGCAAGGCAGGGCGGGTGTTGTACTCCTTCAGGTAACGCTGGTGTTTTTGGTCCTGCGGGTAGTGCTCACCCGCAGGATAGGGGTAGCCACTCATGCCGTGAAAGGGCAGTGGCTCCACACTTTTGGCAAAGGCAGTATTCGGATCTCCATCTTTAACCCAGCCGTTCACGTACAGTAAAAAGTCACGTCTGAATCCATCGTCCAGCGCAGGCAACTCGGATGCTTCAAAGAGCAATCGTACCTCATCCCCGGAGCCCATAATGATGAAGCGATCATCCGCGGTTTCCAGTAACTCAGAGACATCGCCGTAGCGAGTGTAAAACCCGGAAGTCGGATTCCACATCGATATCGGTGTCCACTTCGAGTAGTCAAACCACTCCGGCTGTTTGCGTTCAGGATGAATGACGGCAGTGGAGAAGCCTCGAAACCTGAGATCGGCCTGGGTAAGCGGCAGCTCTCTCATCTGAACGACAGGTCGAGCGACTTCCTGAGCCATGAAGATCTCATCCCAGTAGAGACTGAGATTGGTTACGATACGGACTTCCCGCGCAGAAGAGAGAAACTTGTGGCTCAGATCCACCACGATGGTTTTCGGCTTGCCCGCAGGAACGCCCATATCTTCGATAACCGTCTGCCAGCGTCCCTGAGAATCCTTGACCTGAAGGTAGGGCAGAATCAATTTGCCGGTTCCTTGCTGGGCCAGCCGCAGGAAGGTGCTGGAGTCTGCCCAATCCATCCAACCGTTGAGCACCAGCAGGGCGTGGTTGTGTGGGGCCGCCAAGGGGCCAAAATCCAGTTCCAGGGAGTGCATTTCTGCAACCCCCGATGCGTCCCGGTAAAACTCATCCGGATAGGTGCGGTCCAGCTTGATGATTCGTGACAGGACATCGCCACCCTGCTGGTCCTGTGCCCGCAGAGGATAGAGCCGCTCTTTGACGCCAAACAAATGCCATTCCGGAAGGGGCGAAGCTTGGAGTTTGTCGTTGGTAAAAAGGTCCACCTCCAGGGGATGATCCACGGCAATCAATCGCAGCTGATCCAGGTAGGCCACCTCACGCAGCTCCTCGGTAATGCGGATTTCATAGTGTGGACCTATTCTGGCCAGTGATTCTCCCGGAATTCGAATATACTCATCGTGATCGGCTGCAAAATACTCATTTTCGCCCACTCTGAGACCCAATGCTGCTGCCCCCAGCATGTCGGTAATGAATTCGAACTCCTGGCCATTCCAGGTGAAGAGGGTGGGACACGACCCGGAAAGGCGCTCTTTTTCCTCATAGTTGAAGGCCAGTCCTGTGGGCTGCTGAGTCTCGTTCTGGATCAGGCCGTTGGGCCAGGTAATGCGAACCACATCGATCGTTTCATAAGATCCCAGGCCGAAAGACAAGGGGATTCCCCGATAGGTCTTTTTTTGGTACAGGGAGCCGGCCTTTACCTCCACCCGGGCCCCGGGAGCCATGCGGAGGTTTCGCACCCCCGTCAGCGAAGCCTGAAGCCAGTGGTGGGTACTTTCGGTCGTGTTTTCTAAAAGGTGGATCTCTCCCTGCTCGGTCACCACTGCCAGATCGATCAGGCCATCGCCGTTGAAATCGGCTCCCGCGACACTCTTCACCACACCGGATGGTCCCAGTTGCTGGCCAGGAGCAAATAGCCCAAGACCCTGATTTTGATGAGCCACATTTCCCACCACCAGATCCACCACACCACGGTTGCCGAGATCGGCCAAAAAAAGGGATTCCTCTGCCGCCGCCGCAATGGAAACCTTCTCCAGACTGCCTTCTCGGTTCAGGAGCAGGAAAACCTCGGAATCGGAGAGGGCGGCCAGATCGGTCCATCCGTCGTTGTTGACATCCTCGGCCCAAATGGACTGCACTCCGGCAGAACTTTCCGGAAGGGAGAGGGCTTCGTAATGTCCGAAGAGTCGGTCCTGATAGATGACGATGGGGCCATCTTTATAGGTGACCACCAGATCGATCACTTCCCGGTCCTTGATCAGATCATAGAAAGTGGCGTCCAGGGCTTCCCCGGGCAGGAAAGGAAAGTGCTGGCTGTGATCACTGAATCCCGCGCTGCCATTGTTTCGCAACAGCATCGATTCCTGGCCGAACAGGAAAAGATCCAGGTCATTGTCGTGATCAACATCGAACCATAAGGCCCGGTTGTAGCGTCCGGGTAAAAGGAAGGAGGAATATTCCTGAAAGGTGCCTTTCTGGTTGAGGTAGAGGATGGGACCGGATGGCGTGATCACGCACAGGTCGGGCAACCCGTCGTTGTTGAAGTCTCCTGGTGCAATGGAGGTGACCTCCCTCAAATCTTCCAGTCCGGACGGTTCGACCCGTGTCCGGCCGTTCCTGTACAAGCGAACCTGGCGGCGGGTCCAGCCCAGCAGATCCGGGTTTCCGTCACCATCGGCATCCAGCACCAGCAAACGGGGATCCTCTCCTTCCAGTGTCTCCTCGAGCAGGACATCCTGAAACTCGAGGGCCAAGGGAGTCGTGCTGGTGGGTTCTAGAGGATCCAGGAGACCATAGATTTCCGCATAGACACTCCACTCCAGATTCTCCTGGACGGCTGTGTCCACCTGCCGCAATTTAAGCTGGCGAAATGTTTCCAGGGCTCGGGCGGCCTCTTCGCTGCGATCCTGCAGACGGTACAGGGTGTAGAGTTGGTAGTGAGGCCCGGCCAGATTGGTGTTGAGCCCAGCCGCCGTCTCAAAATATTGCAGAGCTCGATCCGCGTCTCTCTCCAGCCGGAAAAGGATGCCCAGGTTGTAATGGGTAACCGGTTCCTCGGGCACCAACTCAACCATCTGCTCAAACTGCTCGCGAGAACGCTGGTATTGGCCCTGCCTCTTGTAAGCAATGCCCAGATTGAACCAGGTGTGAGGAATCTCAGGGGCCTGCTGCTGCACCTTTTCCAGCTCGGCGATCCCTTCTTCGGTTTGACCAAACTCGAGCAAGGCCAGTCCGTAGTTGAGGCGTTCGCGGGGTGAGTCGGGCGCCAGCTCCAATGCCTTTTGAAACCACTCGACCGCCTCACGAGGGGTCATGGGGTTCTCGTAAAAGGCCTTCCCCAGGTTGCGGTAGTGCCAAAGCGCCTCGGAAGAGTCCACGGAATCCTGCCCGTACACCAGAAACGCTGTCAAGAAAACCGTGCAAGCCATGATCACTTGCCCTGGCCTGACCATCTTGATCTCCTTTCCTTTCGGCTCGAACCAGCTTATCCTATGGACTTGAGTTGTCCAAATGGTCTTGGCTAGGTTTTCCAATCTCCCAAAACGTTCGTCCTTTCTCTTGATCTTCATCGCCGCCTGGGTTTTTGCGGGCACCTTTTCGGGTGCTGAAGGACAGGTTCAATTTATTGATGTGACCAGGCGGGCGGGCATCGATATGGAGCCATGAAAATGGCCCCACTCCTGAGAAATACCTGATCGAGACCATGGGTGGAGGAGGGGCGTTTCTGGATTATGACAAGGACGGCTGGCTGGATATTTACCTGGTGGACAGCGGATCCCATCTCCATTCCCGGGTTCACTCTGCAGCCCATAATGCGCTGTACCGCAACAACGGAGACGGCACTTTCGAGGACGTCACGGCCAAGGGCCGGGGTTGATCTCCCCGGCAAAGCCCTGGCCGTGGGGACCGGTGACATCAACGGAGATGGTTTTACCGATATTTACGTGGCCAACGATGCGGTGGCTAATTTCCTTTTCAAGAATCAGGGTGATGGTACCTTTGAAGAGATTGGCTTGATCGCCGGGGTGGCTTCAGGAATCTACAGTAAGCCGGAATCGGGAATGGGCGTGGACTTTGGGGACTACAACGAAGATGGACGAATGGATCTCATCGTCACCAATCTCGATCATGAGATGAATAACCTCTTCTCCAACCAGGGGGACAACTGGTTTCTGGATCTCACTCTGGAGGCCGGCCTGGAACAGGTCGCGCTTCCTTATAGCGGCTTCGGTGTTCGCTTTCTCGATTACGATAACGACAGTGATCTGGATCTGGTGGTGCTCAATGGGCACGTCCAGGACAATATCGATCTTTATCGCTATGGCATTGCCTATCCCGAGCCCCCTCTTCTGCTGCAGAACGGCGGCGGCAACTTTTCCGCGGTGGGGAAAGAGAGCGGAGAAATCTGGCAAAAACCGATGGTGGGCCGGGCTCTGGCAGCAGGCGACTATGACAACGATGGAGACCCCGACCTGTTGTTTGTCAACAACGGCCAGCCAGCGGTCCTGCTTCAAAACGAAGGCGGCAACCGCAATGCCTGGCTGGGGCTGGAGCTGGTGGGGAATCAAAGCAATCGTGACGCGGTGGGCGCCGTCCTGACCTTGAAAACCAATCGAGGCCAGAGGGTACGAGAACGAAACGGAGGAACCAGCTATCAGGCCGCCCAGGATCCCCGCATCGTCTTTGGCCTGGCCGAAGGAGAAAAAATGATCTCCCTGGAGATTCGCTGGCCCAGTGGAGTAGTGCAGTCCCTGGAGCCGATGGAGTTGCGTCGCTACCACACCATTCATGAAGCGACGGAATGAAGAGTAGATTCGGCACCTGAGGTGCCTCCCACATTCCGGAGGTCCGAGAGTTGAGCTGAAGGTGGGAGGCACCTCAGGTGCCGAATCCGCTTTGGATGGGTACCCTACGGGCTTTTTTTGAGGAGGGACTCGTAGTTGCTACTGAAATCTGAGCGCTCGGGATTGAGCCTTACGGCAGCCGCATATTCCTGGATGGCCTCGTCGGGTTGCCTCAGAGCCATATAGATATTCCCCAACAGGTTGCGCAGGGATCCGCTTCCCGGATAGCGGGCTTTAGCTTTTTCAGTGTGGAGTCGTGCCTGTGGGTAATCTCTCCGTTGGTACCAATAGCTGGCCAACAAATAACTTCCTTCAACGGATTCCGGGTCCAGCTCAGCCATTCGGGAGAGGTGCCGATAGGCAAACGACAAAAACCCTGAGGAAAGATAGACCTTGGCCAGATAACTGTGGGCGAACTAGTTGTCAGGAGCCTTGGCGAGGACTTGCTCAAATAACTCTTGGGCCTCGCTGACTGCGTTCTCTTGAAGCTTTTCCTCGCCCCGCGCCAGCAGGGATTGTACCTCCTGATTCCGAGTCTGTTCCTCCTGTAGGGCCAAGTTTTCCGATTGAAACTTGTTGAAGTATTCTCGACTCTTCTGGGGCTCTCCCAGCCTGCGATAGGACTCTCCGAGTAGCCGGTACACTTCGGGAAATGTGGACTCTGAGTTTTCGATGCGCCTTAAATACTGGATGGCTTCTTCAGGTTCACTCAAGGTTAGACAGACCTCGGCCAGCTGCCAGAGATATTCAGGGTTAGTGGGATCAAGCTGAACGGCTTGAAGTATTGCTGTTTTGGCAGCATTAGGCTCGTTCTGCAGCCGCAACACCACGCCCGCGCCAAAATGGGGAGGTGCTGTCCAATCCATTGAATTGATCAATCCGGAATTCTGAATTTTCTGGATGCAAGATCGCATTCGCAAAATCTATCCGAACTCACACTACGCTGAAGAAACACCTTGTCAAGAATAATTCTGCTGAGTCACACAGGGGTCTCATTTTTTTCTCTTCCCCTTCAGAACACCGAGATCACAGCCTTTGGAGTTTCCTTTCGGGAATCGTACACTGGGCACAAATGGTAAGGCCTTGTGTTGGGAGAGTACTTCTTCTTTTCCTGGTCGTACAGACGACGGGTGCGTTTTCTCAGGAGAACCTGGAATCGGAGGTCGCTCAAAACAAGATCACTTTTCCTACCCTTGTGAGTACTGCCGATCTGGAACTCAGATTGCCCATGCATCTCTTTATCTCAGAGCCGGTGAAGATCGGCCAGTTGAGGATGGAGGTCCGCTTTCCTTCGCCCCAGTTGAGCTTTGTGGGGGTGGAGCTTGTTTATGAGGCCGAAAAAGTGGGGGCACAGGTCTCGGTCGAGGAGCTGGAATCGGGTAGCGTTCAAGTGCATATCGCCGTGCCTGAAAACGGAGAAGAAGCTCTGCCCCAGGAAAGGATGGCTTCCCTGGTGTTTCGGGTGGCCGCCGAGGTTGAGCCCGAGCCCCTTACCCTGGTGATCGAAAATATTGAGATCAAGGATTTGAACGGGCAGCCGGTGGAAGTTCTTCAGAAGTCTGAGGCCCTCATCCACATCGTGAGTCCGGAACTTTATCCTCTGATCAGCTGTTTTTTCTATATGCACTAGAAACTGACAGCTGACAGAAGAAAAGGGGGCAGGCTGTCCCCTTTTCTTCTGTTTCGCTCACCTTGTAGCGGCCGCTACAACGACCTTCCTGCTCAACTAATTCAACTGGTCATGGACGATCTGGCCGCCCAGACCGGTCATCACCACCGGAATGCCGTCCAGAATCCCCTCTACGGGGATGGTGAAAAAATCTTCCCCCAGTACGGCAAAATCGGCGTATTTTCCGGGCTCCAGAGTTCCCACCGTATCCTCGGCTAACATATATTCCGAGGCCCAGGTGGTGGCCATTTTCAAAGCGGTGACTCGATCAATCCCTTCCTCTGGAACCAGTTCGACCCACTCCTCGGTCCCCTGTTTGATGATGCGTCGGGTCACCAGTGTGTAGATCGCAGTCCAAAAATCGGACCCATTGGCCTCTAACGTCACCCGGTGTCCGTCGTTAATCCAGGTCTTGACCGGCATCACAAACGATTTCAGGGATTCATCGTAGTCGTCGAGGATGTCGGGCACGCGCGACAAGTGGATGGGCGTGACATTGATGATGATTCCATATTTTTTGATGCCCGCCATCACGTCAGGAACGTTGCCCAGCAAAAAGGCGTGTTCCATGGTGGTGCGCAGATTCCTCATATATTCGATTGAGAAGTTCCCTTCCTTCATCGCCTCGTCCAGCATCTGAATGTACAGTCGCGCGCCATGGCTGGAGGTTCCATGAGCCTGAGCCGGACGCCACCCGCTCACGATGGCCGCCTTATAAGATTCCCAGGGCTTGGAGCCGGGACCGGGGCAGCGCTCACGGGCCTTGATTTCCGGAGAGGCCGACACGTCGTCGCCCAGGCAAACTTCATTGTAGATGGAATCCCAGATTTCGTTGCACATCCCGTTCAACCAGAGCATCTCACCGCCGTTGACGTGATCGGTCCAGGGGGCACCGGTGGCCTTGTAGAATTCGCGGGTGAACTCAAGTCCGAAATGGCGGCCCCTCTGAGATTCGATGAAGTAAGCCAGGCGGTGGGGCATCTGGCTTTCTCGATTCAGCCGGTTGTAGGCGGCCACGATCCGGGGGGCTACGATGCGTGTGGCCACGGTGGTGATTCCCAGTTTCTGCAGATCCATTCCGAACAACCGCAGCGTTTCGGACAACTTCTCGAGGGGCTCGTCCTTCCACCAGAATTCCCAGCTGAGAGCATCCATTCCGGGAACGCCCACATATCCGTCTAAAGCCGATCCCGGTCCGTTTTCCAGATCCACACTCTCTTCAAAATCGGGGAACAACTCGATGAATGCGTCCATGGCCACTTTGTTGAACAGCGGGTGAGTCCCCCCGGTTTTTACCGCCACGGGGTTGTCCGGAGTGACGCTGTCCCACTGCCTTCGATTGATTTTGCCCAGATAGACCCAGGTGAAGGTGGTCCCAATCTCGTTGTCCTTGGACTCCAGAAGATTAACGGTGATCCACCGGTCCTTGGGTATTTGCTGCACCTGTATGGCATTAACCAACGCGTCGCGGACTTTCTTTGCCGTCCCTTCGGCGGTTGTCTCGGCAACCACGGTGAGCTTGATGCTGGGATCGGTTAAACCCTGACTGGGGCCATAGGTGCGGGCGGCATTTCCATAGAGGTGAAAGTGTGTGGCCACCAGCCCGGGAATCACGGTTCTGTTGCCCAGGTCCACAAGGCGTGTCTCGGAACCCGCCAGTCTTCTCATCTCGGCATTGCTCCCCAGAGCCATGATTCTCTTGCCCTTGATGGCCATGGCTTCAGCAATATTCCCGGGAGTATTGGGAATATTGCTGCGATCATCCATGCTGACAATTTTTCCGTTGGTCAGAATGATGTCGGCATACCCTTGTCGGGCAACCAACAGCG
>Ga0209988_10002923_pt1 | contig 11286 bp, 15 predicted proteins | sample N075metaG_FD_183115 | JGI IMG/M metagenome (GOLD analysis project Ga0209988, IMG submission 183115) | Deep subsurface microbial communities from Kermadec Trench to uncover new lineages of life (NeLLi) - N075 metaG (SPAdes) (version 2) | ecosystem: Environmental > Aquatic > Marine > Ocean trench... | reverse complement strand
TCGTGCCGGACGGCGTCGATGCCTACGAGTCGTGGCATCCTGAACTCGAGACCTTTTTTGAGGCCAACTACCTGCTCGTGCGAGACGACCTGATCGAACGACTCGGCGTTCGGGTAGGGAAGTTCAGTGCCAACAACACCTTCAGCGCATCCTGATCCACCGCAACCCGTGAGAGCCGACTCCTGCGCCTCACGGCGAGACTCCATCCAGTGCCCGTCGCAGCGCATCGGCTGCGGCAGCCGGATCTGCGGCAAGGCCGATGGCTCCCGTCACTGCCACACCCTCGGCGCCCGCCTCGATGCAGGCGGCTGCGTTGGAGGCTTCGATTCCACCCTGGGCCAGCACCGGGATGCCGCCACTGGCGGCCCGCAGCGCGTCGAGTCCGAGCGGCGTCCGATCCGCCGGCTTCGACAGCGGTGAGAAGATCGGGGCCAGCTGCGCATAGCTGGCCGCGTCCGCCCCGTGGACTTCTTGGGCCGAATGACACGACACCCCCACCAGCGCCTCTTCGCCCAGGAGCTTGCGTGCCGTCCCGACGTCCACGGCATCGAAGCCCAGATGTACACCGGCGGCGTCCGCTGCCAGGGCGACGTCGGTTCTCCGGTTCACGACCAGGCGCGCTCCAGGCGCGGCTGAGCGAACGGCGTCTGTGAAGGCGAGAAGCTCGCCGCCCTCGAGGCTTCGGTCACGGACCTGAAGCCAGTCGACGCCGCCGGCCGTCGCTGCTGCGACACGCTGCAGGACGTCATCCGTCGCAGATTCGCGGTCCAGCACCCAACAGAGAATCAAACGTCGTGCCGCACTCAGAAGTTCGCCATTCCTTCCAGGGGACTCGAGGCCGAGGCGTAGAGTCGCCGCGGCATGCGTCCTGCTTCGTAGGCCAGCCGACCGGCTTCGATCGCCAGCTTCATGGACCGCGCCATCTTGACGGGATCCTTGGCGGCCGCGATGCCCGTGTTCATCAGCACCGCAGTCGCCCCGAGCTCCATGGCGATGGCAGCATCGCTGGCAGTTCCCACGCCGGCGTCGACGATCACGGGAACTTCGACGGTCTCCAGGATGATTCGCAGGTTGGTGGGATTGCGAATGCCGAGGCCCGAGCCGATCGGGGCCGCAAGCGGCATCACGGCGGCGCAGCCGAACCCGGCCAGGCGCTGACAGGCGACCGGATCGTCGGTGACGTAGGGCAAGACGGTGAATCCTTCGGCGACCAGCACCTTGGCAGCTTCCAGGGTCGCTGCCACGTCGGGAAAGAGGGTCCGCTCGTCTCCGATCACCTCGAGCTTCACGAGATCCGTGTCGAGGAGCTCGCGGCCCATGCGGGCCGTGGTGATGGCGTCCTCGGCGGTGAAGCAGCCGGCCGTGTTGGGCAGGATCTTGAACTTCTCGGGCGGAATGAAATCGAGCAGTCCCTGTCCCTTGGGCGCGTCGAGCTGGGTGCGGCGCAGGGCGATGGTCACCATCTCAGCGCCGCTCGCGTCGGCACACTGGCGGTTCTGCTCGAACGACTCGTACTTGCCGCTTCCGATGATGAGTCGCGATTTGAAGCTGTGGGACCCGAGGGTGTAGGTCTCAGACATGGGGGTGGGCTCAGCCTCCTCCGACGGCTTCAAGGATTTCGATCCGGTCCCCAGTCGCCAGGCCGTGGACGGCGAAGGAGGAACGGGGAATGACGTCGAGGTTCACCGCGACGGCGATGCGTTTGCGCCCGAGGCCGAGCGAGTCGACCAGCTGCTCGAGGGTGCAGCCCGACGGCGCGGAGCGCGGCTCTCCGTTCACGACGAGAGAGAGGTTCGAGTCGGACACGGCGGGACTGCTCCAGATGGAGGGCGCGCAGCAGCTCCTGCCGGACCCGGCGCGCGCCAGAGACCGATCATTTGCAAGCTACCGGAGCCGTCGCGAGGGTGTCAAACTCCACTCTCGGGTTTCCGCCGGATTTTCGATAACTTGGACCCTGCATGCGCGGGCCCGGACCGATTCAGGAGCGTCCGACGGTGGCCACCGTCCACCTCGACGCGATCCGTTCGAACTACGCTGAGGCGGTGCTTCGGGCCCAAGGCCGGAGCGTGATCGCCGTGGTGAAGGCCGAGGCCTATGGCCACGGGGCGGTGCCGGTGGCTCTTGCCCTGGTCGCCGCAGGTTGCCAGCGGCTGGCCGTCGCGACGGTGGAGGAGGGCCGGGCGCTGCGGGACGCCGACGTGGAGGTTCCCATCCTCGTGCTCGGCGGCGTCCACGATGCGCCGCTGCTGGCCGTGGAGGCGGGTCTTACGCCCGTCGTCCATCACGGAGAGCAGCTGGAGCCACTGGCTGCAGCGGCGCGGCGACAGCACGTGCAGGTTCCCGTCCACATCGAGGTCGATACCGGCATGCACCGGATGGGCGTCCCGGCGGGCGAAGCAGCGGGGCTGGCTGAGGCGGTCGCAGCCGAACCGTCGCTCGAGCTGGAAGGCATCTCCACGCACTTCGCGCGGGCCGACGAGCAGGATCTGGGGCCGACCCTTGCCCAGCTCTCCTGCTTCCGCGAGGTCTTGTCGGCGCTGCGAAACCGCGGCATTGAGCCGCCCATCGTCCATTGCGCGAACTCGGCCGGGCTCCTGGCCGGAAAGCCAGTGCTCGAAGCGCTGCCGGAAGCCAACGCGGTGCGTCCGGGTCTGATGCTCTACGGTGTCCGCCCGGCGGCCCATCTCGAAGCGCCGCTGCAACCGGCAATGACGTTCCAGACCCGAGTGACTCACGTGCATGAGGTTCAGGCGGGTGACCCCGTTGGCTACAGCGCGCTCTTCCGGGCGCAGCGACCGACCCGGATCGCGACGCTTCCCGTCGGCTACGCCGACGGCGTGCCGGTGGCGGCGGGCAACCGCGGTGCCGTGTGTATCGGCGGCGAGCGCCATCCCATCGTGGGTCGGGTCTCGATGGACTTCATCAGCGTCGACGTGGGTGAGGCCGCGGTGTCGATCGGCGACGAAGCCATGCTGTTCGGCTGCAGCGCCGCCGGCACGCTGCCCGTTGAGGAGGCGGCGCTGGCGGCCGGGACGATTGCCTACGAGTTGCTGGTTCGTGTTTCGGATCGCGTCCCGCGCATCCTCTCGGACGCGGCCGGCGTCCGAGAGGATGCGCGCCGCGTCTGAGAGGATGCGCCGTCCCCCCGCTGCCGGATTGACTTGGGACCGGCTCCTCGGTACACCTGCCGCCGGAATCCCCCGGATCTCGCTCCCTCCGGCGCGAGGAGATACCCGATGGCCCCCCAATCCGAGTTACGCCCCGTCGGGCGGGCTCTTCTTTCCGTTTTCGACAAGGCCGGTCTGGTGGAGTTCGCCAGCGGCTTGGCCGAGCTGGGCGTCGATCTGGTGGCGTCGGGCGGCACGGCTCGTGCACTCCAGGAAGCCGGACTCGATGTCATCGAGGTAGCCGATCTCACCCACAGTCCCGAGATGCTGGGCGGCCGGGTGAAGACGCTCCACCCCCGGATCCACGCTGCCATCCTGGCCCGCCGCGATCACAAGGGCGATCAGCAGGACATCGCCGACCAGGATCTGCGCAGCATCGATCTGGTGGCGGTGAATCTCTATCCGTTCGAGGCCACCGTCGCGAAGCCCGGTGTGACCCTGGCGGATGCAATCGAGAAGATCGACATCGGCGGACCGTCGATGATCCGTTCTGCCGCCAAGAACCACGCCTACGTGGCCGTGGTCGTCGACCCGAGCGACTACGGCGAGATTCTCGACGAGCTCCGCGAGAGTTCCGGTTCCCTGGGCCTCGAAACGCGGCGCCGACTGGCGCTCAAGGCGTTCGAGCGCACCGCCGCCTACGACGCGGCCATCCACGGCTATCTGGCCCAGCAGCAGGCCCGGGACCCGAAGGGCCTGCCGGCGCGGCTCGGCGTCGATCTCGGCCGTGCCGCCGAAATGCGCTACGGCGAGAACCCCCACCAGGCCGCCGCGCTCTACGGTCGCACGCTCGAGGTCGCCGAGCCGCTGCACGGCAAGGCGCTCTCTTTCAACAACCTGGTGGACGTGCAGGCCGCGCTCCAGCTGATCCTCGACTTCGATCCTGAAGACGGGCCCGTGGTCGGGATCCTCAAGCACAACACGCCCTGTGGCGCCGCGATCGGCTCCTCCCCGCTCGAAGCCTACGAGCGCGCCTTCGCGACCGATCCCGAGTCGCCCTTCGGCGGCATCATCGTCTGCAACCGGCCCTTCGACCTCGACCTCGCCAGCAAGGTGGACGAGATCTTCACGGAAGTGCTGGTGGCTCCGGACTTCAGCGTCGAAGCGCTGGCGCTCCTCAAGAAGAGGAAGAACCGGCGCCTGCTGCGATTCCACCCGGAGCGCATCGAGCGGGCCGAACTCGACTGGAAGCGCGTCTTTGGCGGTGTGCTGCTCCAGGAGCCCGATGTGTCGATCGAGGACCTGGCCGCCTGCCAGGTCGCCACCGAGCGCAAGCCGACCGAGGCGGAGCTCGAGGCCATGGGTTTCGCCTGGCGCGTCTGCAAGCACGTGAAGAGCAACGCCATCGTCTTCGCGCGTGAGGGTCGGACGCTGGCAATTGGAAGCGGCGCGACTTCGCGGATCGATGCCATTCACACCGCGGTGGCCAAGGCCGGTCGCGTGGGGCTGGATCTCCGGGGCTCGGTGCTGGCCAGCGATGCCTTCTTTCCGTTTCCCGACGGGCTCGAAGCCGCCGTGGCTGCGGGCGCCACCGCTGTGGTGCAGCCCGGTGGATCGGTCCGCGACGAGCAGGTGATCGAAGCGGCGAACCGGCTGGGTGTCACCATGGTCTTTACCGGCGTCCGCCACTTCCGCCACTAGCTCCCCCTGTGAGAGAGAGCATGGGGAGGGAGGCACGCGACATGCGAATCCTGGTGATCGGATCCGGCGGTCGCGAGCACGCGCTGGTCTGGAAGATTGCGCAGAGCGAGCGGGTCATCCGCGTGCTGGCGGCGCCGGGAAGCGACGCCATCGGCGAGCTTGCCCAGTGTCATCCCGACGTGAAGGCCGGAGACCTGGACCGGATCGTTGCCCTCGCACGGGACGAGAACGTCGACCTGGTCGTCGTCGGTCCCGAGGATCCTCTCGCGGCGGGTCTGGCCGACCGGCTCGAGGCTGCCGGCATCGCCGTGTTCGGTCCGAGTGCGGCGGCCGCTCAGCTCGAAGCGAGCAAGACCTTTGCCAAGAACTTCATGGCCCGGCACGGCATTCCCACGGCCGTCTACAAGGGGTTCGAGTCACTCGAGCCGGCGCGTGCCTACGTGCGTGAGCTGGGATCGGCCTGTGTCGTGAAGGCCGATGGTCTCGCCGCGGGCAAGGGGGTCTTCGTCTGCGATGACGTCGATGACGCCGAGGCGGCCCTCCGGGAGATCATGGCGGACCGCCGCTTCGGTGAGGCCGGGGCGCGCGTCGTTGTCGAAGAGAGAATGGAGGGGGAGGAGGCGTCGTACTACGCCATCACCGATGGTGAGCATGTCGTCACGCTCGCGGCGGCCCAGGATCACAAGCGCGCCCTCGATGGCGACAAAGGCGAGAACACGGGCGGCATGGGAGCCTATTCGCCGGCGCCGGTCTTTACCGGGGCCGTGGAGAAGCGCGTCCTCGAAGAGATCGTCTACCCCACCATCCGCGGCATGGCCGCCGACGGGACGCCCTATCGCGGTGTGCTCTATGTGGGACTGATGATCGATGCAACCGGATCGCCGCGAGTGGTCGAGTTCAACGTTCGTTTTGGCGATCCCGAGACCCAGCCGCTGATGCTGCGCATGGACGGCGATCTGGTGCCGCTTCTGGACGCGGCCGCCCGCGGCGGGATCGAGAAGGTGGCCGCGGTCGGATTTCGGGATCCGGCCGTCTGCGTTGTGCTCGCGTCGGGCGGGTATCCGCGCGACTATGTGAAGGGCAAGGAGATCTCGGGTCTCGAGGCTGTGGAGGACAACGCCAATCTCATGGTCTTCCACGCGGGAACGCGCCGAAACGACGCGGGTGTGTTCGAGACCGCGGGCGGACGCGTGCTCGGGATCACGGCCCGGGCGGAGACCGTGGCTCAGGCCCAACAGCGGGCCTACGCCGCCGTCGATCGAGTCCATTTCGATGGCATGCAGCTGCGACGGGACATCGCCGCCCGCGCCCTCGACCGGTGATCGCTGACCCGCTTGGAGAGGCGGTCCGCTGGCTCCGGACCGGTGGGCTGGTGGCCTATCCGACGGAGACCGTCTGGGGTCTTGCGGCCGACGTCCGTTCGGCGAAGGGAGTCGAGCGACTCGAGCGTTGGAAGGGACGCGGTCAGCGTCAGCCCATCTCGGTGTTGGTCGAGAATGCCGACGCAGCCGACGCGCTGGGCTTCGAACTCGGGCAGCAGGCGCGGCGGCTTGCCGACGCTTTCTGGCCGGGGCCGCTGACGTTGATCGTGCCGCGTTCCGAAGTCCTGGCCGAAGCCGCCGCCCCCTTCGCCAAAGGCATCGCCCGGCAGGACGGCGCGGTGGGTCTGCGCTGCTCGTCCCATCCCCTGGCGACGGCCCTGGCGCGTCGGTTGACGCGCGAGGGCGCCGCGCCCATTACGGCGACGAGTCTCAACCGCAGCGGCGAGCCGGCGGCGCGAAGCCGCGAAGCTGCACGTGCCCTGTGCGGCGAGGGCGAGGGCGAGCCGCGCATGTTGGATGTAGAAGCCGAGGCCGGCGGCGACGACGAGAGCACCGTGGTCGACACCACCGGTAGCAAGCTGGAAGTGTTGCGGTGGGGCGCGTTGTCCAAGCTCGCGCTCTCACCGTTTCTCAAGGAAGTCATCGCGTCATGAGCGACGTGCGACCGTTTCGTGCGCTGCGCTACGACCTGGACCGTGTCGACCTCGGCCGGGTTCTTGTACCGCCCTACGACGTGATCTCCGCCGCGGATCGCGAGCGACTCTACGCTGTTGATCCCCACAGTGCGGTGCGGCTCGAGCTGACCCGGAGCGTCGCCGATGAGGCGACCACCGACTATTCGGAGATTCGCGAGACCCTCGAAGCCTGGCAGCGCGAGCAGTTCCTGATGCGCGACCCGGAGCCCGCCTTCTACGCCTCGCGCCAGGCGTTCACCGCCCCGGACGGACAGCGCCATCTGCGCGAGGGCTTCTTCGGTCTGTTGCGACTCGAGGACTATGAGCGTCGCATCGTGCGGCCGCACGAGCAAACCCTGCAGGGCCCCAAGGCGGACCGCTTGAAGCTGCTGCGCGCCACCGGCGCCAATCTCTCGAGCGTCTTTCTTCTCTACGAAGACCGCGAGGACCGGCTCGGCCCCGTGTTCGAGCCGGACTTCGACGCAGACGATGTCGTGACCGCCCGCGACGAGACGGGCGCGGTCCACAGCCTGGCGCGCGTCACCGATCCGGACCGCGTGTCCGGGGTTCGACGCTTCATGGAAGACCGATCGCTCGTCATCGCCGATGGACACCACCGCTACGAGACGGCGCTCAGCTACCGCAACGAATGCCGCGAAGCGTCCCCGGAAGCGGGGCCCGACGCGCCGTTCGAATTCCTGCTGGCCTACTGCGCCAACGCCTTCGCCCCGGGAACCCTGCTGCTTCCGATCCACCGGCTGATCCTGCGCGGCCGTCCCCCGAGCGAGGAGGAGTGGCGTGCTCGGCTGCCCGGCTGGGAAGTGTCGATGATCTCCGTCGCAGCGGCCGAGGACATTCCCAAGGTGCTGGCCGAGGACGTGGCGCCGCTCAGTGATCGCATCGCGTTCGCGGCCGACGACGCCTCGGGCACGCTGCGCATCTTCTCGCGTGCGGCTGACGACGAACTCTCGGTCCGGGTGATCCACCGTGAGGTAATCGAAGGCGTGTTCGGTCTCGATGAGGATGCAGTGGAGAACGGCGCCATCTCCTTCCCGAAGGATGCTGTCCAGACGGCGAGAGACTTGCGGGCCGGCGAGGGCTGCGTGGCCCTCTACCTGAATGCGCTGTCGCCGGAAGATGTCTTCCGGGCGACCGAGGCCGGCGAGGTGATGCCCCAGAAGTCGACGTTCTTCTACCCGAAGCTTCCCACCGGCCTCGTGTTCCGCCTGCTCTCGGAGAACGACGGGTGAGGCGGCGCCGCAGCGAGCTCGAGGCCCTGGCTGAGCTGGTGCCGAAGGTCCTGAAGGACCTGGGGCTCGACGCAGCGGCCGGCGTACTGCGGATCGCCGATCGCTGGGAAGAGGCGGTGGGTCCCGAGATCGCCGCCCACTGCCGGCCCGTCTCGCTCCGCGACGGGCGCTTGGAGGTGAGCGTGGATTCCAGCGTCTGGTGCCAGCAGCTCCAGCTCCAGGTGCCGCAGATCCTCGGCGCGCTGCGCCAGGTCTTTGGAGACGAGGCCCCGACGCAGCTGTGGTTTCGGGTGGGATCGGGCACCTGAGGGGGCGCCCGTGCCTGGGCTAGCATCTGCCGCCATGGCTGAGGCAGAGACGAGCGGTGAGCGGGGTCGGGAACGGCTGGTCTGCGACTTCTGCGGACAGGAAGTTCCGCGAGTCCGCCGGGTTGCACTGGACGCGGATTACGATCGGCTGCAGACGCCCCACCGGCTGCAGTACGCCTGCGACCGCTGCTCCCGCAAGAAGGAAGACCAGCGCCTCGGCCTCGAACGCGGCTGAGGGCCTGGCTCCATGCCCCTCCCCAGCCGACCGAGAGCCTCGCTGGAGTGGAGAGTTCGGTCGGGCGGCGGCTCGACAGCGGGGCCGCGGCTTGACCATGTGGGCTGCTTTCCCTAGCTTCAGCGGCCATTTCCGGCGACGGCCGCGATGGGAGCAGACTCTCAGACATGGTGAAGATCCGCCTCACACGAGCGGGCGCGAAGAAGCGCCCCTACTACCGCATCATCGCGATCGACGAGCGCAAGCCGCGCTCGGGGCGACCGCTGGAATATCTCGGGACCTATGATCCGAATGCGAATCCGGAGAAGGTTTCGGTGAAGACCGACCGCGTAGACGAGTGGGTTTCCAAGGGTGCCCAGCTCTCACCGACAGTGAAGTCATTGATCCGACGTGCCAAGCGCGGCCAAGCGGCCGCCGGCACTGCAGGTTGAGATGGCCAATCCCTCCGCAGAGCTGGTCGAGTTCATCGTGAAGGCCATCGTCACGGACCCCGATTCCGTGGCGGTGCACGAAGTGGACGGCGGACGCGTCTTGGAGCTCGAGACTGCTCCCGACGACCGCGGTCGCGTCATCGGCCGTCAGGGCCGCGTGGCAAAGGCCATGCGTGCCGTCCTCGGAGCCTCGCGCCATGGAACGAACGTCCGGCTCGACATCGTCGACTGACGCGTCTCCCGAAAAAGTCAGCATCGGTCGTGTCCTCGGAGCCCACGGGCTTCGCGGCGAGGTGCGCGTCGTGTGCGATCTCGATGTCGTGAGTGTGTTGGTCGAGGGAGTGCGTCTCGAGTTGTCGGCCGAAGGAAAGTTCGGATTGTCGAGGACGCTCGAAATCCGCTCGATCGGGAGCGGCAGGGGCAATGAGCTGAGGCTGGGCTTCAGGGACATCGATGACCGGTCCGCCGCCGAGGCGCTGGTGGGGCGGGAGATGTTGGTCGATGCCTCGATGCTGCCGGTCCTCGATGAGGGTGAGTTCTACGCCTATCAGCTCGTCGGCTGCCGGATCGAAGACGAAGCCGGAAGGCCGCTGGGAACGGTTCGCAGCATCTGGAGCACCGGTGCACCCGATGTGCTGGTGCTCGACGACAATGGGCTCGAGCGCATGGTCCCGGCGGCATTGCTGCGCGAGGTCGACCTCGAGGCCGCCCGCGCTGTGATCGAAGTCATTCCAGGGCTGCTCGACGGGCAGGGCCCCGATGAGGAGCCCGCCGAATGAAGATCGACGTCATCACGATCTTCCCCGAGCTCTTCGAGCCGTTCGGGCGCCTGTCGATCGTGGGCCATGCGGTCGAGGCAGGTCTGGTGTGCATCGCGATCCACGACCTGCGTGCCTGGACCCACGACCGGCACCGCAGCGTGGACGACTCCCCCTACGGCGGGGGCCCTGGCATGGTGATGAAGCCCGAGCCGCTGGTGGCCGCCATCGAGGCTCTGGCCGGGCCGAAGGGCCCCGAGCGGAGCGCCCGGGTGGTGCTGCTCTCGCCCCAGGGGCACCGGCTCGACCAGCACCGGCTGGCCGACCTGGCCGGCGAGCAACAGCTGGTGTTGGTCTGTGGCCGCTATGAGGGGGTGGACCAGCGGGTGATCGAGCTGGCGGTGGACGAGGAGCTCTCGCTGGGTGATTACGTGCTCTCTGGCGGGGAGGTCCCGGCCATGGCCGTGATCGAGGGGGCCGTCCGGCTGCTGCCGGGGGCCCTGGGAAATCCGGAATCTGCCCGGACCGAGTCCTTTCAGGCGGGACTTCTGGAGGGACCGCAGTACACTCGGCCGCCGGTTTTTGGCGGTCTGGAAGTGCCCGAGGTGCTGCGGTCGGGCAACCACGCGGCTGTGGCCGCATGGCGTGCGGACCGCGCGAAGGCATTGACCCGGCGTCGCCGACCCGACCTGCTGCCGGCCCCTGGAGAGGAAGAGTCATGAGAAGCATCGATGCAGTTCATCACGACAGATTGCGGCGGGATCTGCCGCCCTTCCGCGCCGGCGACACCGTGCGCGTGCATGTCAAGATCAAGGAAGGCGATAAGGAGCGCATCCAGATCTTCGAGGGTGTGGTGATCCAGCGTCGCGGCGGCGGCGCCAGCGCCAGCTTTACCGTGCGCAAGATCTCCTCGGGCGTGGGTGTCGAGCGCATCTTTCCGGTCGAGTCGCCCAACGTGACGAAGCTCGAGATCAAGAGCCGCGGCCATGTACGCCGCGCGCACTTGTTCTACTTGCGCGGACTGGCCGGCAAGAAGGCCCGTCTGCGCACCAAGGTCCGCGACCTCTCCGCCCTGGTGGCACCGAGCGAAAGCTCCGGCACGGCGGATGCCTTGGCTGCTGCCGAGGCGGCGAAGCTTGCCGAAGAAGCTGCGGCCAAGGCCGCGGCGGCCGAAAACTCCGAAAAAGAAAAGCAGGGCTAGCTTCCACCCGCCCTGTGCTTCCATTCCACCGACTACGCCGGCCGCCTCTCCTCGTGGGTCAGAAGCGGCGCCCCTTCAACTCCGCTTTCGAGCCGTCATCTGCAGGAAGAAGCCCCACTTGCGCTCGACGAAGTCCCGGAGCGTGGTCGCAGAGGAGGAGATCTTTCACGTCGGGGGCTTGGGTGGGTCTCGGCTCACGGAGAGGCGTCGAACGCCGCCTCGATGTGACGCAGGGTCCAGTCGTCCCCGTCGACCTCGCAGACCACGACGTCGAAGCGAACCCGATCGATGCGTCTTCC
>Ga0209988_10002917_pt1 | contig 11304 bp, 13 predicted proteins | sample N075metaG_FD_183115 | JGI IMG/M metagenome (GOLD analysis project Ga0209988, IMG submission 183115) | Deep subsurface microbial communities from Kermadec Trench to uncover new lineages of life (NeLLi) - N075 metaG (SPAdes) (version 2) | ecosystem: Environmental > Aquatic > Marine > Ocean trench... | reverse complement strand
CGCTGCGGCCTACGCGGGGTCGAGCGCGCTGCGGCCTAATAGATGCCTTGCGTGCTAGCTTCGCTGGGCGGCGCGCTGGTCTCGGGCTCGGTGCCCGGCTTGAAGGCCTCCAAGAGGACGCGCTCGGTGTGGGCGCCGGGCAACAGGCCGGTGTCGGCATCGATGCGCACCAGGCGGATGCCGGGCGGAATACGGAACGGGATGATCGGCTCGCCGATCAGCGCCTCGGCCATGAAACGCTTGAACGCCGGCACCGCGACGCGCGAGCCGGTCTCCTTGTAGCCCAACGGCGTCGGCTGGTCGAAACCGATGTAGACGCCGGCGACCAAATCGGGCGAGTAGCCGATGAACCAGGTGTCGCGGTTGTCGTTGGTCGTGCCGGTCTTGCCGGCGAGCGGCCGGCCCAGATCGCGAATGCGCCGGCCGGTGCCGCGCTGGATCACGCCGCTCATCATCGAGACCACCTGATAGGCGGTGTCGGCGCGCAGCACACGCTCACGCTCGTCGCGCACGCGCGGCACGGGCTGGCCGTCCCAGCGTTCGGCCAGACAGGCGTCGCAGGCGCGCGCGTCGCGCCGGTAGATCGTCGCGCCGTTGCGGTCCTGGATGCGTTCGATCAGCGCCGGGGCGACGCGCTTGCCGCCGTTGACGATCATCGAATAGGCCGTCACCATCTTGATCAACGTGGTCTCGCCCGCGCCCAGCGCCATCGGCAGATAGAGCGGCAGCCGGTCGACGACGCCGAGACGTTCGGCGTATTCCGCCACCCTGTCCATGGTGATCGCGCGCGCCACGCGCACGGTCATCAGGTTGCGCGAGCGCTCGATGGCGATGCGCATCGGCACGGGGCCATAGAATTTGGTCGAATAGTTGGCCGGCTTCCACTTCGGCAGGCCGGGTCCCTGATCGATGACGATCGGTGCGTCGTCGACGATGGTGGCCGGCGTGAAACCGTTGTCGAGCGCCGCCAGATAGACGATCGGCTTGAACGCCGAACCCGGTTGGCGGCGCGCCTGGGTCGCCCTGTTGAACTGGCTGATGGCGAAGTCGTAGCCGCCGACCATGGCGAGCACGCGCCCGGTGTGCGGGTTCATCGCGAGCAGCCCGCCGCTGACCTCGGGAATCTGGCGCAAGCCGTAGTCGCCGGGCGCGGCGGGCGCCTCCTCGGTGCCCTCGTAGGGCGAGACCAGGACGACGTCGCCGACGGCGACCCGATCGGCGGGCGTCTTTATCTTTGCGCCGACGCGCTGGCCCTTGATCCAGCTGCGCGCCCAGGTCATGGCGGCGAGCGGTATGCGCCCGGTTTCGTCGTCGGCGAACGCGATGTCGGCGGCCGCGGCGGAAAGCGCGGTCACCAGGGCGAGCCGCCAGTCGCCGGCGCCGGGCGGCGGCTCGACCGCCGCGAAACGCTCGGCCCAGCCCTCGCCCATCTCGATCCGCGCGACCGGCCCGCGCCAGCCGTGGCGCCGGTCATAGGCGATCAGGCTCGAGCGCAGCGCGCGCTCGGCGATGTCCTGCAGGCGCGGGTCGACCGTCGTGCGAACCGAGAGGCCGCCTTCGTAAAGACCGGTCTCGCCGTACCGGTCGTACAGCCAGCGGCGCACCTCCTCGGTGAAGTAGTCGGCCGAGACGAACTCGGTGGCCTCGCGCGAACGCACGATGAGCGGTTCGGCCATCGCCTCGGCGGCTTCGTCGAGCGCGATGAAGTCTTCTTCGAGCATGCGCGCGATGACCCAGTCACGGCGCGTCTTGGCCGCTTCCGGGTAGCGCTCGGGGTGGTAGTTGTTTGGCGCCTTGGGCAACGCCGCCAGATAGGCGACCTCGGCGACGCCGAGTTCGTCGAGCGACTTGTTGAAGTAGTTGAGCGCCGCCGCGGCGACGCCGTAGGATCCGAGCCCGAGATAGATCTCGTTGAGATAGAGCTCGAGGATGCGCTGCTTGGTGATGGCGCGCTCGATGCGGAAGGCGAGCAGCGCTTCCTTGACCTTGCGCTCGATCGACACTTCGTTGGTCAACAGGAAGTTCTTCGCCACCTGCTGGGTGATCGTCGAGGCGCCCTGCAGCCGTCGGGTGCTGCCGATGTTGAGCAGGTTGGTGACCGCGGCGCGCAGCACGCCCATCACATCGACGCCCGGATGCCGGTAAAAGTTTTTGTCCTCGGCCGCGATGAAGGCGTTGATGACGCGTTTGGGCATCGCCGCGATCGGCACGAAGACGCGATGCTCGCGCGCATACTCGGCCAACAGACGGCCGTCGCCGGCGTGCACCCGCGTCACCACCGGCGGTTCGTAATCGGCGAGCTGCCCGTAATCGGGCAGGCCGCGCCCGTAGTGGTAGACCGCATAGAAGCCGCCGCCGGCGACGACGATGCCGCCGAACAGAACCAACAGGGCCAAGACCTTGAATACTTTCATCTCGCCGCCGCTAATACCAAGGATCAGTGATAAAGACCCATAGAGACGGCCTGCCGTGGTTCTCGGCTAGGCGCGCCCGTCGCCGCGATGCCCATGTATCGGTAATAGAGGGGCATCGCAAGGTGGGCGCAACGACGTCCGCCAATCTGATAGCGGGCGAGAGCCTCGGCAAGCCGCCCTTCGGGTCGCGTCCGCTTATCGCCGGAGGGCGCCAGGTTGCCTAGCCGATGCGCTGCATCGCCTGCGGCTGCCTTCCTACCCGGCGAAAAGCGGACGCGATCTCTATGGGTCTTTATCATTGGTCCTTGGTATTACGGCACGAGAGCGCTCAGCAGGCGGTACAGGGGATCGGGGTAGACGAACAGCACCAGGCAGACGAAGGCGGTCACCGTCAGCGGCACGACGCAGGCGAGCGGCGCCTCGCCGAGCCGCGCGTCGGCTTGCGGGTCGTCGGGCGGCGAGAAGAAGGCGCGCAACGGAATCGGGATCAGATAGGCCGCGCTCAGGATCGAGCCGAGCAGCAGCACGGCGAGCAACGGGTATTCACCGGCCTCGAGCGTGCCCAGCGCGAGATACCACTTGCTCCACATGCCGCCGAACGGCGGCAGGCCGATGATCGACAGGCTGGCGACCAGAAACGCGCCCATGGTGACCGGCATGGCGCGGCCCAGCCCGCGCAGCTCGCTGACGTTGATCCGCTCGGTCACGATGACGATCGCGCCGGCGCACAGGAACAGCGTGATCTTGGCGAAGGCGTGCATGGCGATGTGCATGCCGCCGCCGATCACGCCCCAGGCGTTCGCGAGCATTGCGCCGAGCACGATATAGGCAAGCTGGCTGATCGTCGAATAGGCGAGCCGCGCCTTGAGGTTGTCGCTGTTGAGCGCGACGATCGAGCCGATCAGGACGGTCGCGGCGGCGACGTACATCAACCATCGGCTGGCGCCGATCGCGGCCAGGTTCTCGATGCCGAAGATGTAGACCGTGATCTTCATCACGCTGAACACGCCGGCCTTGACGACGGCGACCGCGTGCAGCAGCGCGCTGACCGGGGCCGGGGCCACCATCGCCGCGGGCAGCCAGCGGTGGAAGGGCATGACCGCCGCCTTGCCGATACCGAAGACAAAGAGCCCGAGCAGCACCGCCGTCATGGTCGGCGTCATCTTGTCGGCGAGGATGCCGCCGGGCACGAAGTCGAGCGTGCCCGCGGCGTTCCAGGTCAGGATGATGGCGAACAGGAACATGCCGATCGAGGTGGCCAGCAGGACGCCGAGATAGACGCGTGCGCCGCGTCGCGCCAGTTCATCGCCGCGGTGGGCGACCAGCGGGTAGGTCGCGAGCGTCAGCGCCTCGTAAAAGACGAACAGCGTAAAAAGGTTGGCGGCGAAGGCGACGCCGATAGCCGCGCCGAGGGACAGCGCGAAGCAGACGAAATAGCGCGTCAGATTGGTCTCGTGATGGCTGTGCATGTAGCCGATCGAGTAGACCGAGGTGACGATCCACAGGAAGCTCGCGACCAGCGCGAACAGCAAGCCGAGCGGCTCGACCTCGAAGGCGAGCGTGAGGCCCGGCAGCGGCTCGGCGAGCACCACCGACGGACGGCCGCCGGCGGCGACCTCGGGGTAGAGCGAGGCGACCAAGCCGAACATGATCAGCGAGGCGACGATCGTCGTCGCTTCGCGCGGCCAGGCGTGGTTGCGCGCGAGCCATATCACGAAGGCGCCGACGACCGGCGTCAGCGGCGCCGCGATGATGGCGATCGAGGCGCTCATGATCCGATGCCGAGCAGTTGGATCGCGGCGCCCCGCGCGACGTCGACGGTGAACCGGGTGTCGAGGCCGAAGTAGAGACAGGCCGCCGCCAGGACGATCATCGGCGCGACCATGGCGACCGGCGCCTCGACGACGTCGCTGGCGCCGTCGCGCGGTGGCTGGAAGTAGGCTGCCTCGACGACCCGCCAGATGTAGATCAGCGCGAGCAACGAGGCGCCGACGATGACCACGGCGATCGGCCACAGCCCGCGCTCGACGGCCGCGGTTAGCAGGTACCACTTGCTGACGAAGCCGACCGTCATCGGCACGCCGACCAGGCTGAAGCCGGCGACGGTGAAGGCGCCGATGGTCCAGGGCATGCGCCGCCCAAGGCCGCGTATCGTCTCGAGATCGACCGCGCCGGTGCGGTAGAAGACGCAGGCGAGCGCCAGGAACAGCGTGCACTTCATGACCGCGTGATTGAACAGGTGGACGATGCCGCCGATCATACCGTCGAGATTGGCCAGGCCGATGCCGAGCGCCATATAGCCGATCTGCGCGATGCTCGAATAGGCCAGCATGCGCTTGAGATTGCGCTGGAAGATGGCGACCAGCGAGCCGACGATGATGGCGATCAGGGCGAAGACGATCAAAATCTCGCCGAGCGGCATCAGCGTGTAGGCGAACTCGGCGCCGAACACACCGAACACCAGGCGCAGCAGCATGTAGACGCCGACCTTGGTCGCCGTCGCCGCGAGGAACGCCGAGACGACCGACGGCGCGTAGGTATAGGCGTTGGGCAGCCAGGCGTGCAGCGGGAACATGGCGAGCTTCAAGCCGGTGCCGATGACGATGAAGGCGAAGGCCGCGCGCACCGTGCGGTTGGGGCCGACCTCGGCGATACGCACCGCCAAGTCGACCATGTTGAGCGTGCCGGTCATCATGTACAAGAGGCCGACGCCGATCAGGATGAAGGTCGCGCCGATGGTGCCGAGCACGAGGTACTGGTACGCCGCCGCCAGTGCCCGCCGATCGCGGCCCAGCGCGACCAGCGTGTAGCTGGCGAGCGATGCGATCTCGAGGAAGACATAGAGATTGAAGGCGTCGCCCGTAATCGTGATGCCCAGATAGCCGGTCAACGCCAGCAGGAAGGCGGTGTAGAACAACGGCTGGCTCTCGGGCGCGACCTCGCGCTGAACGCTGTGGTAAAGGCTCGGCGCAACCAGCGCGCCGATGCCCGAGACGATCACCAGCACCAGCGCGTTGAGGCGGTCGATGCGGTACTCGATGCCCCACGGCGCGGCCCAGCCGCCCATCTGGTAGGTCAAAACGCCCTCGGCCGTCACTTTGGCGAGCAGCGTGAGCGCGATGGCGAAGGCGACCCAGGTGACCGCGGTGACGAACAGCCACGCCCAGACGCCGCGCCTGAGAAGCGCGCAGAGCGCCGCCGCGACGAGCGGGATGACGACTTGCAGCGCCGGCAGATGGAGGGCGATCATTCCTCGTTCTGCCGCATGATTTCGTCTTCCTCGACGGTGCCGTAGGCTTCCTTGATGCGCACGATGATCGCCAGCGCCACCGCCGTCGTCGAAACCGCGACGACGATCGCCGTCAGGATCAACACCGAGGGCAGGGGGTTCGAGTATATCGTGAAGCCCTCGGCGACGATCGGCGCGGTGCCGCCCTCGACCTTGCTCATCGTGATGTAGAGCAGGAACACGGCGGTCTGGAAGACGTTGAGGCCGACCAGCTGCTTGATCAGATTGGCGCGTGCGATGACCATGTAGAAGCCGGCCATCATCAGCACGATCGAAATCCAATAGTTGTAGTGGCCGAGCACGTCCATCTCAGCGGTCCCGCCCCGTGAAGGTCACAAAAATGGTCAGCATGACGGCGAACACCGTGGTACCGACGCCCAGCTCGACGATCAGAATGCCGAGATGCTGGCCGGCCAGCGGGTCGGCGGCGAGCGCGTTGAATTCCAGGAAGTTGCCGTCCAGGACGAGCGCCGCGACGCCGGTGCCGGCGAACAGCAGAACGCCGAGTGAAATGAAGCCGAGCAGAACGCGCGGCGGCATGACGCGGCGGATGCTCGGCGTGCCGAAGATCAGGCCATAGAGGATGAACGCAGACGCGAAGATGACGCCCGCCTGGAAGCCGCCGCCCGGCCCGAAGTCGCCGTGCATCTGGACGTAGAGCGCAAAGATCAGGATGAACGGGATCAACAATTTCGAGACGACGCGCAGGACGACGAGTTCCTTCATTCGTCGTCCTCCCGTCGCCGCCGGCCGGCGAGCAGCACGAGGACGGCGATGCCGGCCGTGAAGATGACGGTCGTCTCGCCCAACGTGTCGTAGCCGCGGTAGCTGGCGAGCACCGAGGTGACCATGTTCGGGATGCCGATTTCCTCCGGCGACTGCTCGATATAGCGCGGCGCGACGTGGCGATGGATCGGGTTGTCGGCCTTGCCGAAAGGCGGCATGTCGGCCGTCGCATACAGCAGCGCAGCGCCGGTTACGGTGACGATTATCAGCGCGCCGATCGGGTTCCGCCGGGTCGGCTTCTCCTCGCGGTCGGTCAACGCGACGGCGGCAAGCAGCAGGATCGTCGTGATGCCGACGCCCACCGCGGCCTCGGTGAAGGCGACGTCGACCGCGTCGAGCATGACCCAAACGACGGCCATCAACAGGCTGTACAAGCCGAGCAGGATGACCACGGCGACCAGATCGCGCAGGCGGATCAGCGTGATCGTCGTGACCAGAAGCAGGGCGAGCAACAACATGACGTGGATCGAGGGGATCAGTCGTCCTCCTCTTGCTTGACTGCCTTGGTCCACGGCTTCAGACCGCGGGCGAGCGCGGCGTGGGCGACGGCGTGGGTCGCGGTCGGGCAGGTAAGGAGCAGGAAGACGATGATCAGCCCGAGCTTGATCGAGGTTTGGGTAAGGCCCGCCTGCAGCATCAATCCGCCGACGATCAGCGCCGCCCCCATGGTGTCGATGAGCCCCGACGGATGAAGCCGGGTGAAGAAGTCCGGCATGCGCACGATGCCGATGCCGCCGACGATCACCATGAACGACCCGGCGATCAGCAGCGCCCAGCTGGCGATATCGATCAGGAGGTTCATGCGCCACCGCCTCCGAAGCCGCCGTATTTGAACAGCTTGAGCACGGCCAGCGTGCCGATGAAGTTGATCAGGGCGTAGACCAGCGATAGATCGAGAAAGTCGGGCCGGTCGGACAGGAAGCCGAAGACCGCGATCAGCAACACGGTCTGGGTGCCGTGCACGTTGATCGCCAATATGCGGTCGTAGATCGTCGGGCCGCGCACCGCGCGCACCAGGACGAGCGCCATGGCGATGACGATCGCGGTAGCGGCAAGGGCGAACACGGCGGCTAGCCCTCGACGCCCTGGACGCGGGCGTCCATGTCGCCTTTTTCGAGCGCCGCCATGCCTTCGCGCGACAATGCGTGCACCTCGATTCGGCCGTCCTCGACGTCGGTCGAGACGGTGCCGGGCGTCAGCGTGATCGAATTGGCGTAGATCACCCGGCCGAGGTCCGTCGTCTGGCTGGCGGGCAGCCATTTGATGACCGGATCGATCGGTAACTCGGGGCTGAGCACGCGGCGCATGACATCGATATTGGCGAGTACGATCTGCCAGGCGAGCCAGGGCAGATAGAGGACGAAGCGGCCGGTCAGGTGGACCGGTTGGGCCTCGTGATCGACCACGTCCATGCGCCGCGCGATCAACACGACGAGCGCGCAGCAGACTGCCGCGACGATCACGAAATACGCGGTATAGATGCCGGACAGAAGCAGCCAGACGCCGAACAGCGCAACGAAAAGGCTAATCGCGTGGAACAACCCGCCTCCCGAGTTCCTCGCCCGAATTTCTAGCGGTCGGCGACCGAATGGTGCGATGGTGGGGGTCGTGCCCCGAGCGCGGCCCCGTCCGAAAAGCGCGCCGAGTATGCCCCATGGACCGCGGAGCGCCAAGTCGGAATCGGCCGGCTTCGAAGATTGACCGCCGCTCGTGGCCGATAGCCATCCGCATCGCGCCGAACTGCCGAACTCAAGTGGCTCTTTAAACGAAAATACCAGCGTAAGACAATGAATTGTCGGTATGAATTAGTTGTGCTAGCATGCGCGTGGTAAGTAAATGAACGTCAAGAGTCATGATCGAGGAAACGCAAATCGACGAAGAGTCTCAAGTCGACGAGACTGGCGGGGAGGAGTTACCAGCAGTTCGTGGTACCGTTAAGTGGTTCAATGCGGAGAAGGGATTTGGTTTCATCGTTCCCGAAGACGGCGGGGCGGACATCTTTCTCCATCTTTCGGCACTGCGTGACGCAGGCTTGAACAATATCCCGGGCGGTGCGAAATTGGTTTGCACCGTCACCCGCGGCCCCAAGGGGTTGCAGGTCGCTCGAGTAACGGAGGCGGACGAATCGACGGCCACGCCGGTCCAACGGCGCAGGCCTCGTTCGCCATTGGGCTATGATCGGCCTCGGCAAGAGGCACTCGCCGACGTCGGCGATTTCACGGTCGCCACCGTCAAGTGGTTCAACCCCAACAAAGGTTATGGCTTCATCACCGTCGACGACGGCTCTCCAGACGTGTTCATTCACATGCAGACCCTGCGTCGTTGCGGCGTCGCCATGCTCGAACACGGCCAGGAAGTGCGTGTCAGAATCGGGCATAGCGAGAAGGGGCCGCAGGTCTCCGAAATCGACGCGGGGTGACGCCGCGCCGTATGTCCCTTGTCCGGGTGATATCGTGTCTTTCGTAGTCGGTGTCCGCCGCGCCGTGGCCGCCGTGTTTGTCGTCGCGCTGGCGCTCACGCCGGTCTTGCTTCAACCGGCGGCGGCCCAGACCGTGACGTTCCCGCGCGGCACGCTTTTCATCGATACGGCGCGCGGCGACGCCCGCTTCGACATCGAGATCGCGCAAACCGAGGCCGAGCGTGCGCGCGGCCTGATGTACCGCGCCGAACTGGCGCCCGGCGCCGGCATGTTGTTCCTGTTCGACCCGGTGCGCGAGGCGAACATGTGGATGCGCAACACCTTCGTCGCGCTCGACATGGTGTTCATCGCGCCCGACGGCCGCATCACCGGCATCGCGGCCAACACGACACCGCTGTCGGACGCGGTCATCTCGTCGGGCGTGCCGGTGCGCGCGGTGCTCGAATTGGCCGCCGGCACGGCGGCGCGGCACGGCATCAAGCCGGGCGACATGGTGCGCGCCGACGCACTGGCGACCGGCGACTAGCGCATTCCCCGATTAATCAAAATCTGTCGAAATCTACCAGCCTGCGACCGCAGGCCGCCGACCGTTCGGCGGAAGCATGCGCGGCGATTGAGCGCAGGTCATCTTTACGCAGTAAAGGTGACCGCACAAAAGAGTCTCCGCCTTGTCGCTAACCGCCGCTTGGTGTATGTCACTCGGCAAGGCTGGCGGGGCGTGGCGCAGCCTGGTAGCGCATCTGCTTTGGGAGCAGAGGGTCGCTGGTTCGAATCCGGCCGCCCCGACCAAATGCTTCAAAGCCCGATGGGTAGATTCCGGGACCGACGTCGCAGCCCCGCACGGACGAATTGCGAGGCTTGTCCGGGCATCGCCGGGCGGCTATAGATCGGGGTGAACGAGCGGAGGCGCAAGTGATCGACGTACGCATCTACCGCCCGGCCAAGACGGCCATGCAATCGGGCACCGCGGAGACCAAATGCTGGGTTCTCGAGTTCGAGCCGGCCTCGCCGCGCGCGACCGAGCCGCTGATGGGCTGGACCAGTTCACCCGACACGCGCGGCCAGGTGTGCATGCGCTTCGCGACGCGCGACGAGGCGGTCGCCTTCGCCGAGCGCAACGGCCTGGGCTATCGCGTCGCCGAACCCAAGGAACGCGTCATCCGGCCCAAGTCGTATTCCGACAATTTCAGATACGACCGCGTTCAATAGACCAACAGGCGGCCGACCCTGTGGTAGGGTGGCGCCACGCCGCCATCGATGCGCCCTTAGCTCAGTTGGATAGAGCGACGGCCTTCTAAGCCGTAGGTCCCGAGTTCGAGTCTCGGAGGGCGCGCCATATCTCTCATGTTGCATGGATGCCCAGTTGACAGCACCGGACCGGGAAATCGAATGTCGGAAGCATCGCGTCGCGTGGCGATGCCGATTCGAACGGGAGTGAGAACATGGGTTGGGCCGGTAATATCCTGCGCGTCGATCTGAGCGCGGGGACCCGCGCGTCGATCCGCTCGATCCGGCCAACAAATTGATCTTCGCTTGATCACCCGCGCCGCCGGAATCGACTCACGCCTATCGCGCGCCTACCATCGGAGCGTCAGCAACCGAAGGAGGCAACGATGGCCGGTCAACATCTTCAAAATGCGGCTGCGGCTTTGGCTGCATGCGCCTTGGCCGCCCTACCAAGGCAGAAAATCACGCCCGAAAAGGGCGTGCAGCTCTACTTTCAGTACCTCGATGCATTAGTGGCGGCGGACAATAAGAGATAGATGCAGGGGGAGGCGGGAATGGCGGATGAATTCACCAGCCGACATATCGAAGGCCCGGACACTGGCGCGGGAATGGTTGGCGACGCATCAGGAATGATGCGCTACGTCAGGGGTGCGCCCGGCGCGACGACGGCCGACGCTCTGGCCGCGCTCGACCTGCCGGCCGCAGAAAATTCTATGTCACGCTGGCCAATGGCGAGGTCGTCCGGGCCGCCGAGCGCGCAAGGCGCAGGTTCGCGGGCGACGATACGCCGGTCGTCTTCCCGCCGATCGAGGGCGGCAAATGGAATTTAGGTGAGTCTGCGGTAGGTGCGGACGTTGCAGACGAAAGAATCCAAACGCACCCCCCAGTGTGTCTGGCGATTCTCGATCAAGTTGAAACTCGGTTCGACAATCAGCCCGGCCATCAGGGCCGCGTCCATGGTCTCCTGAATCTGCGCGACAGCCAGGTGGATCTTTTCGGCGATCTGGGCGTCGCTCAGCCCAGTGTCGCGTGTCGTCGGCTTGACGTCTTTGGGAAATGGAATCGTGTCAGAAGGCATGTCGACGGTCTCCACAATGCCCGCACAAAAATTTTGCACGCGCGAAAACACACTTAATTCTACCGGGTCGATTAACCCCACTTGGCTATTA
>Ga0209988_10002916_pt1 | contig 11307 bp, 9 predicted proteins | sample N075metaG_FD_183115 | JGI IMG/M metagenome (GOLD analysis project Ga0209988, IMG submission 183115) | Deep subsurface microbial communities from Kermadec Trench to uncover new lineages of life (NeLLi) - N075 metaG (SPAdes) (version 2) | ecosystem: Environmental > Aquatic > Marine > Ocean trench... | reverse complement strand
CGCCGGCGTCATGGACACGCCCGACGACATGGTGTTCGAGATGCACGCGGCCACGCTGTGGCCCGAGCACCCGTACGGATACCCCATCCTCGGGACCACCGAGACGGTCAACGCCCTTTCGGCCACCGATCTCCAGGACCTCCATCGGGCGGGGTACTACCCGGGTAACTGTGTCATCGCGGCGGCCGGGCACCTCGAGCACCAGGCACTGCTGGACCTGTTGGACCGCGAGGGATGGCTGAACGGCAGCGCTGCCCGGGCAAGCAAGCCGCCGGTCGGTACTGCGCCAGCGGTCCAGGGCGTCGAGCGCCAGGAAGCTCGCGACACCGCCCAGGCACACATCGTCATCGGCTCCGAGGCGTTCCCCTACGCGGACCCGCGCCGCTACGCGCTGTCGATGCTGACGTGCGCCTTCGGCGGTGGTATGTCCAGTCGCCTGTTCCAGCGAATCCGCGAGGATTTGGGGCTGGCCTACGCCATCTACGCGTTCCAGCAACTGTACCGTTCGTCGGGGTTCATCGGGGTGTACGTCGGGACCCAGCCCGGGTCCGCACGGAAGGCACTCGACGCCATCCGCCAGGAATTCGCCACGCTGGCGGCCGAGGGATTACCCCCCGAAGAATTGGCGGACGTGAAACAGCAGCTGAAGGGCCAGGTGATGTTGTCGCTGGAGAGCACCACCAGCCGGATGAACCGCTTGGCAACCGCGGCGCTCCACGGGGAAGACTACCGCCCCCTCGATGACATCCTGGCCCTGATCGAGGGCGTCACCGGGGAGGATGTTGCCGCTGTCGGTCGGGACGTCTTTGCGCCCGAACGGCAGACCATCGTCGTGCTCGGTCCCCAGCCCTAAGGACGTTGATTCCATTCACGTTTTTCTGCGAGTAAGTGGATCATGTTGATTGGCATACCGAAAGAGATAAAATCGAACGAGAATCGTGTCTCCGTGGTCCCGGCCGGGGTAGAGGCGCTCACCGCGCAGGGCCACACGGTGGTCGTCGAGCAGGCGGCAGGCATCGGCAGCGGCTTTGGCGACGAGGCTTACACCAGCGCCGGCGCCGCCATCCTCGAGACGGCGGACGAGGTGTGGCGCCAGGCCGAAATGATCGTGAAGGTCAAGGAGCCCATTGCCGTAGAGTGGCCCCGGATGCGCGCCGGCCAGGTGATCTACACCTACTTCCACTTTGCGGCGGACGAAGAGCTGACTCTGGCGGTGATCGACTCCGGCGCCGTGGCTGTGGCCTATGAGACGGTACAACTCCCCTCGGGCGAACTGCCCCTGTTGACGCCCATGTCGGAGGTCGCCGGACGGATGGCGGTCCAGGAGGGCGCCAAGTACCTCGAGCGAGTGTTCGGCGGGAGCGGCGTCCTCCTCGGCGGTGTCCCGGGGGTCGCTCCGGGTTCGGTGGTCATTATCGGCGGGGGTACGGTGGGGATCAACGCCGCCAAGATGGCGTCGGGATTGGGCGCCCACGTGACTGTTCTTGACCTGTCGCTCGAGCGATTGCGTTACCTCGACGACGTGCTCGAGGCCAACGTGGACACGCTATACTCCAACCGCTACAACATCATCGACGCCATCAGCCGGGCCGATCTGGTGATCGGCGCCGTACTGCTGCCCGGGGCCAAGGCCCCCCATCTGGTGCGGCGGGCCGACCTGGCGGTCATGAAAAAGGGCTCGGTCATCGTCGATGTGGCCGTCGACCAGGGTGGCTGTGTCGAAACCATCCATGCCACTACGCACGACGACCCGACCTACGAGGTCGATGGCATCGTACACTACGGTGTCGCCAACATGCCCGGTGCCGTGCCGCGTACCTCCACGCTGGCGTTGACCAATGCTACGCTCCCCTACGCCCTGCTGCTGGCCCGAGACGGCTGGCGTGAGGCCGCCCGCGCCAACCAACCGCTGCGGCTGGGGCTCAACGTGGTCGACGGCAAGGTCGTCTACCCCGCCGTGGCCGAGGCATTCGGGCTGCCCTGCGTCGACGTGGCCACCGTCCTGTGACCTCAGCGCGGACGGACACCGTCGAGGTGCTGATCACCCGGCTGCCCCACGGTGAGGGCCTCCCGATTCCCCAGCGGGCGACGGCCGGATCGGCCGGATATGACATCGCCTCGGCCGAAGGGGGCACCCTCGCGTTCCTGGAACGGCGGCTGTTCAAGACGGGATACCGGATCGCGGTGCCGGAGGGCTACGAATGCCAGCTCCGGCCCCGCTCGGGCCTGGCGCTGAAACACGGCATCACGCTCCCCAACACGCCGGCCACCATCGACAGCGACTATCGGGGTGAGGTCATGGTCGCCCTGGTCAACCTGGGCCGGGAACCCTTCGAGGTGACCCGGGGGATGCGGATCGCCCAAATGGTCATTGCCCGGGTGGAGAGGGTTGAATTCGCCGAGGTCGAGGCCCTGCCGGACTCGGCCCGCGGAGATGGCGGCTTTGGCAGTACCGGCCGCTAGCGCCGCCTTGTATCGACCGTCTACCCCTCGTTACTCTTAGGCGACCACACTAGCCGTAAGGTATCAAAGAACATGCGGTTGTTCAATTTCAATATCGGTTCCTGGCTTCCGGCCAACGAGATCGCCGTCGACCTCGGCACGGCCAATACCCTCGTGTACGTCAAGGGCGAGGGGATCGTCCTCAATGAGCCCTCGGTGGTGGCCATCGAGAAGGCCTCCGGGAACATCCTGGGCATCGGGCTCGAGGCCAAGCGGATGCTGGGCCGGACACCGGACAGCATCGTGGCCGTGCGTCCCCTCAAGGACGGGGTGATCGCCGACTTCGACGTCACCGAACGGATGCTGCGTTATTTTCTCAAGACCATCATCGACAAGCACGTTTTCCGGGTAAAACCCAAGGTCCTCATCGCCGTTCCCTCGGGCATCACCGAGGTGGAACGCCGGGCCGTGCGCGATTCGGCCGAGACGGCGGGGGCCAAGGAAGTCCTGATGGTGGCCGAGCCGATGGCGGCGGCTATCGGTGTCGGGCTCCCGGTCGAGACACCAACCGGCAACATGGTGATCGACATTGGTGGCGGCACCACCGAAATCGCCGTGATAGCGCTATCGGGTATCGTCTCCGACACGTCAATCCGGACCGGTGGTGACGAGCTCGATCAGGCCATCGTCCAGTTCATGCGCAAGAACTACAACCTCCTCATCGGCGAGCCGACCGCCGAGGCCATCAAGATCAAGATCGGATCCGCCGCCCAAGTTACCGACGACCTGGAAACTGATGTCAAGGGGCGTGACCTGGTGTCGGGTATTCCCAAGACCGTGCGGGTCCACGCCAGCGAGATCCGCGAGGCCGTGCAGGAACCGATTCAACAGATCGTTGATGCCTTTAGGCGCGCATTGGAGATCACCCCGCCGGAACTGGCGAGCGACATCGTCGACCGCGGCATCGTCATGACGGGCGGGGGGGCTTTGATCAGAGGGTTGGACGTGTTGTTGTCTCAGGAAACAGGGCTCCCGATACACATCGACGAAGACCCCCTCACCTGTGTCGTCCGGGGCACGGGCCGGATCCTGGATGACTTCGAAAAATTCCGGGGCGTTCTCCAAAAGTAGATGATTGAGCAGCCGGACCGCGCCAGATCCCGTAGTGACACCGTGGTATTCCTCGTGTGTCTCTTGCTGGCCAGCGGTATGTTGTTCGTTCCCCCTGCTCGCACGGCGCGGCTTGCCAGCGCAATCCGCAACTCCGTGCTCGTGCCCCTGGTGTGGATGCAGGAAACGGCCGTGGAAGGCAAGACGAGCCGGTCGCGGCTGGTGCTGATCCAGGCTCAGCGCGATTCGATTGCTCTACTGGCACAGGGCCTCCCCGCCTTGCGGGACGAGAACGACCAGCTGCGCCGGCTCCTGGGGTTGGGACAGCGGGTGCCCCTGGAGTTCGTGCCGGCGGAAGTGCTGCACCAGGCGTTACCCACGGACGGCTTGACCCTCCTCCTGAGCGCCGGCCACGCGGATGGCGTGGCTCTGTTCCATCCGGTCGTCGCTCCTGAAGGGCTCCTGGGAGTCATCAGCTCGGTCGACCGGCAAACCAGCGTGGCCACGACTTGGGCCCACCCCGAGTTTCGGGCCAGCGCCTACACCGACGGTGCTGGGGTGTTCGGCATCGTGGCTCCCTCGGCACCAGCTAGGGGGACCGAGCCGCTGCTGGAACTGCGCGGGGTGCCCTACCGCGATACCATTCCTGCGGGGACACTGGTGCTGACCTCCGGTCTCGGCGGTGTGTACCCCAAGGGCATTCCTATCGGCCGGGTGGTGAGCGTTATCAGGGAGCTGACGGGCTGGGAGCGAACCTACCTCGTCCTCCCGGCCGCCAACCCGGCTCACGCGGCTCACGCTCTGATCCTGCTCGGACCCGCCGAGCGGTCGCTTGAGGGTGCCTTCCCTGACGAGGAGCGCTGACAGATGCCACAGCGCTCCCGCGGCAAGCTGGCCTTCGTTCTCCTGCTCCTCCTGTTGTTGCAGTTCTACCTGCGCCCGCGCCTGTGGGACTCGCGCGCCGCGCCCGATTTCATCATGCTCGGATTGTTGATCTACGCTACTCGCGCCCGTCCCGGGGCGGCGGCGGTAGCCGGATTCTTCACCGGCCTGATGATGGATTCACTGGGCCCGAGCCGGTTCGGCGCGGCCGCCTTGGCCAACACCGTGGTCGGGTATCTCGCGGCGTCGGGGCGGTCGGTGTTCTTCGCCGACAACCTTCTGGTCCACGCCGGGTTCATTTGGGGTGGGGTGTGGTTGCGTGACCTCATCGTCCTGCTGGCGAGCGGGGTCAGCGGCCGCGTGCTTCTGTGGCAGCTGGCCGTCTGGTCACCGCTCCAGGGTCTGACGACCGCGGTCGTCGGCGTGCTGATTCTGGTGATGTTCCGGGATTGGCTCGCGATCCGGCTCGAGGCATGAAGGGCTTTCACTCCTACCGGTTGCGATCGCGGGCCGCCATGGCGCAGTGGGGGCTGGTGGCGGTGTTCATCGTGCTGGCCGGCACCTTCTTCCGCTTGCAGGTCATCCAGTACCAACGTTTCCAGCTGCGTGCCGAGGACAACCGGGTGCGGTCGGTACCGCTGATGGCGCCCCGCGGACCGATCCTCGACCGTGACGGGCGGATCATCGCGGAGAACGTTCCCGGGTTCGCGGTCAAGTTCCTGGCGCGGTCCGAGGATTCTCTGCGGGCGGTCCTGGCGCGGGTGCAGGACATCATCCACTTGGACAGCCTCCATCTCGAACGGGTGGTGCAGCGGTATCGCCGGGCCCGCCACCTGCCGGCCCTGCTCACGGCGGATGGTTCGTTCGAGATGATCTCGCAACTGGAAGAGCATCGAGCGCTGCTTCCCGGAATGGTCATCGAGTCGGAGCCCAAACGGCATTACCCCCATGGCGCAGCGCTGGCGCATGTGGTCGGGTACGTCGGCGAGGTCAACGAGGACGACTTGGCCACCGGACGTTTCCCCGGTGCTCGTCTCGGGACCATGGTTGGGCGCGGTGGCCTGGAGGAGGAGTACGATGCGGTGCTGCGGGGCCTGCCCGGCGTCCGGTTCATCGAGGTGAGCGCCATCGGACGGCTGGTGCGGGAAGCAGGCGTGGCCCCGACGTTGCTGCCAACGGGAGGCCAGCCGCTCCGCACCACCATCGACATCGATCTCCAGGTGTTCATCGACAGCCTGTGGCGCGTTCGCCATCCTGGCCGGCGGGGCGCGCTCGTAGCGCTCGGGCCGGATGGCGAAGTGCGGGCCTCGTATTCTGCACCGACCTACGATCCCAACCTGTTCATCGGTGGCATCTCCGAAAGCGAGTGGCGACTGATGGTCAGCGATCCGTCGAAGCCACTCTTCAACCGGGCCATTCAGGCACGATATCCGCCGGCCTCACCTTTCAAGTTGGCGGTGGCGGCCATGGGTCTGAAGCGCGGGATCGTCACGCCGGGGAGCTACATGCCGCAGCCATGCCGTGGCGGACTCCGCTTGGGCAACCGGTTCTTCCGTTGCTGGAAACGGGAGGGTCACGGCCGTCTCGACCTGACCGGTGCCATCCGCGAAAGCTGTGACGTGTATTTCTACCAGCTCGGCGCGCGCCTGGGGCTGAATGCGATCCTGGAAGATGGCTTGGCCATGGGATTCCGTGAGCGGAGCGGCGTGGATTTGCAGAGTGAAGCCCGGTCGATCTACCCCTACTCGACGGCGTATTTCGATCAGGTTTACGGCCCCCGGGGATGGACCGCCCAAGGGGCCGAGTTCAACATGGCCATCGGCCAGGGCGACAACGCCCAGACGTTGATGAACATGGTAAAGTTCTACCAGGCGCTTGCCGGTGATGGATGGCTAGACGCTCCCTATCTGGTGCAACGTCGCAGCGGCGCCAGGCACGACCTGGGGTTGACGCCCAGCCAACTCGAAGCCCTCCGGACGGCGATGGTCGAGGTAGTTGAAACCGGCACCGCGGTGAGGAGCCGACGCAGCGATCTTGCCATCGCGGGCAAGACCGGCACGGCCCAGAACTCCCACGGGGCAGACCACGGCTGGTTCATCGGCTTTGCCCCGGCCGATGATCCGCAGATCATCGTCGGCGCCATCATGGAGTTTGCCGAACACGGATCACGAGTGGCGCCTTTCGTGGCCGACGTCATCAGCCGCTATGTCCTCGGCCCCGATGCGGTGGAGCAACGGCGGTTCCTGATGCCGGCCGATTCCGCGCCCCGTGCCGTCCAAATCGATCCCCAGGCGAGTGTCGATCCCAACCCGTCTCCCCCGGCGGATTCGACCTATCCCGTAATCCCGTTTGTGGCTCCGTTCCCCTTGCCATGAAGACTCGTCCGATCCGTAGTGGCGGGCTCGACCGCCAGCTCATCGTCAGTACCATCGCCTTGATCGCGTTCGGCCTGGCGATACTGTACTCGGCGGGACAGACCGATGTGGTCAGTGCGGCCTATGGTGTGTGGAAACGGCAGCTGGTTTGGTTGGGAATCGGGTCGGTGGCGGCCATCGTGGCCTTCCGCATTTCTCCGAGAATTCTCGAGTGGCTGGCCCCAGGCGCCTACGGATTCGCGCTGTTTCTCCTGGTCCTGGTGCTCGCCACCGGCACGGGCGCCGGCACTGCGGCGGGGTCGAAAAGCTGGTTGTCGGTGGCGGGGGTGCACCTCGGCCAACCGGCGGAACTCGCCAAACTGGCGGTCATCCTGATGCTGGCGCGCTACCTCTCCGGGCTCCGCGACCCGCCCGGGACGCTCCGTGAATTGATCGTGCCGTCGCTCATTGCCGGGGTTCCGTTTTTTCTGGTGCTCCAGCAACCAGACCTGGGGAGCGCGCTCGTCTTCATCGGGATCCTGTTTGCCATGCTGTTCTGGTCGGGTGTCCGGTTGTCGCTGCTGTTCCTCTTCGTTTCTCCGGTGGTGAGCCTCCTGCTGGCCTTCCAGACCAATGCCTGGGGCCTGTGGATGATCTTCCTCCTCGTTTTCCTGCTGGTGCTCAGGCCTTACGTGTTCGAAGGCATCGTGGTCTTCGTCGTCAACGCCGTCATGGGTGCCATTCTGATCCCTGTCTGGCAGCGGCTGGCCCCCTATCAACAGAACCGCTTGCTCATTTTCCTTAACCCGGAAACCGATCCCACCGGCGCAGGGTACCACTCGATTCAGAGCAAGGTCGCCATCGGCTCCGGCGGGTGGCTGGGGCAGGGGTATTTGCAAGGTCCGCAGAAGCGCCTGGCATTTCTGCCCGAGCAGCACACCGACTTCATCTTTCCCATCGTGGGCGAGGAACTGGGGTTCGTGGGGGTATTCGTGGCCCTGATGCTGTTTCTCGCGCTGTTGCTCGTGTTGTTGCGCATTGCCCGCCGGGCCATCGACCCCTTCGCCAGCCTGGTCGCGTTCGGGGTGCTGGGGCTGCTGTTCACCCACGTGTTCGAGAACGTCGGCATGACGGTCAACCTGATGCCGATTACCGGGATCCCGTTGCCGTTCTTCTCGTACGGCGGGTCCTTTTTTCTGACGAGTATCATTGGGATTGGGCTGGCATTGCGGGTCGCGTGGGACAGTCGTTTCGCTGGTTATGTCGATGTCTGACAAGCGGTTACGATGTCAACTCTGGCGCAGGAGACGCTCCAGTGTGAGATTAGGGGGGCCTCGTTCGGTCCGCGGGTGTCCGATCTCCAACCCAAATCGGTGACTATGGCGATTATGGCCTGGTTTAAAAAGGAGCGGAGGACCCGGACTTCTCAGCGCGAGCGGCTGGAGATTCCACCCGATGCGTGGGAAAAATGTGACGTTTGCGGGCACGTGGATATTCGCGAACGGTTCGAACGGGCGCTGCGAGTGTGTCCCGAATGTGGACACCACCGTCGGTTCCAAGCCCGGGAGTACATCGAACTCCTCAGCGACGAGGGCACTTGGCGCGAGTTGTACGGCAAGCTCCGATCGAAGGATGCTCTGCCATTCGAACACTACCTCGATCGCCTCGAGAAGGCGTACGCCAAGGCTGGTGACGGCGACGCCGTCCTGACGGGAACCGCCCGGTTGGAAGGCATGCCGATCCATCTCGCCGTCATGAACTTCACATTCATGGGTGGCTCCATGGGGTCGGTCGTCGGCGAAAAGATCGCCCGTCTGGCACGGCGCTCCGCGGAGAAGCGTATCCCGCTCATCATCGTATCGACGTCGGGCGGAGCCCGGATGCAGGAAGGCGTTCTCTCCCTCATGCAGATGGCCAAGACCTCGGCCCAGATTGCCAGGGTGCACGCTGCGGCCGTTCCCTTCATCAGCGTGCTGACTGACCCCACCACCGGCGGCGTGTCAGCGTCCTACGCCATGCAGGGCGACGTGATCATCGCCGAGCCGGGGGCCGTCATCGGCTTCGCCGGTCCGCGCGTCATCAAGCAGACCATCGGCCAGGACCTTCCCGAGGGATTCCAGACCTCCGAATTCTTGTTCGAGCACGGCCAGATCGACGACGTGGTCCCCCGGGGGTCGCTGCGCGACACCATCGCCAGGTTGCTGCGCCACATGACTGGAGTGGGGTCGGCCTACGACGACGAACTCGACGAGGCCGGGTGATAGGGCCCGACTCCCGCTGCCATCGACCCCGCCCCTCCAGGTGGGGTTTTCTGTTTCCACAGTTTTCCCAGTCCATGTCGTGCTCCCTATGGGCATGAATTACCAGGACGCGCTCGCCTTTCTCTTTCCCCGAACTACCACCATCAAGTTCGGCTTGGATACCACCAGGATCCTGCTCGAAGCACTGGGCCACCCCGACGCCGTGTATCCCACGATCCACGTGGGCGGAACCAACGGCAAGGGAAGCGTCTCGACCCTCATGGCAGCGGTGCTGCGGGAAGCGGGCTGGAAGGTTGGGTTGTACACTTCGCCGCACCTGTGTTCGTTTCGGGAACGGATCGTGGTCGACGGTGTCCCGGTGAGCGAGGGCGCCGTGGCTATGTGGACGGCGACCCTCGAACCGCTGATCCTGGCTCACGGGGCCACATTCTTCGAAGCGACCACGGCCATGGCTCTGGCGGACTTCGCCGCTCGCGGGGTCGAAATAGCCGTGCTCGAAGTGGGCCTCGGTGGTCGGCTCGATAGCACCAACGTCGTTAACCCCCTGGTGAGCGGCGTGACCAACGTTGCCCTCGATCACCAGAAGTACCTGGGCGACACCATCGAGGACATTGCTCGCGAAAAGGCCGGTATCGCCAAACCAAATGTTCCGTTCGTCATCGGGGAAAAGAATCCCGAGGTCGCCGGCTTCCTGGCCCGCGAGGCCCGCCACCAGATCCGGCAGGCGGACTCCACCGGGACCTGTGACCTCACGGTTGTCGAACCCCACGTGGTGTGGCCCGGTCCCCTAGGACTCGCGGGCCCCCATCAGCGCCGCAACGCGGCCGTAGCTCAGGCCATGCTGGGCCTGCTGCCGGAGCGATACCGGCCGTCCGAGGAGCAGGTAGCGGCCGGGTTTGCCGCGGCCCATGCTCCGGGGAGGTTCGATCGCCGGGGGCGGTGGTTGTTCGACGTGGCCCATAACCCCGCTGGTATCGCCGCCCTGGTGAAGGCCCTCGCTGCCGAGCCGCCCCCGGGCCCTATCCACGCCCTGGTGTCGATTCTGGGAGACAAGCCATGGCCCGAGATGCTGGTGGCCATCGACCAGGCGATCGACGTGGGTATCCTGACCCTGGCGCCGACCGCGGCCGACCGGGGCTGGGACATCGCCTGGCTGGGCGAATGGCTGGCCCGGCCGGACCGGCCGCCACAACGGGCCGAGTGGCACCTGGTCCCCGATTTCCATGAAGCGCTCCACCGTGTCCTGCAGGGAGCTGGGACGGTGCTGGTGACGGGCTCGTTCTATACGGTGGGTGACGTGATGGCAGCGCTGGGACTGGCGCCTGTGGAAGACTGAATATTGACTGCCACGAATCTTGAATAGTGAAGTGATGGTGGAACTTCGAAGTTCACTTCGATATTCATGATTCCTGACATTCAATATTCAACATTCCCCTACCGCGCTACCGCCTTACCGCCTACCTTCCCTGCCATGCAAGCCCAAGCCCTGCCGGGATTTCGGGACTTTTATCCCGTGGAGTTCGCCCTGCGGGCGCACATCCAGGATGCTTGGCGCAGGGTAGCGGGGCGCTACGGGTTCGAGGAATTCGACGGGCCTCCGCTGGAGTCGCTGGAGCTGTATACCGACAAGAGCGGCGCCGAGATCGTCGACCAGCTCTACGCCTTCGAAGACAAGGGCGGGCGGCAGGTGGCCCTCCGGCCGGAGATGACGCCGACGGTGGTGCGCATGGTGGCTGCCAGGGCCAACGCGCTCAAGAAGCCGATTCGCTGGTTCTCCATCCCCCAGTTGTTTCGCTACGAGCGTCAGCAGCGCGGGCGGTTGCGGGAACACTTCCAGTTCAACTGCGACATCATCGGCGAGGCCGGCCCGCTGGCCGATGCCGAGGTCATCGCCCTGGCGCTGGACGTGATGCGGGAACTCGGCCTCGGGCCCGACGACGTCAAGCTGCGCCTGTCCGATCGGCGGGTGCTCGCTGTCCTCCTCCGTGGGGCCGGCGTGGCCGACGACCGGTTGGGCCAAGCCTACCAGGCGGTGGACAAGATCGAACGGACGCCACGTGATCGCCTGGAAGCTCACTTGGCCCAGGCCGGTCTTGAGCCAGGCGCCATCGAGGGCCTGTTCCGGGTGGCGGGCCTTCGTGGTTGGCCGGCGGTCAGCAGTGCCTTGGCCGATGTCCCGGGCGGAACCGAGGCCGGAGCGGATCTCGAACAGGTCATCGGTGCGTTGCAGGCCATCGGGTTGGGAGAGTTCGTGGAAG
>Ga0209988_10002914_pt1 | contig 11308 bp, 9 predicted proteins | sample N075metaG_FD_183115 | JGI IMG/M metagenome (GOLD analysis project Ga0209988, IMG submission 183115) | Deep subsurface microbial communities from Kermadec Trench to uncover new lineages of life (NeLLi) - N075 metaG (SPAdes) (version 2) | ecosystem: Environmental > Aquatic > Marine > Ocean trench... | reverse complement strand
TTGTTCCAGCGATTCGCTGCGTTCAAGGTCACAGACTGGGGTTGCAGTAAATTTCTTCAAATACCTCACCCGATAAGCATAAAGGCCAAGATGTTTAAAATAGTTTTGTTGCTGAAACTGATCTCGTTTCTGGCTTTGCCTTAAGTAAGGTATGGCAGCCCTGCTGAAATACAATGCGGTATTATTTTGATCAAAAATAACCTTGACGACATTGGGATCATTTATATCGGCGTCGTTATCGATTCGTTCGCAAAGTGTGGCGATACTATGACCCAGATGGTCGTGCAATCCTTTTGCAAGCTGATGTATCAGGCTGGCAGGCACGCCTATTTCATCGCCCTGTATATTTACAATGATTTCTTCATCATTCAATCCAAGGATCGAAACAACCTCTGCAAGGCGATCAGTACCCGAAACATGATCAGTTGCTGTCATAATGACTTCAGCGGCAAAAGATTTTGCTACTTCCTGAACACGTGTATCGTCTGTAGCGATGTAAACCTTTTCAGCATCGCACTGACATGCGGATTCATAGACATACTGGATCAATGGTTTGCCATTAATCTCCAGTAACGGTTTCCCGGGTAACCGAGTTGAAGCATAACGTGCCGGGATGATTATATGAAACTTGAAATCAATCTTTGAGATTTTCAATTTCCTCGTCTGTGAGCGTTCTCGCCTCATCTTCCAGCATCACAGGGATGCCGTCTTTAATCGGGTAGGCAAGTCGTGCGGATGTTGAAATCAGCTCCTGGTTTTTCTTATCATAAATTAAAGGCCCTTTGGTCACGGGGCAAACCAGTATTTCAAGCAGTTTTTTGTCCATTACTTATATCCTTTAACAATATTGTCAGACGATGTTCGAAGGCATTAGTCATTTTTACGTCTATTGGCAAAAACCAATGTTCTGCAGATGCAAACTCGGTACATTTTACAGCATCTTTTTCTGTCATGACGACAGAAAAACCATCATCAAAGCAAATATCTTTTGCCGTGAAATGATAATGATCAGGAAATTCATGTTCAATCGTACGGATACCTTTGCCGCGCAAATAAGAAAAGAATTTTGCCGGGTTTCCAACACCAGCAATGGCATGAATTGATTGATTACGGAATTGCTCGACATCACAGCGTCTATTTTCATCCATTACCGAGCATAGTTGCTGAGGCATATATTCCATTTCGAATTCCCCCCGAACTGCACCACTATTGCAAACTACCATATCAACACTTTTTAAACGACTAACGGGTTCTCTTAGTGGCCCCGCTGGCAAACAACGTCTATTCCCGTGACGACGAACTCCATCAATCACAGCAATTTCGATATCTCTTTCCAGAGCATAATGCTGTAGACCATCATCACATACAATAATATCTACCTGTTCATGCTCAATCAGTGCCTCAGCTGCAATATAACGGTTCGGTGCAATGGCAACTGGACAATTTGTTCTACGTGCTAACAAGACGGGTTCATCCCCAACCAATTCAGGATTACTATCTATGCGTACTTGCTGAGGCCATTGTTTTACCTTGCTTTTATAACCTCTACTAACGATTCCTGGTTGATAACCTCTTTCTTTTAAATAAGCTGCCAGCCATATAACCAATGGTGTTTTCCCTGTCCCGCCAGCAACAATATTACCCACAACAATCACAGGAACATCCAGTCTTTGCGTTGGCAAGATGCCGCTTTGATAGAGAAGATGGCGCAAAGTCATGAGTAATTGATAACACCATCCCAAGGGTACAAGCATGATAGACAAGGGATGCTTACCGTACCAGAGATCTTCTATTAACTCAGGGGATACCACTGGATGCTCACGAACCATAGGTGTCAATAATGGTCATCAATAATCTTCTTCATTAATTCTCGTGGCAAATGTAATTTTAACCAGTCCTAACTGACGAGCGGCATCCATAGTTCTTATTACCATTTGAAAAGGTGCTTCTTGATCTGCACTGATAATAATTGGGGCATCTGGAAGATCCACAGAGATATCGTAGATTGCTTCCTTGATGGTCGATATTTGCGAGTTTAATAATTCTTTCTCATTGATATAAATGCGTGACTGATTATCGATGGCAATATTGATCGCATCTGGTTTTGCCTGAGCAATTTCTTTACTGGCTTCTGGTAGGGTGATATTCACTTCTGATTCATGCTCAAATGTTGTTGAGACCATGAAAAAAATGAGCAACAGAAATACCACATCAATCAGCGGTGTGACATCTAATTGGAGTTCATCGCGTGGATTTGGTTGAAAATTCATTGGCTATTTAACCTGGAATTATTTTCCCTAATAATATTTTCCCTAATAATATTTTATTAGGACGCATTGGTTTGAGAATCAGTTTCATGAGATACATATTCATTTTCACGTAAGCCTTGCATCACCTCGACCATTTTTAATGCCTCTTGCTCCATTGTCATCACCAGATCATTCACCTTACCTCTGAAATAACGATGAAACATCAGTGTCGGGATGGCGACCGATAATCCTGCTGCCGTGGTCAGTAGTGCTTCAGAAATGCCTCCAGCCAGAATACTGGCATCGCCGACACCGTGTGTGGTGATCACAGCAAAGACCTTGATCATGCCAATGACCGTTCCCAATAAGCCGAGTAAGGGTGTAATTGACGCGATTGTCCCCAATGTATTCAGAAAACGATCCAGTGAATGTGCGACCTGGCGCCCTATTTCTTCAATACTCTCTTTCATCACTTCACGTTCATGTGCACGATTGACGAGACCTGCAGCCAGGATCCTGCCTAAGGGAGAACTAATGCGTAGATTTTGTATCCGTCTATTATCCAGATGTCCTACTTTAGCCCATTGCCATACCTGGGTAACCAGGTGCTTTGGAGCAATACGTTTCTGTTGCAGAGACCAAAATCGTTCGATAATGATCGCCAATGAGATAACCGAACAGACTAATATTGGCCACATCAATAAACCGCCTGCTTTGATTAATTCCAGCACCTTTTATGTTCTCCCCTTAAAATATTTTCTCTAGAACAGATATCTTGTGTAAACAAGCTCTTTTTTAATGCTTCATTTAATACTTAGAAGTCCAGAATCTCTGATTATCACGCTTGTATCTACTGAATATCATCTCATGGTCTTCAAATCTGAATAATAATGCCCCATCGTGAGCTGTATTGAGTATTTTAACCTGACGTGATTCATAGCGGGAGATTATATCCTGTTTCGGGAAACCAAATCGATTTCTATACCCCACAGGAAATACAACAATTTCTGGTGAAACCGCATCAATAAAAGCCAGAGATGATGAAGTTTTACTGCCATGATGTGGGGCAATCAATATTTTTGCAGGAAGTTTATCTGCTTGTGTTCTAATTAATCTGGATTCGGTAAGCTGCTCAATGTCACCTGTTAATAAAATAGAGTACTGATCATTACTGACCCTAAGCACGCAAGAACTATTGTTCCCCTGATAATCTGCAGAGGCAGTCGGGTTCAATATTTCAAAATAAACCCCATCCCATTGCCATCTCTGACCTTCGACACATTTATGCATATTTGAATGAACGATTTTTTCTTCAACACTGGTCAGCACCTGTATTTCCGGGTATTTTGTAAGTAAAGCTTTGGCACCACCAATATGATCCCGATCTCCGTGGCTAATAACGAGTAAATCAGGATGAGGGATATTCTGATGTTTCAGATAAGGAATAATGACCGCATCTGCTGCATTAAATCGTTGACTAAATTTATCACCAGCATCATAAATAAGAGAATGACCCTGTGTCTGGATGACTGACGCTAAACCCTGACCTACGTCCAGTTGAGTGAACCAGAAATTACCCGTTTTTGGAGATTCTGAATGCGGCAATAAAAGCGGAACTAACCAGAACACACCGATCCAGCGTGCTGGCATGCCCTTAGGCATCAGCAGTATCAATACACCGACCATCCCTGTTACAAATACTAGCGGTGATGGCGAGGCACTATGCCAGAGATTGAATTCTAAACTGGATAAATACTCCAGGAATGGCCATAAAATCCCCAGAACCTGCCCTGCGAACTGAAGAACAAATTCACCTATGGGGAAAGCAAAAGGTAATAAAACAATACCCAGTAACACCAGTGGCACAACAATCAAACTGATATATGGAACGGCAATGATATTTGCGAGAATTCCCACAAGGGGATATTGCTGAAACCATAAAACAAGCACCGGAAACAAACCAACTGCCACTAAATATTGCACCCTGCCCCATTTCCACCAGACATTGCGCCAGGCTGAAATATCTGTTTGAACACGGCACGTCATCCCATAGGCAATGATTGATATTGCAATAAAAGACAACCAGAACCCGACATCCATAGCAGCAAACGGGTCGATGATTAATACTGCCAGAAGCGAAATAGTGATGATGTCACTGCTTGTATACTTCCGATTAAAGAAGAGTGACAACATCCACACAGAAAGCATGATTAATGCGCGTTGTGTGGGAATAGAGAAGCCAGCCAGAGCAGCGTACACCAGGGCAGCAAATAAACCTGTCAGGGCTGCAAATCGCTGGGAAGACATTAGCAGTGGTAATGAACCTGCAAATGCCCACAGCCACCTGCCTACGATGAAAAATAATCCTGCCACCAGGCCAATATGTAATCCGGAGATTGCCAGTAAATGACTCGTCCCTGTTTGGGTTAAAGTTTGCCACTGCTTTGCGGATATTTTACTGCGATCCCCCAGACCAAGGGCGTATAGAAAACTCTTCTCAAAATCAGCAATATGGGTTGTATTGATTAACGCTCGAAGAAGATGACGTTGATAATTCACAGAAAAAGGTGAGGCCCTATAGATCAACTCGTTTTGTTCCTTATTTCTCACATAGCCAGTGGCACGAATACGATGTTGAAATAGCCAGCCTTCATAATCGAAGCCACCCGGATTACTAAATCCGTAGGGTCGCTTAAGTCTGACATGTAATCGCCAATGCTCGCCTGGTTGGATCAAGACATTATGCTGATACCAGCCAAGCCGGACTTTTCCAGGGTTATCTAAACTGATACCGGCCTGAGATTTCATTTCAGTGATCTGAAATTCAAAACGGATCCCAGAATCCATAATCTCTGGCAATGAAACAACTTCGCCTTTGATGATCACGGTTTCCCCTTCGATTGCTCTATCCATTTCATTGGCTAGAATGATATCCGCACGAAACAATGCCCAGAGAAAGCCATAGAGCATTGCACAGAAAATCACCAGAATATATTTTTGGAAAATCTGGAGTTTGAGGTTAACCAACAGTGCCAATAAGGTGAATGGCAAGAAAAGCAACAACCACGGAGATGGCAGTGCCGAAACTTGTAGAAAAATAACAATGCCGACTAAAAATGCAATCGTCCCTGCACGCATTTGCTTAAGTTCTCCCTGAACACAGATATTTATACCCAAACTACCTGAAAATACAGGTGGTCTGGGTATATGAAATAAACTAAATCGTGGACTACTATTTGAGTATAATGGCGCGCCTTGTAAGTTACCAACAACTGAACAATTTATCGAATGAGTCTTAAATCTCACCTACAAAGGTTTATCCCTGAAAGGAAACATATTCAGGAACACAAACATCTACGCCATTTTGGCGATTGGTTACATGACCCTAATATATGGCACCTGACGCGTCGGTCTTCTGCAGGTGGTGTGGCAATCGGATTATTCTGGGCGATGATGCCCTTGCCATTGCAAACAATCTTTGCCGCCGCCACGGCCATTTTCATGAAAATGAACCTGCCTTTATCTGTCATCTTCGTTTGGGTGACGAATCCAGTTACCGCTGGACCTATTTATTATCTTGCCTATAAGCTCGGAAGCGTTTTATTAAATGAACCCATACAACATGTTGCCTTCGAATTTTCCATGCATTGGATGACTGATACATTGGTGCATATCTGGCAGCCACTCATGGCAGGCTGTGTACTATTGGCCGTCTGTAGTGCTGCAATCGGCAACGTAACCATTCGCCTACTCTGGAGAGTGCTGACATTACGCAAATGGAATCGGCGACAATCTAACAGATCCAGGCATCGCTGACCGTTGCTAAATATTCAAAAAATACTGGCTAAACCACAGTAATCAAATTGCGTTACTGCTTGATAATCCTTAGAATACGCAGGGGTTTGATACTCCATTTATTTTAGTAGCATTTTGAAAAGACTTAAATAAACAGGCAAAAAATGCATTGCACAATTAAATTGTTTTCCATCTTTATCTTGTCCAGTGTCCTGGTTGCATCAGTTGCAGCTAGCAATGAGGAAATTCAACGCATGATACAGCAAGGTTCTTTTGAGAAAGCCCTGGTATTAGCGGAAGAACAACTATCTGTGAACCCAGACGAAATTCAGACTTTATTCTTAAAAGGATTAATCCTCGCCAGGATGGACAGACTCAAGGAATCCGAAGCTGTTTTTATCGGTTTAACCGAGAAACATCCAGAATTACCTGAACCATATAATAACCTGGCTGTAGTTTATGCAGCGAGTGGTGATTACGACAAAGCTGAAGAAGCCTTACGTCAGGCTATCAATACTCACCCTAGTTATGCCACAGCGCATGAAAATCTAGGCGATATCTATGCAAAAATGGCCTCGCAGGCCTATAATAACGCCCTGAAACTTGATTCCGATAACCAGGAGACCATGGAAAAACTCTCTATGATCAGTGATTTGATATCAGTTCCGGAACCGGTCGCTGTCACTCAAAAATCTGCTGTTCTACAGCCTGAATCTCTTTCACAAACCGCCCCGAAAACCGCGCCCACCAGCGATAAAAAGGAAATAAAATCTGAACCGACACTGGCCAAATTCGAGCCTGAACCAACGACCATTCTGCAACCTCCTTTTGATAGGGACGCCGCGCGTAAAGAAGTAAAAACTGCTGTAAATAGCTGGGCCAATGCGTGGTCTGCTAAAGATGTAGACAATTACATCAAAAGCTATTCTGCAAAATTCGTCCCGCCAAATAAATTAACTCGTTCTAAATGGCAGGAACAACGTCGTCTGCGCTTGACCAAACCCAGGTTCATCAAAGTTGTCCTCGGTAATATGAGGATTGAGATACTGAGCCAGGACCTAGCCCTGGTCAGGTTTGTTCAAACTTATCAATCTGATAACTATAAAGATCAGGTCAACAAACAATTACTATTGAATAATGTCGATGGTGTCTGGCTGATCTCAAAAGAAGAATCCAGTTAATTAGAAAAATGCTAATGAAAATCATAAAAAACATCTTTTACTCGATTCTGATGCTACTTGCTTTGTGTCAAGTGGCGGAAGCAAGGGAGCAACAAAAGTTTCAGGGCACGAAGGATAGCCTCTCCACCCGATCAGAGACTCTGTTGATGTCCGCCCTTGAGAACATAGCACACTCAAGAATTGATGAGGCCTTGATAGAGCTCGAAATATTGAAAAGCATCAATCCAAAATTTAGTTTAGCCCAGTTAGTTTATGCAGATTTATTGATGGCAAAAAATCAACGCATAACAGATTTTGGAAATTCTCATAAAATAGATAATGAGAAAATCAACCCTTTGCGTGACGAAATACTGGCGCGGTGGAATTATTACAAATCTCCAATTGATAAAACACTGATACCTTCCTCAATAATTCAACTGTCTGATAAACAGAATTATATACTCGTTGTTGATCAATCCAGACACCGTATGTTCTTATACAGAAATCATAACGGTATACCAGTTTATGTGGATGACTTTTATGTCACGATTGGTAAAAATGGTTCTGGTAAAATTATTGAAGGTGATCAAAAAACACCTTTAGGTGTTTATTTTGTCACTCGTTTTATCGAATCTGATATGTTGCCAGATCTCTATGGCGATGGTGCATTTCCCATAAATTATCCAAACATTTGGGATAGACGTAATGGCCGAACTGGCACAGGCATTTGGCTGCATGGTACACCTAGTGAAGTTTTCTCACGGCCACCGGATGATAGTGATGGTTGTGTCATCATCAGCAATGACGATTTAAAGAGCCTGGCTCCTTATATTGCCGTGGGTCAGACAACACCATTAATTCTCGCCAATGCAATCAAATGGGAAACCAGAGCAGAATGGGAAAAACGACAGAAAAGTTTTTATAGCTATCTTGAACAATGGAGAAAAGATTGGGAAAGTCGTGATGTTGATTTATATCTAAGTCATTACTCAAAAGACTATGAAGGTCTTGGCAAGAACTATGAAAGTTGGGCCAGGCATAAGCGCCGTGTAAATCTATCTAAAACTTTTATCAAGGTAAACCTGGACAATACGAGTATTTTCGTTTACCCCAACGGTACAGCCTCTATTATGGTTATCACTTTTATGCAGAACTATTCCAGCGATAGTTTTCAGCGAGCTTTTCGAAAACGTCAATACTGGAAAATGGAAGAAGATGGAAACTGGCGAATCATATTTGAAGGTTCAGTTTAAAACGTTATTACTACCTGATTTCTTTTGATCAACTTGAGCCCCATCACCTAAGGTCTGATCACCCAAAACCTGATCAACCAAGATCTGATCACCCATGATCTGATCACCCATGGCCAGGCGTAATTCTTTCTCCAGATCCACAGGTTCAGTAGAATTGTCCTCTGGCATATTCTGTTTTAACCATCTAATCATATCTACCCATATATCATTAATTTCGCCTGGACTTGGCATAATGCCGGCGTGTTGAAGTTCAATAGTGAGCACGGGAATACGTCGTTGCATCCCAGCAAAATTACCCAGAGAGCCTGGATAGGTTCCAAGTAGATTTAAATGTAATCTGCCAAGTTTATCCGGTGCATCTGTGTGGCCATTATGATTAAAATCCACGATGCCATGTGGGGCGTGAACGGCAATAATGATGTCAGGCTTAAAATTATTAATTTCATTATAGAACCAGCGACTCTCGGATTCACTCAAGGGTTCAGGACCAGGATAACGCCTGGGGCTTTTCCTGGTTTTAACTTCCCAGTAATATTTTGATTTTTCTTTCCATTCACGCGTCGGGAAATTGCGATTAAGATCTACACCATTGGCATTGGTGCGTGTCGATTCTTTCTTTAATAAACCATCAGGATTCATCAAAGGAGAAATTCGCCAATGAAATAAACCTGAATGATATTTATCCAGTATCTTGAGCCATTTAAAAGTAACACTGACGGAAGAATACTCATCACCATGAATGCCACCAACTAATAAAACTCGACCCATTGGTTCGCGATTTTCTAAAGGGGGATACTCTTTAATCAGAATTGGGGCGCCCTGAGTAGAAACACTACCACTATGCTGCAATTGACGACTCAGACATTCTTTATAGCCAACGCTAGAGAGCTTTTTTGCAATACGGGAACATTCATGATCGACACGTGGTGTTGGCTTTGATAATTCAGCAAATGCGCTGTTCGTCTGCAAAAGCAAAATAGATCCCAGAACAGTAAATATCAAGGAGATAAAGGAGATTGCGGGGTGTTTCTTCATATCAGGCCATTATTTCATAGTTAAGCATATAATAAAAAACGACTAAGCCATGACTAGATAATTTCAGGACTCGCAAACTTCAATGAGTGCTTCTCGGTGGCAACCCTGTGTGTTGCGTGAGTATTTTATTACCTTTGTATTTTCTACCAGTCCGTTTTTGATGTGGGCCAGAAGAATTTTTACGGCGTGGAGATTTATAGCCTTTCTCGCTATTCGGTTGCTGTTTAGGAATAAGTTGATGTTCTCCTTCCCCGATCAAGTCGGCACGCCCCATCTCTTTTAATGCTGAGCGTAATAGCGGCCAGTTTTTTGGATCGTGGTAGCGAAGAAAAGCCTTATGTAGCGTACGTTGTTCTGGGCTTTTTACAGCCTCGACGGTATCGCTCTTATAAGTGACCCTGTTCAGTGGATTTTTGCCTGAGCGATACATGGCTGTTGCAGTGGCCATAGGCGAAGGATAAAAGGCCTGGACTTGATCGGCACGGAAAGCGTTTTTCTTCAGCCATAAGGCTAGATTCAACATATCTTCATCAGTCGTGCCAGGATGTGCTGCAATAAAGTATGGAATTAAATATTGTTTCTTGTTGGCCTGTTTGGAATATTTCTCGAACAATTCCTTAAAGCGATCGAAAGATCCGATCCCGGGCTTCATCATTTTCGACAACGGCCCCTGCTCGGTATGTTCCGGTGCGATCTTGAGATAACCGCCAACATGATGAGTCACCAATTCTTTTACATATTCTGGATCTTCCACTGCCAGATCATAACGCAGACCAGAAGCTATCAAAACTTTTTTGATGCCAGGAAGTTTGCGTGTTTTTCGATAAAGCTGTATCAAAGAAGAATGATCGGTATTGAGATTCTTGCAGATCCCGGGATAGACACAACTCGGCCTACGGCAAGCAGATTCTATTTCTTTGCTTTTACAGGCAATGCGATACATATTGGCAGTCGGGCCTCCAAGATCAGAGATCACCCCGGTAAAACCAGGCACCTTGTCACGAATGTCTTCTATCTCGCGCACAATGGAATCTTCCGAACGATTTTGAATAATGCGTCCTTCATGTTCGGTGATTGAACAAAATGTGCAGCCACCAAAACAACCACGCATGATATTGACTGAGAAACGGATCATTTCATAAGCTGGTATCCGTGCAGCTTTATAAGAAGGGTGTGGTACGCGCGCAAAAGGCTGGTCAAAGATATAATCCATTTCTTCCATCGACAGCGGGATGGGCGGTGGATTCAGCCACAAGTCCTTACCATCATGACTTTGCACCAATGCCCGTGCATTACCAGGATTTGTTTCAAGATGTAGTATCCGGCTTGCGTGTGCATCCAGTACTGCGTCATTACGTACTTTCTCAAATGATGGCAGCCGGATAACCGTCTTCGATCGATCAAGTTTCGTGTATCCAGGTTCCTCCAGTAAATTTCCGTTTTCATCCAGCCCTAACCAGGCGTTATTGCGGCGTTCTTTTTCACAGTCCGTAATCTCTTGAGTATTGATGTAGGGATTAACACGTGACTCGATACGACCTGGCCGGTCGATTCGAGTGGAATCGATTTCACTATAACCTTCGGGTGTGTCTGTTCGCAAAAAGGCAGTACCACGAATGTCTGTAATGTCCTTAATGAGCTTGCCGTCTGCAAGTCTGTGAGCCAGTTCAACAATGGCACGCTCGGCATTACCGTATAGCAAGATGTCGGCCTGCGCATCAACCAGTATGGAACGACGCACGCTATCTTGCCAATAGTCGTAATGTGCAATGCGTCGTAACGAGGCTTCAATACCGCCAATGACTATCGGCACATC
>Ga0209988_10002912_pt1 | contig 11309 bp, 10 predicted proteins | sample N075metaG_FD_183115 | JGI IMG/M metagenome (GOLD analysis project Ga0209988, IMG submission 183115) | Deep subsurface microbial communities from Kermadec Trench to uncover new lineages of life (NeLLi) - N075 metaG (SPAdes) (version 2) | ecosystem: Environmental > Aquatic > Marine > Ocean trench... | reverse complement strand
GAACGCCCCGAGCACGCCCGAAGGAGACGTCGTCCTCATGAAGCGGGGCATCGAGATCCTGCCCGCGATCCTCTGCAACGCCGGCGGCGTCACCGTCTCCTACTTCGAGTGGGTCCAGAACAAGAGCTCGCTGTACTGGACCGCCGACGAGGTGGACAAGCGTCTCAACACGCACATGGTCCAGGCGGCCCGGCGCGCCAAGATTGCCCGCACCAAGTACGACGTGGACATGCGGACGGCCAGCTTCTGCGCGGCCCTCGAGCAGATCGGCAAGGTCTACGACCTGCGCGGTGTTTTTCCGTAGACCAGTTTGAGCGCTCCGTACGGCCCTCCGGGCCGACACTCGCTTTCGTACGACCCGCCGAATTCATCCGGCGGGTCTGATCGGAACTACTCGACGATCTCCAACAGCTCGATGTCGAATATCAGCGTTGCATTCGGCGGAATCGACGGGCGGCCGCCGGGTCCGTACGCGAGGTCGGAGGGGATGACCAGCTTTCGCTTGCCGCCGACCCGCATGGATCCGACCCCTTCGGTCCAACCGGCGATCACGCCGCTGAGGCCGAAGCTGGACGGCTGACCGCGGTCCACGGAACTGTCGAACTTCGTCCCGTCGGTGAGCCAGCCGGTGTAGTGCACCGTGACCCTCGCGGTGGGGCCGGACGGCTGCGGGCCGTCACCGACCACCATGTCGAAGTACTTGAGCCCCGAAGCCGTCACGGTCCCGGGTCCGTCAACCGCATCGCCCGGGTAACTCGGCGCAGCCGGAGCCGTGGTGGGCCCAACGACGGTGTCAGGCGCGGTCGTCGCGATCGACTCAACGGCCGGCTCTTTCTCCGATCCGCAGCCATACAGAGCTGCAACGCCGGCGACAACCAGGACCAGGCAAGACAGGGGCGGGCGAGCCGCCCCTGCCACGCGAATGCTGTTCATCATGCTTCTCTCCTTATGGCTTCCCGGATGTTCCGGGCGATCTCATCCGCCCGGTCCTCGTCGAGGCTGGCCGGCGTCCATCCGATCTGGAGCCCCGACGATTCGAAACGCGGAATGATGTGAAAGTGAACGTGAAGGACGGCCTGGTGCGCGGCCGCACCGTTATTCTGCAGCACGTTGTACGCGGTCGCCCCCGTCGCCGCCAGCACCGCCCGGCACAGCCGCGGCAATACCCGGCCCAGGGCTGCCGCCGCATCGTCGCTGAGTTCGTGCAGCGTCGCGACACGCTCCCTGGGGATGACCAGCGTGTGCCCGTCGCTCAACGGCCCGGCGTCCAGGAACGCCAGTACGTGGTCGTCCTCGTACACCCGCCGGCAGGGTATCTCGCCGTCGAGGATCCTGTCGAAGATCGTGGTCATCAATGGCCAGTGTAGGCCAGATACACTTCACCGCATGATCGATCTCAATGCCCTGCCATTGCCCCGGCTGTTCGAGGCGTTGACCGCGGACGGGTCGCTCGACCGGCTGCTCGCGGCGGCCCGTCGCGAGGACTTCTCGGACGCCGGCGACGTGACGACCGCGGCGATGCCCGACGGCGGGCGTCTCGTTCGCGCCAGGGGCATCGGCCGCACGGCCGGCACCGTCAGCGGCATGGCCGCGATCCGCGAGATCCTCGACGCCTTTGACTGCGCCGCGGAGCTCCAGAACGCCTTCGACGACGGCGCCGCGTGCGCCGCCGGCGACGTCCTGTGGACCTTGCGCGGCCCGATCGCACCGATCCTCGGCGTCGAGCGGACGCTGCTGAACATCGTGGGCCGGATGTGCGGCATCGCCACGTTGACGGCGCGGTACGTCGAGGCGGTGTCGGGCACCGGGTGCGTCGTCTGCGACACCCGAAAAACGACGCCCGGCCTGCGCGCGATGGAGAAGTACGCCGTGCGGTGCGGCGGCGGCACGCTGCACAGGCTGGGCCTCCATGACGCGGTGCTCCTGAAAGACAACCACCTGGCGCACCTGCAACCGCACGAACTGCCGGGTGCGGTCGAGAAGGCGTCAAACGCGGCGAAGACCCGTCACGACCTCCGCTTCGTCGAGGTAGAGGTCGATGATCTGGAACAGTTCGAGAAACTGCTGGACTGCCCCGATGGCGTCATCGACATGATCCTGCTGGACAACTTCGCGCCCGGCCGGCTCCGCGAGGCCGTCAGGCTTCGCGACGCCAGGCGACCGGGCCTGCTGCTGGAGGCCTCCGGCGGTATCGTGCTGGAACAGGTCGGCGACGTGGCGCGGACCGGTGTCGACCGAATTTCCGTCGGCGCGCTCACACACAGTGTCTCGTCGATGGACGTCGGTCTGGAGGTCGAATGACCGCACGCCAATGGACCGTGCGACTCGAGGGCGCCGCCTGCGGGCCCTTCAAGAAGATCGTCGTCGTGGACGAGACGGCGTCGACACAGGACACGGTGCGGCAACTCGATGCGGCGCCCGGCACCATCGTGGCCGCGCGCCGACAGACGGCCGGCAGGGGCCGCCTCGGCCGGGCGTGGGCCGACACCGGCGACGAGGGCATCGCGGTCAGTTTCGTCGTCACGGAACCGGCCCGACCGGAAGCGCTGGCGATCGCGGCGGCGGTCGGCGCGGCCGTCGCCGCGGAGTCGCTGCTCGGCCGCGGCGTGGGCATCAAGTGGCCCAACGATGTCGTCGTCGACGGCCGCAAGCTCGCGGGGATTCTCATCGAGCAATGGGGGGGCCGGGCGGTGATCGGGATCGGTTTGAACGTCACCCAGACCAGTTGGCCGCCGCGGCTCGCTGAACGGGCCGTCAGCCTCGCCCAGCTCGGCGCCGCGTGTACACGGCTCGATGCACTGGCTGCGCTGGTGAGGGCCGTGAGCGTGGCGTTGCCGGTCCCTGACGACGAGCTGTGCGAGCAGTTCGCCCGACGCGACGTGTTGCCGGACAGCCGCGCCGTCTTCCGGACCGGTGGGCGTACGATTACCGGAACCGTCATCAGGATCGATCCGATGCACGGTCTGCTGGTCCGAACTGACCGAGAACATGTCTACCTGCCCGCCGCCACGACCACCGTCGTCGAGTGGGGGGCCGAATCCGGCACGCCATGAGAACGACCGTCCAGCTGCTGACCATGATCACACTCGCGACGCTCGCCTCGACGGCGACCGCGCAGACGACTTCACCGCTGGTGCCAGTGGACCAGCGGATCGCCGACGTCTCGCCGCTGGGGCTGAGCCTGCGCGAGATGCAGCCGACGCTCCGCGAACCCAACAACTTCAAGGAACTCTACCGCTTCCGTGGCGATGACGAGAACCTGGTCCGCGCCCAGGGGGGGCTGTACCTGGTCTTCCAGCGGTCGATTTACGAGACGGACAGGAAGGGCAACGTCTTCGCGCTGATTCCGTCGAACACGGTGTTCTACATCGGCCCGCCGCCGGGCTGGACGGTGTCGTCGGCGATACTGGCCGTCGCGCGGAACGAGGTCGCCGATGCAGCGCGGATCGACGACCGGCTCGACCTGAGGATCGCGCCGGGCCTCGTGGTCGGAACCCCCGCCCGGGAACCGATTCGCCACCAGGCAGGCATGGCAGGCGCGGCGGACACGCAACCGCCCACGGTGCCGGCCAACCGTATCCTGCTTGATCCGGAATACCGCGCCGAGCGGCTGCGGGCTCTCATGCGCGCAGCGGCCGAAGCGTCAAGAAACTAGGCGGACGTCGCTCCACGGCCGACGTCGCTTCGCGACGTCAACCGTGCCACCCCGAGCGCAGCGTTCGTCCTTGCACGTCCGTTCAGACCCGCCGAATGAATTCGGCGGGTCGTACGAAAGCGAGTGTCGGCCCGGAGGGTGCCGTACGGAGCGCTCAAGCAAGTCCCCGGAGGGCCGTACGCAGCGCTCAAGGAAGTCCTACGCCGCGCGCGGGCCGTCGTCGTCGTCGAAGTACCCCAGGCAGCCCAGCGACTGGGCAAGGTCCTCCATGCGACGGCTTGCGTCTTCCAGGGCCTTGAAGACCGCTTCGGTCGACGGAACCTGTCCGATGACATCCTCGGCCCAGATGGGGTTGCATTGCTGCGCAGCGGGCTTGCTCGGCGTGTCGTCACGCCGGTGCCCGTCGTCGATACCTGGGAAGCGGAAGGATGCCATGCCGGTCTGGCGAATCGGCTTGATCGGCACGGGTCTTTCGGCCCACGGCGCGGGCGCGGCGAATCGAGGCGTCGCAATCCGAAGCTCTTCGCGCGCCGGTCGGTGTTATCAGACCTCAGCGGCAACGGACTCGAAGTCGTTGTCCACCATCTCTGACTTCGTTCTCGCCAACACCCCGTAGACCCAGCGGCCAAGGCACAGGACGATCACCATTGCGGTCACGAAGAAGAAACACGCCGCGATGAGGCGGTGGTCCTTCACGGGCGTTGCGTTCAACGTCGCGTAGCGAACCCTGCCCGACTCGTTGTGCTCGCCGAGGATGACGGCGATGGCCCCGTCGCTGCGGCTGGTGACCGCCCGCGCCGACTCCTGCGCGAGCGTGACGGCGACCGTGTCCAGCACCGCTGCGAGCGTGTCCGGATCGGTGCCGGCGAACGACAGCCGTAACGCCCCGGGTTTGATCGCGTAAATCGAGAGATCGTGGTCGAGCCGTTCGCCGAGCACCCTGGCATTGGCCAGGTGATCCAGCCGCTGGTCCGCCAGCCGCGCCGCAACCTTGCCGCGGAAAGAGGGATCAGCCAGCGTCTCGCGGTGCCAGGTCTCCCACGCGGTCGCTGCCTTGCCCTCGACGCCGCCGCCGCGGCGCCCCTGCGCTTCGATATCGACCGATGCCATGACCGTGGCGGGCAGGAAACGGTGCGCCGCCAGACCGCTGAAGACCGCACCCACGGCGACCAGGACAACGAGGCAGGTCACGACGATCAGCGCCCGCTGGCGACGCGACCCGACCGGGCCCGGCGGGGGCGCGTGATCGAGCGCGGCGCGTTGTTCCCGGAGTTGTTTCCACTGTTCGCGGAGTTCCTTCGCCTGTTGGGCGTGTAGTTCGCCCTGCTTGTCGCCGACCCGCGCCGCGGCAAGCTCCTGCTCCAGCCGGCTGATCCGTTGTTGCAGCACGGTGGTGTGGCCGGTCTCGTCGCCGTCAGAGACGGCGTTGAGTTCGTCTTCGAGCTGTGTGACGCGGGCGCGCAGCGAAGCGATCTGGGCCGCATGCTGGTCCGGGGTCGCGTCGGAGGCCGCGCCGGTTGTCGGCTTTTCGATTTCGAGGCGGAGGTCGTGCCCCTCCTGCCGCGCTGCCTTGAGGGCGTCGCGGAGCTGTTCACACTCGCCCGTTACTTCCTGGAGTCGAAACTCGAGGGCGCTGGACGCGCCCCCGTCGTCTCCTTTCCTGGCACCTTTGGAACGGACCTTGCTGAGTGCGTCACTGAATCCGGCGACCAGCTTGCCGACCTTCCCACCCTGCCCACCCATCCGGTTGACCTGCTCTTCCAGTTCCGCGATTCGATCGTCGCGCTCCTGGATCTCCTCCGGCTCGACGTTGGACTGCAACGACACAAGCTTCTCGGTCAGCCGTTCGATCTGCACTCGCTGCCGCTCGACCAGGTCCTGGCTCGCACCGGCCGGCTCCACGGCGGCTTCGGGGGCGGGTTCGGGAGTGGGTTCGGGGGCCTGGCTTGCCTGCTCGAGCGCTTCGAGCGATTCGTGAGCTTCGCGCGTCGCCTGCTCGGCCGTCTTGACGGCCGCCTGCAGAATCGTGATCTGTTCCGACATCGCGTCGATACGGGCGTCGGACTCCGTGGCCTTGGCGGCGTTCACCTCTTTGAGGCTCTTGGCGAGGGTCTTGATCTCCTTCTGCGCCTCGCCGAGCTGCTTCGTCATCGCCACCGACTGCTCCGACTGTTCGACCGACGCCTGGGCGGTCTGCGTTTCGAGCTCGGTCACCCGCTTGCGCATCAGGTGCAGCTCGGCCTCTCGCTCCTCCAGGTCGACGAGCGTCGGCCGATCATCGGGCACATCCTCGGCGGCGGGTGCGACGTCGGTCGAACCTTCCACGATGTGAAAATCGCCGAGTCGGCCCAGCTGCTTCTCGATCTTGGCGAGGACGTCGAGCACTTCCACCGTGGGGTCTGAGGACTCGGGCGCCTCCTCCGGCGCGTCCGGGGTCTCGACGGCGGTCGCGGGCGGCTCCGGCGTGGGCTCAACCGCTTCGGGCTCCGGGTCGGCGGCGGCCGGCGCCGGCTCAGGTTCGGCCACCACGGGCTCCGGGGCGGCTGCAACCGGCGCGGGGTCAGGTTCGGCCACCACGGGCGCCGGGTCGGCTGCAACCGGCTCCGGCTCGGTTTCGGCCGCGACCGGTCCAGGTTCAGGTGCGGGCTCGGGCTCGGGCTCGGCTGCAACCGGCTCCGCCACGGGCGCGGCTTCGACGACCTCGGGCTCGGCGGCCTCCGGTGGGGTCGGGGCTTCCGGCGGCGGTGACGGCTGTTCTTGCTTGAGCCAGTCGGGCAGGGGCATCGTACGGTCGATATCGACACGCCCAACGCGTTGATCAAGTACGAGCTTCGTTTTGGTGCCTGATAACGGCTAAGATGCCGCACCCATGACCACGGCCGCACCGCCGCTGCTCCGACCGCGTCGCCACGGCGCGCCGCCCGGGTCCGACCCGCGCCTGGCATCCGTCGCCCGCAAGGTGACCGACGGCCGCCGCCTGTCGATCGAGGACGGGTTGCTGCTGTTCGAGACGCCCGACATCTGGGGCGTGTGCTCGCTGGCAGACCTCGTCCGGCGGCGGATGCACGGAGACGTTGCGTACTACAACGTCAACCGACACCTCAACTACTCGAACGTCTGCGCGTTGAGTTGCACGTTCTGCTCGTTCTATCGCAAGGCCGGCGATCCGGGCGCCTACGAGCACTCGATCGAGCGGATCCGCGAGGAAGCGCTGGCGGCCGTGGAGGCGGGCGCGACGGAGATCCACATCGTCGGGGGCCTGCACCCGCGGTTGCCGTTCGACTACTACACGCAGATGCTGCGGGAGATCAGGACCGTCGCCCCGTCGCTGCACGTGAAGGCATTCACGGCCGTCGAGATCGTTCACCTCGCACGGATCTCGAAGCGCGGCCCGCAGAAGTACGAAGGCATCAAGTCGGTCCTGCGCGACCTGATCGACGCCGGGCTGGGTTCGCTCCCCGGCGGCGGCGCCGAGGTCTTCGACGACCGCGTGCACGACGAAGCGTTCAAGGGAAAGATCCGCGCCGGAACCTGGCTCGACGTACACCGCGCGGCGCACGAGCTCGGTATCAACAGCAACGCCACCATGCTCTACGGCCACATCGAGAGCCGCGCCGACCGCGTGCGGCACATGGATATCCTCCGGCGTCACCAGGATCACACGCTCCGCGAATGGGCGGCCGACGCGGGCATCGCCTCCCAGGGCGACGACGCCGTCGTACTTTCGGGCCCCGACGAGTTGTACGCGGGGCCGCGGCTACCCGAAGCCGATTCGTGCCGGACGGGCTTCTTCCAGACGATCATCCCGCTGCCGTTCATCCCCGACGACAGCGCGTTGGAACACCTGCCGGGCCCGAGCGGGGTGGAGAACCTGCGCACGATCGCGATCGCTCGTCTCATGCTGGACAACTTCCCGCACGTCAAGGCGTTCTGGATCATGCAGTCATTGGAGATGGCCCAGTTCATGCTGCTCAACGGCGCCGATGACATCGACGGCACGGTCGTGTGGTACGACATCACCAAGGTCGGCGGCGCGTCCACGCACCAGGAAACCACCGCGTGGAGCCTGCAGTGCGCGATCCGCGAGGCCGGCCTGCGGCCGGTGGAGCGGGACAGCCTGTACCGGCCAGTGGCACGGTTGACGTCGCGATAGCGACGTCGGCCGTGGTGCGACGTCCAGACACGGCCGACGCCGTTTCGCGTCGTCAACCGTGCCACCCCAGATCTACGACCTGCCCACCACCCACCGCAGCTCGGGCATGCTCAACAGCCGCGCCCCGCCGACAACGACCAGCATCCCGACCCCGACGGCGACCAGCAGGTTCACCAGCGTCTGCGACCAGGTGACCGCGTGCGGCATCACGGCGAGCGTTCCCGCAACCGACGCCGCCATCGCGACCGTCAGCGCCGCGGTCCTCGCGGTGCTCGCCACGACGGTTGCCGCCAGGATGTCCGGCACGTGCCGCCTGACGAGGACCAGGAGCACCACCGCCTGCACGATCGCGCACAAGGCGGTGGACCACGCGAGACCCGCCGCACGCAGCGGTGTCCAGATAAGCGTGCAGTTGAGCACGAGATTCACCGCGACCATCGCGACGGCGACCTTCACGGGGGTCTTCGCATCGCCCATCGCGTAGAACGCGCGCGTGAAGACGTGGATGATCGAGTACGCCCACACCCCGGCCGCATAACCGTAGAGCACGAAGGCCACGCGGTCGGCGTCGGCGGCGCCGAACTGCCCGCCCTCCAGGATCACCCGGACGAGCAGGGGGCCCACCAGCGCCAGCCCGGCACTCGCCGGAAGACCGATGAAGACCACGAGCCGCAGCCCGCGTCGGAGCATGTCGGCGAAGGCCTGTCGGTCATCGGCAAGCCGGGCCAGCGCCGGAAAGATCGCGGTCGCCACCGCGATGCCGAAGACGCCCAGCGGGAACTGGTACAGACGCTGCGCGAAGCTCACCACGGCCAGCGACCCCTCCCGCAGCGGGTAGTCGACACCGAAGATCGTGGGGCCGATGATCGTCGGGTAGCTGGCGATCAGGCCGTCGAAGAACACGTTGAGCTGCAGCACGCCGAGACCGAGCATCATCGGCCCCGCCTGACCCAGGACGGCGCGCATCGGTTCCCGGGCCGGCTTCGTGTCGAGTGCAAACCGGCCGGCGCCACGCAGCACCCATGCCATCCACGCCAGCTGCACCACGCCCGCCACGATCACCGAGACCGCCACGGCGGTGACGTGCCCGGCGCGATCGTCGGCACCGAACAGCGGTGCGAGGCCCACCGCCGAACCGATCAGGCAGAGGTTCAGGACGATCGGGACCGCGGCGCCGGGGCCGAAACGGTCGTGTACCTGCAGCATCGCGCCGAGCACCGCCACGACGCAGATCATCGGCATGTACGGCAGCATGATCATGGCCAGACGGACGACCAGCGACGCCTCGTCGGTCGAGGCCGGCAGCAACGCCAGGACGAGCTCGCCCACGATCGTCACCGCGCCGAGTCCTGCGATCAGCAGACCCACCGTGAGCGTCGCCAGACGCGAGGCGTTCGCCGGGTCGGTCTTGTCGAGCTGCGCGTAGACGCGAAGAAACGCCGCCGAGACCGCGCCTTCGCCGAACAGTCTCCGGAACAGGTTCGGGATCATGAACGCGAAGAAGAACGCATCCATCACCAGCCCTGCGCCGAAGACCCGGCTCAATGCCGCGTCGCGTCCCAGGCCGGTGACGCGGCTGACCGCCGTCAGCAGGGCGAACGTCCGCGTGTTTCTCTCGAAACGCTCAGCCATCGGCAAACCGCGCAAACGGAGTTCCGCACTCGCCGCAACGACCGCACCCGTGTGTCACCTCGGTGCCCTCCAGACCGTGGTCGCACCAGCGGCAGCAGACGTGTTGCCGGTCGTAGAGCACCGCCTGGCGGCCCCGGTACACACGCACCGCCACCGCCACCGCCACGGCGATCAGGGCCAGGTCGATGGTGAGCTGCATGTCCGGCAGCAGCCCCTCCCAGGATCGCAGCACGGGCACATACACCAGCATCGCCGCGACAAACACACCGGCGCCGACCAGACCCGCTCGGCCCACGCCTCGTGCGACCTCCGACAGCGGGAGCACCATCGGCGTCGCCCACTGACCCATGTGAGAGAACGTCCCGCAGACGGAGCACGCTCCGCGGCCATCGTCACCAAAATCGATATCACGGCAACTGGTCCCACAGGCAAAGCACGGGCGGATCACCCCCAGCGTGCGGGCCCGTCGCCGGACGGCGGCCGCAACCACGGCAAGGCCGGCGCCGACGCCCCCGGCGAAGCCGCCGATCGTGATCCAGTTGGGAACCACGGTGCTCTGGATCGCCCAGGTCGCCGTCCCGACGACAACCGCGCCGCCCAGCCCCGCGAGCCCCGAGAGGACCCACGTGAGGGGGTGAGCGAACAGGTCGTCGATCACGAACCCCAGCCAGGCGATTCGCACGCGGTTGGCCGGACCGCCGACCGGGACGAGCGCGCGGATCCACATCACGGCCACGACGACGCCGATCTGGCTCGCCACGAGGTCCTGCACGCTGAAGGTCCGCTTGAGAACGGGCAACGCCTGGGTCAGCTCGTCGATCACGGTCCACGCCAAGACAAGCACGGCGGCCTGCCAGACATGCGGGACCCACCGCGTCCGCCAGAGCAGCACGAGCAGTCCGGCGAAGGCGAGCGGGTGAAGGATCTTGTCCGGCGACTCAAAGCCGCCGCCGGCGATGCGGCCGAGGTCCAGCGCGGGCCAGTGGGTTGCGGTCGTCAGCACCAGCGCGTACACCACGAACGCCGCGCGCCACGGCCCTGTGTTGCGCCGTAACAGGTCCTTCGCGTCAGCCTTCACGCATCGTCACGATTTCCAGGGGCTTTGCCTCGATGCTCTGTGCGGGCGTGTCCCACGCGTCGAGCAGCCCCTCGGCGAGCTTGCGATAGTCATTGGCACCGGCGCACCACATGGCGTAGTCGAAGATCGTCTGGCCGAAGCTCGGCGCCTCGGCCAGCTTGACGTTGCGCCGGATCGGCGGCTTGAGCACGGCGCAGCCGCACCACGGCAGCGACCGGTCGGTGGCGTCCGCGAAGAACGCCTCGATGTCCGCGACCACCTCGCGGGCCAGGGTCGTCTGGCCCTCGTGCATGCACAGCACGATGCCGCACACCCGCAGGGACGGGTTGACCGACGCGCAGACAAGCCCGACGGTCTCCAGCAGCTTCCCCACCCCCTGCAGGGCCAGGAAGTGTGCCTGCATGGGCACCAGGACCTCTCGGGCGACCGCAAGCGCGTTGACCGTCAGCAGGCCGAGGCTCGGCGGGCAGTCGATGAGGATGAAGTCGAACGAATTGACGATCGGGTCGAGCTTGCGCCGGAGGATCCGCTGCCGGTCCGGCACACCCGCCAGTTCGGTCTCGGCGGCCGCGAGATCGACCTCGGCGGGGATGACCGACAGGCGGGGGCGTGCCGTGATCAGGCACTGGGCCGCCGTGCAGTCCGGATCGGTCAGCAGGTCGTAGGTGGTCGGGCCGTCACCGGGCTCGATGCCCAGGTGCAACGTAAGGTGTGCCTGCGGGTCGAGATCGACGAGACAGACCCGCCGCTCGGCGGCAGCCAGTGCCGCTCCGAGGTTGACGGTGGTCGTG
>Ga0209988_10002911_pt1 | contig 11310 bp, 12 predicted proteins | sample N075metaG_FD_183115 | JGI IMG/M metagenome (GOLD analysis project Ga0209988, IMG submission 183115) | Deep subsurface microbial communities from Kermadec Trench to uncover new lineages of life (NeLLi) - N075 metaG (SPAdes) (version 2) | ecosystem: Environmental > Aquatic > Marine > Ocean trench... | reverse complement strand
CACGGCGTTGGGTGGCACGGTTGTGCGAGCGAAGCTCGCTCGGCCGTGTCTTTGAACGTCGCACCATTGCCCGAAGACACGGCCGAGCTCGCTTCGCGAGCACAACCGTGCCACCCGATGAATTCGGCGGGTCGTACGAGAGCGAGTGTCGGCCCGCAGGGCCGTACGGAGCGCTCAGTCATTGCAGGCCCGCTCAGACCAGCCGAATGAATTCGGCTGGTCGTACGAAAGCGAGTGTCGGCCCGCAGGGCCGTACGGAGCGCTCAAACTAGTCGCCGTACGGAGCGCTCAAACTAGTCCTTCAACTCCACCGTCCAGTACGCCTCGTTCAGGAACGCCTTCCACGAGCGGTAGCGTGCTTCGCCGAGGCGTAGCGTGATGGCGGGGTTGCGTCGCGGCTTGATCGGCTTGCGGATGAGCCACATGTTCGCCTGCGCCGGCGTCCGGCCGCCCTTGCGCGCGTTGCAGCGGACACACGCGCACACGAGGTTGGTCCAGGAGTGGTTCCCGCCGAGCACGCGCGGCACGACGTGGTCGATCGTCAGTTCCCTGGTCGGGAAGGTCTTGCCGCAGTACTGGCAGTGGCTGCCGTCGCGGGCGTACAGGTTGCGGCGGTTGAGCTTGACCTCCTGGCGGGGCAGTCGGTCATAGCCGAACAGGCGGATGATCTTCGGCACGGCGATATGCAGTTGCGGTGTTCGTACCCAGGAATGTGCATCGGGCTCGAACTGCCGCTGGAGTTCGGCGATCTCGGTCCAGCTCTCCAGGTCGTAGGTGATGTACTGACCGTCCTCGACGGAGATGATCTCCGCCACCGGCTTGCAGAGCATCGTGAATGCCCGTCGCGCGTTGATCACTCGAATCGCCGTGTAGTAGCGATTCAATACGAGTACTTTCTCGTTGAGAGCGATGGGCAGCGCGGTCATCCAGACCTCCCTCGGTCTTTCCCTTTGTGCAACGTACGATTTTGCGGAATCGTAGTCAAACCATAGTCCCGCCGGCCATCGGTTTATCGGAAACAGGACGCTTCAGGCTGCGTCGCTGCTTCTCAATGATTAATCGGGTCTCACAGGTGGTGACGTGATCATTGATAAGCCCGATTGCCTGCATCAGTGCGTACATTCCGATCGGTCCCACGAATGACCAGCCGAGTCCCTTGAGACCCTTGCTCAGGGCAATCGATTCCGGGCTCGTGACCGGGAGCGTATTCCGGGTGACGCGTCGCCCCGGTGCGTGCGTCGGCTCGAACTGCCAGAGGTAAGCGGCGATGGATCCGTGGTCGTCGATGAGTTCCAACGCCCGCTTTGCATTGTTGATCGCCGACTGGATCTTGCCGCGATGCCGGATGATGCCTTCGTTGCGCAGCATCCGCTCGACGCTCCGCGTGTTGAACCGCGCCACGGCCTCGATGTCGAAGTCCGCGAACGCTTTGCGGAAGTTGACGCGTTTGCGCAGGATCGTGATCCAGCTGAGGCCCGCCTGGAAACCCTCGAGGCAGAGGTGCTCGAACAGGTGACGATCGTCGAGGTTCGGCCGGCCCCACTCCTGGTCGTGGTACTGCCTGTACAGGGGATCACCGGCGCCCCACCAGCACCGGCGGACGCCGTCCTCGCCCCGTACCGCCGATGGCGGGCGGGCCGTCATGGCCGGGCCGCGGCGGGCTTGCGTGTGATGACCGCCCACACGCGATGTTTGATCAAGAGCGGCTCGTCGGGAAACTCCGCTTCCAGTAACGCGGCATGTGCGCGGTCGAAGTCTTCGACCTGTTGATCGGTCATGCCGCCGGAGCCGACGCCGTTGCTTGTCCGAATGCGGCCGCGCCATTGCTCGTGTGTGAACGGCTGGGCGTGGTCGTAGCAGAACTGCTCGACAAACTGCATGCCGTGCTGTTGCATCGCTTCGATATGGTGCTCGTAGATGCCGACACGACCGCCCAGCGTCCACGACGGATTGTGCTCCATGATGAGTTGCTCGGTGCGTCCTGCGACGGCGCTGCTGCGGGGCAGGTAGCAGAAATGCGCGATGACATGCGTGCCGCCGGGCCGCAACAGGCGGACGACCTCCCGCATCGCCCGGTCATGGTCAAACCAGCCCCAGCACTGGCCGGCGATGACGAGGTCCGCCGATTCATCGGGCAGTTGCGTGTTCTCGGCGGGGCCGACACGGAATTGCGCCCGATCATCGAGTCCGAGTTCGGCCGATCGTCGCCGTGCCGCGGCGATCTGGTTGTCGGCTATATCAAGTCCGGTGACCGTCGCGCCACGCTTTGCCAACGCCAGCGCCACGACCCCCGGACCGGTGCCGAGGTCGACCGCGGTCGTCTCGGAGAGGGTCACGTGGGCCGCAAGGCGGTCGTAGAACGAGTCGGGAAAGCCCGGGCGGAAGGTCGCGTAGTCGTCGCTGCGGCGTCCGAAGTCGATGAGGGACGGGTCGTACATGGGTATCGCACGATAGCGAATGTTGCCCGGGTGGCACGGCCGAGCGAGCGGTAGCGAGCTCGCCCGTGGAGCGACGTCCGAAGACACGGGCGACGTCGCTATCGCTCCGTCGGCCGTGCCACCCGATCTTAGTGCTTGAAGTGACGCACGCCCGTCACGAGGCACGTCACGCCGTTGTCATTGCAGACATCAAGCGTCTCCTGATCGCGTTTCGAGCCGCCGGGCTGAACGATGCAGGTGACGCCCGCCTCGATGAGGAGCTTCGGGCCGTCGGCGAAAGGGAAGAACGCATCGGAGGCGGCGACGATGCTCTCGTGCCGGGCAAGCTTTGTCCCGGCCTTCTCGATCGCCAGCCGGCATGCGGAAACGCGATCAACCAGGCCGCAGCCGCCGCCGAGCAGGCGGCCTGCGGCGGCGATTGCCACGGCGTTGGATCGCAGGTGCTTGACCACCGTCCACGCGAAGACGGCGTCATCGAGTGTCCGGCCCTTTGGTTCGGGGCCGGCCGCATGTTTCCAGTTCTGCGGTCGGGCGATCGCGGTGTCACGCTCCTGGACGAGAACACCGCCGGGGATGGAACGGGATTCCGTCTCAGTTGGCACGACGGCGGCGGAGAAGTCGCCGACCGCCAGCAGCCGCACGTTCTTCCATCGCGCGCTGAGCTTCGCCAGTGCCGCGTCGTCGTAGCCCGGTGCAACGATGACCTCAAGGAATCGCTGCCCGTCGCAGATCCGGTCGGCGGTGTCCGGCCCGATGGACCGGTTCACGGCGAGGATGCCGCCGTAGGCGGCGATCGGGTCGCCCTCGTAGGCGAGATCGAACGCCTCGGCGAGACTGTCGGCGTTCGCCGCCCCGCACGCATTGGTGTGCTTGATGATCGCCGCGCAGGCCTTGAGGGTGGCGACCCTGTGAAGGTCCTGGACCAGCAGCAGTGCCGCGGCCGCGTCCTGGATGTTGTTGTAACTGAGCGTCTTGCCGTGCAGTACGCGTGCGGTCGGAATGGCCGGGTCGTCGCCGCCGTCACTCGCCGGTGCTAACGCGTGTAGCCAGGCGGCCTGGTGGGGATTCTCGCCGTAGCGGAGCTCACGCTGCTGAGGCGGGGCTGCCGTGTCCATCCAGTGGCTGATGTGGCCGTCATAGCTCGCCGTGAGCCGGAACGCCGCTGCGGCCAGACGCCGGCGGAACGCCATCGTCGTGGCGCCGTCGTGGGCGTCGAGTTCGGCAGCCAGCGGTTGGTACTGATCCGGTGACGTCACGATCGCGACGAACGCGTGGTTCTTCGCGGCGGATCGCACCATCGCCGGGCCGCCGATGTCGATCTGCTCGATGGCCTGGGTGCGTGTCGTGCCGGCCTGGCTGATCGTCTGCTCGAAGGGGTACAGGTTCACGCACACAAGGTCGATGGGCGTGATGCCGTGTTCCCGCATCGCGTCAAGGTCTTCGTCGAGGTCGCGTCGGGCAAGCACTGCACCGTGAACCGCCGGGTGCAGCGTCTTGACACGCCCGCCCATCATCTCGGCGACACCGGTGAGGGCCTCGACGGCGGTGACTGTCAGGCCGGCTTCCTCGAGCGTGCGCGCGGTGCCACCGGTTGAGACGATCTGTATGCCGCGGCGATCCAGGACGCGGGCGAACTCGACCAGCCCGGTCTTGTCGCTGACCGAGAGCAGGGCCCGGCGGATAGGGATGACGTCGGGAGTGTCGGACACCTGTTGTACTGTATGGCGGAACAAGGCACGGAGGCAGATGGTCCGTCATCCCCTTCGTGTCGAAGTGCCGAAGTGCCTTCGTGCCTCTCCTTAGTCCATCGGCGACAGGGCGATCACGCGGCCGTCGTCGCTGGCGGCGAAGAGCTCGCCGGCGTCAAGCATGTAAATGTGTTTCACGTCGGCCAGGGTCATCGTCGTCATGACCCCGCCGCGGATGGAATCGACAATGTTGAGTACCCGCTGGTCGGCGTCCCACACGAACAGGCGGTGCCCGCGGATGCCGATGACATCGCCGGCGACGTCCGGGGCCGTCCACAGGATTTCGCCGCCCGGGGCGTCGAGCGGTCGGGCCACGAAACAGTGCAGCCCGGAGCCGGCGATCTGCTGGTACAGCTGCCCGTCGAGTATCGCCGGCGGGCTATCCAGGGGCACCTGGGCCAGGTACTTCCAGTGCGTCCGGCCGTTGGCGATGTCGATCGCCCACAGGTACTGGTCCATCCCGGCGATGTAGAGCAGCCCGCCGTCAGTCGTCGGCGCCGCCGTCACCTCGTTGAGCAGCCGCTTGTTCCAGATGCCGGCGGCCGTGGCCGCGTCGAGCACCATCACCCGGCCGTCGGAGCCGGTCGCGACGATGACGCCGTCGACGAGCAGCGGCGCGACGCGGATCGTCGGTGAGACCTGGTAGCCGCGCCACTGGTAGCCGACCTCGGACGAGTGCCAGACGATCTGTCCGCTGCGGGACCCATAGATGAAGAAAGAACCGGCCACCACCGGGGCGGTGGCGGCGATCTGTCCGAGTTTCTGCTTGTCGATCATCGAACCCGTGTCGTCGTCGAGCACCAGAATGTGTGACGTGGATGTCAGGAAGACACGCTCGGTCACGGGGTCATAGTTGATGCCCTTGATGATGTCGAGACGACCGGCGACCGGCAGACGCCAGGTCCGCTGACCATTGGCACGCCTCAGACGGGTCAGGAAGTTGATGCCGTCGAGCACGAAGACCGCGTCTGCCTGGACCGACAACTGCTTGAGGCCGGATCCCTCTTCCGGATACGTCTGGGTCTGGTAGTTGATCCGGAGGCCAAGCTTGCGGGCGGATTCGTAGTCGATAAGGTAATCGCGCTTGACGATATCGACGGTGGATGACCCGGCAGTCGCCGGGCGTACATGCGACGGTCCGCTGGTCGGCGTACAACTGATGCCACTGGCCAGGATGATGCCGGACACGCCGACCAGGAGAATTGTCCGAGCCTTCATCGACTGTATCCTTCCAATGCAGTTCAGAGACCACCCGACGACAGTCAAGGATAGTAGCGTACGAGCCAAACGCCGGATCTGATGCGATGTTCACCGGGATAGTTCAGCACCTGGGCGAGGTTGCCGCCGTGAGCCGCGGTGCCGCCGGCCAGGCCCTGCAGATCGACACCCGCGGGTGGGGCACCCATCCAGCCCCCGGTGACTCCGTCGCGGTCAACGGCTGCTGCCTGACGGTCACCGACGAGGCCGCCGGCGTCTCGACGCTCTGTTTCGACGTCATTCCCCAGACGCTCCGAACCACGACGCTGGGCCGCCTGGCCGTGGGCGACAAGGTCAATCTGGAACCCGCCGTGACCGCGGCGACGCTTATGAGCGGCCACATCGTGCAGGGGCACGTGGACGGCGTGGCCGTGGTGCGTTCGGTGACGACTGATGAGCCGGAACATCGCCTTCGCATCGAGCCGTCGTCGGAACTTGCCCAGTTCATCATCGACAAGGGATCGATCGCCGTCGACGGCGTGTCACTGACCGTGGCGGCCGTGGGGGAGCAATGGTTCGAGATCGCACTGATTCCCACGACGCTCGACATGACCAACCTGGCGGCACTGCGCGAGGGTGGGCAGGTCAATATCGAAGTGGATTACGTGGCGAAGATCGTCGTGAACTGGATGAGAAAAACAGGAACAAAGGGGACAGACCCCTTTACCGGCGGCCGGTAAAGGGGTCTGTCCCCTTTGTTCCTACGCCGCGATCTTGTCGCCCTGCGACGTCGTACCGGCCTGTACGCACAGCAACGTCAGGTCATCGGCCTGGCTCAACGAGCCCTGCTGCATATCCAGCCGCCGGCCGATGGTGTCGATGATTTCCTGCGGATCATCAATGTCGCGGAGCTTCCCGAACTCGGTGCGGTATTGACTGTTGGCGCGGCTGGCCGCCTTGCCTTCGTTGCCGGGGAAGGCCTGCTCGAACCCGTCGGTATAGAGCAGCAGTCGGTCGCCGAGGGACAGCGGAACCTCGAGCTGTTGATACACCTCGTTTTCGAAGACGCCGAGCAGTCCACCGGAAGTATCCAGGTACTCCGGCTCGCCGTTCTTGCGGATCAGGAACGGCGGCGGGTGGCCCGCCGTGGCGACGGTCAAGACGCGGCGGCGGCAGTCCACGACGGCGTACACCGCTGTTGCGAAGCGGCTGGGGTGCATTCGGCGCCCCACGAGCTGGCCGTTGAGACGTCCCAGGACCTCGCCGGGCTCCAGGATGCGTTGGACCGAGCCTTCCGTGACACAGGTGGTCAGCGACTGGCTGATGACCATGGTCATCAGTGCGGCGGTCACGCCGTGGCCGACCGCGTCGGCGAGGAACAAGCCGATGTGATCCTCGTCGAGCTGCAACACGTCGTAGATGTCCCCGGACACCCACTGCGCCGGTCGCCACAACGTGGCGACCGAAACACCGTGCAACGATGGAAGTTCACGGGGCAGCAGTTCACGCTGGGCGTGCGCGGCGAGCTGGAGTTCCTCGTGCATCTTCTCGACCTCGTCGCCGAGCCCGCCGTGCGAGCGCTGCGATACGGTCACTTCGTGACGCAGACGGTTGACCTCGCGTTGGCGATGCATCATGCCGTGCAGCCGCGAGCAGATCACCGCGCCGTTGGTGCTGCGGTCTTCGATGAGGACGCTCGAGTACTCGAAGACACCGCCGGACTCCGGCGGTCCGTCCAGCATCGCCAGGACCGGAATGTGCATCTCGTCGAGTTGGGTCAGCGGTCGCACCAGTTCCGGTTGCCGCGCCTTCGCTTCAGCCAGCAGCACGACGGCGTCGAGTTGTTCCATCATCGTCTGGTCGAGCTTGCGCAACTTGTGGAGCTTGAAATGCGCTTCGGGAACGCTGTTCCAGTTCGCCTCGAGTCGACGCTGAATGGCCCTGGCCTCGGTCTTGGCGCCAGGACAAACGATGATTGCAATGTTCCAGTTGTTCATGCGCGCCGCGTCCGGTGGGTGCGGTCCCGTCCATCCGCAGCCACTGGTTGGTCATCGGTCTAGCGGGCAACGGCCTTGAGGCGGGTCAGGTCCAAGGCGACCTTCGAATTCACCTCCAGGCCAAGCCGCTGGAGTGTGCCGGCCCGGAACTCCATCGCGAACTGGGCCGGATAACTGCTGCTGTAAAGGGGCAGCCTTCTCTCGTAGGTCGCCCTGAGCTCGTCAGCCCGAATCGGCGGCTCCACCCGCATCGTGTGAAGGGCGGTCACGCGGCCCTGGGGGTCCAGGAAGATGACGTCCATGTCCACCAGGCAGTCCGCCATCCAGAATGACCGGATCTGGTTGTTCGGGAAGAGAAAGATCATGCCCCCATCGGGGCTGATCTCGGTGACGCCCTTGAGGCCCTGGATCCGGGCGGCATCGTCGTTGGCCACCGCCATCGTGAATCGCTCGTTGGCGATCTCGACGGTCACGGCCTCCGGATCGCTGCGGAGCGACTCACAGCCGGTCGTCGCGCAACAGATGACAGTCGCAAGGACCAGAAAAGGGCGGAGCATCGGCCATGAGTATACGAAGTGGGTCCGCTCAGACCCGCCGCGTACGAGTGGCACGGCCGAGCGAGCGATAGCGAGTTCGCCCGTGGTGCGACGTCCAACCACGGGCGACGTCGCTGACGCTCCGTCGGCCGTGCCACCCGAGTGCAAAAGACCCTATAGTGGCAACCAGGAGACCGCTCATGCAGAAGCTCAGCGCGGAGCAAATTCAGGAGTATCTCGGTGACCTGCCGAGTTGGTCGTTGAACGGGGAGTCGCTCCAGCGCACATTTCGCTTCGACGATTTCGTCGGGTCCATGGCGTTCGTCAAGAAGATTGCGACCCTGGCCGAAAAAATGAAGCATCACCCGGACATCATGATCCGGTTCAACAAGGTGACGCTCACGCTGAGCACCCATGACGCCGGTGGGATTACCGAGAACGATTTCACGCTCGCTCGTTCGACCGACGGGTGCGTCCCGGCGGAAAAGCGAGCCTAGCAGCCCGAATGACTTCTTCAACGGGCTAACGGGCCGCGGGTGTCGCTCAGGCCAGCGCCTCGCGCACCAGCGTCGCCCTTGCTTCCCGACGCTGATCCGGATTCAGGCTTGCACCGACGGCCTTCTGCAGGTGCGCGGTCTGGATCTGCAGCAGCAGGTGGTTGATGGTGCGGAGTTCGATGCCCGGCAATCGGCGGAGCCGGACACCCAGCCGCACGCGGCTCAGCAGTTTCATGGCTTCCTCGGCGCCCAGCAGACGCGCGGTCCGGAGGATGCCGACCGCCCTGTGGATCCGATCGTCCAGCAGCGTTGAATTGCGTTCGACGAGCATCTGGCGGGCGTGCTGCTCGTACTTGATGATCTCGGGGAGAATGCGGTCACGGAACTCGGCGAGCAAGTCCTGCTCGGAGCATCCCAGCGTGATCTGGTTGCTGACCTGGTAGAAGTCGCCGGCTGATTCCGAGCCTTCGCCGTAATAGCCGCGCACCGCCAGGTGCAGGTCCTTGGCCGCCCGCCGCACACGGTCGATCTCGCCGGTGAGCTTCAAGCCCGGCAGGTGCATCATGACCGACAACCGGATACCCGCACCCACGTTTGTCGGGCACGCCGTCAGGTAGCCCCATCGCTGCGAGAACGCGAAGTCGAGCTTGCTCTCGATCGCGTCATCGACCTCGTTGATACGAACCATGAGCCGGTCGAGATCGAGCCCCGGTCCGAGCACCTGCAGCCGCAGGTGATCTTCCTCGTTGACCATGATGCTGAGCGTTTCATCGCCCGATACGGCGACCGCGCGCGGGAAGTCCGCCTCGGCAAGGTGACGCGAGATCAGGTGGCGCTCCATGAGCAGTTGACGGTCGCGTGTCGAAGACTGGCTGAGGTCGACCCAGAACATGCCGTCGGCAAGCGGCGTCGACAGCACGACCTGCTGGGCGACCTTGAGGATCTCGCGACGCTGAGCGTCGTTGGCACGTCCGACGAACGGGAAGCCGGCGATATTGCGGGCGAGCCGGATACGACAGCTCATGACCACGTCGGTTTCGGGGCCGTCATCGCTCAGCCAGGGACCGGGTGTGGAGAATTTCATCCCAACGCTCCTGTGGCGGCGTGGCTCACGAGTTGGAAGGGCCGCCTTGACCCTGTTCGGGAACGGGATTCGGCCCGGCCACGCCCGGGTTCAGTTCGTGGAGCCGGTCGCGGAGTTGTGCGGCCCGTTCGTACTGCTCGGCACCGACGGCCTGGTCGAGTTCCTTGACGAGCTGGGTGATCAGCAGTTGCCGGTCCACCGACGCACCGGCCCGGTTGGGTGTCTTGCCGCGGTGCTGGGTCGCCCCGTTCTGGGCCCGCTCGATCAGCGGTGTCAGGTGCGCTTCGAAGGCGTCGTAGCAGTCCGGGCAGCCCAATGCGCCGGTCTGCCGGAAGCGGGCGAAGGTCATGCCGCAGCCGCTGCAGGCCTTACTCGACTTCGATTTTACCTTCGTGCGTGACGAATGCGAGATGACGAACTGCGTCAGCAGCGTGTTGATCGGCTGGTGGGTCGGCATCGACACACCGGCCTCCTGGGCGTGTTCCTGGCACAGGTGGATCTCGGTCTTGGCGCCGTTCTTGAGGGTGACCTCGTGGACGACGGCAGGCCTATCACACTGGTCGCACTTGGGGTGATTCATGCTCAGGTCATCTTAGGCGCAACGAGCCCCGCAACAGGTCAATCGGTGCGATCGGCCAGGGGCCTCGACATGCACCTGTGAATCGAGGCCAGCGATTGCAGCAGCTCATCCAGCTGGTCGAGCGGCTGGCAGGTCGTCGCATCGGAAAATGCCTCTGCGGGCCGCGGGTGACACTCGATAAAGACGACGTGGACCCCTGCGGCGACGGCTGCCCTGGCCAGCAACGCCGCCCGGTCGGGTCGCCCGCCGCTGAACCCGTCGCCGCCGCCGGGCAGCTGCGTCGAGTGGGTGACGTCGAAGCAGACCGGGTAGCCCAGCTGCATCAGGTCGCCGAGACCGATGAAGTCGTTGACAAGCCGGTTGTATCCGAAGAATGTTCCCCGCTCGGTGAGCATGATCTGCTCACAACCGCCCTTGCGGAGCTTGCCCACGACGTGCTTCATCTCGGCCGGTGAAACCCACTGGCCCTTCTTGACATTCACGGGCTTGCCGGTCGCCGCGCACGCGGTCAGCAGGTCGGTCTGGCGACAAAGAAAAGCCGGCACCTGCAGGAGGTCGACCACTTCGGCGACGCGCTGCGCCTGGGCCGGTTCGTGGACGTCCGTGGTTATCGGAACGCCAAGTTCGTCACCAAGACGCGCAAGTTCGGCGAGCCCGTCCTGGATACCGGGGCCGCGCCGCGAACGAATGCTGGAACGGTTCGCCTTGTCGAAGCTGGCCTTGAACACGTAGCCGATACCGAGCTCGGCGCACTTATCCCGAAGTGTGACACCGACTTGCGTGTTCAGGTCGGGTGTCTCCAGGACGCACGGGCCACCGATCAGGATCAGTGGTTGACCGTCGCCGGCAACGAGCGAACCGATCGAGCAGTCGGAAATCGCGGTCATGCGGCAAGCGTAGCGGCCGATCGGATCCGTCGCGAAGCGTGTGAAAGTGTGTGCCCGGGGCCCAACGCAGACCTAGGTCATCAAAACCGCATGCACACGCGAGCCCGTGCCGATACAGGGGGCCGCCACGTCTTTTCACTGGAATCGGCCGCCGAGCTTGCCGAAGACATAAGATACTGTAGTTATTGGACTTGCGATTCGAATGCTTGTCCTGGAGTTGCGAATGGGCAACATGCCGCGAGAGCCCGAAGCATTCGGCGAACACGTCGCGCGGATCCTGAAACGCCAGTATCCCGAACGGACCGTGGAATTGGCCGGTCCGCTCGACCTGGTGCTCAGCGGCAAA
>Ga0209988_10002910_pt1 | contig 11316 bp, 9 predicted proteins | sample N075metaG_FD_183115 | JGI IMG/M metagenome (GOLD analysis project Ga0209988, IMG submission 183115) | Deep subsurface microbial communities from Kermadec Trench to uncover new lineages of life (NeLLi) - N075 metaG (SPAdes) (version 2) | ecosystem: Environmental > Aquatic > Marine > Ocean trench... | reverse complement strand
AAGCGGAAAGAGGTCGATGGCGTCAGCCAGTCCTGGTCGTCGTTCAAGATCGGCAACCGCAAGGAGCTCGCGGCGGGAAAGTTCGCGGTGCTGGTCCAGCTCTCGCTCAAGCCGCATCCCGAGCTCACCAAGATGGGCGTACCGCTTATCTTCGACGTCATCGACAGGAAGCACGTGCTTCCTGAGTTCACGGTCAAAGAGGCCGATGGCTTTTTCCGTCTGATGCTGACGTCCAAAGCCATGGGCCGGCCCTATGCGCTGGGTCCCAAGGTCCCCTTGGACCGGGTCAAGGCCATGCGTAAGGCCTTCATGGCGACCGTCGCGGACCCCGGCTTCCTCAAGGATGCCGCTGCCCAGGACCGCGACGTGAGCCCGATTACCGGTGAAGAGGTCCAGCAGATGATCGCCAAGCTGGCGAACACGCCCAAGGACATCGTCAAGCGGGTCGAGAAGCTGATCCAACCCAAGGGCAAGGTCAGGATGGTGAAGATCGCCCTGGCCAAGCACACCGGCAAGGTCACCGCCACCAAGCGCGGCGGCCGGCGCATCTTCATCAGCTACAAGGGCAAGGAAGTGAAGGCCAAGGTTTCGGGCTCGCGCACCAAGGTCACCATCGACGGCAAGAAGGCCAAGCGCAAGGCCATCAAGGTCGGCATGACCTGCACCTTTACCTATCCCAGCCCCGGTTCAGAGGCCAAGCGGGTCGATTGCAAGGGCTGATCGATGGCGGCCCTGCGCTCATGAAGCGGGCCCCTTCGGGGGCCCGCTTTTAGTTCTTAACTAAGGCCGTGCCAACCGGGTTAGACACCTTTCAATATTTCTGTCTCCAGCTCGGCTTCGTCGGGCACCCGCTGATAGCCGTGCTGCTGCACGTCGGCGTTTACGAGTTCGCTCTCGTCGTCGTCCGCCGTTTCCAGGAAGTCCCAGCTTTTCATCCACTCGAAGGTGCGCCGCAGCTCGTCTTCGGGAATCGGCGCCGGATCGACAAGCAGCAAGCGAGCCGGGTTGAGGTCACTGACCTTGAGCTTGGCCATCCCCTCGGGGTCGAGTTCCTTGTAGTAGTCGATGAAGTAGTGCATGTACGCGTCCTTGTCCGCATTGATAAGGCGTACCGCCGCGCGCACCCCGCGATTGAACGCGCTGTAAGTTTCGGCGTCCACGCGGTCGGACGCGACCTCGGTGCCATGATGGAAGGACCCAATAACGATGCGGCACCCGGTTTTCTCGGCAAGCGTGATATAGGGCTCGGTCAACGTGGTGGCATCGACGGTGCCATCCATGAGCATCTTGTAACGGTAGTTGGAGCCGTTGGGCACGCGGCCCAGCTTGATCAGATCGCGCGGGACAAAGCCCTCCAACATCTGAAGCGTGAGATAATGGGTGCCGGAAAACATCGGAACGCCAATCTGGCGGTTGGCGAACTGCTGCGGTGTCTGCACCGGAGAATCGCCACGCACCACCAGTGCCGCGTAGGTCACGATGGAACGGCGGCCGATTTGGCGGCTCTTGACCTTGGTGCCCTCGACGCGCGAATAGTTGCCCCATTCGCAAGCGTTATAAAGGTCGGCCTTGCCCTGCTCCATCATTTTGCCGTGACTGGCGAAACGCGACGCGTCCTTGTGGTCGGTAATGTGGAGTTGCGCGCTCTTGTCGACGCCCTTCTCCCGGTCGGCCCATTCGATGGTGAGCCCTTCCTTCTCGAACAAGCCCTCGTCGTCAGCGACCAGTTCCGCCAATCCTTGGAATGGCGCAGTCGTCTCCAAAACCACTTTTTGTTCATATTTTTTCTCCTAATGATGTGCACTGCGAGACCGCGGTCTCTCCAGGCAACGTGTCAAGCCATGGACGTGGTTTCGGCAGTATAGTCCCGAATTTGCGACACGATATCATCTAATAAAGCCCGTACCGAATTTGGAACATTATCATCTAAAAATGAGATTGGCAACCTAAGTTTGATATTCTACAACCTAAAATTACCGTCCTGAAATTGAGACACCATCGTCTAGCCATGAGTTTGGCATCCGCGTTCCGGCTTTATATCCGTTCACGCAGTCTTTGACCAAGGCTGTTCAGGAAGCGCTGCAGGATCCTTTGCCTTGCCATTACCGCCGGCCGGCTTTTTCTTATTTTACAGTCCCGAACAGGCGAAATTACCATCCAACCTCGCAGAAAAATTGCATGTTTCGCCAATTCCGGGTCGTGGACACACAGAATAAGCACGGCTTGCCCCAGGATAAACCGGCCCGGCTGAGCTTGCGCCAATCATGCTATCTGCTACGCTCTCGCCTAAGAACGCCCATCTCAATAAGGCGTCTTGGCAAATTTAGAGGGAGATTTGATATGACAATTTCGCGAATTTTTCTTGCCGTTGCCTTGGCGGGGACCATGGGCGCGGCCGCCGGCGCCGCCCAGGCGGATGCGGTGTCCGATTTCTACAAGAGCAAACGGGTCACCATGATCGTCGGCTACAGCCCCGGTGGCGGCTACGATACCTATACCAGGCTGATCGCCAGGAACATGGTCCGGCATATCCCGGGAAATCCCAGGATCATCGTCAAGAATATGGCCGGCGCGGGAAGCCTGATCGCGGCGACCTATATCGGCGTCAGGGCGCCCAAGGACGGCTCCGTGTTCGGCACCTTCGACCGCGGCCTGCCGCTAAACGCATTGCTTAAGCTGATCCCGGTACCCTTCGATCCCTTCAAGATGACCTGGCTCGGCAGCATGTCGAGTTCCAAGGACGAAGCCTTCATGTTCGTGGTGCGCACCGACAGCCCGTACAAGACCATCCAGGACGTGATGGACAAGAGCCTGCCGCCGGTGATCATCAGCGCCACGGCGCCCGGCTCCACCGCTTACGACATCCCCTACCTGATGGCCGCCATCGTCGGCCTCAGGATCAAGATCATCGCCGGCTATCCCGGGTCCAAGCAGGGCGCCCTGGCGCTCGACCGCGGCGAGGTCCAGGGCCGCGCCCAGGGCCTGTCCTCGATCCGCTCGACCCAGCCTCATTGGATCAAGGACAAGCTGGTCCGCTTCCTGTGGCAAGCGGGCCGCCGGGACCGGCACCCGAATTACCAAAATATCCCGACCTCCCGTGAGCTGGTGAAAAACAAGGACGACCTGGCGCTGGTCAATCTCCAGGAAACGCCGCTGTTCATGGCCCGGCCCTATGCGGGACCGGAGGGAATCCCGGCCGACCGCGCCAAGGCCTTGCGCAAGGCCTTCATGGCCACCGGCAACGATCCGAAGTTCATCAAGGAAGGCCACCGGCTCAAGCTCGACATCAGCCCGATCGACCACATTGCCTTGGGTAAGATCCTCCAGACCCTCAAGGACACGACTCCCAAGGTGCTCGCCAGGTACAAGAAGATCATGGATTCGCGGCCGCCGGTGCCGATGATCGAACACGCCGGCAAGGTGACCAAGACCAAGCGCGGCGGCCGGCGGGTCTGGATCAGCTACAAGGGCAAGGAAGTGAAGGCCAAGGTATCGGGCTCGCGCACCAAGGTCACCATCGACGGCAAGAAGGCCAAGCGCAAGGCCATCAAGGTCGGCATGACCTGCACCTTCACCTATGCCAGCGCCGGCAGCACGGCCAAGAAGATCGACTGCAAGGGCTAAGCGCGGTCCGCGTCTGTTGACTTAATGGCGTCCCCGGCATCCCGGGGACGTTTTTTTGGCTAAATCCAGGGACCGTCAGCCGAGGAAGCAATCCACCGTCAGGCGCCACACCGGGGTGGGGCTCGAAGCAGGGGTCTTGGCCGGGGGCTTTTTCGGCGCCGCGGGCGCCACCTGTTCGCCTTCGGATTCCAGGGTGGCCCAGCAGGTGACGCGGTCCTTGCGCAGCGCGAAGGCCCGCATGGCATCGCCATGGCGCCGATAGCGCTTGAGCAGCCGGTCGCCGGTGAAGCCGTGGCTCTTGAGCACCCGGGTCACGCGGCGGGCGATTTCGTCGATCCCCGGCCGGGCCTTGGCACCCTTGGCCTTGGCCGCCACGCCCTTCGCGGTTATGCGGCATTGATTGCCCTTGATCCCAAGGTCGCCATCCCGGAACCACTGGACTTCGGTTCTGTAGGGTTTGGGAAGCGGACCGGCGGCCCCAAGGTCATCGGCCAGCGCGCGGCAATCCTTTTGCGGATACGGATATGCCTGGCCCAAGGCCGCGCGCGGCACCAAAGCCGCGATCAGCCCGGCCGCCAGGGCCAAAGCACCCAATGTCTTCAAGGGCCGGCAATCCATCATCGAAGCATAGCAAAAACACGGCCCTTCCCGAAACAGCGTAAATTGGGACTCCCCCGGCGCCGGTCCATGGGTTAAGATTTTGTTAGCGACGGTTCCCCTCTCGGGGACCTAAGAGGGAACAGGGTAGGCCCGCCCGCACGGCGCCGAGCCCTGGCTGCCCCCGCAACTGTGCGCGGAGAGCGCGCGCCCATTTCGTGCCACTGGGAAACTGGGAAGGCCGGGCGCAAGCGACGACCCGTTAGCCAGGAAACCTGCCGTCGCGAGCGTCACCCTTCCGCTGTCCGGGGTTGGTCGGTGGGACGGAAGCCCGTTGCGGTGACGCGGGATCGTGTCGCCGCTGGGGAGTGTCCGTCGTGGAGGGTCCACGCATACTCATATCCAGACGTTTCCACGCCCCCCGCCTTTTAAAAAGGGGGCCTCGTAGCTTGGTGCCAGGGGAGATAGTCAGATCGAACATCACGCAATTCTGTTGGGTCTAAGTTATATATTGGCTTTCAGCCAAAAGCGGACGTTTGGTTAACAGCACTTCCTTCAAAAGGCTTTTCGTCTAACATAGAAACTGAACCAGTCAATGGGGGCAGGCCATCGGTGAGGCTGTGAGCGAAGCTGTCTCTCCACCGCCGATTTCCATACTAACCATAATCCCGCTACTGGCCCCATTGAAGGGCCGCTGGTTGGCCCGCGCCACCGCCGGCCGTGGGCCACGCCGAAAGTCTGTGGCAGTTGAGCTTGGCGTACCCTGCGCCACCGTGATCAGCTACGATAGTTAGGCCGCATCCTAATCGCGTTGAGGGACCTGCCCCATGCAGCCGGTGAGCGCATTTCCAGAGACCGACCGCCGCGCCGTTCGGGGCGTATTTCTCGACATTGACGAGACGCTGACAAGCGACGGAAAACTGACCGCCGAGGCCTATGCAGCGCTTGAGCGCCTACACGATTCCGGCAAGCTGTGCGTGCCCATAACCGGCCGCCCCGCGGGGTGGTGCGACCATATCGCGCGGATGTGGCCGGTGGACGCGGTGGTCGGTGAAAACGGCGCCTTCTATTTTCGTTATGACGCGGCGCGAGGCAAGCTCGTCAAGCGCTTCTTGTTGGCCCCCGAGGCGCGCGCGGCCAACCGTTCGCGGCTGGCCGAGATCGGTCGGCGCATCCTCGCCGAGGTTCCGGGCGTGGCTATCGCCTCGGACCAGCCTTACAGGGACTCCGACCTGGCTATTGATTTCTGTGAGGACGTACCGCCGGTCCCGGCCGAGGCCGTGGACCGGGTGGTCGGCATCTTCGAGGCGGAAGGGGCGACGGCCAAGGTCAGTTCGATCCATGTCAATGGCTGGTTCGGCACCTACGACAAGCTGGCGATGACCCGCATCATGCTCGATGAGTGTTTTGGCATCGACTTAGATGCCGAGAAGCAGCGTTTCGTGTTTGTCGGCGATTCTCCCAATGACGCACCCATGTTCGCCTATTTTCCCCTTGCGGTGGGGGTCGCCAATGTGCGGGATTTTTCCGCGCGCATGAATGCCCTGCCGGCCTATATAAGTGCCGGCCGATCGGGCGTGGGGTTCACGGAAATCTCTGACATGCTGCTCAAGGTGCCATGATAAACGCCGCCAAGATGCCCGCGGATTGCGTGGATCTGTTGATTATCGGCGGCGGGATCAACGGTGCGGGGATTGCCTGCGACGCCGCCGGCAGGGGGCTTTCGGTGGTGCTCTGCGAACAGGGTGATCTTGGCGGCGCCACGTCGTCGGCCAGTTCCAAGCTGATCCATGGCGGCCTACGCTATCTCGAAAATTATGCCTTCCGCCTGGTTCGCGAAGCACTTTGCGAACGCGAAGTATTGCTCCACAAGGCCGCCCATATCATCCGCCCGCTGCCCTTCGTGCTTGTGCATGACGCCCGGATGCGGCCGGCCTGGATGATCCGGTTGGGGCTTTTTCTCTATGACAGGCTGGGACGGCGGGGCATTCTTGCCCGCTCGCGCGGGGTGGACCTCACCACCGCTCCGGAGGGCGCGTCCCTCGTGGAAAGTGCCAAGAGAGGCTTTATCTACGCTGATGCCAGGGTGGACGATGCCCGGCTCGTCGTCCTCAATGCCCTTGCCGCGGCCGAGCTTGGCGCCCAGATCTTAACGCGCACCGAATGCACCAGCGCACGACGCGACCATGGCGTGTGGAGGGCCGAGTTACGCGACCGGCGCAGTGGCACGAGCCGTGAAATTACCGCCCGCGCATTGGTCAATGCCGCGGGGCCGTGGGTGGCGGGGGTATTGGACCGGGCCGGGGTGGCGCCAGCCTGGCGCCAACGGCTCGTCAAGGGCAGCCATATCGTCGTCCCGCGCCTATACGAGGGCGACCACGCCTATGTTTTGCAGCAGCCCGACCGGCGCATTGTCTTTGCCATCCCCTTCGAGGGCGATTACACGTTGATCGGCACCACCGACATCCCGTTTTCCGGAAACCCAGCGGAGGTGTCCATCAGCCGCGAGGAAACCCGCTATTTATGCTCCGCCTTGAACAGATATTTCCGCGCCACGCTAACCGAAGACGATGTGGTCTGGTCCTACGCCGGCGTCCGCCCCTTGTTGGACGACAGCGAAACCGACCCGGCGTCCATCAGCCGCGAATACATGTTGGATGTCGATTGTCCCGAGGGTGCCGCGCCGCTGCTCTCGGTGGTGGGCGGGAAGATCACCACCTACCGGGTCATAGCTGAATCCGCGCTCGACCGCCTCAGGCCATGGTTCCCCGGCATGGGTCCAATGTGGACGGCCACGGCCACACTGCCGGGCGGAGATTTGCCGGCGGGTGGCGCGGCGGCGCTGGCGGAGGAGCTCATTGCCGCTCATCCGTGGCTGCCGCCGCCCCTGGCCCGGCGTTACGCCAGCAGCTATGGCACAAGGGCAAGGGAACTTTTATCCGGCGCTGGGGGGCCAACCGACCTCGGGGCCGACTTTGGTTCGGGCATGCACGAGCGTGAACTTGCCTACCTCATGAACACGGAATGGGCCCAGACCGTTGACGATGTTTTATGGCGGCGCACCAAACTGGGCCTCCGATTCAGCGATGATGAGCGGCGAAACCTCAGCCGGCGCATGGGACAGAACTGATGCCGGGTGTCATGCATGCATTGCACTGTACCATCCATCCCTATAGGCTTTGATCCCCGACCTATTTCAATATACCTGATGCTCTAGTTGGCAAGATTAAAGGGAGAATATCATGGTGGCATTACTGAAAAATAGGCGCGCGCTGGTGATTGGCCTGGCAGGGGCCATGGTGACGGTCATGACCGCTTGGGCGGCATCGCCGGCATCGGCGGCGTGCAAGAATCGCGGTGATCTGGACGTTCGCTATTGTGATGACAATGGCGACCTTGTGGCCGATACCCCCAAGGATCCCAGCAAGTGGCTCAACCCGTCTACGTTGATCTTTTCATACACGCCGGTCGAGGACCCGTCGGTCTACGAGAACGTGTTCACCGAGTTCATGGCCTATCTCGCCAAGAAGACCGGCAAGAAAGTGAAATGGTATGGGGCCGAATCCTATGCCGCCCAGGTCGAGGCCATGCGCTCCGGCCGTCTGCACATCGCCGGCATCTCGACGGGACCGACCGTGTTCGGCGTCAACCTTGCCGGCTACGTCCCTTTCTCCATCATGGGCAAGGGCGGAAAGATTTTCGGCTACAAGCTGCAGCTCATCACCCATAAGAGCACCAACATCCGCAAGGTATCGGACCTCAAGGGGCGCAAAATCGCCCATGTCACGCCGACCTCCAACTCGGGCAACCAGGCGCCAAAAGCCTACTTCAAGGAGATGGGCGTGGTCCCCGGAAAGGACTACAAGATCATCTTCTCTGGCAAGCATGACAACTCGATCATGGGCGTCGTCAACAAGGACTACGATGCCGCCCCTATCGCCTCCAGCGTGCTCGACCGCATGATCAACAAGGGTATGCTCAAGCGCTCGGACCTCCGCATCATCTGGGAGTCCGAGACCTTCCCGACCACATCCTACGGGTATGTCTACAACCTGAATCCGGATCTCGCCAAAAAGGTGGTCGATGCGTTCCTCAGCTTCGACTGGAAGGGCACGGCCCTTTATAAGGAATGCAAGCCGAGAGATGGCTTCGTTCGCATCAATTTCAAGGAGCACTGGAAGCCGATCCGCCTGATCCAGAAGGAAAATAAAGTGGTCTATAGCCAGGCCACGCTGAAGGGCCTGAAACTCAAGAAAAAGAAGAAGAAAAAGAAAAAGAAGAATTAGCCGCCGTCTTGTAACCCTAAACTGTTCCATGGGGTATTGCGGCCGTCACCGGCTGCGGTGCCCCATGGCGTGGGGCGTGATGCTTACTATATCGGGTCTCGTCAAAGTCTACCCCACCGGCATCCGGGCGCTGAACGGGCTCGACCTGACCATTTCCGAGCCTCAGGTGGTTGCCGTGATCGGTTCGTCGGGTGCCGGCAAGAGCACCCTGATCCGCTGCATCAACCGTCTAGTGGAGCCGACCTCGGGAAAGATTGTTCTCAACGATATGGATATCACGTCCTTGAGCCGCCGGAAGCTACGCGCAGCGCGGCGGCGCATGGGCATGATTTTCCAAGAATATAACTTGGTCGAGCGGCTGACGGTGATGGAGAACGTGCTGTCGGGCCGCCTTGGCTACGTCAGTTTCTGGCAGGCCTACCGCCGGCGTTATCCCAAAAAGGACGTGCGCGACGCTTTTGAAATTCTCGAGAGGGTCGAACTGGATGGCTACCAGGATACCCGTGCCGATGCGCTTTCCGGAGGCCAGCGCCAGCGCGTGGGTATCGCCCGGGCGCTGATGCAAAAGCCGGACCTTTTGCTGGTGGACGAGCCGACCGCTAGTCTCGATCCTCGCACCGGCCGGCAGATCATGCGGCTGATTTGCGAATTGGCGCAAGAGCGCGGAACTCCGGCACTGGTCAATATCCACAACGTGCAGCTTGCCCAGACCTTTGCCGACCGCATCATCGGGTTGAGCAGCGGAAAGATCATCTTCGACGGCGCCCCCGGCCAACTCGACGAAGAGGTGCTCACCATGATCTATGGCGAGGAGGACTGGAGCACCACAATTGGGGAGACCAACGATGAGCCAAAACCCCCGCCAGATGATGGCGGTGTGGGCCACGACGTGGTGATCGGGTGAACGACGTCCGCACCTGGCAACCGCCGAGGCTGATCGGAAACCGTATATACCGAAATGGGCTGGTGCTGCTGGTCGCGGCCTATGTCGTCTGGTCGCTGGGATCCATGGAAATCGATTGGGCCCGTATCGCCCGCGGATTACCGCGTGCGGCAGATATCCTTGATCGCATGTTTCCGCCCAATTTCGGGCGTTGGCAGCTTCTTATGCGTGGCGTTATCGAAAGCGTACAGATGGCGCTGGCGGCAAGCTTCTTCGGCATGTTGCTGGCCATCCCCTTGGGGCTCTGCGCGGCGAGCAATCTGGCCCCGCGGCCGGTCTATTTGGTGGCCCGCGCCATTCTGGCCCTGACCCGCACGTTCCACGAGGTCATCGTCGCCATCTTCTTTGTCAAGATTTTCGGCTTCGGGCCGCTGGCCGGCGTCCTCACCCTGATTGTCGCCTCCCTGAGCTTCATTGGCAAGATGCTGGCGGAGGATATCGAGAATATGAACATGGGCTCCGTAGAGGCGGTGCGCGCCACCGGCGCGAGCTTTCCCCGGCTTCTGGTCTACGCCATCACGCCGCAGATGCTGCCGCGCTACTTGGGGGTGTCCATTTACCGCCTTGACGCCAATCTCCGCCATTCGACCGTGGTCGGCATCGTTGGCGCCGGCGGCATCGGCCAGACCCTGGCGGCGTCGTTCTCGCGCTACGACTACGATTTTAGCCTGGCGATCCTGCTGACGATCATTTTCCTGGTGTTCTTAGGTGAATTCTTCAGTACTTGGGTGCGGGCCAAGCTGCGGTGACCATGACGCTACACGGAGATAAAAACCCCGATATCTGGCGCCGCTTCAGTCCGCGCCAGACCGTGATCAATTACGCCTGGTATTTGGGAATAGTTTTTGTCGCCGTGTGGTCGGTGAGCAATCTTGATATTCCGTGGTTTTATTTCCTCGATGCCCATGTCCAGGCGGCCGATCTCTTGGTTCGCATGTACCCACCCGATTGGGCCCATTTCAGCCGAATCGCCGATCCCCTGATCGAGACTGTCCACATTGCGACACTGGGCACCGCCATCACCTTCTTCATTGCCTATCCCTTGGCGTTCGTGGCGGCGCGTAACACCACCCCCAATGCCCTCACCTGGTTCATCGGCCGCTTCATCCTGGTCACTTCGCGCTCGGTGAACACGGTGATATGGGGGCTGCTGTTCGTCGCCATCTTCGGCCCCGGCCCGGTGGCCGGTATCTGGGCGGTGGTGGCGCGGTCCATCGGATTCGTCGGCAAATTGATCGCCGAGGCCATCGAGGAAATAGATGAGGGCACGGTGGAGGCCATCGAAGCCACCGGCGCAACACGGCTTCAGGTGATCGTGATCGGTGTGGTCCCCCAGGTGCTGCCGGTGGTGTTCGGTACCCTGGTCTATCGCTGGGATATCAACATCCGCGAATCCACGGTGCTGGGCTTCGTCGGCGCCGGGGGCATCGGCATCCAGCTTTATGCCTCCATCAACCGGTTCGCCTGGCAGGAGGTGTCGGTGATGTTGCTGGCCATTTTCGGCGTGGTGCTGGTGAGTGAGTTGGTTTCGGCCACGGTTCGCAAGCGTATCACCTGAAAGCCCAAGGAGAGGCAGTGTCAGAGCAATTTGGGTTGAGGCCGGCAGGTTTGGCCCGTAGCCTCTGCGGATGAAAAATCCCTTCCGTTATTTCAACAGCTCACCCGAGGTGATTCGCCTCGCGGTGATGATGTACATCCACTATCCGTTGTCACTGCGGCAGGTCGAAGATCTGCTGTTCCAGCGGCGTATAGACATCTGCCACGAGACGGTACGCTTCTGGTGGAACCGATTCGGCCCGATGTTTGCCAGCGAGATCAGGAAACGACGCGTTCATCATCGATCATTTTCCCAATGGCGCTGGCACC
>Ga0209988_10002908_pt1 | contig 11321 bp, 10 predicted proteins | sample N075metaG_FD_183115 | JGI IMG/M metagenome (GOLD analysis project Ga0209988, IMG submission 183115) | Deep subsurface microbial communities from Kermadec Trench to uncover new lineages of life (NeLLi) - N075 metaG (SPAdes) (version 2) | ecosystem: Environmental > Aquatic > Marine > Ocean trench... | reverse complement strand
CAGGTTGCACTAAGGACACAATTTTGCACTCTGAAAACAGTAGTGAAACTACCACCTTCGTTCAAGAAACAGCTATTCCTCCAGGAGCTCTTGCTTTTGGCACGGCTCATGCTTTGGGACCAGAAGATGAGATCGGTATTGTTTCAACTAATCAAGATGTTTTGGGTCTGATTTTCACCACCAATAAGGGTGGGCTCTGGAGTTCAGAAGAAATTACCAGTCCCGGTAGTGGCGATATTGGTTATGGTCCTTGGGGCAATGGTGGAATCGGAATCGATGCTAGCGGTTTCGTTCACGTTGTAAGCCGTATCACCAGAGGCACCTTTGGGAAACCAAATACTGATGTGCGCTATCACACAAATAATCCCAATTTCGTGCCTGGAGGCGGTCAAGGGGGAGGCCAGATGCACGTTGAGCAAATCGACATGTCTGCGAAAAAGAAAGGTCCAAACTGGAATGCGGTGGCTGACGTGTTGATTCTGGACCAAAACGGCTCCCCGGTGCAGGATGCGACTGTATCAGGTGATTGGAGTGGGCTTGTCAGCGGTACAGGCTCTGCCAACACAGATGCACAGGGTGTTGCGACGCTCAACTCCCCAAAGACAAAATCCAGCGGTACCATAACCTTCACCGTTACTGATGTTGTCAAAAGCGGGTTTACCTACGACCTGAATGCGAATGACTTCAATTCCATAATGGGACCTCCTGTCACGAAGACCGTTGCAGAGGGAGCAGAATCGGAGACACCAACGGATTTCGCTTTGCTGGATAACTACCCGAATCCTTTCAACCCCACAACTGAAATTCGCTTCCAATTGCCAGAAGACAGTCACGTCGTGGTGAGAATTTTCAACACCCTTGGCCAAGAGATTCGCACCCTTGCGGATAGCCCATACGCCGCCGGTTTTCACAGCGTTCGTTGGGATGCTGCGGATAACAATGGAAATGCGGTATCCAGTGGTATTTATCTCTACCAGCTTAAAGCCGGTTCTTTTTCGCAAATAAAGAAGATGAGTCTAATTAGATAAAACTGAACGTTTGAAATCAAAAAAAGCCATTGGGTAACATTCTCAGTGGCTTTTTTTTATTCTCTTACCGGGGCGTATGGGAATCGAACCGGGCTATTCAATTTCATTTTGCTTGGAGAGGACGTAAACTCTCCTTAATTTCAATAAATCCTAAACACAACTACATCTTTGCTTCGGCAAGCAATTCTCGGGTGCAAATTGGGTGCACCAAGTGTCCAAATTTGTCCATATTTGACCCTTTAAGAATTAAAAAGGGCTTGCATCAAATGCAAGCCCTGTGATTGTTTTTAAATAACTTATATCTGTGGGCGATACAGGACTCGAACCTGTGACCCCCTGCTTGTAAGTAAGAGGTGGAGTTTTGAGGGGTTATAAATATTGAAGTTAAGCCGTCCAAAAGAGCCTTCGTTTTTAATTTTTACTACAATTTACTACATTCACCTTTTTCATACCTACAAACTGATACTTATGGCGATAACTATCAGTTTAGTGGCTTGAAACTGATAGTTAGAATGGGTTTGTATGGGAGCACAGGTAGGTTGGATTGTGGGTAATTGGTTCATATTGGGAGCAGGTTTGATAGCGAAAAGCCTGCTGGAAAGTATTGAGCGGAGCATTTTGTTGAGATAGGGGTGCGTCCCTGTCAGGCTACTTTCTTTTTTATCGTCTTTTGACATCTATCCAAAACTTTGATTCTTTTCCCAGTAGGATGACATTGATTTGATTCAAAAAATCTCGCCCTAAGAGATTTAGATTGATAACTTGCATCGCACTCCTATCAGCTTTCTGTGCTTCATTTTCTGGTTCCACCATTAATGGAGTAAGTGGCAATTTAAAATCTAATTCGGGAATTTCAATATATACTTTTGTTGTATCCCTGCCTTTAGGGGCATGTCCGATACTTCCTATAGGCTGTAGAACACCTTTGCCTTTTAATTCTATTTTACCAATTAAGTCATATCCGACCACAGTATAATCAGCACCACTATCTACAATAAAGTTTGCTTCGGTTTGCTGAATTGGATTTGCACGATTAATAACAATTACCTTTAATAGTGGGACGGCTGGATGTGGTCGTTTCGGGGTATACGGCCATGAAAATTTGTCAATCGTCATTGATGATTGCAAATTTAGGTAATGTTAAATCTGTTTGTACTTCTTGAGTTTCGATAATCTTACCAATGCACATTTGAACATCACCATATTTTTCTGTTACAAGATCAAATAACTCATCTTCATCCTCACCAATTTCATACGGATTACTACCTATTACTGCCAAATACTTTCCTCTATAATCTTTTAATAGAATTGGTATGAGTTCTTTAAATTTTTTCTTAGATACTGTAAATTGATCTTCGCTATTTTTTTCTATATTAATATACTCACCTTCTTGAAATGTCATTTCGATCTGATTAACAAGAGATTTCACGCATGTTGAATAGCCGCCCAATTTTTTGATTTCAATTTTTGGTTCAGGCCATTGCGACAAATAAAAAGTATACTTACATTTTTTTTGTTTAGCTAAAGAATCAAAATCATCATGTTTTTCTTCTTGCAAGGCATCTATATCGGAAAGCCATACCGGACGATCTTTTTCACAATTATTATTAATCGATCTTGCGAGAGCTTTCATTTTTATCACCCTCTTTTAAGATGTTAAGTTTTTTCTTTATTTCATTTAATCCATCAATTAATGCATTGAGATCATCATTAAGCAATTCAATAATATTCTCATTATCATTTTTTTGGGATGTATTTATTTGTAAAAGCACTATTGGCAGATTTTCAATAACTTTGTTATCCTTTAAAACTATTCTATTTTGAATATTAAATGTTAAATTACGAAAATGCGGATTTATGGTTCCTACTTCATCATCGATTAAATCAAGAATTTCTAAAGTTTTTTTTGCTTTTTTAAGGGTTTCCAAAAAGTTGACTAAATTATCTGATTTTTTTAACCCTATTTCATTTAACGCAGATAGTATATCTTGTATTTCATTTTCAGGTACAACTCTATAGGCAAAATAGTCCAACACATGTATTACTTTGAGTGCCTCATCCACTGATAGATTTATTTTTTTTGAAAATTGTTTAAGATTATCATGATAATAGGCTCGATATTTCGATTTTAAATATATATCTAAAATGGATTGCAAATTATCTTGAGGAAGATTCAGAGAAAACTCTAAATCTTTCATAAACGATAGACTATTTGTTAATTGACCAAAAATTAATTCTAATTTTTTCATTGGAATTTAAAAAGAATAGACTTGATAAACACTTAGTAACCATTTTTTTAAAAAAAGTCAATAAATGTCAACAAATTTTCTCTTTTTTTATTTTTTTACTGAATTTTTGAAAAAATTATCTTTTTATTGATTATTTCTGTACGAACCTCGTCTAAGAGAAAAACTGGTTCTCGTTCATATATTGATTTCTGTTGGAAGTAAAACGCTACAAGAAAACTAATTAGAAGTGAGAATATCCAAGCCCAATTTTGTTTCACAAATTATCCCAGAGAAAAAAGTATATCACTTTTTATCCTCTTTGTTTTTTGGCATTTTCATTGCCTCAGTATTCTTTATATTTTCTCTTTATACTTTGCCCAATTTACCTAATTGGATATTGCCAACATCTTGGGCAATTTCTATTGGTTCATTCGTAGTTGGAGTTCTCCTTGTTGCCATTGATAATCAACAGAAAAACATAATTATATTTACCTCTAAGTATGTTCTGGAGGAAATGGAAAAATTAGAAAAACAATTTGATAAAGGGTTAAAATAACTAAACCAACCAAAGAAGAAAAAAGAAAAAATAAGGTTTTAAATATCGTCTGTTCGATGCAAGTTGCTAATAATGCCACCTAAATCAGAAAGGTTTGCGGGATTTTTTAAATGGTTATAATCACATGATGCACAGTCTAAATATTGTTTGCTTTCAGTTAATGGATTTTCTCTTGGAGGGTTGAAATTTTGAAGACAATTAGGACAAAACGGCTTTTTAGTTTCTTTATGAATATAATATCCAAATTCATGATTGATATAATTAGCAAGGATGGTTTTTTTATCTTCGTATATGAGTAGTCTGCTCTCAAGATTTTCAATAATTTTTTGAAGTTTAGAAATTTGTGCTTTAAGGTCAGCGTTTTCATTTGCGAGACTCACATTTTGCGTCTCAAGCGCAGATATAAGGGACATATTGGAGAAGTACTTTTTACTCAGAAAAAGTATAACGCCTCCGATAACAACTACGCCAACACCAATGACTAAGGCTATTGTAATTTTCTCAAGCATTTAGACACCTCTTTATGAATGCTTACCTTACGGGCGGATTGTCTTGCCGTTTTTAAATGTAGTAAATCAGATCCTGTTTGTCAAATACAAAACCTATAACAATTCTACACTCGCCTCATTTTAGATATATAAAACATTATGTAACCTATGCTTCCAACCTTGTCGAATGTAGAAAGGTAAAGCCAATTGAATTATGGAGTTATAAAGCTGAATACATTGAACAACCTTGAGCAATATAAAATTTACCTTTTTACCTACCTGCCATTAAAAGCGTTTTGACATTTTGTCTATGTAGCTTTTACCCTTCCCTCTTTATCGGATTCATACCGGCAGTTTTTCTCAAATAAAGAAGATGCTATTCGTCAAGTAATTTTGGCGAGACGACCAAGTTCTCAAATAGGGACTTTGGTCTCCAGTCGAGTTTTTCTAACCTCGAAAAAATTACCCTCGATATACAAACGCCCATCCCCGAGATACTGAATGAAAATATTTTTCCGGTTTTCCCGACTTTGATTTCCCCCAATCGTTCGCTACTTTTTTAGATAAAGTTATCCGTCTCCCCTACAGTTTTTTTTCGAACACCACATATCCACGAAACACTATCCTGGCTAACCGCTTAAATCTCAAATATTACGCATTCTTAACTTGAAGAAAGTATAAATATTAAGTATTTTACATGTACTCAAGGTTGTAAAAGTAGCGAGATTTAACCAACAAGTTGAAGAAGGAGGCAATCCCATGAAAGTTGTGTACATTATTTCAATAATAGTATGCTTAGCTACCGCAGGTATAGTATCAGCACAGAACTACTCGCTTAGTTTTGATGGCGATGGTGACTACATAGAAATTCCAGACGCTGACATTTTAAGCCCTTCAAATTTTACGCTTGAGTTATGGGTGAATCAACCCGCCTTGTTTCCAAATAATATTGGTGGCGGGTATGAATCCACTGGTCGAAACACTTACATTTTTAAGGCAAATGGCACAAATATACATACGGAATACAATTTTATGGAAAACCCGAACGCCCCGTCGTCATACGGTGCTGGATTATTTTCCTGGATTGATTTTGGTCTTTTCGAGTCCGACGACGAACACCCGGAACCAAATGTCTGGACTCATATCGCTGTGACTTTTGACTCTGACCTGAATATCGCTGAAATTTTTGTAAATGGTGTTTCTGTTGGTCGAACTAACATACAACATGAAATACAAAACACCCCAGGTAACTTGTATTTTGGTTATCATCCAGGGGATCCAATTTACAACTCAATGACAGGAACCCTTGACGAAATCAGAATTTCCGATAATATCCGATACACTTCTAACTTCACGCCTCCTACAAATGAATTTACATCAGATGCAAATACAGTTGCTTTATATCACTTCAACGAAGGAAGTGGGACTTCTGTTACAGACGCAAGCGGAAATGGAAACAACGGAACAATCTACGGTGCAACATGGAGTACTGATGTACCACTGTCAGTTTCACCTCCTTCACTCCCAACCCCCTCACTTCTATCTCCGCCCAATAACTCTATTGGTATTTCTTCTAATCCGACTTTAGAATGGAGCAAAATTGATAATGCTAATTATCAACTTCAGGTATCAACTAATGGAAATTTTAATACATTAGAAATTGACCAAGACGGATTAACTGACACTACATATTCTGCTCAACTATCCGATTTAACTAACTACTTTTGGAGAGTTCGAGCAATTAGTAATACTGAAACAAGTCAATGGTCAGTTACAAATAATTTCACAACTTCAGGGAAAACATCATTAAGTTTCGATGGAGTGGATGATTATGTATCGGTTCCAGATTTAGGGGGACTTTCTGCTTTTACTTTCGAAATGTGGGTAAAACTTGAGGGGAAGGTTGGTCAATATAGAGGGCTGTTTGGAACTCAGGATTGGGGAGTTGGTCGAGTACACTGGGAAATCATTGAGAATAATACATGGGAGTGTGGAATTGACGATGGTGACGGCGTGCCATTTGGCGTCACTGGGAATTATTTGTTTGATGAAACGGCACAAGACACTTGGATGCATTTGGCTGCTTCGTACCAATCAGGCGGAACTGCAAAACTATTTGTAAATGGCGTTTTCGATGCAGAACAAAGTACGACACAAATTGTGAATCTAACGGGACTACGTATTGGTGATGTTTTCACTCAAGCAAGATATTTCAGAGGTCTCATTGACGAGGTAAGAATTTCCAATATAGACAGGTATTCAACAAACTTTACACCAAGTCTTGAATTAGACGCTGATGCAAACACACTTGTTCTCTATCATTTCAATGAAGGGTCTGGCAGCACTGTTACGGATGCAAGTGGGAATGGAAACAACGGAACAATCTACGGTGCAACATGGAGTACTGATGTACCACCGGTATCCCCTCCTTCACCCCCAGCCCCTTCTACCATTACTATTGCTATCGACATCAAACCCCAATTCTGTCCAAATCCACTAAACACCAAAAGCAAAGGGGTGTTACAAGTCGCCATTCTTGGCAGTGATGAGTTGGATGTGTCCAGTATAAATCCTCAAAGTGTGAGTCTTGCAGGAGTATCTCCAATTCGTTGGGGGATTGAGGATGTAAGCACACCAATTATGGAACGTCAAGATGAATGTGATTGCACAACAGACGGGGCTGACGGTTTTGACGACCTGACTCTTAAATTTAAGACCCAAGAGATAGTAGCTGCTATTGGTTCAGTAAATAACGGTAAAGAAGTAGTTTTGACTATAACTGCGGAGTTGTTCGACGGCACGCTTTTAGAAGGTGAAGACTGCATAATTGTAAAATCAAAGGGCAAGAAGAATAGTAAAACAATTTCCCCTAACTTTGAAAGCCTATCGGTTTTACAAAACTATCCCAATCCTTTTAATCCCTCAACACAAATTGAGTACTCCATTCCAAAATCAAGCGTTGTAGTTTTAAAAATATATAATATTAATGGTCAAGAAATAAGGACTTTGGTGGATGAATTTCAATCTCCAAATACTTATTTTGTTTCATGGGATGGAAGAAATGACAATAGCGAATCAGTACCCAGTGGGGTTTATTTTGCTAATATTGTGGCTGATTCGTTTAATAAAACTGTTAGGCTCGCTTTGGTTAAATGATTCAGCAAGATTCATTTCAGTTGACTAAAGCTGGCAAAGAACTTAAGATTAATACGAGAAAAGCGGAAGGACAAAAAAAGACGGATTAGCACATCCGATTTTCTAATCTCGAAAAAATTGACCTCGACATGTGAACGCCTATAGGGGGATTTTCAGAAAGGAATTTTTGTTCGGTTTTCCTGACTTTTCGACTTCACAAATCTCAAAAAAGGTCAACTTCCACTATCACGTCTTTTCGGAAGTTGAGAACTCATAATATCGCCGTTAAGAACTTGATTTTATATACACATAGAGACATTTCTTACTCAGACCTGAAAAATGATGGTCAATCGATGACTTTTGATATAATTTTTTGAAGGAAAACATGTGCCACCGGCTAAATATCCAATCCAGCAAATGTCTCGTAGAATTTTGGAAGATTTTCCTGTGTGCTAATCCTATCATTGTAAACTTGCAATGTATCAACACAGCGATGTCTCGTGAATTTCATCACATCAAGGAGATGTCCCTCAAAACTTTTGATTAACTTGGTGGTGAATGTGTGCCGGAAACCGTGAGTTGATTTATCAATATTCAAGTGGTTCAGAACTCCCTTTACCAAGTTACGAATGGAACGAGTGCTTAGTCTTTGATTCTTTCGGTTATTAGATGTTGAAAAGAAAAGAGCACCGGATTTGATTTTGTTCAACCGCAGGTATTCCTTTAGATTCTTCACCGTCTGAGGATGCAAGTCAACAGGCTCAAGGTCATCTTCCCCCTTTCCCTTGATGTGGGCGATTTGTCTTCCCAAATCAACATCTGAGACATTCAAGCGGATTATCTCGATTTGGCGGAGACCCTGGTACAACAAGAGACTAATTATTGCCTTCAAGCGAGAGTTCTTCGGTGATTGCGGAAGCTCTCGTAACTTTTCAGTCAGCATGTTAACCTCGTCGTCATCGAGTCCGTCCTTTTTGTGTTTCTTCCCTTGCTTAAAGCCTTTGATGTTTTGAGTCACGTCCACCGGAAGAATCCTCTGCCGATTGAGCTCTTTTAGAAAGACCTTCGCCGTGTAGAAATATTTATTTTTGGACGAGACCGTAATATCATTTCTCGCTGATAGAGACCTTTTGTATTCAAGTAAGGAATTAACATTGAAGCCGTTCTTGTCAATGAATTCTATGAAGCGACCAATAAAATACTGATAGTCCTTTCTGGTAGATTCTGCAATATCAAGGAAGTCGAAAACTTTTCTCGATAGTTCTTCAAGATTTTGATTTGTTGTAATCAGTTCTTGCATTTTACCTCGCTTCAGTTAGGAGTCGTTGTCTTACTTATATTATCGGCAATAATTTCAATAACTTAACACCTTTTCGTCAAGTTTATTGATTTCTTGTCGATAATATTAGATTGCCCTATTTTCTGCTACAAAGTCTTCTCAACTCGCAACTGTCAGTCTTCGCCCAAAAATCATTGCAGTTAGCTTTTCTTGTAGTTCGTTAAATTTTCCTTGTGACTCAATGAAAAAATTGTAAACTTTGGGTGTTATTGAGAAGTATGGTTATATGCAATTACTAATCGCTTATTCAAAAGTTCTTGTAACGAGCCGTCACAATATACCATATTGTCAATCTCAATCTGAATTAAAAAGAGGTATAAAAAATGGAAAAAAATGTAAATGTAAACAATCAAGATACACCTAATGAGACCGAAACCTTTGTTCTATCAAGAAAAAAGATTGCTATCCGGCTATTGAATACAATACTCTATTCTGTTGCCTTGGGAATTACATTGGCGATTATAAATATTTGTATTATTTTCCAGTATGTTCACCTATTTGCTACATTAAGGTATAGTGATTCAGTTCGGATGTTTTCTAATAAAGTTTCAACCTATGCTTATAAAATTCTTCGATTTTTAACACTATGCGAAAATCAGCATCCTTTCCCTTTTTCCGACCTGCCGGTTGAAATAGATAAACCGGTAGATGAAGTTACGTTTTAAGCTAAGTATTATGGGGGTCATTATGTTTGCGAGTCTTTATAAAAGGTTTAGTAGTTATTGTAAAATAATTTCTAACCATTAGCACAAGTTGACCCTTAAAAACAGGCTTTCGTTTCGCTACAGCCTACTTTTAAAGGCAACTTAGGGGTTAGGTTGTTGATAAACACAGGTTAACATTTCGCTATGGCACTTGCTATTATTGCAGGAATTCTTATCATTCTATTCGGTGTCATGAATCCCATTCTATCCGTTTAGGAAAGAATAAAATTGATGACGCATATGCATTTCCTCTCGGATTATTTCTCATAATGTGTTATCTCTCCTATGAGTTCAGCATCCCCTTTTTTCATGTATTTTTAGTATTTATCTTCGGATTAGCGATTGGGGAGAGTGTTGCACGAATACATTATAGAAAGCAAAAGAAAAAAGATTTGGGATAATTTTTGACAAAAATCAACTTGAGCGAAGCGGAAGCGGGGAAACTGTCGGAATACACAGCATTTAATTCGTCGTCATTCAACTCAATGTGTGCAACTGTTATGCATCAAAGGAATAGCTTTAATGAAACTCAAGAATCATCCTGGTTTTAAAAGATTGGCGGTTGTTATCACACTTGCAAGTTTCGTTATTACATATTTTTTATTACTCGTTAACGCAGGGAGCGATTTTGAAAAATACGCTTTCTTATTTCCAATATCGGTATTAATTTCTCTAATTTTACATTTCTTTTTGTTGTCGATGGTTTTAAAGAGGTAGACTAAATAGTAAGTATTCTCCTCTATCTTTATCGTTAAAGCCCGTTTTGTCTATTTCTACTTGATGTCCTACCATTTAATTATTCTCCTTTTTGCTTTTCTTGTAGCTCGGCAATTTTTCCTTGTGACTCAATGAAAAATTTGTAATCTTTGGGGTGTAATTTGGGAAAACTGTAGACCTACTTGTTAGTTAGTTGTGCACGTTTAATTTTATATTAACAAAAGAAGCTGAAATGAATTCATCGAAGTCAGATTCTGCTATCCCATGACACATAATTGCCGCAGTCCATGACCAATTTACTTCGTGCAGGTAAAGATATTAGTCCGCATAAAGAGACCAATTGTATTGAGATATTTTCAGCCTTATCGAAAAAGGAGAGTAAAAATGTTAAAGAAATCCTTATTTCTATTAGTACTCTTGCTGATTTTTGCATCTTCAATTCATGCTCAAAATCTGAGTAAAGAAGAAACTGCTATCAAAAAGGTTATTGAAGATGAGACAACTTATTTCAACCAACGCAATTACGATAAATGGGCAGATACATGGGTGCAAGAGCTTTATATTTACTGGTCACGTACCAATCCCCACGAACATTCTGAATTACGAGGATGGAAAGCATTATCCCAGATGATGAAAGACCTATTCGAACAATCTCCCGAACCGGTGCAATTGAAGCAGCAGAAAACAGATTACAAATTTAGGGTCTCGGGGAACATGGCATTTGTTACTTTTCTGGAGGATGGGAATGCATCTACCCGGGTATTGGAAACAAGCGGGGGAAAATGGAAGCTGATTCGTATGGGGGTAGTTAACTCAACTGCCTATGAGCAACATAACAAATCACTGCACTGAGATTTTTACTACGCTACGCTCCAAAAATGCAGGTGAACTCAAGCGTTATTTGCCAAATAAATTTTAACAATAATCAAACTTGAGCGAAGCGGAAGGGGGGAATTGTCGGAATACACAGCATTTAATTCGTTGTCATTCAACGCAATTTGTGTGCAACTGTTATGCATCAAAGGAATACTTAATGAAACTCAAGAATCATCCTGGTTTTAAAAGATTGGCGGTTGTTATCACACTTGCAAGTTTCGTTATTACATATTCTTTATTACTCGTTAAC
>Ga0209988_10002907_pt1 | contig 11321 bp, 14 predicted proteins | sample N075metaG_FD_183115 | JGI IMG/M metagenome (GOLD analysis project Ga0209988, IMG submission 183115) | Deep subsurface microbial communities from Kermadec Trench to uncover new lineages of life (NeLLi) - N075 metaG (SPAdes) (version 2) | ecosystem: Environmental > Aquatic > Marine > Ocean trench... | reverse complement strand
GACGGTCACGATAGGCGCCGATGCAAACGAGCTGACGTCGTTACTTGATTGTCTTGTTGACCGCCTTAATGAACTTGGCGAACTTCCGCCCGGCGGCGTTCCCGATAGCTTTAAGGACATCGTCACGCTCGAGACTGATCACGGTGCCGCAGGTGCAGGTGAACTCGTCATGCGACTTAATCCAACCGACAGTTTTCTCCGATTTGCGTCCGCAGTTTTCGCAGGGAAGTTTGACTGAAATGTCGTCGACTAATTTATTCATGCGATGTCTCCGATGATGTGTTTGGTAGCCAGAATCGTAGCACCGCTTGGGATGCGTTTATCCGTTCGCATTGAAAAACGGATTACCAGGTCCCCCGGGCTCCGTGCGGAACCCTCTCTGATCGTTGTTAGCAATTTATGCAACTGCCCGCGCTAAGGCAGTCGTCCTCGGTTCATAGTCCGCTCCGGTCTGCATTCTTTCTCGCAATAATCATCCATGCTGTGCATGCAATCGCGTCGTCAACCTCTGAATCGCCCCTAATTTGCTAGACACCTTTCAGCCAGATAAAATGGCAATACTGGTGTGTAAGTTTACAGAATATTGTATTACTTTAGGCACTATTCTCTTTCCAATCCGCGCATTCGCTGGCAACGCCGGCGTCACTCATACTTGTAACCGGGGCGGGGGATCCTATTCCGACTCAGCCGCAGACTGGGCGTTTGGAGAGGTTCTATTGAAACGTCCCGCAAACACCTGACGCTAGCGATCGAGCTTGCCTGTTGTTGCTTGTCAGGAGTGACAAACAGTGTCGCGAGGTGTTTCCTCGACTATAGTCCCACAGCTCGCTCGGCATCCATGCTAAAGTCTAATGGCTTAAAGTAGGGAGTGTGCACACGATGAGGCCGTCACTAGCAGAGGTTGTGGCGAAAAAAATGGAGCGCGACGAAGCGCGATTCGAGGCTATCGATACAGTTATCAAGTTGCTCGACAGACGCGTCGAATTAATGGACGAAATCTCTGAAGCTTCCGCCAATAAATTCACGGAGCGCATTCATAAACTCGAGAAACAAGTCGAGCAGCTTATTGCTTCAAGGTAACAAAACCCGCTTCGGCGGGTTTTTTAAGGGAGCGAGATTTCATCTTGCGCTTTTTTTGTAATCCCCCTCATTCCCCCAAGCGGACACGGCAGAGCCGTGGCTATTTTTTCCCGCTCCGGCGACCTTTGTGGTACCTCCCTCGCACCAAATTTATTGTATGCGCTCGTCGTCGCCGTCAAGTTCGCTTCGCTCCAGTGCGTTCCGCACTAGACTTGACTGCTCCTCCAGAGCGCACATTTGTACTTGTTAGCGAGGGAGGTATCCAGCGCGCAAAGGTCGAAAGACGAAGATTGCCGAAAACAAGAAAAATGGTATTGTGTATTAGTAAGTTATATCAAATACGACTATGAAAGGAGTTAAAGAAAAAATCAAAAAGCTCTTCGTGGAGAAACGGGACAAAGTGCCGCCGCTTGACGATGAGCCGTTTCCTACCAAGGAGGAGATTCGCCAAACGAAAGAGAGCGAAGAAGACTTTGCTGACGGAAACTTTAAGGAGATAGACGACATTGTATGGTAGGGAGACTGTGGGTTGTCGAAGTACCGGGTGATTGGTCTCCGAACCACAATGAGAAGATACAGGCCAACCAAAAATACAGTGAGAGCCAAAATCCATATCAATCGCTCCGTGACATCAGAAATATCACCCCACTGTATGCCCCACGAAACAATGCCCAGCAAAAAAGCGGTGCGCAGTGCCAACAGAATTGCATCAAGCAATAACCAGCCCTTTATACCAACAAGGTCTTTTTCTGCAGGTTGCTCTGCATCAGTCACGGCGACTCCATAATGCTTCGGCTATCAGTCTGGCGGTAATTCCCACCCGTTCATGTTTTTGCGGTGATTCGGGTAAATCATTTCGTCATAGCGGCCATGTTCTATCCAAATCTTTCCATCGTGAATTCCTGCCGCCTTCAGTTTTTGCTCCATCACGTGTTTGAATTGCCGTGCTGTCCACTCAAAATAATACTCAGTTGACTGGATAATGCCGCCCGCGTCAGTAAATACCGCCCAATATTCAATCCAGTTGTGATCAGACTGTGTCATCTGTGGGCCCCTTGTCTGACAGCGATTATAGCGACATGGGCCATCCTTGACCCTGATGTATGACGACTCGACCGTACAGACAGACTTCATCGGAACTGACCGGCCTAGGGAGCTGCCGTTGAGGTGATAAAGTTCTGAACGGCAGGAAGCGACCCCCAAGCTGACATGCACTGCAATTCTTCGATAAAGTAACAATACATAAACGCTTGCGGGCTCGAAAAGAGGAAAGTGGTGGTATCAATGTTGAAGGAAATGCTCGGAATTCGGCGGCCAATATTTCAGGCGCCGATTGGAAGCTTCACCCACCCTAGTCTTGTCGCCGCTGTATCAAACGCCGGGTGCGCAGGAATGCACGCTCTCTCTTGGACTCCATCGGATGATATTGAGAAAATAATTGCAGAGACACGTCGAAAAACATCCGGCGTTTTTGGGGCGAATTTAGTTCTACATTGGGATCAACAGGAAAGATTCGACGCACTGGTGTCTAGCGGTTGTCGACTGATCTCCTTTTTCTGGGGCGACCCGTCGCCTTACCTCGAAAAAGCGAAATCCAACGGTATCACTACGATGTTAACCGTCGGATCGTCGGAAGAAGCTCGTAATGCTGCCGAAATCGGCATAGATATTTTGGTAGCCCAAGGCTGGGAATCTGGCGGCCATGTGTGGGGCGATGTTTCCACAATGGCACTTGTGCCGGCAATTGCAAAGGCCGTTCCCAACATGCCGGTTGTTGCGGCAGGCGGTATAGCATCAGGTCGGGCTATCGCGGCGGCATTGTCGCTTGGTGCCGAAGCTGTCTGGATGGGTACGCGATTCGTCGCATCCGTGGAAGCGAGGGCGCACCCCGGCTTCAAGGAAATGATTGTACAGGCGAGCGAATCGGCAACTGCTTACGGCTGTACATTTGACGGCGGGTGGCCTGATGCACCTCATCGCGTGTTGCGAAACGTTACCGTTGACACTGCTGAGCGTGTTTCCCAGAAAGACCGAGCGTGTATCGGACGATTGCCCTCTGGGGAGGATATATGTCGCTTTGACGACATGCCGCCAATAGATGGCATGACAGGCGCTTGGGACGAGACCGCCCTGTATGCTGGACAAAGCGTTGGCCAAATTGATTCAATTAAGCCAGTCAATAAAATCGTCGAGGAGCTCATGTCTGAAGCACTTACCGCCGCGTCCGAGCTTTCGAGCATGATCATTTGACTGTCCGCTGTCGGCTGACCTGCGCCTGTCACGATGTCATTTTTCTAATCGGTTGAGTGACCGCTCCTGAGCTGATGTTCAGATCCGGTTGTTTGTAAGATTGGATTTGAGTAGATAGGGCCATCCCTGGCCCTGAGTGATTTCAGTAGGCACAAAAAAACACGACCACCCGTTAGAGTAATCGTGCTTGTCTATTCTGCAATCTCGCAGCCAACGTCATATGCTGGCCTTGGTTAGGGCCGGAGAGGTGTTTGCTCACCTCTGAGGCTCGGCTATTTATAGCACACGGAGCACTGCTTGCGTTAGGCGTACCCAACGTACTCAGGAATACCTATAATAGGTGTTGTCAGTGAATCAACGCAGACACGGAAAGTTGGGGTAACTTTTGAGGTAATCCTATTCGATCCTTGTCAGAGTTGCGCAAGATAGGGGCTTTCAGAGCCCTTTTCGAAGGCTTTTATACCCGCAAAGAATATTAAGAGAGAGATGTGACTCGGCAGCTCAAACAAAGACAATTCCCGGCTGGTAATCCGCTGGCCAACGCGCTTGTCGTTGTTGTCGGTGTGCTGGTGATCGCCGTGTCATTTGTGCTGGGGCTCGTGGCCTTGGTCGCGCTTGTGGCAACGGCTATTGTGCTGGCGGCGATCATCGGCGTACGCGTCTGGTGGCTGAAGCGCAAACTGGCCGCTGGTCAAAATTACACGGCGAATCATAACGGTGAATCAACGCCCGGCAGCGAGATTATTGAAGGCGAATTTCGTGTGGTCGGGCCGGACAGGGACCGTGACTCCACTGAGTAAAGCATAGTCAAAAGCCGCAAAAAACCGTAAGCTCGCCCCTCATGGCTAACGGGAAGACAGAAAAAGACCGCCGCAGAAGGCGTCGGCGTCGGCGCATTCAGGCCATCGTGATCTACACTGCTATTGCGATCGGGCTTGCCTGGTTCTTCGAGTCGCAAGCGACGACGACTATGATTTTCGTGCGGCATGCTGAAAGAGCCGGTCCTTCCGCAGATGATCCGGGCCTGACCCCGGCAGGGCAGCGGCGGGCGGCCGAACTTGCCCGGCAGCTCGTCGATGCAGACGTTGTTGCGGGCGTCGATGCAATTTATTCCACGCCATTTCGTCGCACGAGGGAAACCGCACAACCCGTGGCCGACGCGCTGGATTTGCCGATCAATATCTATGACCCAGCCGACAATGAAGCGGTGTTGCAAACAATTCTCCGGAATCACAAAGGCAAGATTATCCTGATTGTTGGTCACAGCAACACCGTACCAACGCTGATGGCGGATCTCGGCGCCAGTAAAAAGGTGCCGCCAATCGCCGAAATGGAATACGACAACATCTACATTGTTTCGATTCCATGGTTCGGCAAGACCAAGACGATTCGACTGCGTTTTGGCGAGCCCTATACGGGCGAGCCGGCAGAAGAAGAATTTGAGGGCGTCAAAATGACCGAGTAGCAGTCTCTGCAGCAGTCATATATTTGCAATGATCAGGCAAGAGGAAATCAGTATAGCGACACACGGCAGGGGGACCTACGACCTCGGCGAGCAGGTTGAGCGGGCCGTCAAGTCGTCGGGCATCAGCACCGGTTTGTGCCATGTATTCATTCGCCACACGAGTGCGTCGCTGATGATATGTGAGAACGCCGATCCTGCTGTGATGCGGGACCTGGAAACTTTTATGGAACGCCAGGTACCGGACGGGGACCCGATGTTTACACATACCGCGGAAGGCCCGGATGACATGCCGGCGCATATCCGCAGCGTTCTCACGCAAACCGATCTCAACATACCGGTGTCCGAAGGCCGCTGTGCGCTCGGCACCTGGCAGGGAATTTATCTCTGGGAGCACCGTTTGGCACCGCACAACCGCAAGGTGATGCTGACGATTTCCGGTGAGTAAGCGCTGGACGGGCCCGGTCCATTCACGGTGACGGCTGCTTAGTCGGAAGAGTTTGCGGCTGTCATGCCTGCAGATTCGCGTAAGACAATGGCCTTCTTGATGAATTCCCTGTGCTTGTTGATCATGACGTCGGCTTGTAGTGCGTCCTGAATTTTCTGGCCCTGCGTGATCAGGTAGGTCACTCGTCTGACGCCGATACCGAGTGGGCCGTCGACGTCATACATTTTGATGGCGACTTTGTCCTGATCGCAAATCAGTGTGAACGGCAGTTTGTGTTCATCCCTGAACCTGGTATGACTCTCCGCATCTTGCGGACTGACGCCGACAACCCGCAGGCCCACCCTCAGTATGTCGTCGTGAATATCGCGAAAAGTACATGCCTCCCTGGTGCAGCCCGGGGTAAAGTCCGCCGGATAGAAGTACAGAATTATCGGTCCCGGCTGCAGCAATTCTGTCAGTGATACGTCGTCACCATTTTCATTGGGCAGGATAAAATCCGGCGCCATGTCTCCCGGCTTAAGCATTCTGAGCTCCCCCCTTCGTTTCTTGCATAATAACGCCTGTAGCGCCGAAAACGGCGTATTATCCGGTTCCTTGTTTTGCGGACCGGGCAGGAACAAGAATGAAAACAAAAATCTCCAGTTATATCTTGATCATTGTCAGCCTGATCTTCACGGCTTGCGGGGAACGGCAGGGACCCGTGGTCGCCGGGCAGGGGGCGCCCGGGTCCGCGGTGCAGGGCATTCCAAAATACAGCGCCGAGGATTTTTTCAAGACGACCAGCTTCAGCCTGGTCGGCTCTGCGGCTCATGCCTTTTCAGCCGACGGATCATCGCTGCTGATCTCCTCTGACAGCACGGGTGTATTCAACGCCTACGCGTTGCCGCTGGATGGAGAGCCGGCGGAACAGCTCACGGATTCTGAAGATAACGCGGTATTCGCCGTCAGCTGGTTCCCGAAGGACAAACGCATTCTGTACACCTATGACAGTGGCGGCAATGAGCTCAACCACGTTATCGTCAGGGAAGAAGATGGCAGCAGCCACGACCTGACGCCGGGTGATTCATTAAAGGCTGGATTTCTCCAGTGGAGTGATGATGGCGAAAGTTTTTACCTGACGTCCACTGAAAGGAATCAGCAGGCTTTCGATATTTATCGTTATTCTGCCAAAGATTACAGCCGGGAGCTGGTTTACGAAAATCCTGGATTCCAGGTAAGTGATATCAGTGGTGATGGCCGCTGGGTTGCTTTGGACAAGCCCCGCACAAGTGCCGATTCTGATATCTACGTGGTTGACCTGGAGAGTGAAAATTCGCAACCAACGCTGATTACTGAGCATGAGGGCAGCATTGAATACGCTACCTATGGGATTACGCCTGACAGCAATGCGCTCATCTATGCCACCAATGAGCACGGCGAATTCAATCAGGCCTGGAAACACGATCTCGAAAGCGGCGAAAAGTCCTTATTGATTGAAGCAGCGTGGGATGTCAGCTATGTCACGTACTCGCGCTCTGGCCGATATCGCGTTTCGGGTATCAACGCCGATGCGCGAACCGTGGTCACAATCATGGATAACCAGACCGGCATGAAACTGGAATTGCCCGAGTTGCCTCAAGGAGATCTGCGCAACGTCCGCTTCTCTGCTGATGAAAGTCATGTCGCACTCATTGTCAATGCCGACGACTCGCCATCAAATATTCACGTCATCGACCTGCTTGATGGTAACGCCCGTCAACTGACGGATGCCCTGAATCCTGTCATTGATCAGAGGCACCTCGTCAGCAGTGAGATTATTCGCTACAAGAGCTTTGACGGGCTGGAAATTCCATCCATCCTTTACAAGCCACATGGCGCGAGCGCTGACAACCCGGTACCTGCACTGGTTCTGGTGCATGGCGGTCCCGGCGGCCAGACGCGTACCGGGTATCGGGCCATGGTGCAGCACCTGGTCAATCACGGTTATGCGATTCTCGGCGCCAACAACCGCGGTTCGTCGGGCTATGGCAAAACCTTCTACCACCTGGACGACAGGCGTCACGGTGAGGAGGACTTGCAGGACATCGTCTACGGCAGAAAGTATCTGGAATCTCTCGATTGGGTTGACGCCAGAAAGGTCGGCGTAATCGGCGGATCCTATGGCGGCTACATGGTCGCGGCTGCGTTGACGTTTGAACCGGAGGTCTTCGACGTCGGCATTAACATTTTTGGCGTTACCAACTGGGTGCGTACTCTGCAAAGTATCCCGCCGTGGTGGGAGGCGCAAAAAGAATCGCTCTACGACGAACTGGGTGATCCCGCGACCGATGCCGAGCGCCACCGGCGAATCTCGCCGCTGTTTCACGCACAGAACATCGTCAAACCAATGCTGGTGGTGCAGGGCGCCAATGACCCCCGGGTATTGCAGGTCGAGAGTGATGAGCTGGTGGCTGCCATTCAGGCCAATGAAGTACCGGTGGTGTACATCGTGTTTCCGGATGAGGGACATGGGTTCAGGAAGAGGGTGAACCGGATTACGGCATCCGATGCCTACGTCAAATTCCTCGATACCTACCTGAACGGCGAGGCGACACGCTAAAGGCTGACACGCACGGTTCTGCTGGAATTCCGTCCGTTCATCTGCCCCGGTAGCTCAGTCGGATAGAGCACCAGATTCCTGATACAGATGGGGCGGTACAGCGCGGTACGTGGTGAATTGTCTCCACGGCCAGGCGACCCTGACTCCGTGGCGTACCGCCTTCGTCGTCTGTCGACTCGCAAGGTCGCCTCGCTCCGAACTTCCGGCCCCTGCCTCCCGAAGGCGCGCAAGCGTTGTCTCGCCGTATCTCTCCATGAGCATTGATGAACAGAAAATGACGAAAATTTGTTGTTAATCAATTAGTAGCCCTACACTCAGCGTTCTTCTGGATCCGCTGCGGCACACGCCAGTGTTCTGCAATTGGACTTACTGAGGACTTACGACGAATGAGGGCAAAACTCTCCAGCCGGACCATACAAGCGCTGCGACCGTGCGATAAACCGTTTGAGGTGGTCGATTCGGAACTGAAGGGGTTCTTGCTGCGCGTGCAACCCTCCGGTGCAATGACGTATTACTTCTCCTACCGGAACGGGCAGGGCAGACGTGGACGTTATCGCATCGGCAACAGTGACTCGTTGAGCCCGGCCCAGGCCCGTGATCAAGCCACGCTGCTCTCGGCGCGGGTGGTTGCCGGTGAAGACATACAGTCGCAGAAAAAGCACGAGCGTCGAATGGCACAACAGGCCAAGTCGCAAACCTTGGACGGTTTCCTGATCCACCAATACGAGCCGTGGGCGACGAGTCAAAGAAAATCGGGTTCTGCCACGGTGAAGCGTATTCGCAGCAATTTTGGGCACCTGATAAACCGGCCGCTGGTAGACATCAATCTGTGGGTCATTGAGAAATGGCGCTCCGAAGAGCTGAAGCGCGGCAAAGCCAAGACCACGATCAACCGCGATATCACAACTCTGAAAGCGTGTCTGTCAAAAGCCGTGGAGTGGGAGGTGCTGGCGGAAAATCCACTGCAAAAACTAACGCCACTACGAACTGAGGGTTCGTCACGCGCCCGCCATCTGACGGCAACAGAAGAGACTGCTTTGCGAAATGCCCTGATCGAGCGCGATCAACGCCTGCGCGAGAATCGTGTCAGTGGAAATGCCTGGCGGCGTGCACGGCGCCAGGCCGTGCTGCCGGACCTTTCGACGGTCGCCTTCGCCGACTATTTGCAGCCAATGGTGCTGTTGACCCTCAACACGGGGCTGCGGCGCGGCGAGGTTCTGCAACTCAGGTGGGCGGATGTCGACTTGCTGCAGCGAGAACTCATCGTTCGTGGCGACAATGCCAAGAGCGGCAAGACACGACACATTCCGCTCAACAACGAGGCGCTGACAACGCTGCAGCAGTGGCGGTCCGATTCCACGTCAACCGAGTGGGTGTTTGCCGGCCACGACGGCGAACGCATGCAGGCGGTCAAGACGTCCTGGACCGGAGTGCTTCGGAGCGCGGCGATTATTGATTTTCGCTGGCATGATCTCAGGCATCATTTTGCGAGTCGCTTGGTCATGAATGGCGTCGATCTCAATACAGTGCGTGAGTTATTGGGCCACTCCGATTTAGCGATGACCTTGCGCTACGCGCACTTGTCGCCCGAGTACAAGGCCGATGCGGTTGCTAGACTCTGTGACTCCGATGAACATGACGTTGAATTGCCCTTGGATGCTGTGGCTCAACATTAGGATGGGTTGAAATGGATAGAATACGTGACCTGTGCGATTTGGCCCGGGACGTTGATGAATCGCTTGAATCGCTCATTCGGTTTGGCGCGAGCGGCGAGCTGATGATCTATGTGATCGCTCGCGACTGGCCTGTTCTCTCGAACGACGATACCGAGGAAAAGCTAAAAGGTCCGGTCTTCTTGCTGGCCGAAGATCTACATCAAAGCTTGAATGCGGAATTCACAAGCGTCACTCAGGTTAGGCGGTCAAGTGACGACGAGGTCGTCACACTGAATGAGCCGGTGGAGGTGCCCCGGGGCGTTCACTTTGTATCACCTGAGGAAGCAGAGCGATTCAGCAGAGAACACGCGCTCACGCTGAAATCCAGCTCAGACACTCCATCGTATCTGAACCGAAACCATGACTTCTATTCGACTGAATTGGCGACTGCTGTTAAGGCCTGGATGGCGCTTTTCGCCGACGGCAGCTTCGAGCCGGAAGGCAAGACCATTAGACAGCGCATCGAACTGTGGCTGACGGCACAAAGACTAGGACTAAAAGAAAATGCGGAGCAACGAATTGCTTCGCTTGTCAATCCTGACACGAAAAAGGGTGGCGGGTCACCGCGAACTCCGACCAAATAAACTCCCACGCCCAGATTCCTTTCTGACTCAAGCGCTTAGCGTCCACCGATAGCATCACGCATCCAAATTACCGAACTGTTCTATCTATTCGGACGGGCGATTGTGCTTGAAAATGCCGGTCATTGACCAACGTGCAATGAGAGGTACGAGCGTGCAAGACAAGACACCATGGATTCCATTTGGCGGAACGCCTAGGCACCGCTTGCTCACGGAAAAACAGGCCGCGCCGTACATTGGGATGTCGCGCTCATTTCTGCGCCAATCCCGTATGAACGGTAAGCGGCAGAACAGAACGCCGGGCCCGCCCTTTCTCAAGATCGGTCGCAAAGTGCTGTATCTGGCCGAGGACTTGGATGCCTGGTTGATGGAGCATCGTCATGAGGGTTAAGCGGGGACACACACGTTCAGTGCGCTCTGGCACGCGCCATGAGACGACACACGGGCCAACACACCGACCAGCACACCACCCAACACAAACAACACACACACCGGAATTACTGGGGTATACGCGCTATGGACAGTGAAACACGCAAGTGGGAGCGCCTTTTCAGGATCTTGGACCAAGATGACTGGGAGCAAACCGTGTACATCTATCGGCTTGACAGTTCTGGCAGGAAGATAACGCCATTTCTCGCCAAGTGGGGCATGCACGCCGGCTTACTTGATAGTCTCCGAGACGAATTCGGCAGCGGTGAATACTACCTAATGATCCGCCAGGGCAAGACAATGATTTTCACCGGAATCATTGGCGTACAGCGTCCACTCAACTGGTAATACATACCGCATGGGGCGAGCGATAACTAGCAATTTAAGTGCAACCACGGTCGCGCATTTTTGTAGAGCCACACCCCCCTTGACTAAAACAAACGGCAAATTCCCGGCATCAGATGTCGAATGAGGCCAATGGAGCTGAAAATCAAGCGCTGATGTTGTACGAGCACTGCCTGGGATCGGCGCGCCCCGCAAATTTCCTTCAGTCAGCCGATAAACCTTTGAAAGAGCTAAGGCAAGCCACTGTCTGAGTACGACAGGGGCCCAACTTTCACCGCGAGCGCCCGCTCTAAGGACTGGCCCCGGTTTAGTGGACACCTTTAAATGTACCCAGAACGTATGTTTCTGAACGTCCGCCTTCGGCCGAAAGAAGCAAACAATCGCTTCCATATACTTGACGGTACGATACGCACATCTTTTATTCTGTTGAATG
>Ga0209988_10002906_pt1 | contig 11321 bp, 9 predicted proteins | sample N075metaG_FD_183115 | JGI IMG/M metagenome (GOLD analysis project Ga0209988, IMG submission 183115) | Deep subsurface microbial communities from Kermadec Trench to uncover new lineages of life (NeLLi) - N075 metaG (SPAdes) (version 2) | ecosystem: Environmental > Aquatic > Marine > Ocean trench... | reverse complement strand
CGCGACATCCTCGATCTGGTCCGGCGCGGCGCCCTGCAGAAGGACGCCGGCGGCGGGCGCAGCACCAGTTACTCACTTGCCTGGCACAGCCCGGACTAGGGTTGCCTTGCAGGCGCTCTATGCCGTGGCTGTCCGATCTCCCGTTCACCGTTCGGCTTCACGAACCCGGCCAGGATCTGTCGGCCATCGGGACTCCAATCCCGGGGCGCGATGTACTCCAAGCCGTCCCCGCGCACGAGCAACCTAAGGGCCGAACCGTCGATTTCGAGGAGGCGCAGATCGTAGACGCCGTCTTCTCGGCGCCACGCGTAGGCCACGCTGACACCGTCCGGACTGATCAGCGAGTACTCGGCCCACTCGGATGACTCGAGCCACGATCCCTTGGCCGTGAGATGCCGGTCCTCTCCGCTGTCAAGATCGCGGAGCGCCAAGTCGCCGGTGCTCCAGTCAACGTAGGTGAGGTAGCGACCGTCCGGCGAGACATCGCCCATGACATCCAACTCGGCTATCTTGACCGGGCGCACCGGAACCTCGGAAGGCCGGTCGCAGCCGAGACACAGGATCACCGAGCAGCCGAAGATTGCTACGCGAAAGCGCTGGGGAAGCATCGGAGATTCCTATCGTAGTGGACGGCTGCCGACCCTCTCCATGAAACGGTCGTGCAACAGCACCCGTCGAAACCTGGCCCTACCCAATACGACTCGTTTACCTGTTGATTTCTGACGTGTCCCTACCAATAACCTCGTCCGGCGTGTGGATGCTCGCACATGAGCCGCCCCGCGTATACTCCGGGACCGACTCCCATCTATTAGAGGATAAGAGGTGCCGATGTTCCTTCTGCGGCTCATCTGGGTCTTTGTCCGCGCCCTATTCGCCAAGAGGGCCGACCTGGTTGCAGAGAATCTGGCGCTCCGCCAGCAGCTCATCGTCCTCCACAGAAAGACCAAACGCCCACGGCTGAAAACCAAGGACCGCGTCTTCTGGCTTTGGCTGGCCCGGTCACTCGAAACCACCGAGCCCGGGTTGGCGGGCGTTCCTCGATAATCATCTGAAAGACTTGGTCGCCATCGACTTCTTCACCGTGCCCACCGTGACGTTCCGCGTTCTGTTCGTGTTCCTCGTGCTCGCCCACGACCGGCGGCGCATCGTTCACTTCAACGTCACCGAGCATCCCTCCGCTGAATGGACCGGACGACAACTCATCGAAGCGTTCCCATGGGATACAGCACCTCGGTATTTGATCCGTGATCGCGACGGCATCTACGGCCGAGACTTCGGGCGTCGCGTCAAGACGCTCGGCATCAAACAGGTTCTCAGTGCACCACGTTCGCCATGGCAGAATCCGTATGTCGAACGCGTCATCGGTTCCATCAGGCGGGAATGCCTTGACCACGTCGTGGTCTTCAACGAGATCCATCTGCGAAGAATTCTGCGCGGTTACGTTTGCTACTACCACGCTTCGCGCACGCACCTTGCGCTTGGCAAGGATGCGCCGGACCTCAGAGAAGTGCAGCCTCCGGAGCTTGGCAGAATCGTTGAGTTCCCTGAGGTTGGCGGCCTCCACCACCGATACTCGCGGCGGGCGGCCTAGCCATCCTGCGGTCGGATGCCTCTTTACTGGGGATCGGTGCGCCTGGGCAGGGCCTCTCACCCCTCTCCGTGTGTTCCTTCGACGCGGTTTTGGCTTCATTGACCCTGCTCATCACTTCACGAGCAGGAGATTCGTCGTCGGGACCCGGGCGATCGAGCTGGATCTCGTTTCTGGTATGGACAGATCAGAGAGCCGATCCACCACACTCGGTGATTGCCGTCACCAGATAAAATAGCGGGGATCCCGCGTTGATCGCGCCCGGATCGAGGAACTGGATGCCGGGAGCGGCCGGGATTTCATCGCTGACACCGGAATGCAACGCAGCCCCCCAGGTCGTGCGATCCGGGTTGCCGTCGCGGTAGACGTTCCAGAGCGTGGCGCCACCGGGATCGTCCCAGGTCAACAGCACGTCGTCCGTCTGCCGGTTCAGTAGCAGTTGGGTCGGATCGCCGGGCACCGGGCACAGCTTGGCGGCGACGCGGAAACCGATGTTGGCGGCCTCGGCCAGCATGTTCAGGCTGCCGGAAAAACCGGACGGGCTGGATGCCAGGATCTCGACGTTGGCAAAATCGCCACCGCGCAGTCGCCGCGTCGGTAACGGGTCCGGTTGGTCCGGAGGGTCCGCCGGTATCGGCGTACCGAGAGTCTCGGTCGGTTCGTTGACGTTGCCCGCCAGGTCGGCCACGCCCCACGCATTCGACGCCATCGTGCCGCCGACCGTGGTCACGTTGCCGTTCTCTCCGTTCCAGTCCGCGCCCCTGTCGAGGTTCGCCACGTTAGGCCCGGGGTTGGCCACGTCGCCGATCACGGTGGAGGTCGCCTTGATGGGGACGCTGTCCGACCGGGTAGGATAGAGCCAATAGTCGACCGTTCCCCCGCCGTCTGCGCCGGAGTCGAACGGATCGTAGTAGGCCGCCTTGTACCACTCGTCGTGGGTTGGAATGAAGTACCGCGCGCTCGGCTTGCGGACGATCAAATCGCCCGATAGGGAAAGATCGTAAACACCATCCTCGGTCGTCGAAGGTCCCTGGGCACCGGTCGGCTTGCCGTTGTGCAACCAGTTGCAGTAACGCGCCGAGTCCCACCAGGAAACGCCGTTGACCGGTTTGTTGGCGAACTCAGGCTTGATCGAGTAGGTGAAGCTTCCGGGCGCGCCGCTTTGCAGGAGTCCGCCGCGGTCGCTGTCCGTCATGATGTTGAAGTTGAACAACCCGTTGGGGTCCGCCGCCGCGACGGCGTCGAGCATCTCAAGATACTCCGTGTTGGTGATCTCGTAGACGGTCATGCGATACGTGTCGGCTACCGAGCCGAGACCGTTGCCGTCGGCCGGATTGTCCGGCTGATCGATCGTGGCCATCAGCAGGCCGCTCGCGGGATCGATCGCCACCATCGCGGTGCCCAGCAGAACGTGACCGCCGGGCGGCACGCTCCACAGATCTCTCGCGACGAACGCGTTGCCGTCCGGTTCAAGGAGGATCAACTCCCTTTCGGCCGCCGCCGCCGGGGCCGCCAGAATCGTCGATATCATCAATACCCTCGCGCAATGCATCATGAGACTGCCTCTCCCTGAACAAAGCGGAGCAAGACTACTCGGAACCGACGGTCGCCAGGAGCACCGCCTCGGCACCACCCGCAAGTGACGCACGGAACGCGATCGAGTCGCTGGAGTTCAGTGCATTGGGCTTCCCGTCAGCGCCCCCAGAGCTACCCGTGGTGGTCAGCATGTGCAGGTTGGTCATGGTGAGCCCGAGGCTGGCATCGGACTCGTCGATAACGCGCACCAGGTCAGTGCCGTCATGGAGATACAAGCCCTCGTCGCCTACTCCCCCGGAGTAGCGCGCGGTGAAGGCCACGTGCCCTGAGGCCGTAACGGAAACGCTCCCGACAGCGAAGAACGTAGCGCCCGGTTGCCCCGGCACGGAATCGGCGAGATCGAGGATCGCTGTGAGCGCACCTCCGGCAGCAAGAAACACACCACTCCCACCGCTGAACGTCGCACTGAAAACTACGTCGCCGGAGGCGTTGAGAGCGGGTACGCCCAGGGTGAGGAACGACGCGCCGGGCCGGCCGGGGACCGCGAAGGAGCCCGAGTTGTCCAGGACCCGCGTGAGCGGGCCGACACCATCGCCGAGATAGATCCCCTGGTCGCCAGTACCGTTGGTGAACGAAGCGTGGAAAGCAACGGCGCCGGTGTCATTCATTGAGGGAGAGCCGTCGATCACGGAAAAGCTTGCCGTAATGGCCTGCCCTGGCGGAACGAGGCTGCCATCAGCCACCCGTAACAGCGTGCCGCTGGCACGAACGAAACGGTACATGCCGTGACCACCGACGCCGTATTCCGCGTGCATGGCCACGTCGCCCCCGGCATTCATCGACATGAACAGGTCGAATCCTACGAACGAGGATCCCGCCTGGCCCGGAGGTGAGATCGTGTCGTCGGCAACCCGAACGATTCCGCTGGCGCTGTCGCCCAGGTAGACGCCTTCGTGATCGATGAAGACAGCGTCGTCGTAGTGGGCGGCCGTTACACCGAAATCGTTGTCCGACAGCAGCGGCAGCACGCCGGCGCTGAACGGGAAGACGGTGAAACCCTGTGCTGCCGGCTGGCCGGGGACCGACTGCAACGGGTTGTCGTCGAAGATCACCGCCTCGCCTGGATCGGTGAACACGTAGAGTCCCTGGCTGTTGTCACCGAAGGAGAAGTTGCCGTGGAAGAACACGTGACCGGCTTCGTTGAGAAGCGGCGGGCTAAATCCTGTCCAACTGGTGGCCCCGCTCTGGCCCGGCGGCGAGAAATCGAAGCTGTCGTCGACGGTGCGCTGCAATGTCTCGGCCACGGGATCCCAGGTGTAGATGCCTTCGTTTCCGGATAGCGGTCCGTCGAAGTTCCCCTTGAAGACCACCTGCCCCGCGTCGTTGAGGTCCGGATCGGTAAACGTCGTAAAGCTCTCTCCCATCCGCTGCGGCGGCTCGTCTCCCGATTGGGCGAGAATCTGCACGTCGTAACTGAGCGACGAGACCGCGGGACAGGCACTGCCCGACGCTTCGATCTCGGCGTCTCGCAGGCCGGACTGCGAAATGGATCCGGTTTCGTAGGTCCCTCCTCCGCAATCCGCGCCACGGACGAGAAACCAGAACGCATCGCCGGCAGCTGGATCGCCCGCGAAGGTCACGGAGTTTGTCGGCTCGTCGTCGGCAATGCACTCCGCCGTGGCCTGGCTAAAGTCGCCGCCGCTGGCTCGCAACACGGAAAGTTCCCCACGAACGACGTCGTACGTCGTGGTGTCAGGTAGTACCGTCCAGTCGAGGACCACATCCGGGCCGAGCTTGTTCAGCGAAAGGTCAGGGACTCCGGTTGGCACGACACAGGATCCGGATGTTACTCGCAGGACACGAAAACCCACCACCGGCCGCGTCGTGCCCGGACCGATGTCACCACGATTGGCGCTGGCAACCTGACGCACGTTCGATCGATAGCTGCCCCCGACTATCGCGTGATCCGGCGTCAGGCTGTCCGTTATGGTCACCTGATCGTTGAGCAGTTCCCAGACATTTCCCGACATGTCGAAGATGCCGTAGCGATTGTTGTTCGGGTTGGTCTGAAACACGCCGCCGTGGTTCGTTCCGTCGTAGTAGCCGACCGGGGTCGTGGCGTAAACCGCCGGGTCCGGGTCGTCGAACGGATCGCCGCTGTCGCGAAAGTTGGCGTCGAGGTTGGTCAACGGATCCCGCCCATACGCGTGGATCCAATGATCCGCGGGCACGACGTGCTCTTCGAAGCTGCCCGCGAATGCCACGCGCGGCGCGTCAGGCGCGTCAGGATCGAACGAGGCCGCCTTGTACCATTCGTTGAACGGTCTCGGAACCGCATTGACGCTACCGACCGCCGTCCCTCCCTGGTCCATCGGCAGTCGGTATCCGCGGCAGTCGTTGACCAGTGCGGCACGCTCTGCATCGTTCAGGTCGCGAACTGCGTTGGTCGTGGCCTGTGTTCCGCCGATCTCGCTGCCGATCGTCCGCGGAAACCAGTCCAACTCCGATTCCCCTTCGATGTAACATCTCTCGGTCAAGCCGATCCCGTGATCGATGGTAAGCCAGTTACTGAATTTTACCGCACCGATCCAACTCACGCCGACGATCGCATGGTTACGTTTGCCGGCAACGGAACTGTAGCGCAGCCCCACGGGGTTGGCCGGCGTGTAGACAAGCAGGCTTCGTGAAATATCGAAGATGGCGTCGCTGTCACTCGAGTCACCGACGATGAGGCCAACGTCGCCACTAAAAGGCGAGAGTCGGAAGAGCATGTTTGCGCCGCGCTCGTCGCCGAAGCCGGGGTTCTGGATTTCGTTGTGGAACTCGGCATCGTTGAGGAAAGCCGCGAACCGGGTGTTGTCGATTTCGAAGACACCCATCTCGTAGTCATAGGCCGGCCCACCGGGCTGCTCGTCTGTTGCGGATACCGTGACCATCTCCACGGAGAACAACTGCGCGTGGGTCGTCGTCGCGAGGAGTAACCACAGGCCCACCGTCCAGAATGTTGGGATACTCATTGGAAGACCCTTATGGAGATGGAACGCCTGGAGGCGTTTGTTTGTATACCTTCATTCAGAGACTCGGTCAACGGTGTTTGAGTTCTCGCTTCAACGCCTCTCGCAGCTTCGGCAGGTGGCGGTAACCGACCACCTTTCGCAGGCGCGGCTCGATGTCGACGAGCGCGGTTATCAACCAGTGTTGGCGTTGGCTCGAGTTCTTCCAGTGGTCGATCTTGGCGCAGCGTTCCTCAACCAGAGCATTGACGGACTCGAGACAGTTGGTCGTCTTAAACGAGCGTCCAAGCACGGCGTAGACGCCGAGTCGATGCAAGGTCAATGTTTCTTTCAGGCCTTCCGCCAGGCTGCCAGCTGTACATGCACCTGAGTCCGGCGGCGTTGGAAGACGCAATCCGACTCCTCGATGGAGACGGACACGGCATGAACCGTGGAGAGATAGTGGAGGCTGCGGGAACGGAGAACCCAAGTCATTGATGTGACTCGGGTTCAATGGTGGAGGCGGCGGGAATCGAACCCGCGTCCGCAGGAATCGTCGGGTTCGCTTGGTGCCGGAGACAGGACTCGAACCTGTACTCCCTTGCGGGAAGAGGATTTTAAGTCCTTCGCGTATGGGGGTCGAAAGCGAGACTATAGACATACATCGTACAAGAGAAGCAACTTAGATGGGCTTAGCCGGTAGGCCGTTTTGTCGTTGGTTGACGATGGTTGACGATAGTTCCGACACAGTTGTGACACAGTCGACCAGCGCTGGAACGTGCCTAAAATATCCGGGAGCGATTTAATCCTACGAGGCAGTCAAGCGATACGCCTACCTGAACTCCCAGTCTAAGAAGGGCGGCTGTCTTGGGGTGCGGATCCCGTAGGATTGAGCGGTCGGTTTGTTCGGGCCGGGGTGAATTCAGGTGACATATCACCTATTCCCGGACGCTGGGATCTCGAAAACGTGGATAGAATCGACTACCCACAGTGCCGTCGTATCAAAGCTGCTTGGCAACATCGCTGACTTTGAGGAAGAAGTCTCCGTACAGTTCACCCGTTACTCTTACCTGACGAAAATGGTAGCGTCCACCGTTGAAGAGAACCTGCCCACTCTCGGTGAGCAAGTGCGTCACGAGTCGACTCGAAATGACGGTCGGCCGAATAAATGAACAGCACGGCAACGGACAACTCCAATGGCGCTAATCGGAGAGGGCCTTCTCCCGGCTGCGCACGTGCTCTTCTTCCCGGGCGATGATCATTTTGTACGCCATATGGTACTTCATGATGTTGCTGACGTACTGGACGGTCTCGCGTCCGATCTCCTTGGCCGCAACGACCTCGACGTTGCGGAACCACACGTTGGGGTCGAGCCCCAGCTTCGCCGCCTTCCGACGCATGCGCTGCAGGCGTGTGGGACCCGCGTTGTAGGCGGCGAGCGAGAAGTGGACCCGGTCGTCCTCCGAGATTCCCTCGTCGCTGAAGTAGTGCTTTCGCAGAAAGTGCAAGTACTTCACGCCGGCGTGGACGTTAGCCTCCAGTTCCTCGACGTTGGGGATGCCGACCTGCGGACCGGCCGCGGTGCTCGGCAGCAGTTGCATCACACCGATCGCGCCCGCCGAGCTGCGCGCACTCTGGTCGAGGCGCGATTCCTGGTAACCCTGTGCCGCGACCATCAGGTAGTCGAAGTCGTACTCGCCGGCGTAGCGCTTGAACAGGTCGATCGTGCCCCGGAATCGACCGAAATCATCTCCGGCCAGCGCGTTGTGGACCCACCTCGTCTGCTTGAGGTAACGGTTCAGGAGTACGTTGCCGAACAGCGTGCCCCGTTTGTGGGTCCGCACGAACTCGTTGATGACTTCCGCCAACTGCGGGCTGTCCTTGCGGAACGCCCAGGCGATTTCGCCGCCTGTGTTGAGCGCCAGGTCCTCACGAACCTCGATGTTCTCGAAGACACGGTCCCAGAAACGCGCTTTGTGGCTGTCGACGATCGCCAGCGGAAGCAACCCGCCCTGAACCATCTCGATCAGGTCGTTGTCCTGCAGGGTCTCGGGGGCGGGCACGAGATCGACCAGCGGCTTGCCCTCGGACTGCAGTCGCTCGTTGAGCCGCTCGAGGCTCTCCCAGTAGCTGCTCGAGCGACGCACGTGGACCTTCAGTCCGCCCAGGTCTTCGACAGTCTCCAGTGGGGGCGCGGCCGATCCGGTGACGACGATCTCACTAACGTCGTCGATAAAAGGGTTGGAGAACTCGACATGCTCGAGCCGGTCTGGCGTGATCGTCAGGTTGGCGCCGGCGATATCGCCATAGCCCTGGACCAGCGCGGGGATCAGCTCGTCCCGATGCACCGGGATGATCAACACGTGGACCTTGAGGTGGCGCGTGCCCAGCTTCTTGTTGAGTTGTTCTTCGAACGCTTGTACAGCCTCGTAGGTGAGGCCGCGTTCCTGGACCCCGTCGAGAAAATAGCCTCCCAGCTGGTAGACCGTCAGAAATCGGATGTAGCGTCGCTCGACCATCCCATCGAGATCGGCGAACCTCGGTTCGACGAGATCGGTCAACTCCGGCGGCAGGCCCTGCTCGGCGGGAGAGAGGACCGGCTGCATCGGGGGCGGTTGTTGCGGTTCGGGTACCGGCGCCGGAACCGGCGCTTCCTCGACCTTCGGCGCGTCCGCTCCGCCACTGCACCCGGCCAAGGCGAGCGCGGCAGCCACGGCGAGCAGCGCCCAAGCCGACCTGAGTCCCGTGTTCTGCATCGACAGGGAGAATAACTGTTGTGGCGGTAACTTCGCATAGAATTGGGCGATCGGTCTGTGTTTGGGGTGCTGATCCCTTAGGATTGGCGTACTTGCACGGGGATGAGTGAGTAGACTGTGAGACCAACGAATCCGAGGGGGTAGGAGCCGAAAAACCGGGGGCCTACGACCTTATCACCGTCGTCGTAGTGCTGTATCGAGGGCGCGCTCCGTCTCCTAGCGCGAATGTCCCTTGCAGTCGACCGGTCACCTTCCGGTCACTCTCTGCTTCACCTTTCCCAGTTGCAATCGCTGACGTGCTCATTGGACGTTGCAGAATCGCGCTATGTCCCAGTTCTGCCCCAGGTTTGCCCTGATCGCGCTAACCGCGTGTCGCTCGATGTCGTCGTAAGTCGTTGAAAACAAATGGTGCCGGAGCCGGGATTCGAACCCGGATGAGCGTTGGCTCGGGGGATTTTAAGTCCTTCGCGTATGGGGGTCTAGAGCGAGACTATAGACATACATCGTACAAAAGACGCGACTTAGATGGGGTTCACCGGTCGGCTGTTTTGTCGTTGATTGACGATGGTTGACGATAGTTCTGACACAGTTGTGACACAGTTTGACCGTTCCTAATAAAAGGGTCATGAGGAGTGCTCTACAGTCCGAGGAGTATGGACACCAGGTGGGCACCTGTTTTGGATGAACTCCAACCCACCGCGTCGCCCCTGAGTCGGCCCCTACTCGATCGTCCGGCGAGATTCAGGTTGGCAGGACTTGCTGTTCCCTTTCCGAGAGTTACGAAAAGTGGTCGACAGTCCGAGGATTGTGGACACCCAGGTGGACACCCGGGTCGGTGGGCCCGACCTAATAGTTGGCCGCCACTTCCGATGCCACCAGGGCTTGGAGCTGGGGTAGGCCGAAAGGGCGCAGGAGTCGGCCGTTCACGAAGAAGGTCGGGGTCTTGCGCACTCCGAGTTTTTTGGCGTCTGCGATGTCTTGCTGAAGGATATGCGCGATATCCACGCCCTGCATCTCGAGCTCGAGGCGGGTCATGTCGAGGCCGAGGGATGGCAGGAACTCCAGTAGTTTCTCGGGTGCCGGGTGGTGGTGGTCGGCCCAATCGGACTGGGTGTCGAACATCAACTGCAGCGTCTCCCAGTACTTCCCCTGCTTTCGAGCCGCTTCCAGCATCTTGACCGCGGTGTCGGCGCCCTGGTGCAGGGGGATGTATCGCACGACCAGCTGCACTCGTCCTGGGTGTGCGTCGACGATCGCTTTGACGTGGGGCGACATGGCCGCGCAGGTCTCGCAGCCGGGGTCGAGGAACTCCACGAGCATGACCTTCGCGTCGTGTGGCCCGAGCCGCTGGGCGTAGCCGCGAACAAACGCATTTTCGACGGGGTTTGCTTTCTCGATCGATGCCAGCTTTTCGGCCCGTTGGTTGTTGTAGATGAAGGCGGCCAGGATGAACGCGCCGACAAGTATGCTGGCAGCACCGAAGACCAGGACCAATTTCTGCTTGGACTTCATCGAGACGATCTCCGTAAAATGGTGATGAGGAGAGCTGTGACCGCTCCAAATGCAAAGAGTGACAATATGGGTATCGAAGCAAATCCGAACACGAGCATATCGACGTCGGCGCACGAGACCCCCTGGCTGCAGGGGGCGGCGCTCTCGGGAATGACCCCGGCCTGCAACAGCATGTGGTAGAGCGCAACCACGGTGCCTATCACGGACAGTGGGAGAGCGTATCGCACCACCTTGGGGTCGAAGGGGAACAGGCCCATGAAGAGCACGAGGACCAGGGGGAACATGAACATCCGCTGGTACCAGCACAGCAAACAAGGAGGCAACTCCATGACCACACTGAAGAACAGGCTACCCAGGGTCGCGGTGGTGACGAGCAGCCAGGCCGCAAGGAGCAGGAGCCAGTTCGTATCGAGCTTGTCGGGAATGGTGCGCGCTTGGTTCAATGTTCTTTCGATGAGTTCGGGTTTGGTTTGTACACCTTGGTCGCGGCACCGTCAATGAAGCAGGTCCGCTAGGCTTGTGCCTACCAGAAATCCCGTCCGCCGTGCAGGTTCATACACTTGGGCTACGTCGAGTAGACTCCGGCACCGACTCCCGTCTAATTAAGGATATGAGGTGCCGATGTTCCTTCTGCGGCTCATCTGGGTCTTGGTCCACGCCCTATCCGCCAAGAGGGCCGACCTGGTCGCAGAGAATCTGGCGCTCCGCCAACAGCTCATCGCGCTATGTCCCAGTTCTGCCCCAGTTTGCCCTGATCGCGCTAACCGCGTGTCGCTCGATGTCGTCGTAAGTCGTTGAAAACAAATGGTGCCGGAGCCGGGATTCGAACCCGGATGAGCGTTGGCTCGGGGGATTTTAAGTCCCCTGCGTCTACCTGTTCCGCCACTCCGGCATGGAGTGGATACTACTGTTTTATCAAGGAGTTAGCAGAGGTAG
>Ga0209988_10002905_pt1 | contig 11322 bp, 10 predicted proteins | sample N075metaG_FD_183115 | JGI IMG/M metagenome (GOLD analysis project Ga0209988, IMG submission 183115) | Deep subsurface microbial communities from Kermadec Trench to uncover new lineages of life (NeLLi) - N075 metaG (SPAdes) (version 2) | ecosystem: Environmental > Aquatic > Marine > Ocean trench... | reverse complement strand
TCATATCGCCAGCACCCCGCGGAAGATCCTCGCCTAGTCAATAATCTCGAACAACTGCACGACCCGCTGTACACCCGATATTCCCGATGCTGAGTCGGTAATTCTGTCCGCCTCCGCTTTGGTAGCCAGGCCCATCAAATAGACCACGCCATTTTCAGTGACCACCTTGACTCGGCCGCCCTCGATCCTGGAGTCGCCCAACAGCCAGGATTTCACTTTAGTGGTAATCCAGGTATCGCTGGTACGGGTCATGGCCGAACTGGGGGCCGACACCTCTAGCTCGTTGTATATGCGGCGTACGTTTCGCACATCGCGAACAACCTGAGTTGCCCTGGCTTTGAGTGCTTCGCTCTGGACCTGGCCTGCAATCAATACATAGCCGTTATAGGAGATAACGACCAGATGGGCGTCACTGAAGGCATCATCCACCGAATGAATATTGACAACTGACTTGGTTTCGATGCTCTCATCTTCGATCTGCTGCCCCAGGGTGCGTTCACCTGGGTCGTCGGCGATGGAGTCTGACTGCAGGGTCGCCAAAATGCTGCCACAGCCGTTGAGGCCGATGGTGGCAAGGAGTAAAAGAAGAACCGATATTCTTTTCATTCGCTAATCTCGCCTGTAGCTATCAAACAGTGATCGATCGATCAATTCACAGAGCGTGTGAATGACCATGGTTTGTATTTCTATTACCGTCGGACTCCGGGGCGCGTTCACTTGCAGTTCCACGTCTTCGGATCTAACGAGCGTACTGAGTTCTCCACTCTCGCGATTGGACAGCGCAATAACCCCCATGTTTCGTTCGTGGGCGGCCTGCACCGCCCGAATCAGGTTGTTGTGCCCGTCCCCACTGGAAATACACAACAGGATATCGCCGGGTTGGCCCAGGGCCCTCACCTGGCGGGAAAATATATCGTTGATACCGCTGGTGGTGGCGATTGCCGTCAAGCTGGGAGCATCACTTGCCAGGGATATAGCCGGTAGAGCGGGGCGTTCATTCTCGAGACGGTTTAACAGCGTGCTCGAAAACAATTGGGCCAATGCGGCATCGGGCCCGTTGCCGCAAGCCAGTATTTTGCCATCCGCCAGCAGGGCGCCGGTCATCATATTGGTACTTTGCTCAATTGGGGCTGCAAGCACGTCGACCGAAACGGTGATAGTTTCGATACTGGCTTGAAAGTTCTGTGCAATTATTTGGTAGAAATCCATTATTGATTGTCCGTGTGAGCCGAGTTTCCCATCTGTCGAGTTTATGCGGTAAAAGCGGAGCGTATCCAGCGCGCCTCTGCACCCGGTTTGGATTGTCGCGGGTCGAAGGCGATAACGTCAAATCGACAGGGTAAGTTCGCCCATTGCCTATTGCGTTGAAGAAACACTTGCGCCGTGCGCAGGATGCGTCGCTGTTTGCGCCTGTCCACCGAGGCGGCCGCCGATAAGAAGTGGGGGTTGCTTCGGGCCCGCACTTCCAGAAAAACCAGATAGCGTCCATCGCGTGCAATAATATCTATTTCACCTGTTTTAGCCGAAAAATTGCGCGCCAGGACACGCAGGCCCTGTTCACATATCAGTTCTACAGCCCTGTCCTCGTAACGCTCCCCTGATGTCCTCATGTGAACCCGACCAAAGGGTGCCATTGTAATCTACTGTTCACGCAGCTCGCTTCCATCAAATGTGGCGGCCCGCAGTTCACGTTGGATATGCAATTGTGGCGTCAGGCTCAACAGTCCGGTATTTCCCTGTATCAACATGTCCTCGCCCGCTTGCAGTTGGGCAAATCTAGTTTGGAGCAAAAAGGCGTCGGCCCCCAGGGCATTGAGACGGGTATAGGGGTTGATGCCGGTTCCTCCAGCCGCAATCGCCACCCTTGCCGCGGGGTTTGCCCCAAGCAGCCAGGGGGTTTCCACCAGATGGATACCACTTAAATCCAGATCGCGCGCATCTGGAATGCCGCGATAGATATTGGATGTGGCGAAAACTGGCAGGTCGGCAGCGTAGTGGTAGGCCAACAGGGGTTTCAGGGAACGCGCCTCTGAACCACTTTTACTCAGCAGAAAGACTACATCGATGTCCACCCGTCGCCTGGCGGTAAATTCCACGTTGGTGGCGAGCATACTGCGCACTTCCCTTGCCCGCTGTTCGCTGGCGGGTAAATTCAATGCGGTGCTCATGGCGCTGGAGTAATTTTCCCGGCTGCTGTAGGTCGCTGTGGCTGATATCGTTCCTCCCAGGGACTGCCATTGCCCCCGCAGTGCCTGTTCCATCTTGTCCCCCCACTCACCGGCGGGACGTACTAGCAGCGCTTTTCGGGTGCCGCGGCCGAATGCGAGTGTCGCAATTTGACCCGCCTCGTCTTCCGGCGCCAGGGCGAGTTGTACCAGGGCCGTTTTACCCGGAGGCAGTGGCCGATCAATACGATTAAGCGCCAGCACCGGTACGGGTCGTTCGGGCAGCTTCCCCAGTTCTTCCACCGCCTGTTTGCTGAGCGGGCCTATCACGAATTCGGCGCCGCCGGCCACAGCGTCGTAGTAAGCCTCGCTGGCCGAGTTATAGGCCAGCACATCCAGGACTTCTATCTCAAAATTGTAATCCTCGGCGGCCCTTGTGGCGTAGTAGTTTGCCAAATAGCCGTCTCTGACAGCTTGCGCTGCCGGTGCCAGGCGGCCAGTGAGGGGGAGTAGCAGGGTCACTTTTTTTGGTGTTGGATTATCCTTCAGCAGGTAGCTCATACCGCCGGGCAATTTGTCGGCAGCGGGGTGTACAGGGTGGTTGCCAAGCCATTGTCGCAATGCGTGTGTTCGATCGAAATTGGTGTTTACAGCGAGGCAAATTTGAGCGAGTTCCAGCCACCCCAGCCACTGCTGATTGCCAGCGGCATTGATTGCCGAGTTCAGCTGTGTGGGTTTTGCCCGTAGCAGGTCTCGCCATATTGCGCGCCTGAGAGATTCGAACTCGATTCCTTCGCGGGTTTGTTGCAGTAACTGATCACCCAGTTGCGCGCCGCGCAGATAATGCCCGGCCAGGCTGTTCATGGAGCGTTGAGTGCTCACCATTTTGTGCCGCAATAGCGGGTGGCTAGTGGCGGAGGTGAGTTCTCCCAGGCGTTGTAGGGCACTGGATTGATCGCCGCGAATGTAGAGTATGCGAACCTGTAAGTAGGCGAGATACTGGTCGTCGGTAACGGATGTCTGCGCGCTGGGAATAGTGGCCAGCACGGCCTCGGCTGCCATCCAATCGAAATTCAGGATGGCTTGTTCGGCGCGACTAAATTGGGTGGAAAATGCACTGGGGGGTAGTTCGCCCGATGAAGTTTGCGGCAACGTTTCCCGTGGTATTTCCAGGGTCTGGGGTGGGGCTTGTTCCGTCTTCTGCCTGCCGGGAGTTCCGCAGCCATTGAGCAGCACACAGGCGACCAGGACTGCCATAGCGGCGCGACAGTCCAGGGGGGGCGCCAACGCCCGGCTGTGGGTTAATAAAACTCTCATGCTATTATTTTCTGGTAGCCCATATTATTCAGGTCATAAGGAGATGTTGTGGAATCCGGACTTTATGTTGTCGCGACCCCGATTGGTAACCTGGGCGATATGTCACATCGTGCGGTGGCAGTGTTACGCGGTGCTGACCTTATAGCGGCTGAGGATACAAGACACAGCCAGCGACTGCTACAGCATTTTTCCATAAACACGCCAACCTTGGCCTATCACGAACATAGTGGCACTGCGGCGCCGCAGAAAATTACCGGTTGCCTGGCGGGCGGAGGCGCTGTGGCACTGGTTTCGGATGCAGGCACACCGTTGATATCTGATCCGGGTTACCGCCTGGTAAGACAGGTGCAGGACCTGGGCTATACCGTGTTCCCGGTTCCCGGTGCCTGTGCGGCGATAGCGGCGTTGAGTGTGTCGGGGCTGGCCACAGACCGGTTTTTATTTGAAGGTTTTTTACCGGCAAAGGCCGGAACTCGGGCGAACCGCCTGAAAGTGCTTGCCAACGAGTCGGCGACATTGATTTTCTACGAAGCTCCCCATCGTGTCCAGGATTGCTTGAATACCATGCTGGGCGTATTTGGCGCCGACCGGGAAGCGGTGTTAGCCCGCGAAATTACCAAGACGTTTGAAACCATACATAGGGGCAGTTTGGCGGAGCTGCTCGCCTTTGTGTCGTCGGACAAAAATCAACAGCGCGGGGAAATCGTCCTGCTGGTGGCGGGTCATAGGAATCGGGATAGCGAGTTGGACGAATACGCCAGCACACTGTTGCAGCGGCTGGCCAAGGAATTGCCCGCCAAGCGGGCCGCGGCAGTGGTGGCCGATATCACGGGCTTGCGTAAGAAGTTACTGTATCAGTATTTACTGGATACGAAAGAAGACTGATCGAATCCAATGAGCAAGGGTGGTTGCACTGTCTAAACGTTTGCGGTCGGTTGATTTTTGTACGCAAGGGGTCTGTGCCAATTTTTTTCGCCGAAATCTGCCACCTGCGCGGATTCAGTCTTGCCCAAGCGCTCGGCTAAGGGTAGTCTGGGCGCGGAGTTGGTCAGGCGATCGCTGTGTGGTGTGAATCACGCGGAGGAAAGTCCGGGCTCCACAGGGCAGAGTGCCAGGTAACACCTGGGGGGCGTGAGCCTACGGAAAGTGCAACAGAAAGTGTACCGCCAGCACACGCAAGTGGACTGGTAAGGGTGAAAAGGTGCGGTAAGAGCGCACCGCGCGTCTGGTAACAGACGTGGCGATGGTAAACCCCACTCGGAGCAAGACCAAATAGGAATCCTGAGCTGCGGCCCGCAGTGGATTCGGGTAGGTCGCTACAGGCAGGCGGTGACGCCGGTCGCAGATGAATGATCGTCCACGACAGAACCCGGCTTATCGACCGACTCCGTTTTATAGCTTTTTCTGCTAAAAAAATTGTTCCTGAGCACACAAATAAACTGAAAGTTAATGTATTCCATTAACTTGTGATCTTACTGGCCTGTTTTGGGTCATTTTTTTCGCTTCCCAGGTGAGAAATCCTTGCCCAATTTATTCGAAAGTCGCTCTAATTAGCTGAATTTACAACGTTTTTTCTAATATCCGCCTTGACAGTCTCTCCACTCCAGACCTATAGTGTCGAAAAGTGGAAATAAGTGGGTATATTTGGCTTTTTGTGGGTTAGAGAGTCAATTGAGTGGGGGAATCTGGCGTGTTTCGAGGTGTGCAACTCATCAACATGGATGCGAAGGGGCGGCTGGCTATGCCAGCGCGTCAGCGCGAGCCGTTGTTGAGCCTGTGCGGCGGCCAAATCGTTGTCACCATCGACACCCAGGCAGCCTGTCTCGCCATTTACCCATTGCCCGAGTGGGAGAGGATTGAGCGGGAAGTACAGGCGCTGCCAGCCTTGAACCCAGCGGTGAAGCGTTTCCAGCGCCTGCTCCTGGGTTACGCAGCAGACCTGGTGTTGGACGGCAGTGGACGTATGTTGTTGCCCGCGTCACTCCGGGAATATGCCCAGCTTGATAAGAAGTTGGTTCTGGTGGGGCTGGGCAACAAGCTGGAATTGTGGTCGGAGGCCCTGTGGTCGGCTGAAAAAGAGCAGGCTCTTCTGGACTCGGGCCCTGGGGCCGAGTTACCTGAAGAATTGATGTCACTAACCCTGTAGGTGAGTCGGATGCACCAAGCGGTTTTGTTGCAAGAGGCGGTTGAGGCTCTGGTGACCACAGCTAGCGGTTTTTACGTGGATGGAACATTTGGTCGCGGCGGGCACAGTGCGGCAGTGCTGGATTTGCTCGATGGGGATGGGCATTTACTGGCGGTGGATAAAGACCTCGCTGCATGCGCTGTAGCAGAGCAATGGACTTCGAGCGAACCCCGTTTTGATTTTTTTCATGGGTCTTTCGCTCAGCTTCCCCATCAACTGCGTGGGATGGGGATCGACGCAGTTGATGGCATTTTATTGGATCTCGGGGTCTCCAGCCCGCAGCTGGATGACAGCGAACGTGGCTTCAGTTTCAGCCACGATGGCCCGCTGGATATGCGGATGGATGTCAGCAGAGGGGATACTGCTGCCCAGTGGTTGTCCCGAGCTTCCGTTGAGGATATTTCCAGGGTGCTCAGGGACTACGGTGAAGAGCGATTTGCCAGGCGAATCGCAGCTGCAATCGTCACTGCCAGGGAAGCGGAACCAATTAACACAACGGCAAGGCTGGCGAAGATAGTGAGCGAAGCGAATCCCAAGTGGGAAAAGCGCAAGCACCCAGCCACCCGGTCTTTTCAGGCTATACGCATTCAGATCAACCGTGAATTGGAAGACCTCAAAGATTTGTTGGCCGCCGCTATCGATCTGCTGCGAGTGGGTGGCAGGCTGGTGGTGATCAGCTTTCACTCGCTGGAGGACCGGCTGGTCAAGCGCTATATGCGGGATATGGCAAGGGGCGACAAGGTCCCAAAGGGTGTCCCTCTGCGGGACTCTCAGCTCAATCGTCGAATGAAAATCGTGGGCAAAGCGGTGCGCGCCAGCGCCGACGAAGTGTCGGCAAATGTACGCGCAAGAAGTGCTGTGATGCGAGTGGCAGAGAAAATATGCTGATGGAACGCCGGGTGAAAAAAAGTGACTAAAGTCAGGAGGGTGTCGACTGGCAAAGCTTCATCCGCCGGCGCCAGCTCGAAGCTTGTGTGGGCCAATGCCGGGGTTTTGTGCGCAATAATGGCGTGTGCTTTCAGCGTTATCCAGACCTCCCACGCCTGTCGACAACTGTATGCACAACTTCAGATTCTGGAGGCCGCACAGTGGTATATGCAGGAAGATTTTGGCCGTCTTCTACTGGAGCAAAGTACCTGGGCTTCGCATTATCGGGTCGAGCAGGTGGCCACGCGCGATTTGGGGATGCGTCCGCCTACCATCGCGGACCTGAGGGTATTCGCCCCATGAGGCACCGAGTTAAGCCAGTCGCTCCGTGGCGCTTCTATGTGGTACTTCTTGCACTGTGCTCAATGCTTGCACTGCTGGTAGGCAGGGTGTTGTCGCTGCAGGTACTGGACACCGACAGGGGTTACCGGTTTCTTCAGGGTCAGGGGGAGATGCGCTCAGTGCGCACGGTGGAAATCCCCGCTTACCGCGGCATGATTTCGGATCGCAGAGGGGAGCCGTTGGCGGTCAGCACGCCGGTTGTTTCTATCTGGGCGAATCCGAAAATCCTGCAAGGCTCAAGCCAGTTACCCCAGCTCGCTGAAGCGCTGGGCATGCCACTGGAAACGCTCACGTCCAAGTTGTCTCGTTATCAGGGCAAGCAGTTTATGTATCTGCAGCGTCATTGGGTGCCCGCCGAGGCCAGGAAGGTATTGGAGCAGCGTATCAAGGGAGTGTATGGCGAGCGCGAGTACAGGCGCTTTTATCCTGCGGGAGAGGTTGCTGCTCATCTGGTGGGCTTTACCAATGTGGATGATGCCGGTATTGGCGGTCTTGAACTCGCCTATAACGAGTGGCTTACCGGCGTATCAGGCAAGAAAAAAATCATCAAGGATCTGCATGGTGATGTGGTACGCGATATTGGTGTGCTGCAGGAAGCGCGTCCCGGAAATGACCTGATTTTAAGTATTGACCTGCGTCTGCAGTATCTTGCCCACCGGGAACTGCAAAAAGCGGTGGCACTAAATGGCGCTTCCTCTGGCTCGATTGTTACCCTGGATGCCAGAACAGGCGAAGTTCTGGCGATGGTTAACTACCCGGTTTATAACCCCAATAGCCGAAAAAATATGCTGCCCGCCAATATGCGCAATCGCGCGATGACGGACGTCTATGAACCTGGCTCTGTCATGAAAGCCCTCACCCTCGTCGCCGCTCTGGAAAGTGGTGATTACACGCTCGATACGATAATTGACACGACGCCGGGGCGAATTCGAGTGGGGCGAAAGGTACTGGTGGACCCACGCAATTACGGGAAAATAAGCCTCTCCCGAGTGGTGGAGAAGTCAAGCCAGGTTGGTATTACCAAAATTGCCCTGGATATCGGTCACGAACCCATCTGGAACGTGTTCAACCGGTTTGGCCTGGGGCAGCCTCCCGGCACGGGATTTCCCGGGGAGAGCGGCGGGATATTGCCCAATCGACCCAAGTGGCACGCCATCGAGAAAGTCACATTGGCTTTTGGTTATGGCCTGACTGCAACGCCCCTGCAACTTGCCCACGCGTTCAGCATTTTAGCCAATCAAGGAGCAAGTCAACCGGTTTCCCTGCTCGCGCTGGAGGGTGATCTGCCCCCGGGAGATCCCGTAATTACAGCGGCAACGGCTGAAAAAGTACTGCGAGTCCTGCATCGGGTGACTGGGGAAAACGGCACTGCCAGAAAGGCCCGTGTGCCGGGTTACCGGGTGGGTGGCAAGACAGGCACTGTGCATAAGGTAGGCCCTGGTGGCTATATCGACGATCAATACGTGGCGCTCTTCGCCGGTGTGGCCCCTATCGATGACCCCAGGATAGTCGTGGTCGTGGTCATTAATGAGCCCAAGGGTGAGCTCCACGGCGGCGGTTCTGTTGCCGCGCCCATTTTTTCCCGGGTAGTGGAAGGGGCTTTGCGCCTGCTTAATGTTCCACCCACCGAGGCTGAGATGGTTGTTATGTCCGCGCCATTACGCAAGCGGGGGGCGGTCTAGTGCAAATGGCGGCTTCGATGGCATTGTCCGAATTGCTTAGCGTGGCCGGTAGAGCGATGGATCCCGAGGTGATGATTAGCGGTGTTCAAATTGATAGCAGGCAGGTGCGCGCCGGCGATCTGTTTATGGCGGTTCCGGGCCTGCGCCACGATGGCCGGCAATTTATAGAGCAGGCGGTTGCCAACGGGGCCGTGGCGGTAGTCGCCGAGCCTCCGGTGGCGGGTTTTGTCGATGAAATTTCTGTACCGCTGATAGAGCGGGCGGAATTACAACAGGAAACTGGCGTCATCGCGGCCAAGTTTTTTGGCCATCCCAGTCGGGCATTACACATGGTCGGCGTGACGGGCACCAACGGCAAAACGACGACTTGCTGGCTCACCGCGCAGTTGACCCGATTGATGGGCAAGAGCAGTGGCGTCATCGGAACCCTGGGTGCTTCGCTGGGCGATGGTATTGCAGAGGCTGCCAATACCACCCCCGATGCGGTTTCTTTACAACAGCAGTTGGCAAAATGGCGGGATAAGGGCGTATTTTCTGTCGGCATGGAGGTCTCTTCCCATGCCCTGGTGCAGGGACGAGTAAACGGCGTAGTGTTTGAAACTGCGGTGTTTACCAATCTCTCTCGCGATCATCTGGATTACCACGGCAGCATGGCGGACTATGGCCGGGCAAAAACTCAGCTGTTCATGACTGAAGATCTTCGCCATGCCATCGTTAATCTGGATGACGGTTACGCCGGCGAACTGTTGTCGGTGATAGACCCGGCAACTCGAGTGCTGACCTATTCTATTTGCGGCGCACCGGATGCGGATATTGCGCTCAGCGAGATCCGGTTTCACCGCGCTGGAGTGACAGCGCAAGTGAATAGCCCCTGGGGAAGCGGCACAATTTCCAGCCCGCTGGCCGGTGACTTTAACCTGTCAAACCTGGCGGCTGCCATCGCGGCTGTCGCATTGATGACCAGTGACTTTACCGCACTGTTGGCAGCGGTGAGCAAGCTGAAGGCTGTGCCCGGGCGTATGCAGGTTATTCCCAATGAGTTGGACCTTCAGTTGATTGTGGATTACGCCCACACCCCGGATGCGTTACAACATATTCTGCAGGCAATGCGGCCTCATGTAGAGGGGCGCTTATTCACTGTGTTCGGCTGTGGTGGTGACAGAGACCGCGGTAAGCGGGCCACCATGGGACGCATCGCCTGTGAGCTGTCGGATAAGTGTGTTGTTACCAGCGACAATCCTCGCAGTGAAGATCCGCTGGCAATAATGCAAGACATTGAAGCGGGTTGTGCGGGAGATTACACGCTGGTGGTGGATCGCGCGGAGGCTATTTTCCTCGCGGTAACCGCTGCTGAAGCGGGTGATTGTGTGGTAATTGCCGGCAAGGGCCATGAAGACTACCAGATAGTGAACGGTGAGCGTTTGCATTTTCGTGACGAAGAGCAGGTTCATATCGCTTTGGCGTCGAGGGCGGTATCGTGATGCGGAGTTGGTCTTTATCGGAGCTTGCGGTGCCTTTGGAGGGCCATCACCTGGGCGCAGATTGCACTATCGCAGGAGTATCAACGGACAGCCGCTCGATTAGCAGCGGCGATCTATTTGTGGCGCTGCGCGGTGATGATTTCGACGGCCATGACTATTTGCGCCAGGCAGAGAGAGGCGGAGCTGCCGCCGTTCTGGTCAGTGCTGATAGCACAACACAGCTGCCCGTGTTGCGGGTAACCGATACGCAAAAGGCGCTGGGATTACTGGGGGCTTACAACCGTCTCGCTTTTGACGGAACGCTGGTTGCAATCACCGGCAGCGGGGGCAAAACCACGGTTAAAAATATGGTTTATGCAGTGCTTTCGCAATGCGGCAGCACGCTTGCCACCGCGGGAAATTTCAACAATGAGATAGGTGTGCCTCTCACGCTGCTTGAGTTGGCACCGCAACACCAGTTTGCCGTGGTGGAAATGGGGGCGGCCCGAGTTGGCGACATCAGCTGGTTGGCTACCTTGGGTCAACCCTCGGTGGCGGTGCTGTTAAATGCTCTGCCCGCTCACCTGGAGGGTTTCGGCGGTGTGGAGCAAGTTGCCCGGGCGAAAGGTGAAATATTTGAGGGGCTGGCAAAGGATGATGTCGCGATTATTAATGCGGACCAACCGTGGGCAGCGCAGTGGCGTGCCAGCGCCGGTGACGCGAGAATTATAGATTTTAGTCTAGGCGAACCCGCTGCGGTCAGCGCGGTGGATATTCAGTGTCATGGGCTGGATGGGGCTTCATTTGCCGCGTCTACGGCTCTGGGTGATTTCCCCGTGAACCTGCAAATACCGGGGATACATAATGTCGCCAATGCACTGGCGGCCATTGCAGTGGGTGTCGCCTGCGACCTCTCTATCGATCAGATTCAACAGGGCCTGGCCAGCGTGTCGAGTGTCGCCGGACGTCTTGTACCGGCGAGGGCGAACAGTGGGGCAATGGTCATCGACGATTGTTACAACGCCAATCCCGAATCGGTAAAAGTGGCTATCGACGTGCTTGCCCAGTGCGGCGGCGTGCGCACCCTGGTGCTCGGGGCAATGAAGGAATTGGGCCCTGCCAGCGAAACCATGCACATCGAAGTGGCCAATTACGCTAAAGCGACGGGTATAGATCAGCTTTGGGGGGTAGGAGAAGAACTGTGTTCGGCCGTGCAAGCGTTTGGTTCGGGCGGCAGATATTTC
>Ga0209988_10002904_pt1 | contig 11329 bp, 10 predicted proteins | sample N075metaG_FD_183115 | JGI IMG/M metagenome (GOLD analysis project Ga0209988, IMG submission 183115) | Deep subsurface microbial communities from Kermadec Trench to uncover new lineages of life (NeLLi) - N075 metaG (SPAdes) (version 2) | ecosystem: Environmental > Aquatic > Marine > Ocean trench... | reverse complement strand
CGATGGTAAATACTCTCAATCTGCTCTTCTACTTTGTAATAGGAAAAGAGGGGTTTCGCTTCATCGTAAAACTTGATCCGATTGCGCATACGCGGCATGAGTACTCTCATGAACTCATTGAGCGCTTTGAAAGACTCTTGGTTGTCGACAATGATTTCTGAAGTGTCCGTAGTGAAATGGTCTCGAACCGTCCGCAACACCATATCGGGACCTTCATACAACATGACCGGCGCCTTGGAATCAGGAGTGTCCATACAGATCTGAATGTTCTCCCAAATTTTGAGAAGCATGCTGAGGTCTTTTTGCAGTTCGGATCGGGTACGGCCCAAACCAGCGGTGCGAATGATGACCCCCATGTTCTTTGGGAGTTCCAAATCAGCTACCAGTTCCTTTAATTTTTTTCGCTCAGCCTCATCCTCGATTTTTCTAGATATGCCGCTCGACTCGCCAGAACACATCAACACCAGAAAACGACCGGGAATGGTGACCGCGTTAGTCAGTGAGGGGCCTTTGGCGTCGCGGCTTTCCTTGACCACCTGAACCAGTATATTCTGGCCGCGCACCATGACATCCTGAATCCTGACTTTTGATTTCTTTTCGCCTGTTTGCAGATAAGATTCAGGAAGAATATCCTTGAAGGGCAAGAAACCATATTTTTTACTGCCAATATCAACAAATGCGGCTTCGATCGCGGGTTCCACTCGGGTGACCACACCCAAATACACGTTTCCTTTGACCAATTCATGGGAAGAATGTTCAACAATAATTTCTTCCAGTTTGCCGTTTTCCAAGACCACCGCCCGGCACTCTTCCGGATGGTCCGCATTGATCAATAATTTTTTGGTATTTGACATTATTTTTTTAGCCTTTCACTTTAGGCATCAATGAGTTCATTCTCCCTATTTTCTGTCCAAATCAATTAAAAAAAAACAAATAACACGTTGCCCGCAAACTCTATTTGTGAATATATGGTTCTTAAATCAAAGTTAGGATGATTTTATCTTTAAAATCATTTAAGATATAAGGGGTTGTAGGAACATACTCACAACTCATTGAAATATTGGTAATTATTGCTCCGCTCAAAAGTGTCCATGGGAAATCAAATGAAAATGCAATGTTTGAATGACTTGGCCCCAAGCGATTTACTGGGGAAAAATATATTCATTCGCGTCGACTTCAATGTTCCCCTGGTTTCCACGGACAAAGGTTACCGGGTGGCAGACGATACCCGAATCAGGAGGTTTATCGATCTCACATTCAAAAAAATCCATGAATTGACGGATGGCAATTGTCGGATGATTATCGGTTCACACTTGGGACGTCCGCATAAAAAGAAAGATCATAAGGGTTGGGACGGCATCTTCAATATTCAGTTTGTCTGCTCCCATTTTGACACCCTGATTCGAAAACTTTATGGCGATACTTACACTATTTTTCCTCCCGAAATTACCGACTCTCACTTTAAGCATTCTCTGGAAGTTTGCCGCGGTCAACGGTTGCCACCGGGTGGTATCAAATTCCTTCCCAATTTAAGGTACCTGTTGGACCCGAAAAAACCAGATACTTATCGCAAGGAATTCATTCATGAGTTGGGAAAAATATCGGATGTTTTTATCAACTGTGCCTTTGGGTGCAGTCATCGGGTCACCAAAAGCATCAAACTATTGCCACAGATCATGCGGCAGGAAGACAAGCTGGCGGTTGCTGGTAGCCTGCTGGACGAAGAAATCAGTAGACTTGGAAATTTTGGGAAACGGATTCTGCAATCCCCAGACAAAACAGCAGTGATCACCGGCGGCGCCAAAATTTCCGATAAAATCGGCATCCTGAAACAATTCGTCAAAACTAAAGTGAGATTGATTTTCATTGGTGGCAGAATGGTCAATGTTTTTCTTTTGGCCAAAAAATTGCACGATGTCATCAAAATTCTGGAACTTCGACATATTCCGTCCAAACTCCAGAAAGGCAAAGATGAAGAAGAATGTAATAGCTTGATCAGGGAGATCCAGTACGCTGACGAAATTATAGAATTGGCGCAAACGAACGGTGTCGCCTTAGTTTTCCCGGATGATTATAAAATCACTCAGGATTATTTCCAAACAGATTATACCATTAAAACCGAGCCGGATCTGACGAATGATTTTCAATTGGACCTGGGACCTAAAACCATCGAAAATTATCGAAAAAATATTCTGCTGGATGGGGAAATAAAAAATGTTTTTTGGAATGGACCTCTGGGCGCATACGATCACCCTGACTGCGACCATTACATGGAAGGCTCTGTGGAGCTTGCCAAAGTTCTTTTTTCTGCTTCGATCAATGATCAAGACCTGTCTGTAGTCATCGGCGGCGGCGATTCGGCCGCGATTTTAAATAAGATCAATTTCGATGAACTGAAGGAGCTGATAAGAAAACAGATCATTCGCCAATTCAATTCCACCCTGAATCCTGAGTTAATATCCTTAGGATTCAAACTGGATGACACCTACACTTTGTGCAATTACCTCACCTCCAACTTTTTCGTTTCAACCGGTGGAGGGGCTTCACTCGAATTTTTGGAGGGTTTTCTAAAAGATAAATCCCAGTCCCCCATCGCCTCTTATCTTCCTGGCACCGCAATTCTATTGGAATTGACTTCGGCCTGAGTCCCTCCCCAAAAAAACACATCTTATCTATCCACCAACCTTCCTCTGGCAAGAAGCCGTGCGGCTACTCCAATATCGCTGAGCCCTGGCTGGAAGATCGCTTTCAATTTAAACCAAAAATCAGACACAACGCCAACTTAGAATTCATTTTACAAAATCCTAATTATTTCATAGAATGCGTCTATTGAAAATTCTGTCATAAAATGCTCAGCTAAATTAAATACCCCTCCCTGAATAGTAGCGAAACGAACCAACTTAAATTTTTTGTACTCAACACTAAATTTATTTAAATAAAAATAAAATTCATGTATTCCCATGAACCGTATCGAAAAAACCGTTTTCAAACTGATTAAAGAAAATTTTTCAGACAAAAACCTATCTGTTTTGGAATTGTGTCCTGGCGAGGGAGAATTGACCCAAACCCTGCTCGAATACGGCTACCACCGTATTGAAGCCCTGGATATCAATCCGGAAAATTTTAAAGTGAAAGACATCAAGTGCCATGCTGGAAATTTAAATGGGAATCTTCCTTTTCCAAACGAAAAATTCGATCTGATCATTGCGGTTGAAGGTATTGAACATTTGGAGAATCAATACCATTTTTCCAAGGAGTGTTGCCGAGTCTTGAAAACCGGAGGGGGATTGATCATCACAACTCCCAATATCACCGGCTTCGGTTCCCGAATTAAATTTTTATTTACCGGTTTCTATTCCCTATGCACAATACCCGCAAGCGAATTTAAAAAAAGATTGGATCAAAGAACACATCGCCCCACTAACGTTTTGGCAATTACGCCACATCCTACATTCCAACAGTTTAAAAATAAAAGAAATCGCAACAGATCATATTAGGAAAAGTTCTTTGATCGGAATTCTTTTTATCCTTTTTCTCATTTCATAACATATCTCAATGTTACCAGCCGCAGATATAAATTCACTCCGGAGCACTTGGAGGTCAATAAAGAGATTAATCGTCAAATGCATAAACCCTGCATTTATTTTGGTCGAACTATGATCGTGATCTCCAGGAAAGAAAAAACCAATTATATTAAATAGGTCGATTTTGCAAGAAAGCAAAGCCGTGGTGAGTATCAGCAGGCTAAGACCTCAAGTCAGACGCAGAGTTCTCAGCTTGGAAAGGCCTTCTGATTTAAGCAGGGCGGCAACTCCCTTGTCGCCGATAAACGTGTCGTACATGAGAAGCGTTTCGATTTCGGTGAGAGTTTTGGTCCTGGCCAGGGCCAAGGCCGCATCAACCCGGATAATGTTCCTGGCCAAGTTTAAATGCCTGAGTTTTTTAAGCACCTTGGATTTTGCCAGGGTTTTGATCCCCATATCAGACAAGTCGGTCCGGTAGAGGTTCAACTTGCGTATATTGACGAACCCCGGATGTTTCGCCAGCGTCATGAGAGTTTCATCACCCGTGGCATTATCCTGCAATATAAAGACCTGGATTTTTTTAAACGGCCCCTTCACCAGAGCCAACCCGCCGTCCGGCCCAATATTATTGAATCGCAAATCAAGATGAACCAGATTGGGTATGAATGGCGCTTGCGCGAAGACGGCCGCTCCCCGGTCTGCCATATTATTTTCCCCGATATAGAGCCGCTTGAGTTTTTCCAGCCGCGAGCAATTCGCCAGAAAGAGGATTCCTTTGTGGGTGAGTTGGTTTTTTGTCAGGTCTAGATTTTCTATCTTCTCCAGAGGTCGATCCACTTGTAACAAGGCTTCGAGACCTTCATCCTTAATAAATTTACTTTTCATTTCCAGTGAGTCGCCATCTTCGGAAATGCATTCATCAAACAGTCGGTGGATATAATCCCGCTTGGCTTGAGTAATCATGGTTATTTTTTAAGGTTGATGACGCATCGAAACCCGATGTCACTGTAACTTCGGGAAAAGGGATAACTCCAGTCCCGGTAGCCAACCAGCATGGCTCGAACACTGTCTGACCAAGCGCCGCCGCGTCGGACTTTCATCACTCCCGCTCCCGGCCCTCTTGGGTTATACATCAGGTCTCGCATATAATACATGGGAGAATACCAATCCGCCACCCACTCCCACATATTTCCCGCCATGTCATAGATGCCAAATTTGTTGGGCGGATAAGAGCCGACCCGCGAAGCCTTGTCTTTTAATTTCAGTCCGCCCCGAGCCTGGGAGTTTGTGAGTTTAAAATCCGGTCCCCAGGAAAACTCACAGCCATCCTTGCCGCCCGCGGCTTTTTCCCATTGCGCTTCACTGGGCAGAGATTTTCCGATCAAATGGCAATAGTCCGCCGCCTCGTACCAGGTGATTTTTGAAACTGGGCAATCGTCGCACGCGGAAGATTTGCTTCGCCGCAACTTATGATCCGGCATGATCGCTTCAAGCTTGCGATTGGTGACTTCGTGAATATCCATCATGAAGGCGTCGAGATAGACATGACTCGTAGGCGCGCCATGCTCGGGTCCAAGCTGGTCGCATCCCCTTTTGAACTTTCCCGCAGGAATCAGCACCATGTCCCGCGTGATATCAAAGGGAGACTCCAGTATTGGCGGACCGGACTCATTGGCCACAGAACTGGTGACGGCAACCCCAATCAGGAGAACGGCGAAAATGATATGCATAGGAACGTTGAATTCAAACCAATTTAAAGGCTCTTGGTGGTTTTCACCAACTTATTCAAATTTTCCAAGATTTTCAAGGTGGCATTGGAACGATTGAGAGTATAAAAATGAATCCCCGGAGCTCCTTCCGCAACCAGGTTTTCGCATTGGGCGGTGGCGTGGTCAATACCAATTCGGCGAACCTCGTCCGGGTTATCCTGTACTGCCTCCAGGCTTGACAGTAGAGCGTCGGGAAGAGTCGCCCCGCACATTTTGGTGAATCGCTTGATTTGGTTCACGTTCATAATGGGCATGATCCCCGGAATGATGGGAACCTGAATTCCGATGGCAGAAGCCCTTTCAACAAAATCAAAATAAAATTTATTGTCAAAAAAAAGTTGCGTGACGATGAAGTCCGCTCCCGCATCAACCTTTCTTTTGAGATTGATCAAATCCTGCGCTTTGTCCGGGCATTCGATGTGGCCTTCGGGGTACCCCGCCACGCCCACGCAAAAATCAAAATCTCGTTTGATGAATTCGACCAGTTCATTGCCGTAGCCAAAGCCTTTCTCATGCTTCTCAAATTTTTCCTGGCCTTTGGGTGGATCCCCTCTCAAAGCCAGAACATTCTCTATGCCCCGATCTCTTAAAGTTTCAAGGATATCTTTAATTTCTTCGGCGTCACTGCCGACACAAGTCAAGTGAGCCATACTTTCCAGCCCAATCTCATTTTTGATGCGCCCCACCAAGTCGAGGGTTTTGGTGCGCGTACTGCCGCCTGCGCCATAGGTGACCGAGACATAGATGGGCTTGCAGGAAACCAACTGCTCGATCGTTTCAAACAACAGGGCGAAACCGGCATCGTCTTTCGGTGGAAAAAATTCAAAAGAAAAAGCCGGACAATTATGTTTTAAAAGGGCATTGATTTTCATAGAGTTAGAAGTATAGCACAACCGGCGGGAATAAAAAAAACAAGACACCGGCGGGGAAAGGGCCAGCAAGAGCTTGCAGGAATTCAGTAAATATCAAACTTTTTCAAATAATCCAGGAAAGCCACAATATTGACCAGCTCAACAGGATCTTCCTCAATAGACCGCAGAGCCTCACTGGTAAAATAACCGGTGGTGATAAAAATTCCGCGAGCCGCGCCCTCGCCCTTGACGGATTCAAGAAATCCCTTCACCTTTATGGCGTCCACCGTGTTGTTGAGCGGTTCATAAATGCAAAGAGCGAGGTATTTGCCGCCCACCACGGGAGTTTCATCCATCATGTCGATTTCGAGTTCATGTTCGTTGGCCCAAATGGAATGGCGGTATTCCAAATTGAATTTAGCCAGAAACTCGAGACATTTTTCCTTGAAGGCTTCGCGGTCTTTGAGATAGGAAGGCTTATCATCCAGACTATCAAAGTGAACTTGTTCTTGCGGGGGCGGTGGGGAGGTGTTTTTCAGTAATACGATCAGGATAATTCCAAATACAAAAGCACCTATTGTAACGAGGAAAATGGCCACTTATTTTATCATTTCATCGAAGATTTTATCTTTTTTATTTTGCTTGATCAGGCGATCATTCGCCACCATCTGGCGTATGGCTATCCAAAATACAAAGGCAATAGCAAACAACATGGCGCCAATGGGCATATTATCGGGTTTCATCGCAATCAACATAAAGTTCTCAAGAGCAGAGGGTTCCATAGTATTTGGCCGTCCAATTTATTATTTTTATTAATTTAAAGTTGACTCAAAGCAAATAACGAAAAATCCTATTCTTCTTCATCCTCCTCATCTTCCTCTTCATCGTCTCCCCCATCTTCCGCCTCATCCTCGTCGCTCTCAAGTGACAAATCGAAATCGATTTCCTCGGAATTATAGGACACGATAAAGTCACGAATGGCATCCACTTGCAAATCTATATTACCGCCTTTAACGAATTCAAGCTCGGAGAATTTGGTGGCAATGGTGTATTTTCCGCCTTTTTTCGGCCAATGACTGGGCATCCCGGTCCACGGGATCATCTCCCGCGTGTCTTTCAACCATTTAGAAATCCAGGATTGCCGTAGACGCTGAGCGGCTATGGAGAAATCGATGCCCTTGGCTCCGTCATCGTGGCATTTCCCGCAATCCATGTAGTTCACCATCCTGACGCCATCATTAATATTTTCCATGTTCTTTTTGACGTGTATCCCGCCCTCATATTTGATCTCCATGGAAGCCTTCGCTTCAAAATAGGCGGTCAGGTCCCGTACTTCCTGATCGGTCAAGGCAAATGTGGGCATTTTAACTTTCATCCAGGTTCTCACTGGAGTCGGCTTTTTCATGAAGGAAAACAGCCAGGAGCCTTTCAACCGTTCCCCGACATGATACGACCCCATTTCCAGCGGCGGCGGGTATTGCTTCTTGGATGAAAGATGGCTCTGAATGTCCCCGCCAAAACCTTCAACCACATGGCACCCTTTGCAATTGAACTTTTCAATCAACTTCATCCCCTTTTCGAGGGCCATTTCTTTTTCAGAATATTTTTTCCGATAGTTCTCGGGAATTTTTACGCCATTAAAACCTTTGAGCAAAACCAGCAAGGTTTCAACTTCCTCATCGTCGAAATGGAAATTGGGCATTTTATCGAGGATGCGCTCGGTCCGGTAGGTGTTGGGATCTTTTAGCTTGTTGCGGGCCCAGGACTCCCAGGTGTGTGGGATATGAGAATCACCAAACTCCAACTCACGTATTTGTTTGCTTCCAAAAGCAGAAAGCTCCGGACCGATACGGCCCCCCTTTTCCATGCCATTAATCTCGTGACAGGCATAACAAGCTCTCCGCAACACCAGCTTTTTACCCAATTCAATAGTCGCCGGGTCCTTCAACTTTCGTTCCAGACCAGGAATCGGCTCTCTTTTCCCGAACTGCATCAGATAAGCCGTGATATCGGAAGCTTCATCCACAGACAACCGCAAGTCGGGCATAATGCTTCTGGGACTATAATCATGGGGATTGCTGATCCAGCTGACCAGCCAGTCCGCGTTGACCTTGTTGACGATCCTACTCAAGTCCGGAGCAAAGAACTCGCCATTGCCGTTCAGCTTATGACAAGCCTGACACCCAACAGACTCAAAAAGTTTCTTCCCTTTTTGAGTATTCCCACCAGTGAACTTCTCAGGCAATTGGTAACCCTCTTCGGAAGCGTCGAGGATGTAGGCGGTTATCGCCTGGGCATGCTCGTCACTCAAACCAAAATCCGGCATATTGGTTTTGGGCAAATAATCCCGTGGTTTCTTGACCCAACGGTACACCCAACTCGGGTCCACCTTGGCGGAAATGCGGGTCAAGTCAGGCCCCACCTTGCGTTCATCTTTATAACCATCGGCAAGATGGCACCCGTGACACCCCAGCTTCACAAACATTTTCTTGGCTTTGGACAGAACCGGAGCCCCTTTAAGGTTCATGACCGGGGCATGGCAATTCCGGCAATTGGACTGCATCATGTCGCCCCGCAGGAGGAGCTCATTGATGCCCTTGGTCTGGTCCATTTCATGATGGGAACCATGCGCGTCCTCAACCGGATAGGTCACCGTTCCCTGGCCTTGATGACACCAGGTGCATCCGGTCACGGTGGGATCATGCTTGTCTATGTAAATTTCTGGAACAGGGTGGGACTTCATGGGGTTTTCAAAGTTCTCGTAATGAGAGTCGTCGTAAGCGATATGGCAGGTCTGACAGCGGTCCACCTTGTAGGTGATTTCCGCAAAACTATTTTTTCCATAAGCGGGGATAACCGTTTGAAGAATTTCCGCCGGTCTCCAAATGAAAGGGTACGGCTTGTAATAATCCATTCGACCTTGCAGGATGATTTTCTCATTGACCAACTTCAGTAAATCTTTTTCAAAAGTTTCCTTCCTGGCCTTGAATTCGATCAGCTTGTTTTCGGCTTCATCACGCTCCTGGGCCAGTTGGCCAAGAATTGGATTGAATGCCTCGATTTCCACTTCGGTATCGTGAACCATGGCCAATTGCACATCATAGTTCTTTCCCTCATGCAGGGCTTTTTTGTAATAGTAGTAGTATTCATCCAGGTGGCTTTTGGCGAATTTCTTTTCTTCGGTGACCTCATCTAAATGAATCTGAGCATCCAAAGCGGCATCAGCGAGAACCTGATATTCATCGTTGTCATCAAGCTTATCTTCCTCTACGGCTATCCCAGCGATCAACTCCGCCTCTTTCTCCCGGATTTTATCGGAGATATCGTTGAACTCCGCCTGAGTGCGGGCGTACTGCTCCTGGAAATAGACTTCCTGAATACCCTTGTAGCCCCGGCGGGCATACTCATCATCCCAAAACGCCCACAAGGTAACGAACAGTAGCGCTCCCGACGTTAAAAAGAACAGGAAGCTATACGAGGTGTGCTCGTCGAATTCCCCTTCCTTGTGGGAAGGCTCTTGATTTTCTTTGGATTCTTCAGTCATGAAACTTTCAGGGCTTATTAGATGTTAATCCAGGGAGTGACCATGATGTACTTGATGTTAAACCCAATCCGCAAAACTATTTTAATAACCATTCCCAGCATGATCAGGATCAACTGAATCTTTATAAACATACGGAGAAAGCCGACTGCTTTGATCGCCTTGCGCTCCAGGAAAAAATACGCACCTGTCCCTAAAACAAAATATCCACCAACGATCGCTGCCCCCACCATCGCGGCCATATTATAAGTCCGCACGCCAAGAGCGTATGGCAGATCGACATTGACCAGCGCCACCACCTTATGCGGGTCCCAGTATTGCCACGGCATGAACAGGTTCCAACCCGGCCCACGCAGGAATACGCCCATGATGATCAGAGCGATCCACAAAAAGAAGAACCCAAAACAATACACCCAGATAGCTAACTTTCTCTCCGTATAAGTGTAATATCCGTTGCCCTTCGGATTGACATCCAAATAGGGGATCAACATGAGTCCCACGATGATCAGGACGGGCGCGACCACGCCAGCGAACCAGGGATCGAAATAAACCAGGATGTCCTGCAATCCCAGAAAATACCAGGGTGCTTTGGAGGGGTTGGGAGTTCTGGCAGGGTTGGCCGCCTCTTCCAGTGGCGCATCAATAACGATGGACCACACCGTGAGGAAAACCATCACCAGGATCGCACAGAGGAATTCCAAACGAACCAGATAAGGCCAAACGTGGACTTTCTCAGGAACCACTTCGACTTGTTTTTTGCCAGCCGTCGCCATAAATCTATCCCTTGGTAAGATTATCGTGTCGAAATCATCAAACCGGCAAGCCTCTTACAGGGGCCCCGATATACCACCGTCTTTTCTAATCCGCCAGAAATGCACAATCATCAAAGCTCCGGCGACCAGCGGAATCAAAATGCAATGCAACACGTAAAACCGTAATAACGCCGGTGGCCCAACCACGCTTCCTCCCAAAAGCGCGGCACGGACGTCATAACGCGGGGACACCCCAAACACAAACTCCTGAAAGGGGCCCTCATGTCCCAAAAACGGCGTGCCGCGCGCCATATTGGTGCCGACGGTGACCGCCCACATCGCCAACTGATCCCAAGGGAGCAGGTATCCGGTGAAACTGAGCAGGAGGGTGAAGGTGACGAGAAAAACACCAATGACCCAGTTGAACTCTCTGGGCGGTTTGTATGATCCGGTGAGAAACACCCGGAACATGTGCAACCACACGGTGATGACCATGGAATGAGCGGCCCAGCGATGCATGTTCCGCATCAACATTCCAAAGGGCACGTCATACTTCAAATATTTCATATCGAAATACGCATACTCGCCCACTGGGCGGTAATAAAACATCAAAATCACACCCGTCACCACAGTGGACAGAAACAACAGAAACGTAATGCCCCCCATGCACCAGGTAAATTTAATACGCAAGGCATGACGGTGGATCTTCACCGGATGCAAATGCAACCAGACATTACTGGCAATTTGCAACACCCGGTTGCGCGGTGTGTCGGCATAACCATGCCGAAACGAGGAAGTCCAAATTTGGGACTCCGTAACCTTCTTGGCTATATCATTTACTATTTTTCCGGACTTAATGGATTCCATCAACTCCGCTAAATTTGGAATGCTG
>Ga0209988_10002900_pt1 | contig 11349 bp, 10 predicted proteins | sample N075metaG_FD_183115 | JGI IMG/M metagenome (GOLD analysis project Ga0209988, IMG submission 183115) | Deep subsurface microbial communities from Kermadec Trench to uncover new lineages of life (NeLLi) - N075 metaG (SPAdes) (version 2) | ecosystem: Environmental > Aquatic > Marine > Ocean trench... | reverse complement strand
TACATGACCGGGGTGGAAGACCTCCAGTATCGGGAGTCCACTGATATCTGCGTGCTCAAAACCTGGGCCATGCTGGTGGGGCCGGAGATGGTCTTCCGCGCCGCTGAAGAACATGGGTTGGTCGAACGGTATGGCTCGCGGGTGCTGATCAGCATCGCTTCCGGGCTGGAGATGGGGTACGGCACCTCCATCCTGACCACCCTGTCGCGTGAAGAAAAAAATCTCGATGGGTCCTTACAAAGGGAAATTCAGACTTTTCTTAAAAAGATCGCTGGCGGGTTTTGAGGTTAAAATAATTGAAACCTTTCGGCTTATTTTGTTATCATAATAGTGATTGGTAGTAGTATTCTCCTCCTGTTTTGTAAGCGCCCCGGTAACACGGGGCGCTTTTTTTTCGGGCAGGGCCCGAAGCTAAATGGGTCGCACCCTGCTTGCGCCCGACAGTTGTTGGGCATGATTCCAAAGATCTCGCCCAATGCCTCTCCCGCAGGGAGCGTGCCGCTGGACCCAGGGGCTGACCTCGGGTGTCATGCCTCACCGTTGCCGGGGCCCCCGCAAGCAAATGTCTGACCCGATGCCTCCAGGCGCAACCTGGCGCGCCCGGTTGCCTGCGGATGCAATCCTACTCCTCACGGTCTTCGACCGTTTGCCGGATCTCGGCACCGTTGGCGCGGATTTCCGGGATGTACATGGCGTGGCCCAGAACCGGAAGCGCGTGAAAATCACCCGGTACCTCCGCTCTCAATTGGTAGTGCAATTTCCACACACCCTGCGGTAATATCCATAGTAATAGTAAGTCTCCCGCCAGGCCGGACTGGCGATGTTCCAGGCGATGTGGAGGTACCGTTCACGGGCCAATTCGAGGTCAGTGGCCCGGCCCACCATTCCACGGCTTTCTGGTAATAGCGCCAGCCTTGTCCCCAGTTTTTGGAATTCCGGCGAAGCCACCAGAAATCGCCCAGCGATTCCTGCATTTCCACCCAGATGCGGTCCTGATCCTCGGTGCCCTTGATGTCACGCACCATTTTTTCCAATGCCACGCGGGCTTTTCCATATTGGGAGAAATCGGAAGTAGGGGTGGCGGTCTGGGCGCGCCACAGGGTGTCGATTAATCGAAACGCGACCCACTTGCGTTGTTGCGTGCCAGCTTCAGCTTCCTGGCTTTGAGATAAACTTCGCGGGATTTAGCAAAGGAGCTTGGCTTGAAATAATTTTCGCCTTGCTGTTGGAGTAACCTGTATTCATCCAGTGGAGCTTCTGCCGAATGCAGGGCGGGGTGGAAAGACAAAAAAGCCAGGCAGACGCGAACCCATCGCAGGGGCCGCCATCGGAAGCACGTCATGAATTTTCCTCAGGTTGAGTTTAGCGAATGAAACGGTTCACTGTGGATTCAATCGACGATAAATAAGAGCTTCCAAATAGATTGACATGGTTGAGGAGGTGGTAAAGATTGTAAATTTCCCTTCTTTCTGAGTACCCGGAAGGCGATGGGAAGGCTTCCTGATAGGCTTTGTAGAAGGTTTGGGGAGGTTGGCCGAACAATTCCATCATAGCCAGATCGGTTTCGCGAAGCCCAAAATGAACCGCCGGATCAAAAATACAAGCCCGCTGGTTGGCGTCACAAAAGTAATTTCCAGACCATAAATCACCGTGCACCAGAGCCGGTTGCTCGCCGGTCAAATCAAGAATCGTGTCGAGTTTTTTAAAAAGGCTGTCCAGTTTCAAGTCGAGAGATTTGGGAAGGCGGCCCCGGTCCCGCGCCAGTTTTTGTTGAAACCGCAGGCGGTGATCGCGGAAGAACGTCAGCCCGTCTTTTTCCAAAGTGTTTTTTTGCGGAGTGGAACCGATATGGTTGTCGTGATCCAGTCCGTAGCGGTCCTGGGTTCTACGGTGCATGGCGGCCAGGGCGCGTCCAAAATCAGGATAAAAATCCGCAGACGGGGTCTGCTCCTGAATGAATTCCATGATGAGGAACCTGGGTTGCCAGGCCAGCGGTCGTGGCACCCGAAGTCCGGTTGCTGACTGTCCCAATAGACGCAGTCCTGCGGCTTCCCGCTGAAAGAAATCCGGCGGCGGGTGGTCGTTGTGTTTTAAAAAAACTTTTTCCCCGTTGGACAGAGTCAGCAGAAGGGTCTGGTTGATACTGCCGCCGCCCACCGGTTGGGTCGATAAAATTTCAATCGAGGGGGAGTAAACGGATGCGAGGAGGACTCGGACGTCTTCCATCATGGCGATCAGGGCAGTTGGGTTTTGAGAAAATCGAGAATTTTGGGACAAGTGCGGTGGATGATTTGGTACACCGTTTCAAATCCGTCGCCCCTGCCGTAATAAGGATCGGGCACGTCTTCCTTGCCATCGGGCTGAGGATCGAAGGAGCGAAACAGCCGCAATTTTTTTTTGGCGGTTTCCGCCGAACACATGAACGCGAGGGTCTCCAGATTGGAGCGGTCCATGGCGATCACCCAGTCGAACCGTTTGAAGTCGCCCGGTAGAAACTGCTGGGCGACAGAGGTCAGGGCAATGCCTTTATGCTTGGCGGTTTCCTGCATGCGCGGGTCGGGAGGCGAACCGACATGCCACCCGCCGGTGCCGGCGGATTGAATAAAAATTTTATCTCCAAGCTTTTCCTGGTTGACGAGAGACTGAAACACGCCTTCCGCCAGTGGCGAACGGCATATGTTGCCGAGGCAAACAAAACAGATTTCAATGGGTTGCGACGAAATCATTTGGACGATTGATTTAAGGAGTTTTTCCGTTTAATATTGCCCTTGTTCGACGCCGATTTTGGGCCGGTTTCGACACCCCATGAAGGGTGCGAGCGAGCGACGGCTCATTTTAGAACACAGTCCTGTCCACCCGCAACCAACTTTTTCAAAAGTACCCATAAAGGATAGACCTTTGATCGAACGCTACACGACTCCTGAGATGGCGGCCATTTGGGCGCCGGAAAATAAGTTTCGAATTTGGCTGGCTATCGAAGTTCACGCTTGCGAGGCTTTGGCCAGGCAGAAAAAAATTCCGAAAGACGCGCTGAAACAAATCAAGAAAAAGGCCGGCTTCGATATCGACCGGATCAACGAGATTGAAAAGGAAGTCAAACATGATGTCATCGCGTTTTTGACTTCGGTGGCGGAACATGTTGGCGAGTCGGCTCGTTATATGCACTTGGGCATGACCTCATCCGATGTGCTGGACACGGCTCTGGCGGTGCAGTTGCGGGACGCGGCGAGTTTGATTCTAAAAGAACTAAACCGATTCCGGACGGTATTGAAAAAAAGGGCGCTTGAGTACCAGTACACGCCGACCATCGGGCGTTCGCACGGGATTCATGCCGAGCCAACGACATTTGGCTTGAAGTTGGCCAACTGGTATGAAGAAACCGGTAGAAACGTGGAGCGATTGAAGCAGGCCCGCAAGCGTATCGCGGTCGGGCAGGTGTCGGGCGCGGTCGGTGTCTTTGCCGCCATCGACCCGGACGTGGAACAGCACGTTTGCAAACAATTGGGCTTGGTGCCAGCGCCGGTGTCCAGTCAGGTGATCCAGCGGGACCGCCACGCGGAATACTTCAGCACCCTGGCGCTCCTGGCAAGCTCTCTGGACAAGTTCTCAGTGGAGATTCGTCACTTGCAGAAAACCGAAGTGCTGGAAGTGGAGGAATACTTTTCCAAAGGACAGAAGGGGTCGTCCGCCATGCCCCACAAGCGGAACCCGATTGTCACGGAACAGATGTCGGGTCTGGCGCGGTTGGTTCGTGGCAACGCTGTGGCGGCGTTGGAAAATGTTGCCCTCTGGCACGAGCGGGATATCAGCCATTCATCAGTGGAGCGGGTGATCGGCCCGGACAGCACCATATTGGTTCATTACATGTTGAAGAAAATGGTGCGGTTGGTGGATCAGTTGATCGTTTATCCAAAGAACATGATGAAAAACCTGGAGCTCACGGGCGGCTTGATTTATTCCGAGCACGTCCTGCTGGCCTTGACGGGCAAGGGCTTGGCGCGGGATGTGGCCTACCGCCTGGTGCAGAGAAACGCCATGCGGGTGTGGGAAAAGGGCGGCGACTTCAAGGCAATGTTGAAGAAGGACAAGGATGTCAAAAAATATCTAACCGGCCGAGAAATAGATAAGGTGTTCAATTTAAAAAATCATCTTAAAAACGTGGACCGCATTTTTAAGCGGGTTTTTTAGGAACAGGAAGGATTGTTTATGAAACGTATGGCGCAGTTGTACGAAGGAAAAGCGAAAATTATTTACGCGACGGAAGACCCTGATCAGGTGATTCAGTATTTCAAGGACGATGCCTCGGCGTTCAACGGAATCAAAAAAGGAACCATTGTTGATAAAGGGGTGATCAACAATCACATATCCACCACGATTTTTAAATTTCTTGAGGGCCAGGGTGTGCCCACCCATTTCGTGGAACATTTAAACGACCGCGAGATGCTGGTTAAAAACCTGGATATCATTCTGGTGGAAGTGGTCCTGCGCAATGTGGTGGCGGGAAGCCTGGCGAAACGCATGGGATTGCCGGAGGGACAAAAACTAAAAAAACCGATTTTAGAATTTTATTATAAGAGCGATGAGTTGGGCGACCCGATGATCAACGAATACCACATCATCGAGTTTGGTTTGGCGACGGCTGAAGAAATCCAATGTCTTCGGAACTATGGTTTTAAGGTCAACACTTTGATGATGGAATTTTTTAAGGAGCGCAAAATCCGGCTGGTGGATTTTAAATTAGAGTTCGGTCGGCACAAAGGGGAAATCCTGCTGGGCGATGAGATCAGTCCGGACGGTTGCCGGTTGTGGCATTGGGACACCAATGAAAAAATGGATAAGGATAGATTTCGATTCAACCTGGGCAAGGTTGAGGAGAAATATGAAGAGGTGTACCACTTGATCTGCGGCAAATCCTAGGCACGCTGGCTATAAAAATTCACAGTTCCTTGCATTCGACTTTGGTGGGCGGTGTCATGCCGCACTCCATGGATTCGGTCCTGCCGTTGGCCGCGTACGCGCAGGCCGTGCTGATTCCTGTTTGTACCGTATCACTTTTTTCCATACCTTCCACTTTTTGACACACGTCGAACCCGTTATAGAAAATACAAACTTCGCATTCATATTTGCTTCCGGTCGAAATAATTATCACAGAAAATGCGGCGATCAAGCCTAAAAAACCCAGGGTCAATGCAGTGCCTTTTTTCATTGACTCTCAGCGCTGGAGGTTGAGGGATCAGCCAGCAGGGAATTTCCGCCAACAAAATAATGTTCCCGGTAAAAAATCATCTCGTCGATGGATTCGCGGATATCTATCAGGGCCATGTGGGCGTCACTTTTTTTGGGCATTTTAGGGCCCTTGGGGTACCAGCGTTTGACTAGCTCCTTGACCGAAGTGACATCGATGTTGCGGTAATGAAGAAAATCTGTGATCTCCTTCATATAGATGTCGAGAAATCTCCGATCTTGCCCAACCGAATTGCCACACAGTGGCGTGGTGTTATGTGGAACGTATTTTTTGATAAAGTCTAAGGTTTGTTGTTCGGCTTCCAACACGCTGGTCTTGGAATCTTTCACCCGCTGGATCAATCCCGAGGCGGAATGGGTTTTTTGATTCCATTCATCCATTCTGCTCAAAATCTCATTGCTCTGATGAATTACAACGCTGGGGCCCTCTTCTAAAATATTCAGCTCGCTGTCGGTGATGATGGTGGCGATTTCGATGATGACCTCTTTTTCGACGTCCAGTCCGGTCATTTCGAGGTCCATCCAAACCAGATTTGAGGGATCTATTTGACTCATTCAAATTCCAATTTCAAAAGAGGTTGCGGCTACCAAGCGGCTTGCCGGAACAGCCCGGGTCTGCCTGACTGGGATTGGAAAATCGATTGTACCTTAAAATCTAACGGCTTCCAATACATTCCCCAAGTCATTTCATCAATTTCAGCATAACCGCTTTTTGCAAGTGCAAGCGGTTTTCCGCTTGGTCGAAAACGATTGAGGCGGCGCCGTCAATGACGGAAGCGCTGACTTCTTCGTCCCGATGGGCGGGCAGACAGTGCATGAAGACGGCGCTGGGTTTGGCTACGGCCATCACTTGATCGGTGACGGCGTAATTTTTAAAAACCTGCTTGCGTTGCGCGTCTTCTTCTTCCTTCCCCATGCTGGTCCAGACATCAGTATAAACCGCGTCCGCTCCAGCGAGACCTTCCTGGATATTTGAGGTGAGGGTGATATTGAGTTTCTTGGCTTCGACTTCGTTTTGGATCATGGCCTGGACTTCCTCATCAAGCGTGTATCCTGGTGGACTGATGAGGGAAATGTTCATGCCTACTTTAACGCATGCGAATAGCAGAGAGACCGCGACATTATTGCCATCTCCAAGGTAGGCCAGTTTGAGGCCCTTCAAATTGCCGAATTTTTCCTGCAGGGTCAGCATATCGGCCAACGCTTGGCAGGGATGATTGAAATCTGTGAGTCCGTTGATGACAGGGATGGTCGCATGCTGAGCAAATTCCACCACATCCTTGTGCGAGTAGGTGCGGATCACGATGCCATCGAGATAACGCGATAAAACTTTGGCGGTGTCTGCAATGGTCTCGCCGCGGGACAGTTGTAGATCGTCCGGCCCGAGAAAAATTCCGGAGCCTCCCAACTGCGTGATACCGACCTCAAAGGAAATCCGGGTTCGTGTGGATTTTTTGTTGAAGATCATCCCCAGAGTTTTGCCTTCCAGAGTGGATTTGAAATCCTCCGGAGATTGTTTGATCTGCCGGGCGAAGTCCAGCCACTCATGGATTTCTTCGGAAGAAAAGTCATTCAATGAAATGAAATCTTTTTTCATAAGAATTGTCGGGAGCAGAAGTTTTATTGCTGGAATAAGAAAATTGGCAAGTTGTTATTTTACACGATAACGGGAATTTTGGTACCCATGCACTGGCCGGGTGTCGTTATAAATCCAATGATTTCTGAAAGGCTTTAAACACGGAGGATTCGAAAGTGTCCCGAACTATTTTTAAATTATTGGTCAGCCACAGGTGGGCAAATTCTGGAGGATAAGCGGCAAATCCTTTGATCTGGCCGATCATGATGCGGACATTTTGGTGCCAGGCGACGTTTTTCTGTTGTTTGAAAAGCGATCGAACTTCTCGGAGTGTTTTGACGGCGGGCGCAGGTTTTTGTTCCCCAAAAAAACTGAGTCCCAGACCGACGTATCCCAATCCTTCGTTGGGTCGCAATCGCACTGCTTTTTCGTAGGCCCGCGTTGCCTCGGGGAATTGTCTCAGTGTCGTCATCATATTTGCCAAATGAAAATTAACCTCAAAATGATCGGGGTATTTTTGGGCCAGGTCGCGGGCGGAGTCTCTCGCTTTCAGAAATTGCCCAGTCTTGTGATACGCGATGCCCATTTTTATCTGAGCGAATATATGGAGGTTTTTTTCCGGTTGGGTTTGCAAGAATTTTTGCCAGGGCTCAATGGATTCTTCAATAAAGTCCTGGCGGTCCAGTTCCATGGCTTCCTTGAACAGGGCCGGGTCGGCAGAAACCGCGGAGCCCATCAAAAGCCATCCTGCCAGGGCCAAGGTGATGGGAAGAAGTAAACCAGAATTCATGCAACTGTTGGGAGCGCTCATTTAAGGTACCGGTCGGTCAGGGAATATAGGCTCCGGGTGGACCAGGGGGGCCAAAGTTTTGGCGAGAAGTTTTTTAAATTTTTGCTCTTCGCGCATGATTTGGCGAACATCTTCCGGCCGCACATAAAAAATATTGGAGGCGGTTCCATAGTTTGTGTGGATCACGGACCGTTGTATTTCCATGTTCAATTCCGAAAATACTTTGGTTTCCATCATAACGGTTCCAATAATATCATGAGTCTCAACTTTCACCGCATTTCCAATGAGAGAAATTTTCAGTTTGATATCCCGATATTTGCCCTCTTCGATTCCTGTGGTCAGCGGCCGTCCCTGGTAAAGCGAGGACACCGGAATATTTTCGATGAAAATTTTATTCAGGTCTTCCAGTATCTGCTTCTGCACGAAAAAAAAGTTGGAGAACTCAACAGGGTTTCCTGAAATATCGCAAACTTTGAACACATCCAGAACATTCTTGCCCAAGGTATGAATATTGGCTTCGACAATGCTGAGCTTGTTGAAGGCCAGCACCGCGGAGATTTTAAAAAGGAGACCTTGGTGGTCTCGACTGCAAACCACCAGTTGGGAGGGTCGCTCCTGTTTGAAAAACATCTCCGCTACAAAACCATCCTTGGATTTTTTAAACTCATTATAGGTTTGAAGTTGAGACTGTAAATCCTTGGGCAGGCGGATCATGCTGATGAATTCGTGTTGCACCGGTTTGGGAACGGTCACCTTTTTTTTATGGTGCAGAGTGTTCTGGTAGAAATACTTGAGTTGGTCGATTTGGCTTTTGGACATCCGCATCTTGGTCCCGGCACGATCAGCATAGGTGAGCAGAATGAGCATTTTCAATCGATCAACATCTTTATTGACCAGATCCCAAATCATGTCATAGGTATCGTCTTCATCCGGGTCGAGCAACATCAAATCCTTCATCATCAAGTGTTTCTCAACCAGGAAAGCCACGTCTTTTATCAGCTTCTGGTTTTTCACGTAACCCAGGTTTTCCAGAATGAGCGGCACGGCATGAGCGCCCACCAGTTCTTCATTTTCGCCCTTGGTTTTGATTCCTTTTCCGATGTCATGGAGAATCACGGAAAGTTTGAGGGTGGTCCGGTCCCGCAGGGATTGGTATAGCTCTACCAGGAACGGGTCGGCCTCCGAGGCAATCTCCAGTTTATTGAGTTCATCGAGCGCCGCCAGCACATGGATATCGGTGGGAAACATGTGCACAAAAATGTCCTGAAGCAAACCGCTTAAATTTTTAAACTCAGGAATGAAATACTGTTCGAGCAGTTTAAATTCGTGTAGGTAGCGAATGGTCTTGGCAAAGTATTTGCCCCGAATGAAATTCTGGAAATAAATCTGTACTTGAGCCTTTTCCGCGGAGTTCTGGAATAAGGGTGTCATACGGTCTAAATTGAGTTCGATGCTCCGAATGACAGGATAGGAAAGGAAATAATTTTTGCGTGCCACCCACAGGAATATATCAAAAACAGCTGTCGGAGGGTCCCAGGAGTGGTTCTCATGACCTTCGCAAAAAATGATCTGGTTTTCGGAGTTGAGACCGAACTCACCGGAAAGTTTTTTGGAAGGACGGGTCGTGAAGGTAATGCTTTCCCAGAACAGGTTTCTGCAATACCGTTTCATGGGCAACGCGGCTTGAAAATAATACTCGCGGAAAAATTCCCGGACCTGGTTTTTAAAACCCATCGCTTCGGCGACCACCTCGCGCACTTCGTAACTGAGTACGTCCCGGTGAGCTCCGGTCTGGTGGCAGTGCAGGATCAGCCGGACCCGGGATAAAAAGTTGAGGCCGTTTTGCATGTTCTTGAACGCCAGAGTGCTCAGCTTTTGTTTGTTGTAAAGCTCGGACAGCAGTTCGAATTGATTGATCTTCTCGTGAGACTCGCGAATCCGCACCAGGCTGGTGGCCCAATACAAGCGCTTCAACTCTTCTTTGATATTGGGTTCTTGTTGAAACACCGTGTTTTGAATCTCAAAATAAGTTTTGTGTTTGAAGCATTCTTTCAAAATCTGTTCTTTGTGGACCAGGCTGGCGGCTTTGATTGAGCCTTTGAATTCGCTGTAAACCCAAGGATTTCCTGCCACCATGCGATGTTCCATCAGGGAATAAAAAATGGAAAGGCGGGTCTGGTTGTATTCCTCGTCTTCGGTATTGAGTTGGGAGGGCCCGGTGCCGGTGGTGGTGGGGAAAATATCCTGATAGACGAGCAGGTAATCGAAATAATGGATGACCTGATCCGTCTGATTTATTTCTTTTTCGCTGGCGCTGGTTTTTTGGATGATGTGGATATCCACATCCGAGCTGTAATACATTTCCTGGCGTCCATAACCTCCACGGGCCACTAATGCCAGAGGCAGGCTGTCCTCTTCAAGCGGAGTTTCAAGATCACGATTGGCCAGCCAAAGGGCAGTCCGAAAACTGGTTTGCACCACGGCATCGATCAGACTGGTGCGCTCCAACAGAAGCAGGTGGCTGTTGTCCGTATGCAAGAGTTTCTTTTTTTGTTTTTTGGTTTCGTCTGCGACGAAATTAACGATTCTTTTTTTGAATTCCAGGTAAAAGGTCTGCAGGTCGGGGTCACGGCATCCTGGCAACTTATCGGGTCGAATCAAATTATTGAGTTGATGCAGGAGTTTTTGGTGGTACTGTTCGGCGTGAGTGCGATTGGAGAGATACAAATCGGTCATTGACAATTAGTTTCCATGGTGTGCGCCCTTGGAGACCCTTTCTGGAACAAAATCATTCAACTAAATTATAGCTGGGAATGCTCCATCAGAATATAGCATAAGGCGGTGAGATTCAAGGAAATGCCTCGCAAGGCCCCATGCTTTCAAATAGATTGTGGGAGGGGGGTGGGGTGGCTCACAAGGTCCTTCCCATCAATTTGATGAAGGGACGGATGTTTTCCACCAGGGCCGCGAATTTTTCGGGCTTCAACGATTGCGGTCCATCGGAATAAGCGTTGATGGGATCCGGATGCACTTCAATCATCAGGCCATCGGCGCCCGCCGCAATGGCGGCGCGGGCCATCGGTTCCACCAAGTCCCAATGGCCGGTGGCGTGACTCGGATCAACAATGATGGGCAAGTGGGTTTCTTTTTTCAAAACAGGAATGCAACTGAGGTCCAGCGTGTTGCGGGTCGCCGTCTCAAAAGTCCGGATGCCACGCTCGCAGAGGATGACTTGCGGGTTGCCTTCGGACAGAATGTATTCCGCGGACATCAAAAACTCCTTGATGGTGGTCATCATGCCACGTTTGAGCAGAACCGGTTTGTCCACTTTGCCGAGTTCCTTCAACAGGGAAAAGTTTTGAACGTTGCGTGCTCCCACCTGCAGGACATCCGCGTAGCGTGCCACGAGGTCCACCTCGGTGGAATTCATGACCTCGGTCACGATGGGCAGGCCGGTCAGTTCCTTGGCTTCTTTCAGCAGTTTCAGCCCCTCCTCCTCCAGGCCTTGAAAACTGTAGGGGGACGTTCTGGGCTTGAATGCGCCGCCGCGCATCATGTTGGCGCCAGCTTTCTTAACGGCCTCGGCGGTGGCGCACAACTGTTCCCGGCTCTCCACTGAGCAGGGCCCGGCCATCAGGGCGATGGTGTTGCCCCCGACCTCAACCCCGCCGCAATTGATCACCGAAGAGGTATGGTGCATCTCGCGACTAGCCAGTTTGTAAGGTTTGAGGATTGGGAT
>Ga0209988_10002898_pt1 | contig 11354 bp, 12 predicted proteins | sample N075metaG_FD_183115 | JGI IMG/M metagenome (GOLD analysis project Ga0209988, IMG submission 183115) | Deep subsurface microbial communities from Kermadec Trench to uncover new lineages of life (NeLLi) - N075 metaG (SPAdes) (version 2) | ecosystem: Environmental > Aquatic > Marine > Ocean trench... | reverse complement strand
CGCCGCCCTCAGCCACCCCTACTGTCGTGTAGTGTGAACCATAAAACACGTTCACACCGCATTTCTAATAATATCAATAGGTTAACCCTAGTTTCACGCGTGAAACGGGGGGTAGCGGCGGTGGCGGAGCGCCGGGTGGAACGCCGTATCGGGCAATACCGGCGGGCATTCGAACCCACCGCCGGCCACACGGGCTTGCCGTCATCCCCGCAGGTGCGGGAAAGCGGGAAAGACGGCGTTCCCCGGCGAGTCCCTTCAAAGGCCCGGTGGTATAAACCGGAAAAACCCGCGTCAGCCCGCGCCCAGCACCACCGACTCGGGTTCGAGCCCGGGGTCCAGCAACAGGCTGGGCGTGCCGAAATAGAAGCCCTGGAAATACTCGACCCCGAGGTCGCGAAGGATCCGCGCGTCGGCCGGGCCCTGGACAAATTCGGCCACTGTCATCATGTCGAAATGGGCGCCGATCTCGACCAGCTTGGTGACGAAGAAGCGGTTGTCCGGGTTGGTGGTGATATCGGTGATGAAGCTGCCGTCGATCTTGATGATGTCGAAGCGGAAGTCGCGCAGGCTGCCGAGCGAGGTGTGGCCCATGCCGAAATCGTCGAGCGCGAAGGCGCAGCCCTTGCGGCGCAGGCGGGCCATGAAATCGAGCGTTCGGGCGGGTTCCAGCATCGCTGCGGTCTCGGTCACCTCGATGATCAGCCGCTCCGCCAGGGTGTGGTCGCGGCTGGTCCCCTCGTCGAACAGGATCATCCACTGGGCGTCCTGCATGGTCTGCGGGAAAATGTTGATCGAGATCCGGATGCCGGGCTGGCGGGCCAGCGCGTCCAGCGCCATCACCAGCACCTGACGGTCGATCAGGGTGGCCAGGCCCAGTTGCTCCATCGCCGGCATGAATTCCGCCGCCGCGATCAGTTTGCCCGAGTTCTCGCGCACCCGGACCAGGCATTCGTGGAAGGCGGCGCGGTTGCTGCCGGAGGCTGAAACCACCGGCTGGTAGACGATGACCAGGTCGCCGCTGCGGATCGCCCCCATGGCGATCTGCGCGGCGGCGACGATATCCTCGCGCTGGCGCGCGGCGGCGCCGGTCTCCTCGGCGAAGCGGATGCAGCCGGCACCGCCGCCCATCGCCTCGCTGAGCGCATGGCGGGCGGCCGAGCCTTCCGCCTCGGGCTGGTGGTCGTCGCTGACGACGCAGCCCGCCGCCAGGGTCACCGCGACCGGCCCCTGCGAGGTCGGGATCGCCTGCTGGGCGATGGTTGCCTGCAGATGGGTGACCAGTGCGCTGACCCCGGTGCGGTCGAGTTGCGGGATCGACAGCGCGATGCGCCGGTGTTCGGCCCGCCACAGCGTCGCCCGCGCGGGCAGGGCGGGGGCGATGCGGGCCTCGACCGCCTCGATGATCTCGTCCCCCAGCGGTTCGCCGAACAGATCCTCCAGCGCCCCGAGATTGTCGATCCCGAGGATGATCAGCGCATGGGGCCCGGCCTGGGAGCGGATCGGCTGGCCGTTCCGGCGAAATATCCGCTGCCTGTTCATGCCGCCCTCCCCGTAACCAGATCGACATCCATCGATGCTGGAGTCGCGTTAACAACTGTTCTATGAATGTTCTAAAAATGCGTTAACGATACTCCAAAACGAGAATGATTCAGGCGGGGAGAAAAATATTCATGGCCGAGCGTTGCGGCTGGTGCGGCACCGAACCGATTTATGTCGCCTATCACGACCGCGAATGGGGCCGGCCCGAGACCGGCAGCCGGGCGCTGTTCGAGAAGCTGGTGCTGGACGGCTTCCAGGCCGGGCTGAGCTGGCTGACCATCCTGAAGAAGCGCGACAACTTCCGCGCCGCCTTCGAGGGCTTCGAGCCTGCGCGCATCGCCCGCTGGGGCGAGCCGGAAGTGGCGCGCGCGCTGACCGACGCAGGTATCGTGCGCCACCGCGGCAAGATCGAGGCCACCATCGGCAACGCTCGCGCCTGGCTCGAGATCGAGGCCAACGGCGGCTTCGGCCGGTTCCTGTGGCAGTTCGTCGACTTCCGTCCACAGCAGAATGCCTGGACGAAGATGGCCGAGGTTCCCGCCGAGACCGCGCTGTCGCGCGAGATGTCGAAGGCGTTGAAGGCGGCCGGGTTCCGCTTTTGCGGCCCGACCATCGTCTATGCCTTCGCCCAGGCGTCGGGCATGGTCAACGATCATCTGGTGGGCTGCCCGCAGCACCGGGAATGCGCGGCGGAGGCGGCGCGGGTGAGGTGGTAGCGCAGTGTCCATGGAAACAGGAGTCGAATAGTCGCTCAGTCCCCGATCGGCGGAGCCTTTACGGCGAGAAAGTGAAACAAAACAACCCCAACACATAAGATAAAAATTGGAGTAAGTGAGAAAACGTTAATAAAAACCCACCCATATGAAAATACACTGATAAGCCAAAAATAAGGGAAAAAGTGGAATAACTTTACATTCTTTTGCGCATAGATCATGTTTAGGAAAACTACCTCCCCAATAAGCGCAGTTCCGACTAACTTTTCCATCGCCTATCCTCATCGCATGAATGGGGCTATCCGTTCGGGTGCAATCTCGGGCCGACGCTCAAATTGCATTTTCTGATTGAGGATTACCACATTTGCCAAAGATGGCATAAGTGCTTCAGCGCTCCTCGCCGAAGCGGTTGGCGATCAGGGCGTCGAGCGCCGCCATCAGGACGTCCGCCTCCGCGCCATCGGTGGTGACGTCGATGGTGGCGCCCTGGGCGGCGGCCAGCAGCAGCAGGCCCATGATCGAATCGCCGGCCACCGCCTGGCCGTCGCGGCGCACCGTGGCGGTGGCGTCGAAGCTCTCGACGGTTTCGACGAACCGGGCCGAGGCGCGGGCATGCAGGCCCTTGGCGTTGCGGATGGTCAGGGTCCGGGTCTGGGGCATGGTCACGGGGGCATGGTCAGCGGCCGCGCGCCGGGTCCAGGATGTTGGAGGCTGAATCGATGTATTTGTGCCCGGCCTCCAGTGACGCGCGCACCGCTTGCTCCAGGGGCCGGTCGCGCATCTTCGCCAGCTTGACCAGAAGCGGCAGGTTGGCGCCGCAGATCACCTCGACATCCGGGCCGCTGATGGCGCCCAGCGCCAGGTTCGAGGGCGTGCCACCGAACATGTCGGTGATCAGCACCACCCCGTCGCCGCAATTGGCCTCCACCACCAGCCGGTTGATCTCGGCCTGGCGCGCATGCAGGTCGTCGCTGGGCTCGATCGATACCGCGTGCGCGTTCGGCAACCGGCCGACGACATGCTCGGTCGCGGCCAGCAGCGCATGCGCCAGCGTTCCATGGGCGACAATAACCAGTCCGATCATTCCCCGGTCCCTCCACCACTCCCGGCCCCGTTGCCGGCGCGCGAGAGTTCGAGTTCGCGATGGCGCAACGCGATCGGCCAGCCCTGCGCCCGCAGGCGCTCCGCCAGCAATTCGCCCACGGTGACCGACCGGTGCCGGCCCCCGGTGCAACCGAGCGCGACGCAGAAATAGGCTTTCCCCTCCGCCTTGTAGGCTGGCAGCAGCATCAGCAGCATCTCGCATAGCTTTTCGAAGAACGCCGCGAACAGCGGATCCTCCCGGACGAAACCCTGTATGCGCGCGTGCCGCCCGTCAAGCCTCCTGAGCTCCGCTTCCCAATAGGGATTCTTGAGGAATCGGCAATCCAGCACCATGTCGGCCTCCGGCGGCGCCCCGCGCTTGTAGGAGAAGGTTTGCACCGAGACCGCCAGATCGGCCGAGATCTGCCCGGAGAAGCGCGATTCGATCTCGGCCTTGAGCGCATGCGGGCTCAACTCGCTGGTGTCGATCACCATGTCGGCGCGGGCCCGGACCTCGGCCAGGACGTCGCGTTCACGGGCGATGCCGGTGGCGGCATCCTCCTCCGGCGACAGCGGGTGGCGCCGTCTGGTCTGGTTGAACCGGGTCAGCAGCGCCTCGTCGGTGCAGTCGAGGAAGATCAGCAGCGCGCTGGTGCCCTGGCGGTGGCGCAGCCGGTCGACGGCGCCGGTCAGCGCCCGGGTCGAGAACCCCCGGGTCCGGGTCTCGACCCCGATCGCGATCGGCCGGGGGGCGTCGTCGACCGGCTGCACCAGCCGGTCGAGCAGGGACAGGGGAAAGTTGTTCAGCGCCTCGAAGCCCAGATCCTCGAGCGCGTTGATCACCGTTGTCCGCCCGGCCCCGGACATGCCGGTGACGATCACCACCATTGGCACGACCATTTGCGCGGGGCGCGGCCCCGCGGCGTGCTCGCCTTTCCCGGCAGCGGAATTCATCACAACGCTCTCCCGACCATCTAGAGCAATTTCGAGCCAAACGGGCTCACTCGGCGACTCGGAAATCGCGGCAAGCCAATAAGTCAGAGCGTTTTCGGTGAATCAGGGATCACCGATAACGCTCTGGCGCCCGGCAAAATGCTCCGGCCCGGGCCAGTCCTCGGCGCGCAGCAGGCAGGTCAGCATCGCCGCCAAGCCCGGTCTTCCCTTGCACAGGATGACCGGGCAGGCAATGCCCGACAACACCCGCTGGCGCCGCGGAGGCAGGCGTTCGGTCTCGCCATGGTCGAGATCGGCGATCAGTTTCAGTGCCGCACGGGGCCGCGCGGCAAGGCGCACCAGGCCGAACCCGCGCATCTCGACCAGTCCGGCGATGTTGGGCGGCGCCGACAGCCACAGCCGTCCGGCGCCGTCCGGCCCGGTCCTTTCCGGCCAGGTGCCGACACGGTCGTCGGCGATCAGTTCGGCGCCGAGCGCGATCATCTCCAGAGCAAGCGTGGTCTTGCCGGTGCCGGCGGCACCGGTGATCAACAGCGCGTGCTCGCCGGCGGCGACCGCGCTGCCATGCAGATAGGCCCCCGATTCGGTTCCCGGCTTTGGGCCCGATCCTGGCCCCGGCCCTGGCCCCGGTCTCCCGGCGGTCAAGCCGGCAGCTCCAGGACAAAGCGGGCGCCCTCGATCGGGGTATCGGTGCGGGCATCCGGGGGGCGGATGTTCTCGGCCCAGATCTGGCCGCCATGGGCCTCGACGATCTGTTTCGAGATGCTCAGGCCGAGCCCGGAATGGTTGCCGAACACCTCGGCCGACGGTCGTTCGCTGTAGAACCGCTCGAAGATCGACTCCAGGTTGTCGTCCGGGATGCCTGGCCCCTGGTCCTCGACGGTGATGCGGATCATCCCCCGCGGCAGGTGCGTGCCGGTGATGGTGATGGTGCTGCCGTCGGGCGCGAACGAGATCGCGTTCTCCAGCAGGTTGGTGATCACCTGGGCGATTCGCACCTCCAGCCCGCGGGCGATCAGCGCCCCCTTGGGAAGATTGGCGACGACCCCGACCTCACGATCCTCGCCCTGGCTGCGAATCATCTCGGCCAGCGCCGTGATAACGGCGCCGAGATCGAAGGCGAGCATCCTCTCACGCACCAGCTCGGCATCCAGCCGCGAGGCGTTCGAGATGTCGGTCACCAGGCGGTCCAGGCGCTGCACGTCCTTCTGGATGACGTCCAGAAGCTGCTTCTTCTGCTCCGGCGTGCGGGCGAATTCCATGGTCTCGACGGCGGAGCGCAACGAGGTCAGCGGATTTTTGATCTCGTGCGCGACATCGGCCGCGAACGCCTCGATCGCCTCGATGCGCCGGTAGAGCGCGTGGGTCATCCGGATCAGCGCCGCGGACAGGTCGCCGATCTCGTCGGTGCGGTTGGTCAGGTCGGGAATCTCGATCCGATCCGGGTTCAGCGGCCGGGCGCCGCTGATGCCTTCCGGGTCGGCCGCTTCGGCCAGTTTGCGGATCGGCTTGGCGATGGTGTTCGCCAGCAGCACCGACAGCGCAACGCTGACCAGGGTGGCGATGATGAAGACCTGCAGGATGACGATACGCTCGTTCTGGACGATGGCGTTGATGTCCTCGCCCTGGGTCGACAGCACCAGCACCCCCAGCACCGCCTTGAAACGGCGCACCGGCATGGCGACCGAGACGATCAACTCGCCCAGGCTGTTGACCCGGACCGCATGGCTGATCTTGCCCCGCGCCGCCTCGCGCACCTCGCGGTCGCGGCTGATGCCCGCCGTCGGCACCTCGGTGTAGAGCGGCGGCTTGGTGCGGAACAGCTCGACGAAGTTCTTGTAGGCGCGCTCCAGTTGTTTGAGCAGGGGGTTGGCGGTCTCCTGGCCCGGCGGCGCCAGCGCCACGACCTCGATCGGCGCGCCGGAAGGGGCGAGGTCGCGGGTGTCGCCGGTCAGGCGAAGCTGGCGGTCGTAGAGCCGGGCGCGCACCCCGGTCGGCTGCGCCAGCCGGTTCAGCACCACATTGGCCCGCACCGGGTCATAGTCCGGCCGGCCCGGGCCGATGGCCGACGATTCGGCGATGGTGATGGCGATGATCTCGCCCTGGGTGCGCAGCGCCTGGACCCGCATCTCGATCAGGCCGGAGCGGAACTGGTTGAGATACATCACCCCCATGACCAGGATCGCCAGGCCGATCAGGTTGAAGAAGATGATCCGCCGCTGCAGCGAGGAGAACGGCGCCGACTGCTTCAGCCCCCGGATGATGCGTGCCTGCATCGAGGCTGGGCGGGCGCGGGTGTCGAGACCGACCGGGCCGGAGCCCTCGTGGGTATATATCCGCCCCCCCTCCAATCGCGGCCTCAGACTTCCCGGTACCGGTACCCGACGCCGTAGAGTGTCTCGATCGAATTGAACTCCTCATCGACGTCGCGGAATTTTTTCCGGATGCGCTTGATATGGCTGTCGATGGTGCGGTCATCGACATAAACCTGGTCGTCATAGGCCGCGTCCATCAACTGGTCGCGGCTCTTGACGAAGCCGGGGCGCTGCGACAGCGCGTGCAGGATCAGGAATTCGGTGACCGTCAGGGTCACCGGCTTGCCGTCCCAGACCGAGGAGTGGCGCATCGGGTCCATCTCCAGCTTGCCGCGGTGAATGATTTTCTCGGATTCCGTCCGCTCCAGGTTAGCGTCCTCGTTGGCTGCCCGCCGGCGCAGGACGGCGCGGATGCGCTCGACCAGCAGGCGCTGCGAGAACGGCTTGCGCACATAGTCGTCGGCGCCCATGCGCAGGCCGATGAGCTCGTCGATCTCCTCGTCCTTCGAGGTCAGGAAGATCACCGGCACGTCGGTTTTCAGCCGCAGCCGGCGCAACAGCTCCATGCCGTCCATGCGCGGCATCTTGATGTCGAGAATGGCAAGATCCGGCGGCGACTGGGTCAGCGCCAACAGCGCCGACGCACCGTCGGTGTAAGTTTCGACATCGTAGCCTTCGGCTTCGAGGACCATCGAAACCGAGGTCAGGATGTTGCGGTCGTCATCGACCAGAGCAATGCTGGGCATGCGGACTCCCGGATTAATGGCACAATTCCGCCATTGTTTCTGTGATTTCTCGCGGCGCCATGGCGCCACTGCATTGCCTTGCATTGCATGATTGCATGGCGAGGGTTTGAAGGCAATTTGTCTGTGATGCGACAGGATTGCATTAAGAACCTTCGACAGCCGGTCACGAGGAGCCGCAATTTGGTTGGACCGGGGCAAATCCGTTGCTATAGACAGCCTGGTGCCCGGATGGGAAAAACATTCAGGGAATCGGCTGTATTGCCCGGCCGGGGCGCACTGAACATCGACCGGCGCCTGCCGCCGAGCGGAATAAAAGCCGGCGGACAGCGCGGCCGCATCGGCCGGCGATGGCCGGGATGCTTGCGCTACTCTGAGGAGAGACGGAATGGAAGCGGGGATCTTCAACCCAGCGCAACGTGTTGAAGACGCAGGCATGCATGGTCTCGGGGCGGTTCACTACAACCTGAACGAAGCCGGCCTGATGCAGGCGGCGGTGCGCCGCGGCGAGGGCGAGATCGGGATCGGCGGCGCGTTCCTCTGCAACACCGGCAAGCACACCGGCCGCTCGCCCAGGGACAAGTTCGTAGTCCGCGAACCCTCGGTCGAGGCCGATGTCTGGTGGGAGAACAACTCGGCCATGGACCCGGATGCCTTCGAGCGTCTGCGCCACGACATGTTCGCCCACATGGCCGGCGGCGAGTATTTCGTGCAGGATCTCTACGCCGGCGCCGACCCGGCGCACCGGCTGAACGTCCGCCTGATCAACGAGCTGGCCTGGCACGGCCTGTTCATCCGCCACATGCTGCGCCGCCCAGGCGCAGATGAGCTGGCGGGCTTTATCCCTGAGTTCACCATCGTCAACTGCCCGACCTTCAAGGCCGACCCGGTGCGCCACGGCTGCCGCTCGGAGACCGTGATCGCGGTCTCGTTCGAGCGCCGGATGGTGCTGATCGGCGATACCTCGTACGCTGGCGAGAACAAGAAGTGTATCTTCTCGATCCTGAACTTCATCCTGCCCGGCCGGGGCGTGATGCCGATGCACTGCTCGGCCAACCACGCGCCCGGCGACGTCAACGACAGCGCGGTGTTTTTCGGCCTGTCGGGCACCGGCAAGACCACGCTCTCGGCCGATCCGGCGCGCACGCTGCTGGGCGACGACGAGCATGGCTGGACCGACAGCGGCATCTTCAATTTCGAGGGCGGCTGCTACGCCAAGACCATCCATCTCTCGCCCGAGGCCGAGCCGGAGATCTACAAGACCACCGCGATGTTCTCGACCGTGATCGAGAACATGGTCTACGACCCGCATACCCGGGCGCTGGATTTCGAGGACGACAGCCTGACCACCAACATGCGCTGCGCCTATCCGCTGCACTACATCTCGAATGCCTCCGCGACCGGCATCGCCGGCATCCCGAAGAACATCGTGATGCTGACCTGCGACGCCTTCGGCGTGCTGCCGCCGATCGCCCGGCTGACCCCGGCGCAGGCGATGTACCACTTCCTGACCGGCTTCACCGCCAAGATGGCGGGCACCGAGAAGGGTGTGACCACGGCGCAGCCGACGTTCTCGACCTGCTTCGGCGCCCCGTTCATGACCCGCAGGCCCGAGGTCTACGGCGCGCTGCTGCGCGACAAGATCGCCAAGCACGGCTCGACCTGCTGGCTGGTCAACACCGGCTGGACCGGCGGCGCCTACGGGGTCGGCTCGCGGATGCCGATACGTGCGACCCGGGCGCTGCTGTCGGCGGCGCTGAACGGGTCGCTGAGCGGGGTCAAGTTCCGCGCGGATGCGAATTTCGGCTTCGAGGTGCCGGTCTCGGTGCCGGGCGTCGACGACACCCTGCTCGACCCGCGCCGAACCTGGGCCGACCCGGCGGCCTACGACCGACAGGCGGTCGAACTGGTGGCGATGTTCGTCAAGAACTTCGAACAGTACGAGCCCCATGTCGGCGACGACGTGAAGGCGGCCGCACCCCACGCGGCCTGAGCGGGCGTCGGGGCTGCCCGCAGGGTGCGCATTTTGCGCACCGTTCAAGAGGGTTGGGGCGGGGGATGGTGCGCAGAATGCGCACCCTACGGGATCGACGGTTCACGCGTCCGCGGGCGGCTCAATGCCCTTTCCCCGCAATTCCTCCCGCGCCGCATCGGTCTTGCGCGATGCGTCGGCGCCCAGGGCCCGCAGGACCGCGCGGTCCTTCAGGAACTGGATGTCCCGGTAGGGAACGATCTCGATCCGGTTGCCCCAGGGGTCGAGGAAATCGAACCTTTTGTCGTCGACGAACTCGACCCCGGCCGCCTCCATTTTGGCCCGCAGGCCCTCGCGGTCATCGACCACCAGGCCGAAATGGCGGTCGCTGTCGGTCGGCTGGCGCCGCCCGGCGCTGAGCGCGATGAACTGGTCGCCGAGGTCGATGAAGGCCATCTTCTCGCCGCGCCCGCGCAGTTCGAATTCGAAGAACCGGCCGTAGAAGGCCAGCGCCTCGTCGATATCGCCGACCTCCAGCGCCACATGGTTGATGCCGATGAGGCGGGGTTTCGAGTTGGGGCTGTCAGACATGGCGTGCTCTCCCTGTTGTCTGGTTCGGGGCAACCGGCATGCGACCGGCAGCCGCGGTCGTCGGCATCCGGCCTCGACGATCTCCGCTCAGCGCTGGCCGCCCGGCCAGGTGACGAAGGGCATGTTGGCCACGACGCCCGGCTCCTCGGCCGCAAGATCGCCTGCCTGCAATGCCGCCGTGACCTCGGCGGCCGACTCCAATATTCGCGCCGTCGCGCCGTCGCGCCAGGTCACGATCACGATCTTGCGCAACGGCGTGTAGCCTGTGGTTCCGGGCGGGTGGTCAAACACATCCGGCTGGTAGTCGAGCGGACCGTGCGGCCCGTCCGGTTGCAGACCGTTGGCGAAAACGTAGACGGTGGCGAGCATTTCCTCCGGCGCCTTGGCCAGGACGGGGACGACGGGCACCGGCGAGTCCATCATCTCGGTCATGATCCTTCCGATCTCGGGATCGGAGACCTCGGTATGGACGAAGAAGATTCGCTCGCCCGCGGCGTAGCCAGCGACCGGCGGAATACGGGGGATCGCGGACATGTCCATGTCCCCCATCATCATCTTCATCGGCTGTTCCTGCGCCGCCAGAGATCCGGGGAGGGAAGCGCTCAAGACCGCCGCGATCAGCGCGACGGCGAGGGGGATGAACCGTGCTTTCATTGTTCTGCTCACTTCCGGTCAAGTTCGGGGATCGACAGAATGACATCGGTACCTTGGAGCGGAGTGGTGCGGAGTCAAGCGGCGCAGATGCGCTTCATCCGGCCGCACGGTTTCGTTGAATCCGATGGTTCAGGCTGGCCGTTCGCCGCAGGGCTTTATCTGGGACGGCCAATCCGGTAGGCACTTGACGCTGTTGGATCTGCGCCCCGAGGCTTCATGCCCCACTTCGCCATCGCCGCCGGACATGACCTTACCGCCGCCGCCTGCGAGGATATCCTCCGCGCCGGGGGCAGTGCGGTCGATGCCGCCATCGCCGGGGCGCTGGTGGCCTGCGTGGCCGAGCCGGTATTGGCCGGGCTGCTGGGCGGCGGCTTCCTGATGGTGCGCCCGGCGCAGGGCCGGGCCGAATTGCTCGACTGCTTTGTCCAGACCCCGAAGCGCAAGCTGCCGGAGGCGGAGCTCGACTTCCGCGCCATCCAGGCCGATTTCGGCGAGACCACGCAGGAATTCCACATCGGCGCCGGGGCCATCGCCACCCCGGGACTGGCGCCGGGGCTGGCCGAGGCCCATGCAAGGTTCGGCCGCATGCCGCTGCGCGATCTGGTCGTGCCCGCGGTCCGCGCCGCGCGCGAGGGCGTCACGGTGACGGATTTCCAGGCCAGTCTCGGGCGGATCATCGCGCCGATCCTGCAGGCGACGCCGGGGTCGCGCGCCTTGATGTGCGGCGAGGATGGCAAGCCGCTGGCCCCCGGCGCGCTCTACCGCAACCCGGATTTCGCCGATGTGCTGG
>Ga0209988_10002897_pt1 | contig 11354 bp, 7 predicted proteins | sample N075metaG_FD_183115 | JGI IMG/M metagenome (GOLD analysis project Ga0209988, IMG submission 183115) | Deep subsurface microbial communities from Kermadec Trench to uncover new lineages of life (NeLLi) - N075 metaG (SPAdes) (version 2) | ecosystem: Environmental > Aquatic > Marine > Ocean trench... | reverse complement strand
CACCTTCAACGGGTTCCGCGAGGAACCTCCGGATGAGGATCTGGAGCCGGACTACAGCGCCCGGTTCGACGTTCACGGGTACAACCGGATCCAGCAGACTTACGCATACGAGTTCTACAAGCAGTGGATCGGCCCGGACTTCCCGAGGTTCGTGATCATCGAGGTCCAGCACGCCAACCCGTACTACGACGATTCGTACGCCGTCAACTCCCAGAACCTCGGTCCCTACGGCGACGCGATCATGAAGGAGCTGATCCCGTACATCGAGAAGAAGTTCCGGTGTATCGGCGAGGGGTGGGCGCGGTTCACCTACGGGGGCTCGACCGGCGGCTGGGAGGCGCTGGCGGTGCAGGTGATGTACCCCGACGACTTCAACGGTTGCTTCGCGGCGTGCCCTGACCCGGTCGATTTCCGGGCGTACACCGTGGTCAACATCTACGACGACGACAACGCCTATTACGCCGGCAACCACTGGAAACGCACGCTGCGACCGGCGACGCGTGACGGCAAGGGACGGGTGAAGGCGACACTCGAACAGGTCAATCGTCGCGAAATGGTCCTGGGCACCAAGTCACGTTCCGGCGACCAGTGGGACATCTGGGAAGCGGTGTTCAGCCCCGTCGGCGACGACGGTTACCCCAAACGGATCTGGGACAAACGCACCGGCGAGATCGACCACACCGTCGCCGAACACTGGCGCGAGAACTACGACCTGCGGTACATCCTCGAACGCGACTGGAAGACACTGGGCCCGAAGCTCGTCGGCAAGATCCACCTCTACTGCGGCACGATGGACAACTACTACCTCAACAACGGCGTCGTGCTCATGGAGGAATTCCTCGAAGCCACGACGGCACCGTACTACGCCGGCGTCGTCGACTACGGCCACGGCGCCGAACACTGCTGGAACGGCGACCAGGAACGCTCCAACGCAATCTCGCGCCTGCGATACCACCAGATGTACGTCGAGCGGATCCTCGAGAGAATCAAGGAAACCGCGCCGCCGGGCGCGGATCTAACCAGCTGGCGGTATTGATCAGCTTCAAACAGAGCCTGCTAGAACGCAACGCTTATGCCTGCCGCTGCGCCGACCGCGCTGCTATTGCTTCCCGTGAGGGCCTCGATCCGAAGGAACGCGGATACGTTTCTGTTGATGAGGATGTTGACGCCGCCGCCGAGGAAGAAGGCGTCGGTGTCGCGTGTGCCGACGTCGATGGTGAAGGGGTTGCCGCCCGAGGCGAAGGCCGCGTCGATCGAGTCGTCGTCGAGGTACTCGTGCTCCCAACCCATGTAGAGGTAGGGGATCGGGCGGAACTTCAGTCCCGGGACGCGATAGGCAACGCTCGCACCGAGACGGCTGCGTAACGAATCCGAGTCGCGGCTGGGGAGCGTCAGCGGCATCCCGCCACTGCCGTTCTCGGTGAAGCTCTCGTAATAGAAGTGGCTGTAGAGGACCGAGGCGATCGGTGTTACGGTCAGGTTGCGGTCGATGTGGAACTTGTAGCCGTAGCCGAGGTAGCCCGTGAAGTCGTACCCCTGGTAGTCGCCGTGGGCGGACAGGCCGAGCGTCGGGTTGTTGCGGTCACTGTTGTAGAAGTGCCATGCGAACGTGGCCGAGGCGTCGATGTACCAGTTGTCCGTGTAATAGCTCGCGTACGGTCCGAAGCGGATGGCCTGGTCCTGGATGCTGCCCAGCCCGAGCTTCAGGTCGGCGTCGGTATACATGTATTCCAACGCGAGCCCGGCCACGAAGTTGGTGCTGAAGCTGTAGTCGAGGCCGATCTGGGCCCCGAACGCGGTCGCGTCGAACCCGGTCCGATTCGCCGTCGTGTCCTGGTCGGCGAACACACCACTGACCTTGAAGTAGCGGCCCCAGCGAAGGTCCGTGTCGATCTCGCTCGGCTGCGTCGCCACATCGGCTTGGGAGATCGCCGCGGCGAGGAGCAGCGGATCGTCGTTGGCCAGCGCCATGCTGCCCGGCAGCGGGCCGGGGGCGGGCATCGGGACGGCATCAATGCCTGCGCGGACGGTCGCAAGGTACGCGACCTGTTCGGTCGTGAAGTTCCGAATGTTCTGCAGGGTTGTTGCGGTGATCACATTGAGCGGCTCAGGGCTCAGCGCCGAGACCGCCTGGTTGTACGTGTCGGCGTCGAGCGCGTCGAGACTGCCGAGCAGCGAGGCGGCGGCACCCATCGGGTCGGAATTCGCCGTGGCGATGGTGCTGTCAAGACCGCCGCCGATCGACGAATTGTTGCCGGGCGTTGCTGCCGCGGAGTAGGCGTCTGCTGCCCGCGAGAGCTCGATTGACCATGTCATGGCCCCATCGACGAAGCCGGGGTCGGGGATCAGGTCGACGGTGACGGTGGCCGAGTCGGTCACCAGGAGCACGCCGTTGTCCGTGATGCCGCCGTCGGCCTCGATGATCGCGAACTGCTGCCCGCTGGCGATGTACCCGTTGCCCATCAGCGAGGCCTCGATCGTGCTTCCGCTTTCGAGCGTCGCCGTGCCGGTCACGTCGAGCAGGTCGGCGTCGCCGGTGTCGGCGTCGAGTTCGACGATGTAAGTGCTACCGGTCTCCTGCAGGTAATTGCCGCCGACTTCGATCGTGCCGATTGAATCGCCCGGTGATAGCGTGCCGCCGGTGCGGAGCGTGAGGTCGCTTGCCACGCCGAGGATCCGGCCGTCACCGGTGAGCAGTCCACCGTCGTTGATGTCCACCGAGCCGCGGAGCGTGCCGCTGTCGAATTCCAGGTGGGACCCCATGTTGATCTGGGTGAGACCCGACATCGTGTTGTTGCCGGTGATGGTCAGCGTCGCAGCGGCGTCGAGCGTGAGGCCGCCGGTTCCACTGATGATGCCGGTGAGCCGCAGATCCCTGCTGCCGTCGAAGGTGAGCGTTGAGTTGCCGGTGTCGATGTCGTTGTCGATGATCCGACTGTTCGTCGTGGATTCGATGGTGCCGTCGCCCGCGAGGGTCAACGTTCCGTCACCCAGTGCATCGTTGTTGGCGAGTACGATCGTGCCCTGGGTCAACGTCGTGCCGCCCTCGTAGGTGTTCACGCCGCGGAGCACGATTGCATCGTCGTCGGCGTTGAGGTCGATATTCAACGCGCCGAGGCCACTGATCACGGTACCGAACTGCTGCAGGATGCTCTCGCCGGTGAACGACAACGTGACGCCCGTCGCGACGTCGAAGTCGTTCAGGAAGCGGCGGTCGTCGAGGTTCGATTCGAGCGTGAAATCGCCGGTGACCGAGACGTCGCCCGTGCCGAACGACGTGTTGTTACCCAGAATGGCCCCGCCGCTGTTGAGCGTCGTTCCGCCCGTGTAGGTGTTTGAACCGTTGAGTGACAGCATTTTCGTGGGGTCGCCCATGTCCACCGTCAGCGAGCCGTCGCCGCTGATCGTGCCCGTGAGCCTCAGGTCGTTGTCGCCGGAGACCGTCAGCGTCACCGTGTCGTCGATGGAGATTGCCTCGTTGACATTGCGGACGTCGTCATCGGACTGCAACTCGCTGTCGCCGGTCACGCTCAGGGTGCCCGTTCCCAGGGCACCATTGTCGCCGAGCACCAGCGTGCCTTCGCGTAGTTCGACGCCGCCGTTGAAGGTGTTGGCCCCACCCAGGAGCAGGCTGCCCGTTCCCGTCTTGAGCAGCGACCCGCCGGCGCCGCTGATGATGCCGCCGAGGGTCGTGTCGGAGTCACCCGCCACCTGAAGCAGGCCGGTCGCGATGAGGTCGACGTCGATCGTCTGCCCGAAGCCGCTGTCGTTGTCAATAAGGGCGTCGTCGATAAAGGAAAAGCTGCCGCCCAGAGTCATTGCGTCCTGGATCGTGTAGCTGCCGAGCGCGCCGTTGAATGAGATTCCCCCGATATTGGCAAAGTCGTCGTCGGCGACGTCGGGTGTCAGCGATCCGATGCCCAACGCCCCGAAAATAAGTGTTTCGCCGGCGACGTCCAGGGGCGGCGCGTTGTCGCCATCCCAGTTGCCGACAGTCGACATGAGGTCATCGCCGCCGTCGCCGTCCCACGAGAAGTCGGCGAGCGTGCTGCCGCAGGCAAACAGGGCCCACAGCGCCGCAAACAGGGCTCGTATCTTCAAGGCGACTACCTCCCCGGCCCAGTGTAAGCAAACGCGCCGACACGGCCCGGCGATCCAGGACCAATTGCGGCGGGTACCATTGCCGTTATCGGCCGTTGTTCCTCGCCGGACGAAGCGTGGACGGACGCCTCGTCGCGTTGGGTACGACCGGGGGCACCGCGGGTTCGCCGTCCGGCTCTCGGGTGCAGGCCGGCGAAGCGGTCCCGTTCGGTGTCGCGCCCGGCTGAGCCGGTCAGGGGGTTCGGGGGGTCGGACGGACCGCGGAGCGTCGGTCGTTCGGCGCTTGATCGGGGCGTGGGGCGGGCGAATCATTCAACCATGCCGCTGAGCGTCCTGCTGTCGTTGCTCGTTGTCCTGACCGCACTTGACGGCTGTGCGGCATCGGCGGGACCCTACGTGTTCGAGCCCCACCCGGCCGACGTCACCGCGACCAGGCCCGGCGTGACTGACGGCCGGCCCGTGCGAATGCTGGTAACGATCCTGGGCGTGAGCCGTCCGGCCGAGGATGACGCCGACGTTCGGCCGACCCTGAAGATCCGGTTGCGTATCGAGAATACCAGCTCGTTTGAGGTGACATTCGATCCGGGGTCGCTGGTCCTGTTCTCCGGGGCCCTGGAGAGGTTCGCCGACCCGGCGGTCGAGCCCGGCGAGTCCGGCCAGCCCGTCACGGTCGCACCGGGTGGTCGTGCGATGGTGGACGCCAGTTTCGCGTTCCCCGGCGACGGCACACCCCAGGGGACCGACATGAGCGGTCTGAACCTTCAGTGGATGGTCGTCATCGACGGGAAGCCCGTCTCGAGCAGCGTGGGCTTTATTCGTCAACAGCCGGAGACCTACTACGACTATCCGCAACGCGGCATCGGCGTCGGCTACCACCGCTATCCATACTGAAGGGAACGGCCGACTACGCCGCCTGATCGAGCGCGTCATCGACAGCGTCTATATTCGCGCCGTCGTTCGCGTGGACCGTAAAGTGGAAGTCCTTGGCGAGGTAGGCCGACGCCTTCTCGTTGTCGACGGGTCTGCTGAACAGGTAGCCCTGCCCGTAGTTGCAATCAAGGCTCTGCAGCAGCGCGAGCTGCTCGACTGTCTCGATGCCTTCGGCCACGACATCCATGTCGAAGTTGTGGGCGAGTTGGATCACCGTGTGGATGATCGCACCGTTGTCGCGGGGATTGCCGCTGGAGTTCACGAAGCTGCGATCGATCTTCAGGATGTCCATCGGGGCGCGGTGCAGGAAACTCAGCGAGGAGTGGCCGGTGCCGAAGTCGTCCATGGCCAGACGCACGCCTTCCTTGCGCAGCCTGGAGAGCACCGGGCGCAGGTCGTCGAGGTTGTCCATGACCGTGCTCTCGGTGATCTCGAGCACGAGCGACGAAGGGGAAATGCCGCTGCTGGCGATGATGTCCTGCAGGGTCTCCACGAGGGTCGGGTCCGTGAGCTGCTTCTTGGACAGGTTCACGCTCATGGACAGCGGCTTCGGGCCGCGAAAGTGCTTCTGCCAGGTCTTGAGCTGCTGGCACGCCTCACGGAGCACCCACTTGCCGATCGGCACGATGAGTCCCAGTTCTTCGGCCAGTGCGATGAAGTTGCCTGGCAGCACGATCCCGCGTTCGGAATGCGGCCACCGGATCAGGGCCTCGAAGCCTACGAGTGTTGCCGATTGCAGCGACACGATCGGCTGGTACGCGAGCGTGAACTGCAAGTCCTCCGCCGCCGCCCGCAATTCCTTTTCGAGGTGCAGCCGCTGCATGACCTCGTTGTGCATCGTTTCATCGAAGACGACGTGGCGGGCCTTGCCTGAGTTCTTGGCCTGGTACATCGCGGTGTCCGCGTCGCGGAGGATGTCCTCGGGGCGATCGTACTGGCCTTCCTTGGTCACGATGACGATGCCGATGGACGCCGTCGAGATGACCTCGTGGCCGTCGAGCTCGTGCGGTATTGAAAGTGCCGTCTGTAATCGCTCCGCCACGACGACAGCGTCACGTGGCCCCGAGATGCCGTCGAGCAGGATCACGAATTCGTCGCCGCCGAGCCGGGCCGACAGGTCCCCCTCGCCGAGCCGGGTCGGTGTATCGATATCACGCAGGTTCGCCGTCAGTCGCTTGGAGATGCTGATGAGCAACTGGTCGCCGACCTCGTGGCCAAGGCTGTCGTTGATGATCTTGAACCGATCGAAGTCGAGGAACAACACTGCGAACCGGTATCCTCGCATTCGTTTGGCACGGTTAATGGCCTGCTGCAACCGGTCAGTCAACAGGGATCGACTCGGCAGCTCCGTCAGTGTGTCGTGCTGGGCGGCATGACGAAGTTGTCCCTCGGTTCGCTTGCGGTTGGTGACGTCGGCAAAAGTTGCGACGACGCCGTCGCCGTGTCGCACGATCGCGACCTGGTACCAGACGTCCTTGTCGCCTTGCCGGCACTTCCGCTCATCCATATAGGGGAGCTTCATCTCGATGACGCTGACCGCGTCGTTGAAGAATCCCTCGCGTCGCAGACACGGAACGTGCTTGAGCAGTGGCTCACCGATCAGCGTGGTCGCGGCGCGACCGAGGATCTGCTCTGCCTCATGGTTCATCAGCCGGCACGTGAAATCCACGACGATGCCGCCCTCGTCGCGGACGGCCTGGAGGATCATGACGCCGCTGATCGAGCTGCGTACGACGCTGGACAAGAGCTCCTGCACCGACCTGAGTTCGGCGGCGGCACGCGCGCTCGCCTCTTGCATTCGTTGCATCTGCTCGCGGGCGTTGCCCGTCGCGAACCGTCCAAACACGCCGCAGCCGACGAACAATGCGCCTGCGAAGAAGCCCAGGATGTCGCGTGCGAAACGAAAATCCTGGATGGAGTCGATGAACGGGACGGTGTCCCTGACCATGCGTTGATCCGCCATGGCCAGAAGCCCGCCGGCCGCAAGCAACACGACACCGATCATGATCGACGGACCGCCGCGACCCCCGCGCCCGAAGACCGTTTCGAGGATCGTGACGATGACCACGACAACAGCCGCCGTCCCGAAGATCTGGATCATCGTGTCGCTCATGCAGGCGCACCGTCTCCGTTCGGAGCCGTTGGTGGTTCCTTCTTCCTGCGTTCATCGGACCGATGGCCTCCTGGGTGAATGGCCGCTCGAACCACCGCTCTCAATGCGGCTTACCGGACGTAGCGACTTCGCCCTCCCCGTCGTACACTGGGGCACATGGCTTCCGTGAAGCAGACTCGAAGCGTGGCGGGAACCTCGAAGGGAAAGCACGCTGCGGCCCTGGGCGAAGCGATCTTTGCCGTCGCCGCCGACCGCCTTGCCAATCGCGCCGATGATGCGGCCCTGTTCACGGAGACGGGCCGCGACTGGCAGGCGTGGCTGACCTGGGAGTTGCTGGCTGCCTGTATCGGTGCCGGCTGGACCGCCGAGCCACACCCGCCGTACACCCGTGTCGGCATCGCCGGCAGCCGTGAGCTTGCCGATCTGCTCGTCTTCGATCCGGCGACCGGCCATCGCGTGGTCATCGAGCTGGCCATCGTTACCGACTGGACGACCAACAAGTGGATCGACGATCTCAACGGCGACACCGACCGGCTCCGGAAGGCCGCCGCCGCCGGCGTCGTGGGGCTTCAGCTCATCGTGGCCGCGTCACTCACATCGGCGGTAGAACTCAACGAGACCGGCTGGGCGTGGTTGGCGATGTCCGAGGTCTGGACGGTGCCGACGGAACTGGAACGAGCGGTGCCAATGGGTTCGGTGGGGCAGATCCTTGTTCGTGGGTGGGAAGTCCGATAATCCGTCGTTGGGGCACAGACCCCGATCGCCGAAGACAACTGACCGGGAAGGACCGTCGGCCACGCCGGTCGCGCGACAGAAGTGCTCGAAGTCAGCGGCCCAAAGAGCCGAGATCGTTGAAGGACCCGGCGGGTCCTGTGGAGCAAGTCAACGATGGGCACAACCAGGATCCTTGTTGCCGAAGACGACACCGAACTGCTCGCGAATATTGCCCTGCACCTTCGCAATGAGGAATACACGGTGGTCTGTGCCGCCGACGGTTTCAAAGCGCTCACGGCCGCGCAGCGCGAAGAACCCGACCTCCTGCTGGTTGCCGTGGGGGTCATGATCGACGAATGCAGCAGCCTGTGTGACGAGATACTCCATCACTCCGCGTTGAGGCACATCCCGATCCTTTACCTGGTCGATGAGCGGAGTGTCAGGCTCGGCAATGTGCCGAGGGTCCCGTCCCGGTTCCTGGTCTTCAAGCCCGTGCATACTGATGAACTCTTCAGAAAGATCGAAGGGGTCGTCAACGCCGGCAACAAGTGCCGGCTCGGTGTGGGTTCGGACTGGGACGACGAGCACGGGCAGGGACAGGCCGCCTGAGCGGTAGATCGCTTCCACCGGCGATCCGAATGGCGATTTGGGGGATATGGCTCACAGGGCCCGATTCGCCGAATCCTCGGCCCCCGTCTTGAAATGACTCACGCGTGTAGTAAGGTGGTTCGTGAGAGTCCCTTGCCCTCTGTGCGAGCGAGAAGGTAGAAGGCCGCTGAGGCGGTTCACCGACAGAGGGAACATTCCAACCGACCGATCCTCGACGGTTGTCGCCGGGCGGCGCGATTTCTGCGCCGCGTCAGTGGCTGTTCGAGGAGGGTTGAGGAATGCCGAATATCAAGACGCCCGAGCACAGGGCGATCGCACCTGAAATAGCAAAAGGATTCAGCGGCACCCTGGCACGTCGGACGCCGCGATTCGAACTGTCCGGTCCGGCGGCCCTGGTCCGTGACGTGACGCAACGCGCTGCCGCCGTGGACTGCCCGTTGCTGGTCGTCGGTGAGACTGGTGTCGGCAAGGGCGTGATCGCCCAGTGGGTTCACGCCAATGGCGCCCGGCGGACGGGGCCGTTCGTTCCCGTCAACTGCGGCGCGATACCCGAGAGCCTCATCGATAGCCAGCTGTTCGGTCACGCACGCGGGGCCTTCAGCGGCGCCGACAGGGCGCACATGGGTCTCGTGCGGGCGGCCGAGGGCGGAACGTTGCTGCTCGACGAGATCGGCGCATTGCCCCTGACCTCCCAGACACGCCTGTTGCGTCTGCTGGAGGAGCGCGAGGCGCAGCCCGTCGGCTTCTCGAGGCCGGTGCGTGTCAACGTGCGGATCATCGTCGCGGCCAACCAGGACCTCCGCGAGGCCGTCCGGGCCGGCACTTTCCGAGAGGATCTCTACTTCCGGCTGGATATCGTCCGGATCGAGCTTCCACCGCTTCGCCGGTGCCCGCAGGAGATCCCCGCGCTGGTCGAGATTTTCAACGAGGAGTTCAGCGACCTCTACCGGCAGGGCGAACTGGAATTCGACAGCGGCGCGATGAGCCTGTTGCAGCGATGGCAATGGCCGGGCAATGTTCGCGAGCTGCGCACGATCGTCGAGCGGCTGCACGTCCTGTGCGGTGGCGAACTGATCACGACCTCGCATCTTCAGAGCATCGCCGGCCAGTCGGCGGCCGACCCCGCGGGGTCGGTTCCAAAGTCGCTGGAGGAGGCGCGAATGGAGGCGGTGAACCAGGCCCTCGCCACCCACGGCAGCATCGCCCGGGCCGCATCGGCGCTGGGTGTCCACCGCTCGACGGTCTACCGATGGCTCTCGCGAAGGCCGTTGTCGGCCTGAGGCGTATGCTCTTGGCATGGCCGCTAAGCCATTGCCGCCGACCGGCGTCTTCACGTATCCCGGCGACACGCAGATCCAGGACATCCTTCTTCTGCCGGATGGTCGCCATGGGTTGGCGCTGTTCCGGATCGGCTCGGTCAACCTGTGGTCGGTCCTGGTCTATCACTGGATCGAGATCGTGGCGGCGATCGCGGTGTGCGTGCTGCTGCTGGTCTTGAACCACCTCATCCGGCGGCCCCGGAGGGTGGGCAAGCCGTATTGCCGCCGCTGCAATTACCTGCTGATCGGCGTCGGGGATACTTGCCCCGAGTGCGGCGCGTCGGTTGCCGGCCGCAACCGCGTCACCGGGCGATCGAGGCGACCGCGCTTCGTCCTCGTCGCTGTTCTGCTTGGCGTCGTCGTGGGTGGCTACGCGGTCGGGAACGACCGGATCCCGCGCGATGGCATCGCAAACTCGTGGTGCCTGTGGCTCTCGCCTGGTCTTTACGACTGGGCCTATCACAATGATCAGCATTGGCTCACACGCCATAAGTCGACGCGTTGTCGCGTGGTCGAGATCGATCTCGCCGACGGGGCCGTCACCCGCACATTGTTCTCACGCGACGGCATCATGCCTGGCGAGTTCGCGCTTCATCCCGATGGCACATCGTTCTTTCTGTCGCAGGGCGATGCGGTCTCTCAGCACGATCTGGGCAGCGGTCGATCCATCGCGTCGTTGCGGGCAGCGGATGTTGGCGTGACTCGCTTGCAGAGAGTCACGGTCAACGCCGGAGGTGACACTGTCTATGTGGCGTCGATGGACCACAGGGTGTGGGCGTGGCATCCGGTCGATAGATCGCGTGAAGAGGTTGTCTGTCGCGCCGACTGGTCGGGCACGCCGGTGCGCGCAGTACTTATGCCGTACCGAGACCGCGTGGTTCTGCAGGGGGAGGAGAGAATCTGGGTCGAAAACGACGCAAGGTCCGAAGAGGAGATAGGCAGTCACCTGGAGTCAAGGCGGCGATCGACGCTCCATGATCTTGGAGCACAGCAGCGTGTTGCTTCGCTGTGGCTTGGGCGAGAGGTTGTTCGAGTGTCCGAGGACGGCAGTTGGATCGTGGCTCGCATGGGCAAACGCTTCGGTCTTTGGAACGCTGACACGGGCGAGCGAGAGCACTCGATCATGGTGCCGTGGGCCGTGCGGAATCGGCCGATCTTCGTGATCGGTGCCGACGCGCGAACAGTGGTGTTGCCGAAGTACGGCCCGTCCGAGTTGCACCTCTGGGACATCGAGACTTCGGCATGGGCTGGATCGTTTACGGGCCCGGTGTCACTCTGGTTCCGCGCCCGACTGTCGGCCGACCGGACGCACATGGTCGCCCTTGGTCTCAACGTCGCAGGCGGCCGGACACAATTCAAGATAATCACGTGGGACCTTCCCCCGTGAGTCGATGGCAGGTTCACGTCGACACCGGCGGAACGTTCACCGACTGCGTTGCCCATGATGGCGCAGGCGGGATACACCGCGCAAAAGTGCTCAGCAACGGAGCGTTGCGTGGCCGGATCGCCCAGGTCCTCGATGATCGCCGCTTGGAGATCGAGCAGAAGTGGGCCGTCGCCGACGATTT
>Ga0209988_10002896_pt1 | contig 11354 bp, 6 predicted proteins | sample N075metaG_FD_183115 | JGI IMG/M metagenome (GOLD analysis project Ga0209988, IMG submission 183115) | Deep subsurface microbial communities from Kermadec Trench to uncover new lineages of life (NeLLi) - N075 metaG (SPAdes) (version 2) | ecosystem: Environmental > Aquatic > Marine > Ocean trench... | reverse complement strand
CCCCCATCAGGATTCTGGACAGATTCCATCCAGGTCACGGACTTGCGCACCCACGGCGCCGTCATATCCACTCCAATCGCCCGCAGGCCGGATAATACACACCATGTCCCATAAATATAATTGACCCCCCATCGCCCATACCAACCGCCATGAGATTCTTGCTCCTTGCGCAAAAAATCAAGAGCTGGTCCCACGGCTGGATGTGACTGAGCATATCCTAGCGTTCCCAACATTTCTAAACATCGGCCGGTGACATCGGCCGTACTGGAATCCAACATGGCCTGATGGTCAGCAAAGGGGATTTTATTCACAATCTGCTTATTATTATCTTTATCATAGGCGCCCCAGCCACCATCAGACCCTTGCATGGCCAAGACCCAGCACACACCTCGCTGAATGACCTCATCGGAATCCGTGGATTCGGCTTGATGAATTTTCGTCATCGCTGTAATGATGGCAGCGGTATCGTCGATATCGGGATACCAATCGTTTTCATATTGAAAGGCCCATCCCCCGGGCTTGGCCGAAGGAGACGAGACCACCCAATCACCGACTTTTCTCGATTGACACCCTCGCAACCAGGCATCAGCCCGTTGCAAAGATGGATGATCAAGAGCAAGACCTTGTTCAACCAGCGCATTCATCGTTAAGGCCGTATCCCACACAGGAGAATGACATGGCTGCAAATGCAGCATAGTGGGGGATGTCGCCGTACCCTCAGCATTGGAATAGATTTCAAGCGCCTCGATTTCACCTAAGGCTTTTTGAATCAATGGATGATCAGTTGAATACCCCAATGCTTTGAGCGCAAAGATCGAATTCGCCATAGCCGGGTAAATGCCTCCAAGCCCTCCCTCGCCATCCATATGTCCGATCATCCAACGCTCTGCCTCTTGGATGGCTTTCTTCCTCAGCGAGTGAAGAGGGCGGGATTCATAGAGACGAAGGAGGCCATCAACCCACACGAAAAAATTTCGCCAACTGAACAAAGAGGAATCCCTGTGCAAGGGTGGAACTCGGGAAAAATCCATAGATTCCAGTGGCTCCACAAAGAGTTCTTCAATTCCGTGTTCTTTGGAAAGAGGGCAGAGAGGGCGATGCGCGAAAATGATTAAGAGAGGAATGATGACCGCCCGAGACCAATAAGCCATGGCATACACATTCAAATACAGCCATTGAGGTGCTAGACAAATCTCCGGAGGCATGCAGGGAATTCCACGCCACTCATATTGGCCGAACAAGGCCAACGTAATTTTGGTAAACACATTGGCTTGAACCACTCCGCCTTTCTTCAACACCACATCTTTCGCTCGCTGCATGGCAGGTTCATCAGGTGAGACCCCGGCCAATTTCAACGCAAAGTAAGCCTTCACCGTCCCACTGATATCAGTCGACCCACCAGAAAAAATCGGCCACCCTCCCTCATCATTTTGCACATGAAAGAGATAGCGAACAGCCATCCGCTCTCGTTCAGGGTCAACAAGCTCTAAGAATCGATGAAGCATGACATATTCTGAAGTCAACGTCGTATCGGCTTCCAATTCCTCTACCCAAAATCCTTGCTCAGAGTCTTGCTTGCCCAACAACCACTGCTCTCCTTTTTGAAGAGCGGATTTCAAGGCATCCATATGGCCCGGGCGTACACTGTGTTGAGAGGACATATCCGATGGCATAACGGGGTAAAGATTATGAGAAACAAGCGTTAGGGAAGCTTTGTATTTCGTCACCGTTGCTGACGAAACTTCAGTGGCACAGTTTCAAAAAAGTTTGCCGTGATCCGCACGATACACTGTTTGAGCAATCTCAGGAATAAACAAAAACACCGGCTGGATACAAAAAAGGCCCAGCCTAAGCTGGGCCTTATACCGATATATGGCGAAGACTGTCAAGGAATGAAGCTTATCAACAGTCGATTATCACATACACAACGACTTATACCTTAGATTACGTCGAAAGCAACACAATTTTCTCACGATGCTGCTTGACCTGGCGCGTACCATTCCTCGTATCAAATACCATTGGAGCATGATCCACAATCATCTGGTAATCAAACACCGAATGCGCAGTCAAAATTAACGCACAGGCACTGTGCTCTAATAGATCCTTCGTCAAAGAATGGGCTTTGTACTGTTGACCGCCAATCATCAACGATGGCGTATAGGGATCCACATAGTGCAAATCGGCCTCTTCTTTCTGTAGCAATTCCATCACCTTCGTTGCGGGGGATTCCCGTGGATCCTCAATGTCCGCCTTGTACGTCACCCCGAGAACTACGATGGTTGAACCTTTCAAACATTTCCCCATCTTGTTCAAAATCCGCTGAAGCTTGGTCGCGACAAAATACGGCATGTTCTCATTGATTTCCCCAGCCAATTCAATAAACCGGGTATGCACATCATATTCCTTTGACTTCCATGCCAAATAATACGGGTCCAAAGGAATACAATGACCGCCCACGCCCGGGCCGGGATAAAACGCCATGAAGCCAAAATTCTTGGTCGCCGCCGCATCAATCACTTCATAGACATTGATGTTCATCCGCTCACATAACAGCGTCAGTTCATTCACCAACGCAATATTCACTGATCGAAAAACATTCTCAAAAACCTTGGCCATTTCGGCAACTCGCGGAGAGCTGAGTGGAAAAACTTTCACAATAGATTGTTCGTAGAATAGCTTAGAGATTTCCTGGCAATGTTCTGTCACACCCCCGACCAGCTTAAACGTATTGTGCGTTTTGAAATCCGCGTTTCCCGGATCGACCCGTTCCGGCGAAAACGCGACGTAGAGATCTTTACCCGCCGTGAAACCCTTCGCTGTCAACGCGGGCAAAATGACTTCTTCCGTGGTTCCAGGATACGTCGTACTTTCCAACACCACCAGCATGCCGGGATGGGCATACTTGGCAATATGCCCCAGCACCTTCACAATGGCAGAAATGTCCGGTTCTTTATTCCGGGTCAGGGGTGTTGGCACACAAATCAGAATAATATCGCATTGGTTCAAAACCGAAAAATCAGTCGTCGCTTCCAAGAGCTTTTGATCCACAACCGCTCGTAATTCATCATCGTCTACATCCAAAATATAATTATTGGCTTGATTGACCATGTCAACTTTAGCGGCTACCTCATCAATCCCAAATACATGGTACCCTGTTTTGGCTTGCAGAACGGCCAATGGCAGGCCCACATAGCCCAAACCTATGACTCCTATCGTCGCTGATCGATTTTTAATTTTCTCTCGTATATCCACGTATTCTCTCCTCCTTGAGGCTCAAGCCCTACTATTTTCCTTCGTATCTATTCGGGATCAACTCCCATCTTCTTAAATTGTGCCCGCCACTTCTCATGATAGCGGTTGTCAACCTTATTGAGACACATCATTGGTGACATTCGTCAAGACCTTTTGATCGTCAATCGTCCAGACATCACAGGTGGCATCTCCATCAATATTGCCAATCGCCACAGCCGTAAAACCTGTCGCACTGACAACATCCAAGGTCGAAGCCGTGCACCCGGGGGGTAAGGTTCCTAAGCTGGCCCCACCTAATTCGTAATAGTAACGTTGGGAGGCTCCACTGATACCGAAACCGATCGCATTAAAGTCATCAATAAATCCGTTGTTTTCAGCAAAATAGGCGATTTCAGAAGTATGAAGCGCAACCAAATTACTTTTCGCTTCAGTCTGTTTGGCCTTCGCTTGGTATCGTAAAAAATTTGGGATCGCAATCGTGGCTAAAATGCCGATAATCGCGACCACGATCATGAGCTCTGTCAAGCTAAACCCTTTTTGATGATGCAGAAAAAACCGTTTGTGCATACATTGACCTCCGAGGAATGTTTTTCCTCCTAAATATGATTGCCTCAATTTCATCACACGATCATCATACACTTGGTGTATCCTAGAGGTCAGGGAGAGATTTTCACCAATAGTTTCAACGAAAAAGAACAGACGTACAGATACTTCGAGAATTCTCACGCAACCAATGTACTCACAAAAAAGCAGAACCACAGGGACTCACAAAGAATTCTCTCTTTATCATGATCGCCAAACAAGAGACAACTCTTAAGGAACAATTCCGTCCACAGAGATTTGGCATCAATGCAATTGAGATACAGGGCAAAGGCTGAAACGAGAAAAAACCATCCAGCCAAAAATGAAAACGATAGGATTAGGGAGTGTAGGTAGATTGCTGGGAAAAAGTAGGAAGAGGCTCCCCAAATCCCGTATCCCGAAACCGTTGTTTCAGCGTTTCGTTCGTCGAATCAAGCTGAAGGGAATGAATCCACGCATCCCGTGCCTTTTCCCGTTCTTCTCGAAGCAACCATATTTCGCCAAGATGCTCATAAATCACAGGATCATCTGCAACCAATATCACGGCACGCTGCATCATTTCCAGCGCTTCTTCGATTCGCCCGACCTTAAAGAAGGCCCAGGCTAAACTATCCACATAATAGCCATTATGCGGCTTGAGAGCCACTGCCCGCTGAGTCAACAATACAGCTTCTTCCACATTGATTCCACGATCAGCATAACTATAACCCAAATAATTCAACGCATCGGCATGTTCAGGATCCAGCTCTAAGACCTTCTCCATTGCTCGTACCACTTCATCAAAACGATCCAGCTTGTCATAGGCCGTCCCTAAATTAAAATGAAGCTCGGCATTGGAGGGGTCCTGAAAAATACCATCTTCTAATCTGGTCTTGGCCTGCTGATAGTCCTTCATCTGAAAATACGTCAACCCCAACAACAAGTAAGGCTCAGGACGCTGAGGATTCAGCTTGACTGCCTGCTCCAAATAGGACAACGCATCCTCGTTTCGCTGCAATCGATACGACGCAAACCCGAGATGTAAAATACTATCGAAGAACGTGGGATCGATTTCCAGGTTCGTTTGGTAGGCTTGAATCGCCTGCTTGTAGTCTTTCATTTCTTCATGCAACAAGCCCAGAAAGTCACGCACCCGTAATTCATTGGGCTGATCACGTAACACAGATTGTAATTCCTCCACCGCTGCTGAAAATTCCCCCATTTCTCCATAAATCTGGGCTTTCCGGACTTGCACATGAAGATCACCGGGATTCTGCTCAAGCATGTAATCTAAATGCCCAAGAGCCTGATCCACTGCTTTCTGAGCCATATACAAACGAACAAGACGCAAGCGAAATTCACGATGATGCGGATTCACGTCCTTTAAAAATGCTTCGATCAATTCAATAGCTCGCCGGGTCTCGTTGTCCTCATCGAACAGTTCAGCTAATTTGACATAGGCCCGGACAAAAGACGTATTCAGGGCAATGGCCTGCTCAAAATACTCAACAGCTTCACGCGTGGCCTTCTTGTCTAATGCAATAATCCCCAAATAATAATGCGCCTCTGCTGAGTCGCCCGCATGCTGCAAAAGATCACGAAACACCCCTTCTGCCTGCGGATAGTCTTTTTCCGAAAGTCTCCACGTGCCATGAGCAAGATACAGCCGGACTTCTGAAGGAAATTGCCGTTCGCCTTCCACATAGACCTGTCGGGCTTGATCAGATTCTCCAGCGCCGGAAAATATTTTCGCGACGTTCAAAAACATGTCGACACTCGCAATGTGTTCGATAGGAATTTGTTGTGCCATCTCGACTGCAGCCGTCATGCGAGCTAAAGAAAAATGAAGCTTGGCAATTCGAAACTTCAAAAAGATTGAATCAGGATCAAATGCCAACCCGGCCTGATAGCCTTCTAACGCCTTCACGTCATCGTTGTTGAGCTCAGCGAGAGCCCCTCGAAGAAAATGATAGTAGGCTTGAGGATGAACACTTTCCTGAGTCGTGGAGGACAATTCCTGCCCATGCAGGCCAACATGAGAGGCCGTGCCGCAGGACACAACCAGAAGCGGAATACCGAACACCACCACCCTGACACGACGTAACCAGAGAGAAACCGTTTTTTCAGAACCGAGTGCATACGTGTGTCGCATTGAAGAATCCGTCATGTGAGGCTCTGTGCAAGAAAAAGCACTATACTATACCAGATTCATATTGGATCATCGTGTTCTATCTAAATTATTAAATTTGGCATACTGGGCATGAAACTGTAGATTCACATCCCCAATTGGCCCGTTTCGATGTTTGCGAACAAGAATAGTGGCAATTCCCTTTTCATTGGAATTAGAGTCATACACCTCATCGCGATAAATAAACATCACCACATCCGCATCCTGTTCAATCGCCCCCGATTCCCGAAGATCTGCCAGCATTGGCTTTTTGTCCGTCCGGTTTTCGACAGCACGACTTAACTGAGAAAGCGCAACGACTGGAATATCTAATTCCTTCGCCAGCGCTTTTAAGGCTCGTGAAATATCTGAAATTTCCTGTTGCCGCGATTCAGAAGAACCCTTTCCATCCATCAATTGCAAATAATCAATAATCAAAAGATCCAGCCCATGCTCAGATTTGAGACGCCGCGCCTTTCCACGCATTTGCTGAACACTCAGATTTCCCGAATCATCGATAAAGATTCTCGCCTGTGCCAGCTTTCCAGCTGCATCAGTAAGGGCGACCCAATCATGCGGTTTTAATTGCCCATTACGGACAGCATGAGAATCAAGATGGGCTAGAGAGCTGAGCATGCGTAACACCAATTGTGAGCGAGACATTTCCAAGCTGAAAATGCCAACAACGGCGTTACCCTTCAGCGCTGCCTGTTCAGCCATCCCCAAGGCTAAGCTCGTCTTTCCCATACTCGGTCTGCCAGCCACGATAATTAAATCAGACGGCTGGAGTCCAGAAAGCAATTCATCTAACTCTGTAAAACCAGTCGGCACTCCGGTGATTTTCTTTTTCCCATCATAGAGTTTATCAATCAGTTCAATACTGTCCAGAACGGTACGACTCACAGGAACAAACGCTCCCCCCAAATGTCCTTGCGCCAAACGAAAAATTTCGCGCTCAGCAAACTCCAGGAGCTCATCTGTTTTGGTGGTGCCCTCATACGCTTTCATCACCACATCTGTGGCTGTTCGCACTAACCCCCGAAGCAAGGACTTTTCCCGGACAATTTGGCAGTGATAGCGAATATTGGCCGCACTCGGGACCATTTGCACCAATTCGGCAATATATGAGGCACCTCCAACCTGATCCAGCTCCCCTGTCCCTCGCAAATAATCGGTGAGCGTAATCTGATCAACCGGCTGAGTGCGCTCGGATAAACCAACCATGCTGCGATAGACCATCTGGTTCGCGGTTCGATAGAAATCCTCATCCGACAAGATTTCCATGGAGCGGTTCATGGCAGAGTTGTCCAACAAAATGGCACCCAGAACCGATTGCTCAGCCTCTAGGTTCTGAGGAGGGACACGAACGTCAGAGATGTCAGAAATCGCCATGAATCTCCGCTCGTAATCGTTGAGGTAATGCTTGGAGAGCCACCCGGGTTTGTCGAGGCTTCCGGGAAGAACCTGACAGTTCTAATAAGAGTACCGTAGTTACGCCTTTTTTCTGTTCATAGAGAAGGACGCGGAATAACCCGCGCCGCCGAGCCTCCTGCTCCGCCCAGGGGATTGAAGATGTACGTGCCTGTCTCAGCGTTTCCACAATCACAGAAATACCTTCGGCGCGTAAGCTTTGAGCTAACAAAAACGATTCCCGCGATTGAGAAGCCGAAGCCAACAGCAGCACAGGGGTGAATCCATTGCTTCCCGCATGCTCACCACGTTCTAAGGCAGCAAACAGACGATCCAAATCCAAGGCAAACCCGATGGCTGGCCGATCTTGCCCAAACCGGCCTATTAAATGATTATATCGCCCCCCCCCACCGATTTCACACCCTACTCCTGAAGTAAACACATCAAAGACCACCCCATCGTAATAATCAAATCCACGGAATTCTCCAAGATCTATCAGCACATGCTGTTGAATCCCGGCATATTCCAGTTGTTGGAACACTTGCTCCAAACGATGCAAGGGCTTCAGCAATTGTGCATCTTTGTCGGCAATCTGCTTACCCCATTCCAAAACATCCTGCTGTCCACAACGCTCAGGAACCTGGAGAATATTTCGCACGATTCCCCGTGGAAGACGTTCTGTGGATAAAATCTGTTCCAATTGCGGCAAATCTTTATGGGCTGCGGCCAACTCTGCCTGCTTCCTTCCAGTGACCGACAACCCCGACCGAGCTAGCAACGCCTTCAAAAATCCCACATGCCCCAATGAAATCTTCCATTCCGGCAACCCCGCTTGTTCACATACGCCTGCCAGCATGGTCACCACCTCAGCATCACCTTGAGCCGTATCATTTCCAACCAACTCAATTCCCACCTGAAACACTTCGCGATCTCTCCCGCAATGTTCCAATTCATGGCGAAAAACGGTGGTTCGATAGGAAAAGCGTAAGGGAAGCACGTCTCCCCCTAAACCCATAGCAACCATCCGTGCGATCTGTGCCGTCGCATCTGGACGCAAGACAAGCATACGCCCGGACGTCCGATCAGCAAATTTATAACACTTTTCTAAAATTTCAGGGGCCAGGCCAACAGACAAAACATCAAGGTATTCAAAGGTAGGAAGAATAATTTCCTGGTAGCCCCATCTGGATAAATAGACCAGCAATTGGTCTTCCAGTTTGCGAACACGTTGAGCCGTATGAGGCAATAATGTCGCAGTACCAATGGGGATGAGGGAGCGGGCCGGTTTCATGAAACCTATGAAGGGCAACCTACCTTTTGGACCATCGGACCAAGGGTAGTTACACCTAAAAACCACAGTCGGATGAAGAAATTCTGCATAAGCTCTTCACACACCTAGGACATTCAAACAATCTCACCCGTAAGATGACCGCGAGCTTCTTGAATGCCCCTATACACGTAGATATCTTATACAGCTTTTCGGAACCAACTGCCGTCAGGTTACAGGAGAAGAAATGTCACGTTAACCTAAATCAATCATGCGAACAGATAGAATATTTTTCTCCTGCTTCAGGAGGTCCAAAACTGTGGAAGACAGGGGACTGTCCAGCCCAATGATCAACAGCGCAGGCTCCCCCCGCTCAACACGCGAGCATTGCATTCTGGCAATATTCACGTCATGCTTGCCCAAGATTTGTCCAACCATACCAATGACACCGGGACGATCCACGTTATCAATCAAAATCATGTGTCCTTCCGACACGACCTCGACTTGGAATTGATTGATTTCCACAATACGCGGTTCTTGACGGTGAAAGAGCGTACCTGCCAAGGAATACGACTTCTGGCCGGCTTCAACTTTAATACGAATCACACTCGTAAAATTACCCGCATCACTACTTTTCACTTCTTTCACTTCAATGCCACGTTCTTTGGCGACAATAGGCGCATTCACAAAATTAATGACATCTTCCAAAATTGGCGAGAGCAATCCCTTCAAAATAGCCACAGTAATGGGAGCCAGAGCAAGCTGCGAGACCTCTCCGATATATTCGACCGTCACAGACTTGAGCCCCCCATCCAGCATTTGAGCCTGAAAGCGTCCCATCCGTTCAGCCAAGGACAAATAGGGTTGCAACTTTGGCAACGCTTCAGGCGCCACCGATGGAACATTCACCGCACCTCGAGCGATACCCCGTTTAAAGTAATCCACGAATTGCTCGGCAATGCCAATAGCCACATTCTCCTGAGCTTCCTCGGTCGAGGCGCCAATATGGGGAGTACAGGTAAAATTCGCAAGACATAACAAGGGATGTTGAGGATCAACCGGTTCTTGTTCAAACACATCAAACGCAGCCGCAGCCACCTTACCAGATTGCAACGCACCACATAAATCCTGCTCATTAATAATGCCCCCTCGAGCACAATTCACGATCATCACGCCATCTTTCATCTTCGCCATCGTGTCGGTATTGATAATCCCCCTGGTCTCATTTGTTAGAGGGGTATGAACAGAGATCACATCAGCACGATGAAATAATTCTGCAAGTTCAACCACCTCAATGCCCATTTGCTCGGCACGGTCAACCGCCAAATAGGGGTCATAGCCAATGACATTCATCGACCATCCCTGCGCCAGCTTCGCAACATAGGAGCCAATTTGCCCCAAGCCCACAAGCCCCAAGGTTTTCTTATAAAGCTCCGTCCCCATAAACTTGCTTTTCTCCCACTTCCCTTCCTTCATAGACTTGGTGGCTTGTGGAATTTTTCGACTCATCGCCACAATCATCGACATGGTGTGCTCCGCCGTCGTAATGGTATTTCCGCCTGGCGTATTCATCACCACAATCCCACGCCTCGTGGCAGCGTCGGTATCAACATTATCCAAACCTGTTCCAGCACGACCTACAATACGGAGACGAGAACCTGCCTCAATCACGTCTTTTGTCACTTTGGTAGCCGAACGCACAATGAGCGCCTCATAGTTGCCGATTTCCTTCAACAACTCTTCTTTGGACAATTTGGTCTTGACCGCGACGGAGAATCCTGCCCGCTCTAACACTTCAACCCCTTTAGGGGAAAGACTGTCACTGATTAAAATATTCATATGTCACTCCGTTGCAAGAAAGAACCAGGGACTTGAGGGAAAATAACGTGGACGCTTCGCATCCCATCTTCTCGCCATCTTTGAACTCGCCTCAATCGGAAACACTTCACCATAGCTCTGCTATGCCTCGGTCGTTCCTCAATCGTTCCGTCCACATCTATCCGAAAAATGAGCGCGAATTTTCTCCAGTTATTTTTTCTCAAGCCCTAAGGCTCAAGATATTAATAGATTTGTCAGGCCTTACGTTTTTCGAAATCAGCCATATACGCAATCAATGCATCCACACCAGCTTCAGGCATCGCATTATAAATACTGGCACGCATGCCCCCAACCGAACGATGCCCTTCGAGCGTCGTTAATCCGGCTGCCGTAGCGCCGGACAGAAAATCTTTATCCAAATCCGCGTTGGCTAAGATAAATGGAATATTCATCCATGATCGGGAAGCGGGCTCAACCGGATTACTGTAGAAACTTGACGCATCAATCGCCTCGTAAAGTTTCTTCGCCTTACGTTCATTCATGGCACCCATCGCTGCCAAGCCTCCTTGGGCTTTCACCCATTTAAAGACCAATCCGGCTAAATAAATGGCATAGGTTGGAGGAGTATTCAGCATCGAATCGGCTTCAGCTTGTTTCGCATAATCATAGACACCGGGCGTCATAGGCAACGCATCCCCGATCAGATCGTCTCGGACAATAACCAGAGTCACTCCGGCGGGCCCGATATTTTTCTGCGCACCGGCATAAATAAGAGCAAACCGGCTGACATCAAGAGGACGCGACAGAATAGTTGAGGAATAATCAGCCACTAATGGCACATCACCCGTATCTGGCACCCAATGAAATTCTACACCGCCA